>Ga0272442_10000704_pt1 | contig 52410 bp, 42 predicted proteins | sample SSMForm2O_FD_200262 | JGI IMG/M metagenome (GOLD analysis project Ga0272442, IMG submission 200262) | Marine sediment archaeal communities from Little Sippewissett salt marsh, Falmouth, MA, United States - SSM-Form-2O | ecosystem: Environmental > Aquatic > Marine > Wetlands > Sediment ... | reverse complement strand
GCCCTCGATGCCGCTGCAGAACCACGGGGAGAGCACTTCGATCCGTCCCTCGGAGCCGAAAATAAGCACAGTGTTGTCCTGTTCGAGCTGTACGCCTGTGGCGAGCTGTGCCAGGATGTCTCCGGGGAACCTGAGCGTGGCTGTGGCGTATTCGTCCACCCCGCTTTGTTTTCCGATATGCGCCACGCCCTGCACCTCGACCGGCTCTTCGAAATCCCTGCCCAGGGCAGCGCCTGCAATCAGGCGGGAGATACTTACCGGGTAGCAGCCGACATCCAGGATAGCTCCGCCGCCGAGTTTCTTGTTCAGCTTGAGTCCCTCGAGCTCATAGGCTCCATGATAGCTGAAAGTGGCGCGGATAGCTTTCAGCTCGCCGATAGCGCCGCTTTTGACCAGCTCCACGAGTTTTCTGGTCTGGGGATGGCAGCGGTACATGAAGGCTTCCATCAGGAATACCCCGCCGGCCCGGGCGGCATCCACTATCGAGGCAGCCTCGTGACTGTTCATGCCGATCGGTTTTTCGCAGAGCACGTGCTTGCCGGCTTGCGCTGCGCGGATTGCCCACTCGGCATGCATCGGATGCGGCGTGGCCACATAAAGCACATCCACCTCCGGGTCTTCGATAACAGCCTGATAGCTGTCGTAATATCCCGGGATACCGAACTCCCGGGCGAAGCATTGGGCACGCTCAAGGCTGCGGCTGCCTACAGCGGCAATCCTGCCGGTGCGCGAGTTGAGCACCCCCCGGGTGAACTTGCGGGCGATTTTGCCCGCGGTGATTATTCCCCAGGACAGTTTTTCCGCGCCGGATTCCATTGGCTCCTCCAGGTTCTCCGGATTCTTTCGGTATTTTGTGAGAAAGGCGGGAAAGAGCTGGTTCCCCTGATGGATATTAAAACCATCCTGGAGTAAGTCAAGACGCTGGTTAGGATAATTGGCCGTTTCCGGAGCCAAAAAGAAGGAAGATAAAAGATTTTTTTGATTTTTCCGGCTATTTTAATAGAATTATATATTGGTTTATTTGGGAATATAGATTAAACTGTACTGGTAAAGTATTCTTTCCGGCCCGGGAGTCTATTATGCCTTCAGATTATTTTCCTGTACCGATCCAGAAAATAGTGGTCGACACATATCCGGATTTCGATTTGTTTATCAAGCGCCAGAATCGCTTTGTGCTCTACCGCAAGAGCGGTTATCAGTTCAGGCAGGAGAACCTGGATACTTTGGTCGAGAACAATATTGTCTCGCTGTACGTATCACAAAAGGATCACAAGAGCTACGAGGAGTACAGGAAGCGAATGCCGGATGAGAATGGAGAAGGAGCGGGCGATGAAGAGGTCCCGGTGGATTTCACGGATTCCAAGGAAATCGCGCGATACAACGAGATCGTGGACAATTTTTTCGTGGTAAACCGCAATCTCTTCATGAAAGGCGAGGAGGTCGATTTTCCGATTTACTATCATGTGGGCAACGATATCCATACGTTTGCCGAATTCGAAGAGAAGCCGGAGGGTCCCTGGGAGCTGAGTGACCGGATAAGCGGCTCGAACAGGGAGCTGCTGATCCGAAGAGAGGACATTCACAAATATCAGGCGTTTATCAACCGGTTGATGAGTGATGATACAGAAGGTGGCGCCAGCTCCGAGCTGAGGGTCATGCGCAAGGCCGCAGTGCTTCGCGAGATGAGCAAAGTGGTGATTCAGGAGGTGCTGGATGATCCTCGAAGCGGAGAGGGCTTGAAGAAATTGAAAGAACAGATATACAAAACAGCGGACTTCGTTCTGGAGAACGTGGACTCTTTTTACTCGCTGATGATTATCCACTCTTACGACTTTTACACTTACACGCACTCGTTGAACGTGAGCACGCTTTGCGTGGGATTCGGTTCCGCACTCGGCCTGTTCAAGAGCCCGGACCTGGAGTGGCTTGCCCTGGGCGGCGCACTTCACGATATCGGCAAGAGCCAGGTGGACACCAAACTGATCAACAAGCCTGACAAGCTGACCCCGGAAGAGTTCGAGGAAGTTAAAAAGCACGTGCCGCTGGGGGTCGATCTGCTGAAAAAGAATCACGATTTACCCGAGGAAGTGCTCGAGATCGTGGCCCAGCACCATGAGAAACTTACAGGCAGCGGGTACCCTGAAGGCCTGAAGGGTGATCAGGTTTCCTATTTCGGCTGCATCTCGTCGATAGTGGATGTATACGATGCACTGACCACGGAGCGCCCCTACAAGAAAGCGCTGACTACGTTCGAGGCGCTGAATATTATCGCCCGCGTCCAGGGCGAATACGATGCGGACCTGGTCAAAAAATTTATCGGGATGCTCGGCAAACAGTTGGCAGGGGGCTGAGTCAGGCGGGATTTCCAGATAAGGCAGCAAAACGGAAAGGACAAAGCCCCGGGCCCGGATGGGCCCGGGGCTTTTAATGTCAAAGCACGGGTTCGGCGGGCTCAGTTATAGCGGACCCAGCGGATCAGTTCGCGCAGGGAGGGCGGCTTGCCGTACATCAGGATGCCGGTGCGGAAGATTTTCGCCGCTGCCCAAATTACAGCAGGCACCGAGGCAGCCAGCAGCAGAATCGAGGCAATTATCTGGAACAGAGGCAGGTCCGGGTGAGCGGCCAGGCGGAGGATCATCACCAGCGGGGTCATCGGCGGAATGAAAGACAGGACCGTGGCCAATGTCCCTTCCGGGCGCTGGACAATGATGAACCAGGCGAACAGCGGGATCATCAGCAGAAGCATCACCGGCTGCATCAGGGTCTGTGATTCCTTGATATCATTGCAGGCAGAGCCGATAGCCGCGAGCATGGAGGAGATCAGCAGAAAGCCCAGCAGGTAATAGATGATAAAATATACGATCATCCCCGCACTCACAACATCACCCGCCCCGTAGTAAGATATGGTTGCATACACCACGGTTCCATAAAGAGATATCAGACAGAGACCCACTGCGTAAATCCCCAGGATCTTGCCGGCCATGAGCTGGAAAGGGCTGACTGCGGATAAGATCACCTCTATCACCCGCGATGTTTTTTCCTCTATCACGCTCATCAGCAGGACCTGGCTCACTGCGAAAATCCCGAAGAACATCAGGAACATGAAAGCCAACGGGACAAACATCATGGCGACCTTGTTTCGTTTCTTTTCGACCTTCCCGCTCAGGTCAACCTCATCCATCGGCACACCGCGGCGAAGCTCGGCAATCAGCTCGGGCGAAATGTCCCGCTGGCGAAAGCGGGTTTTGAACACAGCGTCGTTGACAAGATACCTGACCGAAGGGAAAAATGTGATATCGGCCGCTTTCTTGGTATAGAATTGTCCCCTGCCGACGCTGTCAAGCACTCCCTTCCCGAGGAAAAGAAAAGCGTCGAACTCGCCTTCTCGCACCGCCTCTTTCAGCTCCTGGACGCGGGCGTCCGCGCCGGGAAGATTTTCCTCACTGTATTTTTTCAGGACAATCTGCCGCTGGGGATTGGACTGGTTGTGTTGTGCGAATGCGCTGTCGAGTTCCGCGGACACCTCTTCAGAAAGGTTCAGCAGGGCCAGTTTTTTGGCAGGGCGAGGGCCTGTAAGGGTTTTTTCCTGGAAGCGGATAAACAGAAAGGCTATGCCCATTATCACCGGAGCGAGCAAGATACCGATAATAAACGCCTTGGTCTTGATGGTTTCGAAAAACTCTCTCCTAGCGACCTTGAGGATCTTATTCATCGGCTTCCCCCCCCACCAGTTGAACGAATATCTCGTGAAGCGAGGGAGCTTTTACTTCGAAAGAAAGCACCCGTACTTTGTCCACTATCGTTTTAAGAAATTCCTGTGGATCGGCCCCCCCTGCCAGCGAGACCTCCAGTTTCCTGTCCTCTTTTTTCACTCCGGCCACAATCGGCAGCTTCCGGATAAAATCAGTCTCGCCTTCCAGCTCCACAAGCAATGCATTGGATTTGTACTGCGCGCGCACCTGCTCCAGGGAGCCGTCGATAACCTTTTGTCCGTTGTTGATCAGCAGGATATAGTCGCAGATCCGTTCAGCCTGCTCCATCATGTGAGTGGAAAAGATCACGCTGCGGCCCTCATCCCGCAGTCCGAGCACGATGTTTTTAAGCAGGTCGAGGTTGAGCGGGTCCAGGCCGGAGAAAGGCTCATCGAGGATCAGCAGCTCAGGCTCATTGATCACGGTGGCGATAAACTGAAGTTTCTGCTGCATGCCCCGTGAGAGCTCCTCCACCTTCTTGTCACCCCAGTCGGAGAGCTCCATCCGCTCGAGCCAGCGGGGGATTGCACGATCGAGTCCGGCCTTGTCCATCCCGTGGAGGGAGCCGAGATAGGCGATTACATTTTTCACGCTCATCTTACGGTAGAGGCCGCGTTCCTCCGGCATGTAGCCGATTCTGTCCCTTACCGTTTCGATCGAGGATTGTCCCAGCACGCGCAATTGGCCGCTGTCCGGGTGGATGATATCCATCACCATCCGGATTGTGGTGGTCTTGCCAGCGCCGTTGGGGCCGAGAAAGCCGTAGATACACCCCGGGGGAAGCTTTGCGCTGAGCGAGCACACGGCCTCCACGCTGCCGAAACTCTTGCTGATACTGTCGATTACCAGGGGGTCACCGGGCATGGGTTTGCCCTTTTTCCTCGAACCGGTGGGTAAGAAATGAAAGGAATTCCGGTTAGACTGCTTTATTAATCTAATATTGCCGTTCGGGAATGCAAGGTAACCGGCGGTTTTTTTCATTCATAACAAAAAAAGGGAGAAACGGATTTAAAAAGCGCTGTCTTGTTTGCCTTTCAGCCAGTCGATCAACAAAGAGAGCGCGTCTGTGATACTGGCTTTGCCGTCCCTGTTGTAATCCGCGGCCAGGCTTCCCGGGTTCGCCCGTTGAAATTTGAGCAGATCGACTACATCGCGAACGTTCAGGCTGTGATCCAGATTGAAATCGGCGGGCACCTCATTGGCCGCGAAATATCCTTTGGCCAGTTTTACCAGGGCGGTTTCGGAGCGCCCGGTCGGGTTAATCCGCTCCTGCGGGTCCATCTCGATATCCATGTGGTGCCATTCCCGGTATGAGTAGTAGGACCAGCCGATATTTTCCTCCTCCAGCAGGTCGATCCAGTCTTTCATCCACTGCTCTGCGCCCAGGGCCCAGCGCGCCACGCCAAACTCTCCGCACCAGAGTTTCACGTTGTACCTGTCTCGGAACTGGACGGCTTTTTGCACGTAGGGGCGCATTTTCTCTTTGTCCCAGTACTCGCTGTCCCAATCGCTCACGATCAGGCCCGGGTAGGCTCTCTGCTTCCATTGAGTCTCAGTAGTGCTCATGTGCCTGCTGCTGCTGCGCTGGTGGGTATAGTCCATCGGCCCGTAAAAATGGAAGCTGTAGACCGTGTTTTCATCGCCCGTGGGCATGAGATGGTCGAAGCCGTCCGGCCAGCCCCAGCCCGGTGGCTCGACAATAATCGTGTGCACGGAGTCGACCTGCCGGATGGCCTCTGTCAATTCCCTGGCATAGCCGGACCACTCGGTCTGGGCCAGCTCGTCGTGGGGCTCGTTCATCAGGTCGTAGGCAATGTTCTCGCTGGCGGCGTAGCGCCCGGCGACTTCGACCCAGAAATCGCGGTACGCGTCTTTAAATTGCTCGTTGGAGAAAAAGGTGTCGTTGTTTTCGAACGAGGCGCTGAAGGAGAACACGGTGTAGAGGCGGTATTTCAGGCAGAGGTCGATCAGCCTGAAAACATCCTCCCTGGTCTGTTGGCTCACCTGGTAGGGCGGCACTTCCGGGATGATGTTGTTGATCAGAATACGCACGGAGTTGGCCCGCCAGTTGAGAGCGAAATGTGCAATATCCTGTTCGGAGTAGCGGCCGGGATAGCCGACACCGACTCCGAGATTGGCGCCGCGAAGGATTTTATCCGGCCAAGCTGAGCTCTGGGCGGCCCCTGTTTTACAGACTGCCAGGACCAAAGCCAGGCAAAGCGCCGCTCTCATTTTTCTCTCTCCCCCTGTATGCTTTCAATCCGCAGCGATTACCGGCTTGCCGTGCCACACGCTGCCGCCGAACGTGGTGAGATAGATTTTTTCAGCATCGTGTATGTCCGGAATAACGCGGTGGCCCCAGTGAAAATCGTAGCCGGCGAGTTTTTTCCAGCTTTTGCCGGAGTCGTCGCTGAGCCAGGCGGCGTGGTTGAAAGTGTTGAGATACAGCCTTCCCGGATGCCTGGTGTCCACGGCCAGGGCATAGACATAGGTCTCTTTGTCGAAAATCGGTTTCCAGCTCTTGCCTGCATCCCCGGAGAAAAACACGCCGCCGTCAGAGTCGATCACAGGGACCGGGTATTTGCCGTCGGCCGTGGTGCCCTGGCCTGGGCCGCCCCGGTAGTCGCTGACTGTGATCGGGCCCCAGCAGGCAAGGTAGAGCCGGTTCGGGGAGTCGGGGTCCGGGGTGAGGGAGTTGGGGAATTCCACCCGGGAGGGCAGGGAGATTTTTCCCCAGGATTCGGCACCGTCCAATGAGCGGTAAACCTCCCCGGGTGCGAGTGTGGGCGCAGCCGGGCCGTCCGGCTGGACTATGTCGCAGGCGACCACCAGGTAAAGGGCGCCGTCAGCGGCAAGAGTAATTTCCCAGACGTTGAGGTTGGCGCCCAGACCCTCGTTTTTCTTCTGCCAGGACTTGCCGTCATCCGTGGACTTGAAAACACCCGTGCCGTACACGGTAGCGTAAAGGGTGCGCTCGTTGGGCGGGGAGTCCGGGTCCAGCACCAGCGAGGTCGTGGGAGAGTTTTCCGGCAGGCCCTGGCTCGATACTTTCCAGCTTCTGCCGCCATCGGTGGAGACGCATACCCCCCCGAGCGCAAATTCGCGCCAGCGGGGATTGCGGATCATTTTCAGCCTGGGGATGTCGTGCCAGGAGGACCAGGCGGACCACAGCTTGTCCTTTACCCGGGGGTCGAATTGGACCCAGTAGCATGTGTTGTCCCAGGCGGGCGGCACCCCCTCCACCGGGCGGAACCAGGTTTTTCCGGCGTCGAATGAATGCCAGTAGGCGATATCGGTGTAGCTGATCGCGATGTGGTTTTTATCGAACGGGTCGAAATGCACCCCGTAGCAGGTGGTAACATCCAGTCCCCGGCTGCGCACGGAGCCGTCAGGCTGGACTTCGCTGTAGAGCTCGGTCCAGGTCCTGCCCCCGTTGGTGGTTTTCATGGCCCTGTACCAGTCGGTGAAAATGGCGATTTCCGGGTTCTCCGGATAGACTCCGATACAGATCGCTGCCACGAACTCGCCGCCGAAAGCCTCCCGGACCCAGGAATCGCGCTCGTTGTCCGCTTTCCATCCGTCGCGGATCGTGTAGTCCGAGGAGCCTCCCCCGGCCTTGTAAACCCATTCCCAGTTCTCGCCTGAATCCCCAGTCTTGAAAATGCCGTACCAGTGGCCGGGCTCGCCTCTGGGGTTTTTGTCCATGAAACGGTTGCAGACAAGGTATGCCGTGCGGCTGTCGAGCGGTGAGCAGGCCACCCAGCGGAAAGACGGGAGGTTCTTTTTTCCGCTCAGGGCGGATTTGCGATGAAGATTTTCGGTCAGCTCGCTCCAGGTGCGGGCGCCGTCGTGGGAGACATAGACCCTGCCCAGGCCTCCACCGCCGTTCCATCTCGTTTCGCCCACAGCGTAGAAACGCATCCGGCCGCTTTCAGGATCGACCCCGCCGGCTGCAGAGACCACCGGCGCAAGGGTGGCGGGCAGGGGTATCTGCTCGGATTCACCGGTGTTTTTGTCGTAGCGGTAAACGCTGTTACTGCAGAATACGTTAATGGTGCTGCTGCCCTGCTTATCTGCAAATATGCCGATTACCGGGCTGTCGAGAGTAGCCGCCTCGGTCCAGTGGGAGCCGCTGTCATCGGAGCGGAAAAGCGCAGCGGGAGAACCGCCCGGTGCGGGGCGGCTCACTCCGATGTAAATCCGGCCAGGCTCAGCGGGATCGACCAGGAGCGCGCTGATCGAGGCCGTGGGCCCGGGATAGCTGCTGGCGGGGGATACAATGTAGCTGATATCGGCGTGGTCGCTGAGATAGCTGACCTTTTCGATTTCTTCGCTGCGTGGGAAAACGAGCTCCCAGGTCCGGCCGCCGTCACGGGTGCGGTGAAGGCCCTTGGCGCCGACAAAGACCACGTCCGCATTTTGCGGATCAAAGGCGAACGCCCTGGCCCCGCCCGGGAAATTGAACATGTTCCACGACCGGCCTCCGTCGGCAGAGAGGTACGTGCCGGTCATGTCGCAGCGGATAGCGATCTTTTCCGGGTCATGGTAGCTGAAAGTGGGGTAGAATGTGGAGCCGCCGCCGCCGGGGCCGATTTTTTGCCAGGCGGCTTCGGAGGCCGGAGACACCTGTTGCTCAACGGTTTCGGCAGACGGGCAGCAGCCTGCGGTCAACAGGAACAACCCGAGGATCGAAAATAAAGCCAGATGCCTAACTTTGGTAGGTCTCATGGGATGACTCCTGGTGAAAGAATATATGAAATATTGAATAGTCCGTGTTATCCAGGCAGAAGCGCGGCCCCGCAGAGCGGGGCGAGATCACCGAGCGCGCTTGGGGTGATTTTAGTGGTGTTTCTCCCGACCCGGTGGCTGCGGATGACCTCTTGCATGGGACCGGCGAAAAGGTCCCAGCTATGGGCCACGGAGCCGCCGATAACGATTGTCTCCGGATTGAGCAGGTTGACCAGGTAAGAGAGGCCGCGGCCCAGGGCCAGGCCCATTTGCGCAAACAGCTCCCTGGCGATCCGCTCGCCGCCGGAGGCTCTCAGATGGATTTCTCCGCCGCTTAGTTTCTCGCCCGTGGCCTGAGCGTACTTTTCAACAAGCGCAGTGCCGGAGACATAGTTTTCGAGAATGTCCCCATCGTACGGGCATTTCCAGATTTCACCTGCACAGCGGTCGTGGCCGTGAAAGAGCTTTCCGCCGGTGATTATTCCCAGGCCCAGGCCGGTGCCGAGAGTCACCCCGCAGCATTCACTGCAGCCGGCGGCTGCCCCGCGGGCCTGTTCGCCGAGGATAAAACAGTTGGCGTCCTTTTCCATGTGAACCGGAATGCCGATTTTTTCAGTCAATACCCGGGCCAGCGGATAATCGGTCATTGTGGGCAGGTTTGGGGAGGCATCGATCAGCCCCTTTTTGTAGCGGATTGTTGTGGGCACCCCGATCCCGATCCGGGAGACATTCTCGATTGACTGGCCGCAGGCTTTCAGGCTCCGGCTGAAATTGCCGCAGATATTCTCCACAACCTTTTCCGGGCTTAAATGGGCCTCCGTGTGGGATTCCACCGGGAGCCCGAGAGTTTCTCCGTCAGCAGAGAACAGGCCTGAAAGTATCTTGGTACCGCCCAGGTCCACAGCTCCGATATATTTTCCCATAGCAGAGGAAATGCCGTCCAGGGGTCAAATTAGATGGAAGAGTTTCAGGGTTGAAAAATACTCCATCCCTTGCTGAATCCACAACTAAAAAATTCTCTTTCCGTTCGGAGGGCGGATTTATTATTGCATACGGCAGGAATAGTTATATATAAAAGACGGCGTCTGATCAGAGCCGACAGATCGAGCAGGGAATCACCGCCTAAATTATCTGGTTTCAGGGGGATTGTCATGAGAAAAGAAAGAAGCGGGATCGTTTTCGGCGCTCTGGCTCTCAGCCTGTGCCTCTGTCTCACAGGCCCGGGCTGCAGCCGGCAGGCGACAGGAGTGTCTTTCGAGCAGATTTCCGAGCACCTCTACCGGGTGAGTGATGCCTGCAATGTCTATATGATAAAAAGCGGGGACAAGGCCCTGCTGATCGACAGCGGGGACGGTCGTGTTCTGGAAGTTCTTGATGAGCTTGGTGTGCGCCGGATCGACTGGGTCCTTCACACCCACTCCCACCGCGACCAGTGCCAGGGCACGCCGCGGCTTGTGGAAGCCGGTGCGAAAGTGGCCGTGCCGGAGAAAGAGAAGCGCTTTTTCTCTGACGTACAAAACTACTGGAACGATTTCCAGATTTACATACGGTATCAATACAAGCCGGATTCATTCAAACCGCGCAGCAATATCACCGTGCACAGGACTCTTGCCGGGGGCGAGGTTTTCGAATGGGAAGGCGTGCGGATCGAGGTTGTGGAAACCCCCGGACATACTCTGGGAGCGGTTTCCTACCTGGCGGAGATCGACGGTGTCCGCTATGCGTTTACCGGGGATATGATCTATTCGCCGGGCAAGGTCTGGAACCTGTGGGGTTTCGATCACCAGTACTGGGACGGAGGATACAAGGGTGCCACACTGACCCTGCAAGGTCTGGCCCAAGTCCTGGCTCAAGGAACGGCAGTGCTGCTTCCCTCCCACGGAGTGACGATCCGCGATCCGGCACAGGCGACGGCCATGCTGAAAACCAATTTCGAGGGGATTTACGATTTCGGTCCCGAGCCCGAGGACAATGCGGGGCGTTCGGCGGGACCCGCTACCCGCTGGCGCAAAGTCAGCGAGCACCTTTACCATTACCGGCCCACCTCCTACATTCTGCTCTCAGAGGACGGCAGCGCGCTGTTCTACGATTACTATGCAGTGCCCGGTGAAGATCACAGATACGGCTATGATACTATCGAGCCGGTAATCCGAGCGCTGGGAATCGAGACAGTGGACGTGGTGATCCCGAGCCATTTCCACGAGGACCATATCCGGGGAATTCCCGATCTCAAGCAGCGTTTCGGCACCTCGGTCTGGGTCTTCGAGAACATGGTGGATATACTCGAACACCCTTCCCGTTACAACCTGTGCTGCCTGGCTCCGGAAAAGATAGCAGCAGACCGGGTGATTCACGAAAGAGAGGTGATTCGTTGGAAGGAGTACGAGTTCACGGTGATGCATTTCCCGGGACAGACCATGTACCACCAGGCAATGACCGGAATGGTGGACGGCAGCAAGGTGTTTTTCATGGGTGACACCGATTGCTACGAGCTGGATAATGTGGAGTTTCACCGCCGCAACCTCCGGCTTCACGGGATCAGCACGTTCCTGAATTACTACCTTCTCGAACCGGAGGGCGGCTATATCAAGGCGATGACCAGGCTGGTGGAGCATGATCCGGAGCTGTTGCTTTTCGCCCACTCGGGTGCCAGGCAGGGCAACATGGAGATGTACCGGAAGAATCTGGAGAATATCAAAAAAAGGATCGCCGCGGTGGCCAGGGTGCTGCCGCACGAGGACCCGAACATGGGTTTCGACCCGAACTGGATACATTTTTATCCGTACACGAAGAAAATCGAGCGGGGCTGTGAGTTCGGGACAGAGCTCAGAATACGCAATCACCTGGCCGGTGTGATGAATGCAACGGTCGAGCTCCGTGTTCCGCAGGGCTGGCAGGTAGAGCCGCAGGAGTGGGAGCTTGCGATCGAAGGTAAAAAGGAGGCATCGATCTCGTTCAGGGTAAAAGTTCCAGATTCGGCCAGGCTTGAGAAAAGGACCGTGATCACGGCCCAGGTGGAAACGGACGGGCAGAACTGGGGCGAGTTTGCCGAGATGCTGCTGGATGCGGAGTAGACCGGTGAGAACAGAAAGCCCCGGCCACCTGCGTGGCCGGGGCTTTTTTACAGCACACCCGTTCTGTTGCTTCCATTTTTTGGATTATTTATAGGTGAGCAGGCTGTTGAGATATAGCTTGCCGTCCCCGTCCAACTTTTTGATTTCCAGCACGTGCTCGCCGCCCTCCAGGTCATAGTTCCAGAAAAGCGGGGTGCGCCTGTCGTGGTAGTCGCCGGAAAGGGTGACTTTCTCGATCAGCTCGCCGTCCACGAATACCTCGCAGTCGGCGGTGCCGGCGCGGGGTTCGGTGATTGCTCCGTCCACTGCAAACGCGCGCCCGGTGAAAGTGGTTTCAAACGTGTCTGTCAGCAGCCGGTTTCTCAGTTTTACACGCTTGGCCGGAGAGAGGCCCTCGAACCCGATTTCGACCTTATCCGGCGCCGCCGGTTTCTGGCGCTGGATAATCCAGCTGCTTTCACCGACCGAGCCGCCGTTGCGCCGGACGAGCTCTGCGGCAAGGCGGTAGTTGACCTCGCAGACCTCGTTCAGGCTGAAATCGCAGTGATCGAATTTCTCGTTCTCGATCTTTTCCAGCCCCACTTTCCAGGGTTCGGGGATGTTTTTAAATCCGAGCAGTGTTCCCAGGATACCGGCGGCATTCGAGGGATTACAGTCCGAGTCCTGGCCGCAGCGTGTGGATATATCTATTGTCTTGCCGAAATCCATACCGCCGTAGAGCAGGCCGATCGCGATATAGGCCCCGTTGAGCTTGGCATCTATATTATCGGGTGTGAAAACGCACTCCGGGCAGCCTACGTCCTCGGCCCACTTTTTCTGCACCTCGAACCAGCAGTCCCGCCAGTCATCGGGATATTGCCGCCACCAGCGGATTACATCATCGATACACTTGTAATAGCCGCTCTGCTCCGGAAGGCTTTTCAGCGCTTTTTCAACCACGGCAACAATGTTCTTTTCCACGAATGCGTGGGTGTACATGGCCGCGACAAAGACTCCGCCGTAAACTCCGTCGCCGTAGTTCATGATATGGCCTACCCTGTCGCAGTACTGAAGAGCAGTGGCGGGCATGGCGGGGCAGAGCAGGCCGATGAAGTCCGCCTCGATCTGGAAATCGATGTCATCTGCGTGGGGGTTGTTTTTCCAGAACCCCGAGGCCGGGGGCATGATCCCGTGAAGGATATTCCAGCGGCCGGCCTGGTTCGCGTGCCAGAGGTTGAACCCTGCATTTGCGAACTTGAGCGCCAGCTCCCGGCTGGAGGCATCCAGGCCCTGGCTGTCCAGCACGGCGAGAAAGGAGATATCCATGTAGAGATCGTCGTTGTTGAAATGCCGCAGGAGGATCTGTTCATTGTATTCAATAGGCACCTGCTCCGGGATCCAGGTTCCGGGCCAGCGAAATTCCGTGGGGGCGCCGAAACAGACACCCACGGTCTGGCCGACCCAGCCGCCCTTGATCTTGTCTCGCATCCTGTCCGCGCTGATCCGAACGGTTTCTTCCTGGGAGGCGCAGGATAAAAATAGCATAACAGTAACCACGATAAAAACTCCGGAGAGAAAGACAGCGCGAGCCATGACCGGGACTCCTTTTTGCAGGTGGTTGAAACGCTTTTCCAAACAAGCGGTGTACTCTAGTTAGTTTTTTCGGGTATTTTCCGGGAAAAACGGGACAAACAGTTAAATGCTTTCGTTAAATTAACAGGACTGCACGGGCAAATCAAACTTAATTCAACAGCCAAAGATAAAACAGGCGCAAAAGACGGCAGGAGGCTGTTTTATTTCGCGGCGCTGTCCAGGATGCTCAGGAAATTGCCGCCGAGCACGCGCGCCAGCTCCCGCTCGTCCAGGCCCAGTTTTTCAAGGTAAGCCAGATCGCGCTTGAAATCTTCCTCGCTGAACCAGGGATAGTCCACGCCGTAGATTATCCGGGAGGGCCCCAGGTGGTGGAAAAAGGCCTCCATGTCATCGGCTGGGATGTGCCAGGTGTATTTTTCGTCCAGCGAGTGGGTGAGGTCCAGATATGCATTGCGGTGGGACTGGAGAAAACCGAGCATCTCCCTGCAGAAAGCCCGTCCTCCGCCGTGAGCCACGATTATCGGAATCTGTGGGAAACGGTTCGCCAGCCTGTCGATTCTCATGGGGCTGTACTCCTCCAGGGGCCAGGGCTCGCCGCCTGAGAAAACCCCGGTGTGGATCAAAAGCGGCATGCGGTACATGTTAAGTAAGCCGTAAAACTCCCTGTCTTGCCCGGCGTCGATCGGGAAGCGGCAGATCACCGGGTGGAACTTGACACCCTTAAACCCCCTTTCGCGGGCTTGGGCCAGCCGTTCGGGAGATTCCGGGGACCGGGGGTTGAGCGAGGCGAAAAGCATGGTCCGCTCCCGGTGCTCGCGCGAGTGTTTTTCGAGCCATGCCAGTCCGTCACCCGGGGGGGCTATGCGGGAGGTGCAGCGGCCCTCGGGCACTTCGAACGGGGAAAGGGCAGTAGCGTAGTCAAACCCCAGGCGCTTTGAGAATACAGCCAGATGTTCGGGCGAGCCGGGGAACAATCCCGTATCCGGGTCCCGGGGAAACTTTTGCTCGTTGGGAGGAAAACAGTGGCAGTGAAAGAGCACTCTCGGCGGGCTGCCGGAAGGCCGTTTCTGAAGCGGCTGAGAATCTGTATCCGGGTTGTTTTTCCCGGCGGCGCCGGGTTTTCGCTCAGCCTCCATTGCGCCTACCAGCCCCGCTGCGCCTATTTTGACAAAATTACGGCGGTCCATCGTTCCTCGGCTTTCAGCTAAGAGCCTTGTAAATGATCAATTCAGGCGGACACGAGGTTCGCCCCTGCGGTTATGATAAGGTTGTTCTCCCTGCATACCATATATTATCTTAATCCCGTTCGCGCAAGGTTCAATCAACTGAAAAATTATTCAGGCGTTTAAAAAACGGGGAATGAAAATGAACAGTCTCGACCGGTATCTCGGTGTACTGAAAGGAGAAAAAGTGGATTTTCTTCCCAGGCTGCCGATCCTGATGCAGTTCGCTGCCGAGTATATCGGCTCCAATTACGGCGCATTCGCATCCGACTACCGTGTGCTGGTAGAGGCCAACCGGGCCTGCGCCGAGGATTTCGGCATGGACCAGGTGAGCGTGATCAGCGACCCCTACCGGGAGACCCAGGGTTTCGGCGCCGGGATCGAGTACGTGAGCGACGGGGTTCCGCGCTGCCCGCACCCTCCGCTGGAGCACAGCAGGGATTTCGGCTCGCTGCCGCGGCCCGATCCCCTTCAAGCCGAGAGGATGCTTGACCGGGTCAACGCCGTGCGCTCGTTCAAAGAGAATTTCGGCGGTGAGTATTCGATTCTAGGCTGGGTCGAGGGACCGGCTGCCGAGGCTGCTGATCTGCGGGGCGTGACCGCTTTGTTGATGGACATTCTGGATGACGAGACCTGGGCCTGTGAGCTGATGGACATGCTGGTGGATGTGGGGATCGACTTTGCCCGGGCTCAGATCGAGGCCGGGGCGGACACGATCGGGATCGGAGACGCGATTGCCAGCCAGGTTTCGCCGGAAATGTACGAGCGGCTGATTCAGCCCAGGGAGAAACGGCTGGTGGGTGCGATCCAGGACATGGGCGCCCTGGTCAGGCTTCATATCTGCGGCGACACCACCCACCTTCTGAGCGGTATCGCCGATCTGGGTGTGGATATCATGGACGTGGACCACATGGTGGACATGCTCACCGTGCGCCAGGCCCTGGGCCGGGGAGTGACCCTGTGCGGCAATATTGATCCGGCCAGCGCGGTGCGCACAGGCAGCCCGGAGGCGATCCGCGAGAGCATCCTGAATATCTACAGGGAAGTGGGCAACCCCTACATGGTGGGCGCAGGCTGCGAGATACCCTCCGGCACGCCGGAGGAAAATCTCCGGGCGCTCTGCGAGCCAGTGCCGTACAGCCGGTGAAGTTTTTTTTGGAAAAACAGGCTGTCCGGAGCCCCGCAGCTTGCCTTTTTCTGCCGGGAATCCCTGAAATTCACGTCCTGTCCGCCCGCGTCCAGAAGTCGAGGCTTCGGTCAAGCTCCGCGGGAGTGTAGAAATGCCCGGCGTAGCGGATGCTGATAAATTTTTGCAGCAAATCCCGGGGCAGGACAGCTTTCTCGCGGAATTTTTTGTACAGCGGAAAGTAGCTGGTGCTTTGCGTCGAGTTCACCGTCCGGTTCCAGTTGAATGAATCCGCAGGCAGGAAATCACAGAGCACGGACTCCCTCACTGAATTGTCCAGTTCGAGACGCAGAATAAGCAGGTCAATATTGTCTTTCTTGATATGGATGTACCCTTTTTCGGCGGGAAACGGCCGGCTGTAAACGTCGATTCCCAGAGCGGGTTTCATTTCGGTGGCGAACCAGTTCTGCGGTTCGTAGTCCTCGTAATACTCGGTGAATTCCTCGACCGCTTCCTCGACAGTCATCTCTTGAGAGTCCAGGCCGCTTTGGCCCAGGGCGCGAAAAAAAGCCGAGACGTTCCGGTCGAGGGGGTTTCGCACCATGGAGATGATTTTCATCGGCTTTTTTTTCTCCACGAGAGCCTTGTAGTAGATCAGGGGAACGTTGCGGGGATAGTGGGGGACGGTCTTGATATTTTCGGGACAGAGCATGTGCAGATGAAAGGCGGGCCTGAATTCCTGTTCGAGCAGGGAGCTGTGAAGGGAGGTCGTTCCGGCGTGCCCGTCCGAGTAGACGATGTATGTCCAGTGCCCGGGCTGTCCGTGGCGCAGAGCGAGATAGCCGTCGAAGAGCGCAGGGAAACGCATGCCCGCCCGGATGAACAAGGCTTTCAGCGGGTCCAGCGGGCTTTTCCAGACCGGGATCGGCTTAGGTTTCATCAAAGTTGCCCGAAAGAATTGAAATGCCTGAGATAAATATTATTTTAAGTTGGCATCGACAGGCAGTCAAGCGGGAAATGATCCGGAACTCGCGCGCTGGCTGTACAGCGGCTTTTGTCAGATGGGATAAACGTTCACGAGACATGGGAGTTTTCGTATGATCACTTTTACCGTGCTGGACTGGTTCTGGGTTGTCGCTTATATCCTGCTGATGATAATCTGCGGGGTGCTTTTTTACCGTCTGGGCAGCCGTAGCGAGAGCGATTTTTTCCTTGCCGGGCGCGGTCTTCCCTGGTGGCTTCCGGCTACCAGCGTGTATGCCACCCATACTGCAACCGACACTCCGATCTGGATCGGCGGGGTGGTTTACCGCAACGGGCTGAGCGGCATCTGGTATTCGTTTTTCTGCGCCTGGTGCGCGATCAGCGCCTTTGTCAGCACGCGGATTTTCCGGCGTTCGCTGGCCTACACTCAGGCGGAATGGCAGAGCCTTCGATTCTCGGGCCTCGGTGCAGAGCTTCTGCGGGGCTGGCTGGCCGGCTGGCAGATATTCATGAACATGTTTATCATGGGTTGGGTCGGGATCGCCATGGGCAAGGTGTTCAGCTTCCTCTTTCCCGCATATCCCGAGTGGGTGGGGATGGTGCTGTTCAGTTCGATGTGCGCGATCTATGTGCTTTTCTCCGGCTATTGGGGTGTGGTGATGGCGGATTTCCAGCAGGGGATTATCGCCAGCGCGTTTATTATCATCGTTTCCCTCTGGGAGATCGCCGCCGCCGGAGGCCCATCCGGGATCATGGAGCGCCTGGGTGAGCTGGGCCAGACCTGGCGCGCCAACCCGTTTCATTTCACCGGCTGGACAACCGGGGATTTCCCGGTAGCCTGGTTTGCCACCATGATCTTTGTCGCCCTGCTGGGCGGGCTCGGTATGGGCACCACGATCGACTGGTACGTGGAAAGCCAGCGTATCCAGAGCGCCCGCACAGTGCGGGACGCCAGCTACTCGATTTTCAGCGGCACAGCGCTCGTGCTTACCCGCAACGCTCTCTGGGCAGTGGCAATCCTGGGCTTTTACGTGCTCTTCCCCGATATCTCCAACCCGGAGCAGTACGAAATGGCCTGGTTCATTTTCGGGTTCAAGGTGCTGCCGGCAGGGCTTGTCGGCTGCTTTTTCGCCGCGATCCTGGCGATCCATTTCAGCAGCATCTCCACGATTCTCAACCTGGGCTCGATGTATTTCACCCGCGACATCTACCATCACTATATCAACCCCAAGGCCAGCCAGAAACGGCTTGTCTGGATCGGCCGGATGAGCACGCTCGGTATACTGGTAGGCTCTTTTTTCTACGGGCTGATGATGAAGAATATCACCCAGTGGCTGATCTTCGCCCTCTGGATCATGGCCGCAGGGATGTGGCTCCCGTCAATCCTTCAGGTTCTCTGGTGGCGGTTCAACAGTTGGGGCTATCTGGCGAGCTGGCTGGCCAACCTGGCCTTGAGCTGGCTGGTGGTCTGGGTCCTGCCCGCTTACGGAGTGATCCCCGAGCTTCCCGATTACGCCCAGTTCTGGATTCTGCTCGTGCTGGGCATGCTGATCTACATCCCGGTTACTTTTCTCACCCCGCCGGATGACATGAAACGGCTGGTAAAATACTACGTGATGTGCCGCCCGCTTGGCTGGTGGGCCCCGGTGCACAGGGAGGCAGAGCGCCTGGGGCTGCTTGCCGCGCCCGTGGGCGCGAAGGAGGTTTCTCCGGCAGCGGGTCAGGTGTGAGATATTTTGTTTCAGAACCGTAATATAAAAACTGAGAGAGTGGGGGGTAGCTATGAACAGGGAGAAATTTAACCGCCGCGCGTTTATGAAAAGCGCTGCAGCGGCATCTGTTGGCCTGGGCCTGGCAGGCTCACTCTCCCGGCTGGAGGGCGGGGAGTCAGACAGGCCGGTGCGGCTGGGCTTTGTCGGCACGGGCAACCGGGGGACGGGGCTGCTGGAAACCATGATCGCAGTGGGCGGGGTGGAAGTCCCGGCGATCTGCGATATCAACCAGGAGCACATCCGGAGAGCGGCCAGGGTCGTAGAGGAGGGGCTGGGCAGGAAACCCGATCTTTACGAGCGCGGCCCTGAGGATTTTCGCCGGCTCTGCGAGCGGGACGACCTGGACGCGGTGATGACAGCCACTCCTTGGGAGCTTCACACCCCGGTAATGCTGGCGGCGATGGAGGCGGGCAAATACGGCGCCACGGAGGTGCCTGCGGCGGTCACGGTGGACGAGTGCTGGCAGCTTGTGGAAACCAGCGAGCGCACCGGCAGGCCCTGCATGATGCTTGAAAACGAGTGCTATTACCGCTACGCCATGCTGATCCTGAACATGATAGCCAACGGAATGTTCGGCGAGCTTCTTCACTGCGAGGCCGGTTACCAGCACGATGTGCGCTATCTGAAGGGAGTGGAGGGTAAAATCGGCTACGGCGGAGAGCTTCTCTGGCGCGGCGAGCACGCTGTGACCCGCAACGGCAACCTTTATCCGACTCACCCGATCGGCCCGGCCTCCTGGTGCCTGAATATCAACCGCGGGGACCGGTTCACCCACCTGGTGTCGATGAGCACCAAAAGCCGCGGGATGAACTACAAGATCGCCCGGATGTTCGGCGCGGATCACCCCAACGCAAAGCGAACCTACGCCCTCGGTGATATCAACACCACCCTGATCTCAACAGAGAACGGGCTGACAGTTACTCTCTACCACGACACCCAGTCTCCCAGGCCGTATGACGAGATATTCCGCGTGCAGGGCACCCGGGGTATCTACAGCCGCACCCTGCGCAAGTTCTATATCGAGGGCAGAAGCCCGCAGGAGCACACCTGGGAGGATGCGCAAAGCTACTACGAGGAGTTCGACCACCCGATCTGGCGCAGGCTCGGGCAGGAGGCGCTCAAGCACGGCCACGACGGCGCGGATTTTATCACCCAGCACCAGTTCCTGGAAGCGGTGCGAAAAGGAGTACAGACCCCGATCGATGTTTACGATACAGCCACCTGGAGCGTGATCAGCCCGCTGACCGGGAAATCAGTGGCAGCAAAAAGCGCGGCTGTGGACATTCCCGATTTCACCCGCGGGAAGTGGAAAAAGAGGCGGGACGTAGAGATACTGGGAATCTAGCAAAACAACTTTCTTGTCCGGAATTTCAGACTATCCATCTTAAAAGCTTTTTAACCTGAACAGGATGCCGAGCGATGCGAAAGAAAATTGGTTTTTCCGCCTGCTTTCTGCTGGCCCTCTTGCCGCTGGTCACTTCCTGCAATTTCGAAGCCCCCGACAGCGGTGCAGCAGCCCGTTACCTGGACCCGGCTTTGCCGGTGAGTGAAAGGGTTGACGACCTTGTGGGGAGAATGACTCTCGATGAGAAAATCGGCCAGATGAACCAGTACGTAGCTCCGAGATATGCAAGGTCCTCCGAGCCTGCGGATTTTTCTGCCAGACTGGAAAATCTGCTCAAGGATGGATTGATCGGCTCGTTTCTGTTTGTCTCCGATTATAATGAAGCCAACGAGCTTCAGCAAATCGCCGAGAAGTCGAGACTGAAAATACCGTTGATATTCGGAATCGACGCGGTTCACGGGCTGTGTCCGGTGCAGGGCACGACTATTTTCCCCACTCCGATCGGCATGGCCGGCACGTTCGATCCCGATCTGGTGCAGAGAGTCTCCGCGGCCACAGCCGAGGAAACGAGGGCCGCCGGCATGCACTGGGCGTTTTATCCCGTGCTGGGAGTGGGGCGCGAGCCCCGCTGGGGAAGAACCGCGGAGACGTTCGGGGAGGACCCCTATCTCGTGGCACGGATGGGCCGGGCCGTGGTCAGAGGTTTCCAGGGCGAAGACCTTTCATCTCCGGGGAACATAATCGCCTGCCTGAAACATTTCGCGGCGCACAGCCAGCCCTTGGGCGGCAGGAATATCGCGCCGATGGAGGTTTCGCAGAGAACCCTTCACACCGTTTTCCTGCCTCCTTTCAAAGCCGGGGTCGATGCGGGTGCGCTTTCCGTGATGGCTGCCTATCACGAAACGAACGGGGTCCCCGCGCATGCCTCGGGGGAGATGTTAACGGACATCCTGCGCAGGCAGTGGGGGTTCAAGGGTTTCGTGGTCAGCGACTGGGGTGGAATAGAGATGCTTGTTTCCAGGCACCGGGTGGCCCAATCCAGCAAAGAGGCGATAAGACAGGCGATCCTGGCGGGAGTGGACATGCACATGCAGGGAGAGGGTTTCACCGAGCCTCTTCTGGAGCTGGTGAGCGAGGGCACGGTGAGCGAGAAGAGGATAGACGAATCGGTTTCCCGGATACTGGCGGCCAAGTTTCAGTTGGGATTGTTCGAAAACAGGTATGTCGATCCTCAGCAGTCCGCCGGAGTGCTGGCCTGCGCTGAACATCAGCAACTGGCGCTCGAGGCGGCCAGAAAGTCGCTGGTCCTGCTTGAGAACGACAACAACATTCTGCCCCTGACCAAGGAGTTGAAATCGATCCTGGTAACCGGCCCGAATGCGGACAACAACGCCCTGATGGGCGATTGGACCGCTCCCCAGCCTCAGGAGAACGTGACAACCGTTCTGGAGGGTATCAGGCAGAAAGTTTCGCCGCAGACCAGGGTTCGTTACGTGGACTGCGGCAGAGTATTTGAAATAACGGATGAGAAAATCAGACAGGCGGCTCTCCAGGCGGGCAGGGCCGATGTGGCGGTCGTGGTTCTGGGCGAGAACGAGGCGCGCTACGACGACCAGGGCGCTTTTAACCGAAGGCGGCAGGAGCGCAGCGGCGGGGAGGGAGTGGACCGGGATGATCTGAGCCTGGTCGGAGGCCAGCTCGAGCTGCTCCGCGCGGTTTACGATACCGGAACTCCCACGATCGTGGTGCTGATCAACGGGCGCCCGCTGGCAATAGAATGGATACCGGAAAACGTGCCTGCCGTGCTGGAAGCCTGGGAACCCGGAATGGCTGGAGGCAGTGCAGTGGCCGAGGTCCTGTTCGGCGATATGAACCCCTGCGGGAAGCTGGCTGTCTCGATTCCCCGCTCCGCGGGCCAGTTGCCGGTGTATTATAACCACCCGCCCTCCGCCGAGAATAAATACAAATACTCCACCTGGGAGCCGCTGTATCCTTTCGGGTACGGGTTAAGCTATACAGAGTTCGAGTACGGCAGCCTGGAGGTTCCCAACTCAGTTCCCTTCGGCCGGGATATCGAGATATCCGTGGAGGTGAAAAACAGCGGCCGGCGCCCTGGAGATGAAATCGTGCTGCTGTTTGTCAACGACCTGGTCAGCAGCCTCACCACGCCGGTCAGGGAGCTGAAAGGATTCCAGCGGGTGAGCCTGGAACCCGGCGAGGGGGAAACAGTCAGTTTTGTCCTGCCGTTTGACGAACTGGCGTTTTACAACCGGAAGATGGAAAAAACGGTCGAGCCGGGAGAGTTCGAGGTGATGATCGGTGACCTGAAGCAGACATTCGAAGTTCTCCCGAGGTAAAAAGGCCGGTCATTACTCTCTAAGCGAGAGGGCAGCCGGGGCTTTCCATCCGGTTGTCCGGTCAACGGCGCGTGCGCCGCACCTTTGGGTTTTATCAGAGTCGACTACATCACTTTCTCCAGCGAAGTGCTGGTGCGCGGCAGGGTGGGCCAGACATTGATATACCAGTCCAGCAGCTCGCGGTTTTCGGCCCGGGCCTCGATCTCGGAGTTGTAGCTGTCTGCGATCCCGGTGAGCCGGGCCACCACCTCCGGCCTGCTTTCAGCCAGGTCGAACCGCTCGGCCGGGTCGGTCTCCAGGTCGAAAAGCAGCGGCCGCTTGGGAACGACCCAGTTTTCCTCCACCATATACTTTCCGCTCGAGTGGTCGTAGTAGCGGAAATGAAGTTTCCACCTGCCGCTGCGCACAGCGCACATGTGCTGGTCCCAGTAATAGTAGATCGTCCGCCGGGGGTTTTCTTTTCCCTCCAGCGCAGGCATCAGGTTGATTCCGTCAAGCGGCCGCCCGGGCAGGCCTGTTCCGGCCAGGGCGGCGCAGGTGGGCAGCAGATCCAGCACGGAGCCCACTGCCTCGCTGACCACTCCTTGCGGCAGCCGGCCCGGCCAGCGCGCTACGAAAGGCGCTCTGAAACCTCCCTCCCAGGTGTCTCCCTTGGCTCCCCGCAGAAGGCCCACATCGCCGCCGTGCTCGTTCATCAGCATGGCAGGGCCGTTGTCGCTGGTGAAAATGACCAATGTGTTCTCACTCAGGCCCAGCCGGTCGAGAACGTCGATAATCTGTCCCACGCTCCAGTCCAGCTCGGCGATCACGTCCCCGTAAAGCCCGCGCCTGGAAACCCCCTGGAATTGCTTCGAGGCGAACAGGGGGGTATGCGGCATGGTGTAGGGCAGATAGAGCAGGAACGGGTTGTCTTTTTCGCGCTCGATAAATGAGATCGCCTTTCGGGTGTAGTCCCTGGTGATATTTGTCTGGTCAGCGGGGCTCTGGATCATCCGGTCGTTCTGCCAGAGATCGACCGGCAGCATGTCGTTGCTGTAGAGCAGGCCGTAGTAGTAGTCGAAACCCTGGCGCAGCGGGAGGTATTCAGGGGTGTGGCCCAGGTGCCACTTGCCGATACAGGCGGTGCTGTAACCCGCGCTTTTGAGCATATCGGCAATGGTGACCTCCTCGACCGGCAGGCCCCGCTTATGCGGCGGAAAGAGTACGCTGATCATCCCGGTGCGGATTCCGTTGCGCCCGGTGAGCAGGGCCGCGCGGGAGGGTGTACAGACAGAAGCTCCGGCGTAGAACTGGGTGAAGCGTACCCCCTGGCCGGCCATCCGCACCAGGTTGGGCGTGCGGATTGTCGGGTCGCCGCCGAAATCCCAGTCGCTGTAGCCCATGTCATCAGTAAAGAGGATGACAAAGTTCGGCGGCCGCCCTTTGGCAGGTTCTTTCAGGGATGGCCCGCACCCGGAGTGGAAAAGGCCTCCTGCTGCAAGACCGAAACCTACCGAAAAATTACCGGACCGGGTGAAAAACCGCCTTCGGCTGATTTTTTTGCAGGGCATGTTTTTTCTCCAGAGAAAATTAGCGGTCTTTTGTTAAAACCACAGACAGGTTTAGCAGGCTGAAAAGTCAGGACGGGAAAACGGATTGACTATAACAGCTCCCTAGAAAACCTTAACGGCCAGGCCCAGAGTGTTGCAGAAAGAAGTGTCGAGCCTTTCCACTGAAACAGGCGGGCGCCTGTCGTAGGCAATCGATGTGGATATTTCAATCTCGAACTGGCTGATAAGCGGCACTGACAGTGATAACTCGCTTAGAACCCTGAAGTCGCTAAATCATCAATACGGGGCTGGAAATAAATTGAAGAAACAACCTGAAGTCTTTTATTTATTATCCAGTTGGCAACAAGGTTATTGGACAGCCTGTGATTGGTTTTTGCCAGCCCGGAATCCAGGAGAGGATTGCCGGTTTCATCTACAGCCGAATCGAGCTTTTCGTATTCGATCATGCAGGACGGGGAACAGGAAAGCATTAAATTTTGTTTTCTGAATAGTATCATCCGTACGCCGAGACCTGCCAGGGCCCGGACGTTGAGCCGCCTGAATTTATTGTATTCGTGCTGAACGTATACCTCGCTGGCGAGTGATTTTCTCAGATCGTACCGGTATCTGAGATGTTCCATAACAGCCTTGTCATTCGCAGCGCCGTTGACTGAGTTATACGCACCGGTATTCAGAAACAATAAATGATCCCTGTCCCGCCGGAATCTACCGGCCATTTCCGCGGTGAGCGAGCGGCTTTCGGTGTTTCCCGATTTCGTATCCACAGAGGTCTTCAATTCCAGCTTTAATCCGTTGGAATCTTCCAGGGCCAGGTTAGGAGCAATGTTCACTATCTGGGCTGAGACCGGGGCCGTAAAAATGAAAAGTAGAGGCAGGAGATATAGTATTGATTTGCCAAGCGTCATTTTTCTTATTTCCCGAACAATATGATGTCGGTTTTTCCGTACCACCTTCCGATAAATTCTGTCAGAGAGCGGTTTTCTTTTTCTCCACTTCATAATTAAGAACAAGCATCCAATCCGCGTAGCGGGGATCGATTATTTTAAGCGCTTCGATCAACTCCCGCTTGAAACTGTTTTCCAGAATGGTCCCTTGTCCGGGCCAGATACGAAATTTTATTTTGAGGAATTCCTTTTCCGAAACGGATCTGTACTTTCCCTCTATAGAAGGAGGTTTGATATGGATTCCGGGGAACCGGTCATAATTTTCCTGCAGAACCTTGGCAACGCAATCCTCGATCGATTTAACAATCCCGGGATCATCCGGCAGTTGAATTTCCGCAATGCCACGGATATATCCACGGGGATAATTGACTACATTGGTTATCGTACGGTTCGGAACAAAAATCTCGGCGCCCATATAGTTGACCAATACTGTGAAACGCACCCCGAAATTACTGACTATTCCTGTTTGCCCGGCGATCTCGACCATGTCTCCCAGGTAAAACAGCTTGGAAAACACGATTGTCAATCCTGTCACGACATCCTGGACGAGTCCCTGCAATCCGAAGCCGACAGCGAGGGCAATTATGGAAGCAGACGCAAAGTAGGCAGTGAGAGAAATACCGAACTCTTTAAAAATCAGGCCAAGGGCCACGAAATACATCGTAAAAATCAGCGTACTCACAACAAAACTCATAAATGTTTTTGCCAATGAGAAGGCCGCTGTGTATCGGTGTGATAGAATCCTGTTTCCCAAGTGGCGGGTAGCCATAACAAGCAAATGCGCACCTGCTGCCAATATCATTATTATGAGAATACGCAGCAGCCCTTTAGATTCTGTCAGGAAAGACCACATGAGATTTTCCCTCGGCACGGAGCCTGTATCCATACAACCAGTTTATTTCCCGCAGATTCAAATAGTCGAGTCTTGCCGGTTTCAGGAGTCCGGCCGTTCTTTGATTGTTTTTCCGGAGTGCACAGCCATATCAGCAGCGACCGGCCGCTGGCCGGAAACGATACTCAGGCGGATTCTGCACACCTGCGAAAACCGGATTCCGGCGGGAAGAAGTACTTAATATATGATGTCTGAGCAAAACCGGGAATAATTCAACCATCTTTAATAGAATCCGCCTATCCCGAGATATTCATAGAGTGTGTCTTTCCACCTCGGATCATGTATTCTTTCTAGAAGCAGAATATTGACCCTGTTACGCAGATCGCTGTTTTGAGGGAATGCGAAGGCGTAATCCTGGCGCTCGAATATCTTTGACAGAACCCGCACCTTCCCGGTTTCTTTTTGACCGGCAAGATACCTCAGTATTGGAGCGTCATAGACAAATGCGTCGATTTCGCCTTTTGCCACCGCCGCTAAGCCTTCCTGCGGGGTTTCAAACAGTTGATAGAATATGTGATTTTCGTGAAGATAAATCTCGCTGGTAGATTTTGGGACAGTAGCAGTTCGTACTTCCGGTAAATCCTCGGGCCCGCTCACTTTGGATTCGAGCTGGCTGATAGTCAATGCCGCGGTAATTGCCGCGGTAAAGACGGAGATAACAATTATCCCCGTAAACATCCATATCATCGAAACAAGGCGTCCCCCGAAAGATTTGGGAGATTTGTCGCCATAGCCTACAGTTGTCATAGTAACGGCCGACCACCAGAAACTTGAGCCGATCCCCTTCAGCCAGCTTCCACCGAATTGATCCGGGTTGGTTTTTCTTTCAAAAGACCAGACGATAACCCCTGCCAGCAGCAATACGAGCCCAAGCGCGGCAACTACGCTTAAAAACTTATAGGAAAAAAAACTCGCTATCATACCTAACCACGCTTCTTTCTGCGTGTACGGCACTGCAATACCCAGTCCCGAGATATAGAAGGGATGAGTGAAATCAAAGACCTGTTCGCGTTTGGCGGTAACAGTGAGGGCTCCCACTGCCGCATCGACAGAGCCCTCTGACAAAGCGTCGAGGACCCCTTCCAGGGTCATTTCTCTGAATTCATATTCAAAATCCGATTTTTCAGCGATATCTCTCCATAGATCCACAGCGATGCCGCTCCAGGCGCTGTCCGCATGTTTGATGGCAAAGGGAGGAGATTGTTTTATCCCCACTATCAACGCTTTGCCGGGAGCGCTTTCTGCATTCCCAGCCTTGCAGAAAAAGACTGGCAGCAATGATAGAATCAGTATACGCCTCATAATTATCTCTTTTGAAATATTATACGCCATGATATAATAAAATATAAAAAAAAGAGTGGTATGATAAGGCCTGATAGTTGCAAGCTTTGAATTTAGCCCTTTCACCATTTTAATACAGGTGATAGACAAAAATCAAACCTGAAATAAGGAGAGACAAAATGTTAATTGAAATCGGCGAAACCTCAGGGAGAATCTGGGATGAGCTTGAAAGCCGGGGAGAAGTCGAACTGGCTCGCCTGCCCAAGATTCTCAAAGGCAAATCGGTTGTCGTATACCAGGCGCTTGGCTGGCTGGCCCGGGAAAACAAAGTCGCTTATCGGAAAGAGGGTGATAAGATCTTTGTGTCACTTGCCTGATAGGAGCGCTGGAATGGACGATAATGAAAAGGACAACCTGTCCGGAATTCTCATTTTGATTGCTGACGACGACCCGAAGGTCAGAAATTTGATTAAGTCCAGCCTCAACAGGATAGGCTACAGGAACATTATCACCGCGGACGACGGTAAAGAGACCATAGAGAAAGTAAAAAAGCATATTCCGGACCTGATCCTGCTGGACCTTCAAATTCCGGAGATGGACGGTTTTAAGACTTGCGAATACATTAAAAAAATAGACCGGTTTGCAGATACTCCGGTGATTGTTATTTCCGATCTGGTGGATTTAAAAAACAAAATCATGGCCTATGAATGCGGAGCGGATGACTTTCTGGCGAAACCTCTGGACGTTATCACACTGTGTGCCCGCACCAAGGCCACGCTCCAGACCAGCAGGTTGAAAGAGCAGGTAGAGCGGCTGACTTCGCTTAAATCGATAACGGACAATCTGTTCGATTATAAACACATTTTCGAACGGCTGGTTGCCGGGCTGGAGCTGTCGAGAAGAGGGTCTTTGCCTTTTTCAGTGGTTTATATGGATGTGGATTATCTGAAAATGATAAACATGGAGTACGGCTGGGAGATCGGGGATTCAGTAATCAGAAGAGTCAGAGAGATACTGTATCAGGTTGTCGGAAAAAAAGGCACGGTGCTTTCTTCAAACAGCGATAAATTCCTTCTGATACTTCCCGGGATCGATGAAGATAAGGTCCACGTGATGACGGATGATATTCTGGAACAGGTCAGAAAGATTCCCTTGCCTGTCGAATTTAAGAGGAAAGTCGCTTTCGAGTCGATACCTGGAAAACAACAGGCTTTAACACGAGTGACTCTCAGTATCGGTATAGTGACCTGGGATAAAACGGAAGGGCTCCCTTCGGATAAATTTCTGGACCTGGTCGAGAAGGCTCTTGAGACAGCTCAGAACGAGGGAAGAAATAAAAAAGTGCAGTTTCAATTCTACAGCGAACAAAAGCCGGGTATCGATCTTAAGATCGATAAAACAGAACTCAAAGACTACGAGAGAGGGGAGGAATTTTAAATATCCTGCCTGTCGGATAAACCGCTGGTGAAGCGTTAACCTTCTACCAGGCCTGTCCGGGTTGTCCGGCCGGCCTCTATTCCATCCCATGCACACTTTTTAAGCACACGGTTTTTCAGCGGCAGTACAGCCTGCCAGTGCCTTAGCAAGTCGTAAATAGATTTACATTCTGTTGAATATGCAGGTATAATAAAAAAGCTCCGGCGGATTATCCGCCGGAGCTTTTCTGTTATGGTGCCCCTGGCGCGACTCGAACACCCGGCACGCGGGGGAAGGAAACCTTTTCAGAGCGTTTTTGCAAGTCTTTATAATTCAACCCAAAGGCACACGGATGCTGCGTTTCATCTGCTTTGGCGCTTTGTTGTAGATTTGTAAAAATGCTGCTAATTCCTGTGATTACTTGCACAAACTGACACGTTTATCTGGATTAATTGATGCTTTCGAACAAAATCTCTTGGATGTGGCTTTGGGTCTGGGTAAATTTTTTTGGAACCTTCAAGCCTTGAATTCTGACATATTTGACGAAGAGCTAATTAAGCTGGAGGCGTTCCTGGATAAAAACGAAATATATTTGGAGCTTCTGGTGCTGCGCTGCCGTCGCGGCGACAGCCAGGCTTTCCGCGAACTGGTCGAGAGCTTTGAACGGCGTCTTCTTTATTATCTGAGGCGCCTTAGCAACGACGAGCATGAAGCTTGGGATATTTTCCAACAGGTCTGGCTCAAAGTGATTCGCAACATGCACTCGATCCAGGATCCACGAAAGTTTAAATCGTGGCTTTACACCGTGGCGCATCGCACAGCGGCAGACAGAGTCGGCGCTCTGGTTAAGGAAAAAAACCGACGGGAGGAATCTGACCTGGATGAAATCGCAGATGAAAATTCGGACTGGGAGCATTTCGAAAACGCTGATCTCGTGCATTATGGGCTGTGCAAGCTTCCTATAGACCAGCAAGAAATCCTGGCATTTTTTTTCTTGGAAGAATTCTCTGTCGCCGAAATCGCCGACATTCTCAAGCTGCCGGATGGCACAGTTAAGTCAAGACTGCACCGTGCCAGGAATGCTCTCAGGTCAGTCCTGATAAGAGAAGGAGGACACCGATGAGTGTGAATTTTCGCGACTTCCGCGAGGAATTGATTTCGATGGAGCCTGTTAACCACCAGTTGCAACTCAAATTTAACAAGGAGATTGAAAAAATGTACAATCAGGAAATTACCGGTATGCGGAGATTCGGTTTGTGGGCAAAAAGTACGTTCCTGCTTCTGTTCGGGCTTGCCCTGATTTACAGCGCACTGTTCAACCAGCCGATATCTCTGCCACCACTGGGCCGATGGCTCTGGGGTTTGAGCGGGGCGTTTACTATGGTAGTTGCATTGCTGGAATTGCGGATAGTGTGGAATAAGAAGATGGACCTGAGGAAAGACTCGAAAATTTCCGCCCGGGTGGGCAGCGTTGGGATGACTGTTGTTGCATTTGCTGTTCTTTTTGCCGGGTTCTATTCTAGAGACTTGCAGCAAATGGTAATACTGGCCCCAATGGCCTTACTGATACTGATTATCGCTCTTCTGATCAGCATATACCACCGTGTAGAACAGGGAGAACTCAATACCCGTGAAAAACTTCTGGAGATCGAATACCGCCTGGCCGCTTTTGATGAGAGGATGCAGGGCGGGAAGGCCGTGAAAGACTGACAGGCCCAGAACAGATTTTTTTAACGTTTGATGAATCGATTTTGAGATCTCCGCTGTAAACAAAAAAAGCTCCGGCTGATTGTCAGCCGGAGCTTTCTCTTTTATGGTGCCCCTAGCGCGACTCGAACACGCGGCACGCGGTTTAGGAAACCGCTGCTCTATCCACCTGAGCTATAGGGGCAATTGTTTTCTTCTGTTTGGGATGCACAATATATAAATTATATTGTTGATTGGCAAGAAATTGAATTTTCCGGCCCTGGGTGCGGGATAACGTAACATCCTGTATCCGGCTCAGTTATCCGGGACAGGATACAGGAAAATCTTGAAATATTTTTATTAAATTGGAGGGCGCATGAGGCCGGGACCTTTTCTGGCAAGAGCTTTATTGCTCTGGCTGGTCCTGGCGTTTTTCGCCGTGGCCAACGGGACGGTGGGGCTTTTGCTGGTGCGCACCTGGGCCGGGGAGTATGCGGACCACGTATACAAGACAGTGCTTCTTCTGGCCTTTATGTATTTCGTACTGCTGCGCTTCTGGAAACGAGTGGGGCTGGAGAACTGGAGAGCGAGAGCTGTGGGAATGGGAATATTCTGGCTGTGCCTCACTCTCTGTTTCGAGCTTGGTTTTTTCCACTACGTGATGGGCACGTCCTGGGAGCGGCTGGCTGCCGATTACCGTTTCTGGGAGGGCAGGCTCTGGGTGCTGGTGCTGCTGGCCGATCTCAGCTTTCCGTATCTGAGTGCCAGATACAAGGCAAAGAAAACGCAGTCATATCCGGATCGCGCTTAAAACATCTGCTGAACTTTCAACCCGGAGGATCCCCGATGATCAAGCATTCCTACCGCATGCTGCTTCCGGTGCTGCTGTGCAGCCTCTGGCAGGCGGTGTCCCTGAGAGCCTGGAACGAGCATTACAGCGCCCTTCAGAAACATTTCGAGACAGTTGTGAATGAGAACTCCGCCCGGGCTTTCGAGGGAGTCGACAATGTGGCTGGGTGGGAAAAAGAGCGGACGGCGATCAAGGCGAAGCTCCTGAAAATGATGGGCCACGACAGGCTCTGGCCGGTGCAGCCGCCGGGGGTCAAGATAACCAATCGTGTCGAGAGGGCCGACTATATAATGGAGTGCCTGGTGCTGGAGACTGCTCCGGGACTCTATATCACGGCGAATTTTTACATCCCGCGCAAGGGGAGCGGCCCATATCCGCTGGTTATCTACCAGAGCGGACATTCCCCGCGGGGATATTACGGCAACAAAGCCGCATTCAAGCATCACGGGGCATGGTTTGCCGCACGCGGTATCTCCTGCCTGATCCTGGATACAATCGAGCTGGGAGAGCTGCTAGTAACCCACCACGGGCTTTACTACTACAAATGGTATGACTGGTTCAGCCGCGGGTATTCGCCCCTGGCGGCCGAGGTGTATAATGCCCGCCGGGCAATGGACTACCTGGTTACCCGGCCCGAGGTGGACGAGCGGCGAATCGGGGCCACGGGCATTTCCGGCGGCGGGGTGACCACTTTTTTCCTGACCATGATCGACGACCGGATCAAGGCCGCAGCCCCTGTTTCCGGAGTGTGTTCCACGGTGGGGCATATCGAGGGCCGCCTGGCAGTGGAACACTGCGACTGCATGTACCCGGTAAACAGCGCGGGTTTGCTTTTTTCAGAGATAGGAGCGCTGGCTGCACCCAGGCCGTTCCTTCTGTGCAACGCCCTCTCCGACGGCCTGTTCCCCATGCCCTATTTCGATCAGCTTGTGGAGAAAATGCGCCAGGTCTACCGCCTGTACGGGGCCTCGGACAAACTCCGCAGCGCTACGGTGCCGGGCGGCCACGCTGACAGTGAAGCGATCCGCCTGCCGGTTTACAGCTTTTTCCTCAAGGAGTTCCTCGGCCTGGACACGACGCTTACCGAGCACGGGGCTGTGGATACTGTGAAAGCAGAACAGCTGCTTTGCTACCGTGACGGCTTCCCTCTGGATGAGAGGTTGACCGCAATCCACGAGGAATTCATGCCCAGGGCGGTCTTTGTGCCCGAGAGGTTGACTGCGCAGGCAAGGGAAGCCAGGCTGAGAGAGCTGACCGGTACGCTGCGCAGCGAGGTTTTTCCCTATTTCCCTGAAAAGAGCGTACCGTTTGAGTCGCAATGGGAAGAGCAGTCAGGAATGTGGAAGCGCACGATGAGAGCAGTGAGTTTCCGCTCGTTCGCCGGTTTGAGGGTGGAGGGGATCTACACGGTCCCGGAGCACCTGGAGCAGGGGCGCAGAGTTCCCGCAGTACTGGTGATCCGGGACAAGCGCAAGCCGGGGTGGTGGCCTGAGATAAACAGGCAGGAGGGCTATGACTGGGGCGAGCGCGCCGTGCTGATTATCGAGCCGCTGGACAACGACAGCCGCGCCTTAGACGACAGTCTTGCCCACCAGATGGAGCGCCAGGCGATGATCGCCGGGCAGAGTTTCGACGGGATACGGGTCTACGAGATCATTCACTCGCTGGAATTCCTGCGCTCCCTGCCCGAGGTGGACCCGGAGAATATCACGATTGCAGCCAACGGGGCGTTCGGAATCAACGGCCTCTATGCAGCGATGCTGGACGGGAAAGTCAGGCGGCTGGCGCTGGAGTCGCCAACAGCTTCGCATCTGGCCGGCCCGCATTATCTGGGGGTTCTGCTGCACACGGACATCCCGGAAGCTGTCTGCCTGATGGCGGATAAAGTCAAGCTTTACGGCATGGTGCCGGTGCAGATAACAGATGCACTGCAAATCACCCTGCCGGGCAATACATGCTTGAAAAAGACACTGGCGGATTGCCTGGAATAAATGCGGGCGCCGGAATCTGTCTTGCACAGGGAAAAGAAAAAGCCCTGCTTTCCGACACTGGAGAGCAGGGCTTTTAAATTATCGTGTTTTTTTTTGCAGGCGATCAGGCCAGCAAGGCGTGGGCCTCGCTCACCATCTCGCGCAGGGGCAGGCCCCTGGGGCAGACACTTTCGCAGGAGGCGCAATCGAGCTCGGCAGCCGGGTCGGGCCCGAGACTGAGAGCCTGGTATTTGCTCCTGGCGTAATCTTTCAGGCCGTAGTCCCTGTAGTACATCCGGTAGCGCAGGATGCGCTGAACAGCCGGCCCCTGCGGGCAGACACCCGAACAGGCGCCGCAGTTGCTGCAGTATTCTCCCTGCTGCTGGGCCCAGTAACGCTGTTCGAGTGAGGGGCTGTGATAACTGAGCCTGGTTTCCAGGATCTTGAGGTAGGATTCCACTGCCTGGAAGCTGCCCATGGAGGCGAGAACCGTGTGCGCATGCTGCTGGTTTACCATCGAGGAGCAGAGCGAGGAGACGGTTTGCATCTCTTCGCTGGTCAATCCCGCGGAGGCGCGCTTGGGCAGCCCTTTCATGGCCATGATCCCCATGCCCGCTCCGGTCGCTTTGCGTGCCGCGGCGAGATATTCCGGATCATTGGCCTTGCCGTAAGACATCAAGGCGGCATCATACCAGCCCAGCTCGCGGGCGCGGTTCAGCACGTCCGCCATGTGCGAATGACAGGCAAAACCCATAAAGCCGCACTTACCCGCTTTCTTCGCCTTTTCGAAATTCTCCGGTACGCTCTCATTCTGCACAGCACCCACACTATGCATCGGGGGCACGAGTATATCGACATAGTCCGTGTTGAGCTCTTTCAGGGCGGCGTCGAGATTTTCCGGGCGTTCCTTGAGCGCCAGCACCACGCGGTCCCGGTGGGTTTTCATCACCTTGCCGAAAGCCTCCAGGCTGCGGCCGTTCTGGTAGCCGGGCGCGGTATGGATTAGATTGATCCCCTGATCGATCACCCGCAGCAGCACCGGGGGCTCGGTTGTCAGTATGCCGCCGAAAGAGATTTTGGTCACCTTGAGGCCTGTGGCGCCGAACATCGTTGCCGGCAGTCCGTTGACAGTCATCTGTTCAGCCGCGTTTGCCGTGGCGAAACCGGTGCCGACTGCGGCAGCACCAAGAGCCGCAGAGCCTGCTTTCCTGAGGAAATCTCTCCGGCTCATTGCATTTTCCGGCTGTCTGGAACCATTGTTTTTCTCAATGCTTTCACGCATTCAAGCCTCCTCGGGTTTGCTCGCCTGTTCTAGTTTCTACAAAAAAGCTATCTCGCAGGGTTATGCCTGATAATCAGTTGGGACAGATAAAACTGAGCGGCCAAGATGTAGGAAAAATAATGTCTAATGATAAAAAATGCCAGATTTTTTTATTCTAATTTTTCCCGGGCAGCCTGTAGACCACCGCTGCCACTGTGCGACCGACTGCCTCCAGGGTGGCCGCGCTGCATTTATCCGGAGTGTCGGCGTGTGTATGCCAGTAAGACAGGCCCATCTGGACGATATCGATACAGCGGATTCCGGCCTGTTGCAGCGGCACGTGGTCATCTATAGCAGAGGGTCCGGCCTGCCTGGGGAAGTACTTGCCGTAGCCCAGGCTTTCAGCCGTATCCCAGAGCAGGAGGACGTCTTTGCGGAGCCAGGACCAGGAGTAGCCCTCGTAGAAGAAACGGGCATTGCGGTCACCCACGATGTCCAGCAGGATGCCGAGGATGTTGCGGTAGCCCCGCGCGCGGGAGGCGAAGCGCCGTGATCCGAGCAGCACATCGGTGCCGGCGTAGAAATCGCCGTAGTCCTCGCCGTCAAACAGCACAAGATCCACTCCCACTTCCGGACGTTCGGCCGAAAATACCCGCGCCAGCTCGAGCAGCACAGCCACACCGCTGCCGCCGTCATTGGCGCCGGGGATCGGCTGGTCCCGTTTTGCGGGATCAGGGTCTTGCTCGGCAACCGGGCGGCTGTCCCAGTGTGCGCAGAGCAGCACCCGGTCGCGGTTTTGGGGGTTGAAAGAGGCGCCGATATTGACCAGGGGCAGCGTGTCCCCGGTGGAGGTAACATGGCTCCAGCGGTCGGTCCAGACCGTATCCGCTCTTTGGGAGAGGGTCTCTGCCAGGTAGTTCGCACACAGGCTGTGCGCCGGGCTGCCGGGAACCCGCGGCCCGAAAGCCACCTGGACCTCGATCCCGGCGAAAGCTTTCTGCCCGTCAAAGGCAAGGTGTCTCTCTGCGCCGGAGCCGCAGCTGCAGGCAGAGGCCAGGCAGAGCAGGAGAAGGGCTGCCGATATGAGAAATCTCAATCCTTTTTCTCCACTACGGTGTTTTTCAGGTGTTTCCTGTCGTTGCGGTTCGGGTAATCAGTGTTCTGGTGCAGGCCCCGACTCTCTTTACGCATCTGGGCGCATTTGACAATCAGGTTTGCCACTGTGGCCATGTTGCGAAGCTCCACCAGGTCCGGGTTAAGCGGCGAATCGGCGTAAAATTTTTCGATTTCGTCAGAGAGCGCCTTGAGCCACTTGTGGGCCTCGGCCAGCCGGCTGTTCGAGCGCATGATTCCCACGTAGTCCCACATGGTCCTGCGGAGCATCTCCTGGTTGTGGCTGATAAATACGCCGTCGTAGTCTCTGGTGCCGACTTTGCCGTACTCGAAGCTTTTCAGGTCGATTTCCTCGTGGGAGAGCTTCTCGATCAGCCTGACAGCGGTGTGATAGGCCCGGTTGGAGAAAACTATCGCTTCCAGCATGCTGTTACTGGCCAGCCTGTTCGCTCCGTGCACACCGGTGCAGGTAACTTCTCCGGTGCCAAGCAGCGCCTCGATATTAGTGCAGGCGTTGATATCGGTGAGCACGCCGCCGCAGACATAATGAGCCGAGGGCACCACCGGGATCGGCTCTTTGGTGATATCCAGTCCTCTGGAGAGGCACTCGGCGGTGATATTCGGGAATCGTTCGCGGATGCGCTCGGCCGGGATCGGGGAGAGGTCCAGAAGCACATTTTTATCGCCCGAGAGTTTCATTTCGCGGTCGATTGCCCGGGCCACTATGTCCCTGGGCGCCAGGCAGCCCATCGTGTGGTAGCGCTCCATGAATGTCTTCCCGTTGAGCTTGCGCAGCACAGCGCCTTCGCCGCGCACTGCCTCGCTGATCAGAAACGCCTTGTCCTCGTCAGGATAAAGCGCGGTCGGGTGGAACTGGATGAATTCCATGTTGGCAATCCTGGCTCCCGCGCGGTAGGCCATGGCCACACCGTCCCCGGTGGCGATTCCAGGGTTGGTGGTGTGAAGGTAAACCCGGCCGCAGCCGCCGGCTGCCAGAAGAGTTACTTTGGAAACATAAGCTTTCACGCTTCCTGTATGGCGTTCGAGGGCAAACACACCGATACAGCGTTTGGAATCGGGCCCGGTTTTTTTGGTGATCAGCTCCATGGCCAGGTGGTTTTCCAGGACTTTCACGTTGCTTTTCGATTTGAGTTCATCGAGAAGGGCGCGTTCCACCTCGCGGCCTGTCAGGTCGTCGGCGCGCACGATCCTGCGGCGCGAATGGCCGCCTTCCCTGCCGAGTGACAGACGTTCCGGATGCTCTTTGTCAGGAGTGAAACGCACGCCCCAGTCGATCAGCTCTTTCACTCCCTGCGGGCCCTCTTTCACCAGCACTTCCACGGCCTTGAGATCGCAGAGGCCCACGCCGCATTCGAGCGTATCCTTGATATGCAGCTCGAAGCTGTCATCCTTGTCCTGGACCGAGGCGATCCCACCCTGAGCGTAGTTGGTGTTGCTTTCGAAGTTTTCTTTCTTGGTGACAACAATCACGTCACCGTGCTTACAGGCCTTGAGTGCAAAAGAGAGTCCTGCCACCCCGCTGCCGATCACCAGGAAATCGGTCTGGAATACGTTGGTCGAGGCCGGGTTGGATTTCCTTTTACGTCCCGCCTTTATCGTGCCCTGCTTGTCAGTGGCCATTGGAAATATCCTTTCGTTCCGGGGAAAGCGTCCTGCCGCAAGCAAGACGACCCCGGTTCTGCAAAAATCTGAATCGATTGATTTTGAACGGCCACGTGGGCCGCTGCTATCTGCTAAATATTATCTATTGTGTTCGAAAATATTTTATCCTGCGAAGCCTGGCAAGTGTTTTTGCCGCCGCTTCTCAGTAATTCTTTCAGAAGGCTGTCCAGGGTGCCGGGCCGGGACTCCGCGAGTTTCAATCCAAGCACGAGGCAGTCCGTGCCGATAAGCCCCGGATCGAGTTTCACCGCATCTTTTTCGGTGGTGAGCAGCAATGCGCCTGAATCGCGTGCGCGCGCGCTGAGCCACTGCTGGTCGGGGGCGCTGTAGTGGTGATGGTCGCGGTATGCGACAACTTCGAGGCGCGCCGGGTTCAGCGAAGCGATAAGGGTGCGGAAATTTTCCGGGTGGGCGATAGCGCAAAAGGCGAGAACGTTTTTGCCCTGCACAGACAGAGCGGCTTCCTCTGCCTGGTATTCCCCGGAGATCCAACTGCCGAGCGGGGTTAGTCCGCCGGCTGATTTGTAAAAGAGGAGGACCTGTTTGTCCCCGGCCCAGGAGATCCGCTCAGCGGGGGCTGGCGAGCCGGTCGGCAGGGTGAGCACTATCGCCCGCGCCCTTGCCGCTGCTGCGCGGGGTTCTCTGAGATAGCCTGCTGGGACCGTGTGCCCGGTTGCGCCGAGCAGATTGTCGGGCACGAGCAGCAGGTCCATCGTGCGGCCGAATCTCCGGTGGCCGAAACCGTCGTCCAGCACCACCGCCTGCGCGCCGAGTTCGGCTGCCGCAGCCTTTGCCCCGAGCGACCTGTCCGGGCAGACCACCACGCCTACTTTGTCGCTGCAGCGGGCTAGCAGGGCGGCCTCGTCCCCGGCTGAGGAGGCGAGCCTGCCGGGCTGATATTTTTTCCCGTCCCCGTGGCGGATAACCATAACCTCTTTACGCACCCGGCGCGGTCTTTTATAGCCGCGGGTCAGTATGGCAGTGGCGGTCCCCTGTTCGGCAAGTGTGCGGGCAATCAGCATGGCAAGCGGTGTCTTGCCTGCACCTCCCAGGAAAAGGCTTCCCACGCAGAGAGCCGGCACAGGGGGCGGCTTGGGTTTGAGCCAGCCGCTGCTGTAGAGTTTTTCCCTCAAAAGCCAGAGCGAGCGGTAAGCCAGCTCCGCCGGGTAGAGTATAATCAGCAACGGGAACTGCCACAGACTGTTGCGCCGGCGGGTAAGAAAATTTTCCAGCAGGGGAAAAACCAGCGAGAGAGTTTTTCGCTCTATCGGGCGGGAGAGGTTGTCACTCAGCGCTGCGACACGGTTTAGCCCTGTCTCGACCTTTTTGCACCACAGGGCCACATCCTGCTCGTCGGGCTTTTTCGGTACCTGGATCGGCGCTCCATGGCAAACGAACATGCGGGCAAAAGGTTTGGGAACCTGGAAGCGGTCCCAGCTGGAGAAGTGCCAGCAGGAACTGTACCCCACGCTGATCGGCACCACCGGACAGCCGGATTGCGCCGAGGCGTAAACGACTCCTGGTTTGACCTTGAGCGGCGGCCCTTTGGGGCCGTCCACGGTGAGACCCAGGTCGTGCCCTGCGCGAAGGGTGCGCAGCATTAATTTGAGAGCGGGAGCCGCCCCGCGGGTTGTGCTGCCCCGGGCGGAGAAAAACCCGAACCTTTTCAGGATACGGGCGAGGATCTCGCCGTCCCGGTGGCGGCTGACCATCACGCAGATACTCTGGTTGCGGTTGTTGTAGGAGTTGCCGAGCAGCCTGGCGTGCCAGGCCGCGTAAATCACCGCACCCGTGCCGAGCCTCCTGCCGGCCTCCAGGTTGTCGAGCCCCACCTCCCGGATACGCAGGGTGAGATAGATAAGCCGGACCAATAAACTGCCCAGAAGGCCGACAGCCCACCAGATAACTCGTTGTGGGATTCTCCTCCGCGCTGAAGAGCTCATTCCGGTCTCCCCTGAGCGCACATTTCGAGCACGATTTCTGCAACGCGCCTGCTTGCGCCTTTTTCCGTTGTGAGAGCCTGGCGCACCTGTTTGAACTGCTCCAGGATGCGCTCTCTGGCAGGAGATGATTCATCCAGCAGATCGAGAGCTTTTTGGGCGAGGGGCCCGGGCTGGACCTGATTTTGGATCAGCTCGGGTATCGCCGGGTTTGAGGCGAGCAGGTTCGGCATGCCGATATAATTCACCTGTACCAGGCGCTTGACAATCCAGTAACTCAGGGGGTTTGTCCTGTAGGCGATAACCATCGGCGTGCCCAGCAGCGCGGCTTCCATGGTGGTGGTGCCGCTTTTGGTAATCAGCACCCTGCTGTGGGCGATCAGGCTTGCGGAGTCGCTATCGATACGGCGCACACCGAGTTTATCCAGCAGCCGGCGGTCACGGCCGTGCAACGCAGCAGCGGTGTGAGGCAGAAGAGCCACGGCGAACTGAAGATCGGGTCTCCGGTTGCTCATGATCTCTGCGGCGGCGAGGAATATTTCGAAGTGGCGGTTTAGCTCCTGGGCTCTGCTGCCGGGCATCAGACCCACGATTGGCCTGTCCGGATCGAGGCTGTTCAGCCGGCAGAACTCCTTGCGGGGATACTGAGCTGCGAGGTTTCCGGCCAGGGGGTGGCCGACAAACTCGACATCGAGGTTTTCTCCGCGGTAGAAATTGACCTCGAAAGGGAAGACCACAGCCATGCGGTCGACCAGCCGCGCAAGCGAGCGTTTTCTCCCGGTACGCCAGGCCCAGATCTGGGGGCTGATATAGTAGAGCACCGGTATCCCGAGCTTGTTAGCGATACGGGCCAGCCTGATGTTGAAATCCGGAAAGTCGATCAGGACCAGCAGGTCGGGTTTCTGCTGTTGGAGGTGTTTCCTGATACCGGCCAGCAGTCGGGAGAAGAATTTCAGGTGGGCCAGCACTTCGACCAGGCCCATCACGGCCAGCCTGTCCTGGGTGCAGAAAAGCCTGGCCCCGGCCTTTTCCATTGCCGGTCCGCCGATCCCGGTGACCGTCAATTCCACGCCCATACCCTTGAGCTCATCGATCAGCCGCGCGGCATGGCGTTCCCCGCTCGGGTCTCCGGCCGAGATGAAAATATTCAGCGTGCTCATGTCGACATTTCTGTAAGAGAAAAATCTAGACTGCAAAAAGGCCTGCCCGGACTGCGCTCATTCCGGCAGGATCTGTGCTATCCGGCCAAGCAGGCGGATGATCAATAACACCAGGATCAGCACACCTATGAGAAACCACAGCGGTTTGCCGCTCGTGCGGGCCAGGAATTTTTTTCTGGCTCGCCAGTGAGAAATAAGGCTCAATTACGCGCCCTCCTTTCCCGGGCTCCGGAGGCGGGGCTAGGTTTTCAGGCCGGAAGAGGCCAGTGACTGCTCGATTGCTTTCAGTATCCGGTCTGCCACCTGGAGAGCCTGAAGTCCGTCGGAGCCGGACACGACCGGTTTTTTGCCGCTGGTGACACAGGCGAGGAAATCGGCCAGCTCGACTGCCAGGGGCTCCTGTTTCTTGTCCGGCGCAAGCTTTTTGCGCTCCACCAGGGAGAGCATGTCCGGTATCGGTGCCGGGCCGGTTTGCCGTTGAAGCGGGATTTCCACTCCCGGGCGTTTGCGGTAGGCCACGGCCGATTGCTTCAGCATATTTACCGAGACATAGCTGTCTGTAGAGAAGAAGCGTATTTTGCGCGATTTTTTAATACTGACCCGGCTTGCGGCGACATTGGCCACTGCTCCGCCCTCGAAAGACAGGCGGGCGTTGGCTATGTCCACACTGGTGGTGAAAACCGGCACTCCCATCGCCTGCACCTCTGTCACCGGGCGGCGGAAGAGGCTCAGCACGATATCGATGTCGTGGATCATCAGGTCGAGCACCACAGGGACCTCGGTACCGCGCGGATTGAACGGGGCAAGCCGTTCGCTTTCCACGAACAGGGGGTTGGAGATCTGTTCGGCTGCTGCGACTAGGGCGGGGTTGAACCGCTCCACATGCCCCACAGCCAGGACCAGCCCCTTGCTCCCGGCGATTTCAACCAGTTCCCGGGCGTGATCCTCACGCTCGGTAATTGGTTTCTCCACCAGCAGATGCAGCCCATGTTCGAGGAGCGTTTTCCCTGCTTGATAGTGGCTGTCCGTGGGCACGGCAAGACTGGCCGCCTCGGCCGAGCGGGCCGCTTCCTCCAGGGTGGAGAAGGCGCGTACCCGGTGTCTGGCGGCGCATTCGGCAGCCCGTTCGCTGTCGGTATCATAGATTCCGACAAGCTCCGCCTGCGGCAACTGGCTGTAAATCCGCGCATGAAGGCTTCCCAGGTGACCCACCCCGACAACCGCTGTTTTGACCGGAGGCATACGAACAAATCTTTCTGCTTAGGTGTTTGGAAACACTGACAATCAGAAAGGGTAAAACCTAGTAAATATAAACAAGTCGGCTCACTCAGGCAAAGGTTTAACCGTTGATTTGTCTTGATGAGAGTTGCAGTGCGGCACTGGTTCCGGAGGTTCCCGGGCAGCGGCAGCGGGTCTTAGTTGCTTGACAGTTTTAGCAGTAAAGAGATATATTATTAAAATTCATCGCCTTATCAAATCTTGAGTTAGCCCACGGAGAAGTTTTTGAAATCAGGCTTGAGAAAATTCCTCTGGCTGCACGTTCAGGCAGCTTTCATGTTCTGCGCCGGGGTCACTTTTCTGGCCGCTGAGGAGAGTTCCTATAACACTCAGGCGGCCAGGGAGATGATCATCGGCTATCAATATTATCAGGCTGACGAAAACGAGCAGGCGGCGCAGCATCTGGAGCAGGCTTTAAAGCTCGACCGCAAAAGCAGCTATCTGAAAACGATTTACGCCGATGTGCTTTATGAGATGCACAAATTTAAAGAGGCGATCCGGCTGCTCGAGCCCCTGGCCCGGGAGGATTCAGTGGACAGCAGGGTGCTGGTTCTTCTGGCAGGCAGCAGCCAGAGGCTTGGCCGGATAGAGGAGGCTATCGACTATCTCAAGCGCCTTGTGAGGAAGGATCACTGGGATGAATGGAACCGCCGCCGCCTGCTCGAGTTGCTGAAAAGCCAGGGCCGCTACCAGGAGCTTATTGCCTTCTACAAGCCGCTGATCAATTCGCAGAGCAGGTTCTATGCACAGGACCTGTTCCAGATGGGGGCGCTTTATCTCAAGATCGGGGGCAGGGAGGCGGCGAGGGAGCACCTCGAGAAAGCACTGGGGGCGGACAGCTCCCTGGCCGACGCCTACAGGCTGCTGGGAACTCTCGACGAGGGCCAGGGCAAATGGAGTGACGCGCTGAATAATTACCTGGCTTACCTCGATCTGCGTCCTGACGATGTGGAGCAGATTTTCACCAGGATCCTGTCCGCGGCACAGAATTCTTTGAACCAGGGTATTTCGCAGGGGTCTGACGTTAAGGAGGCCGTGCGGGGCGATTCGCTGGTTTGGGCCAATTTTCTGGACAAGCTCGAAAACAGGATCATCAGCGGCGATTCGCTGAGCCTGCCGATGGTGAGAGTGATGGCGCTCGGCTGCGAGGCAGTGGGCCGGCGGGACCGGGCTGTTGAAATCAACCGTCAGATCGCCCAGGCCATTCCGGAGGACAAGTTTTCGAGAAGGAGCCTGTTGAGGCTGCTTTTTGAATCAGGCAGTTTCGCAGAAATGATCCCGGTTTACGAGGAGGTGCTGGACCCGGCGGACGAGAGCTATCCCGGCGACCTGCTTCAACTCGGCGCACTGTGCCTTAAAACAGAGAACAGGAAATCCGCCAGAGATTATCTGGAAAAGGCGATCGAGGCAGACAGAGAGCTGGCTGAGGCTTACCAGATTCTCGGGCATCTCTGCGAGCTCGAGCAGAACCCGCAGGCAGCGCTCAAGCACTACAGCACTTTTTTAAAACTCAAGCCTGAGGCGGTAAAAACCCATTTCGATCGCCTGGTATCGGTATCCAGCCAGATAGGGGACAAGAAGACACCGCTTGATTTGATGGAGCGGCTGGTGGCCGGGGGAGACACAAGCGCCTGGGCTGCGGAGCAGCTTGGCAGGCTTCGTTTTCATAATGAGGAACCCGACAAGGCCTTGAAAATTCTCGAGGAGCTGAAATCCAGGGAGGCTTTAAGCGATAACGGCTACTACGTGCTGGGTTTTGTCTATTCCCGGCTCGAGCGATATAGCCAGGCGCAGGAGTCTTTCCTCCGGGTCAAGGAGGCTCAACCGGATTATACGCCGATTTACCTCACGCTTGGCCGGGTGTATTTCACATTGAAAGAATACGGCAAGGCGCTCGAGGTTCTGCACGAGGGATTGGGGAAAGCCTCGGCAGAGGAGGGCGAGATCAGGCAAGAGCTGATGTTCGCCATGGCGAATGTTTATCACGAGCAGGGCGATGATGAAAATACCGAGCTCTGGCTGAAAAAAGTGCTTGAAATCGGACCGGATTTCGCATCGGCGCTGAATTATCTGGGGTATTTCTACGCCGAGCGCGGGAGTAATCTTGAAGAGGCGCACAGGCTGATCAGCCGGGCGCTCGAAAGCGAGCCGGACAACGGCCATTACCAGGACAGCATGGGCTGGGTGCTGTTCAAGATGGGGCGTGTGGAGGAGGCGTTGAAATATATCAAGACTTCCCTGGAGAACCTCGGCGAGCACCCCGAGGTGTTCGAGCACCTGGGCGATGTCTATATTTCACTGGGAGAGCGCGAGCTGGCGCGCCAGGCATGGAGCAGGAGCCTCGAAATGAACGGGGAGAACAAAAGCCTTCTGGAGAAGCTTAATAAGTTGTCCGAGAGCGTAAAAAAGGGAAGCGAGCAGCCATAAAAGCACACAAGATGAAATTACTGTGGAGAGGCGCGGGAGTTATACTTTTTGCAGCGGCCCTGGGTTTGTCTGACGGCTGCGCGGTGAGCATGCGCAAGACACTGCCGGGCATGGCGGTTCCCCCGGAGGCGGTGATCAGCGTGCTTGAACGGCTCTCAGGCGAACTTCAGACAGACAAGCAGATTATCCGGGTGAGGCTGTTCGACAAGGGGCGTACTTTCAGCGGCGATGGAGCGCTCTGTTACCGGGCGCCGGATACATTGCAGCTTTCGATATACGGCCCGCCGTTCAGCACTCTCTGGATGCAGATGCTCACCCGGGGCGATTCGATCACCGTGGCTCTGCCCAAGGACAACCGCCTTGTACACGCCTCGCGCGATGACCCGCAGCCGGTGACAAAGCTTGCCGGCAGCGAGGGCCTGACGAGCTCAGAATTTCTGGGCGGGGTTACCGGGATTTTCCAGATTGAGCGGTTCCGCCTACCGGGTATGCAGGAGGTGGCCGCTGCCGAGGGCGAGGTTCGGAGGCTGCGTTTTTTCAACAATTCGATGGCCTACGAATTCGTTTACAGCAGCAGACTGGATGCGGTGGTGCGCTTTATCCACTATCAGGACGGTAAAAAGCGCCGGGAGATAATACGCAGCGAGTTCAAGGAGATCGCAGGCCTTCAGCGTGCGGGGAAAACCATTTACCGGGATTATTTCGAGGACCGGGAAATCACCGTGCTGGTGGGTAAGGAGGAGGTCAACCCGGAGCTGGCAGAGGAAGCGTTCAAAATCTTGATGTCTGACGGCACTTGAATTAATTTTATCTGATATTATTTTAATCCTTACCGTATTTGCCGATTTCTGGCTTTTAAAATTTTCCCTGAATTAATCAGGGGGCGGGTATAAATGGGCACGGACCTCAGCAGACCTCCGTCGAACGCGGTACTGCTCATACTCGTTCTCCTGTTTGCCGGATGCAGCCATTACAGCACCAGCGGAAGGCTTCCGGCCCATATAAAGACCGTATATATACCAACATTCGAAAACGACACAGCCGAGTTCTATCTTCATCAGCAGATCACCGACGAGGTGACCGAGCGTTTCCTGAGCGAGGCCAACCTTCGCCTGGGAGAGGCCGAGGAGGCTGATGCGGAGTTGATCGGCATGGTGCGGCGCTACTTCGAGGAGGCGGAAACCTACGGCCGTCAAGGCGGGCTGGATGTATCGGGCAGGCGTGTGACGATTGTGCTGGAAGTGGAGTTCGCCGACCGGGTGGAAAACGAAACACTCTGGCAGAACCGCAATTTTTCCCGCTGGGTGGTTTACGAGCCGGACCAGGAGAGCGAGCAGGAGGCAGCCGGGCGCGTGGTCAAGCTCCTGGCAGATGATCTGATCACCGGCATTCTTCAGCAGTGGTAGCACGGGATCATTCGCCGCTCGTTGGCTCGCAGTTGTCCGGGCCGTAAAGAGGAGGCTCGCGGAATGCTAAAAACAAGTGTTCTGGTGTTGAACAACAGCTTTCAGCCGCTGCATGTCTGCCATGCCAGGCGTGCGCTTGTGCTGGTGTTGTGCGGCAAGGCGGAGGTTGTCGAATACTACGAGCGGAAATTCGTGCGCACGGTGAGCCGCAAGTTTCAGCTTCCCAGCGTGGTGCGCCTGCGGATATACATCCAGCCGAACCGCCGCTCCGTGGCTCTCAACCGGCGCAATATCATGCGCAGGGACAGATTCCGCTGCCAGTACTGCGGAGCAAGAAGCGATTATCTGACCACCGACCATGTGATTCCGCGTTCCCTGGGAGGGGGTGAGAGCTGGGAGAACCTGGTCACCGCCTGCACCAAGTGCAACAACCGAAAGGGCAACCGTACACCCGAACAGGTCGGCATGCGGCTGCTTTCCATTCCGAAGCGTCCCGCTTTCTATGCTTTCATTCGCTACTACCACCCCAGTTCGCACGACAAGTGGCGGCCCTATCTGTTTTTGGACTAGCCGGTGATAATGCAACCTGAAAAGCTCCCGGGGCAGCCAGACGGCTGCCCCCAGGGCTTTTACGTTCTACTTATCTTTCACAGTCTCATCCAGCGGTATCCCCAGTCGGTTGAATTTCTTGGCGCGGTCTGACTGGTCCTCATCGTTGACCCCCTTGCCATGCCTTCCCACCTCCAGGGCCAGCTCCCGCGGAACCACGATCACCCCGTCGCCGTCAGCTACGATTACGTCCCCAGGATAAACCAGCACACCGCCGCAGTTGACCGGGAAGTTGAAGGATTCGGCGATCAGGCGTCCCGGGCGCACTCCGCGGCCGCTGAGAGCGTTGTTGCAGTAAACCGGGATGGCCTTTGTCTTGACAATCTCGTCGGTGTCCCTGGCAAAACCGTTGGTAACCACCCCCACTACACCCTTTTCAGCATAGCCCAGGCTGTTGTTGGAGCCGATAAAGCCCACCTCGAATACACCGTTGGCGTCGATTACGGCCACATCCCCGGGCCGGGCCACACTGGTCCAGGCGTCCGGGGCGCGGCCGTACTGCACGTCCTTGAATTTCATGAACCCGGCCAGATCGCCGAAAGAGTTCTGTCCTGATCGCACGTCCGAGGGCACGTGGCGCACGGTGATCGCGAAACCGACAAAGCGATGGGTGAAATTTTCCACATCGCGCCAGAGCGAGAGGATAGTGTTGTGCATCAGGCCGACATCCTGAAGTCCAACCAGGTCCATGCCGTCACAGACATCGGTCACACGGAGGTCCCGATAGAGATCGAGGATCTCCTGCCGGGCCTTGTCGCTGTCGTCGAAGCTCTTGTTCTGAAGAATCCTCACTCCCTGGGGCGCGGTCAGTTTCTGGGCCTGGATGACCGCCGGAGCGAGGAAACAGACAAGGCAGAACAGAACGGATAGCCGGTAGAACATATCCACCTCCTGGAGACAGTTAATAAAAAGATAACCCGGAAAAGAATTTTTTTTGCTGAAGACGGATTATCACGGACAGGGAAATAAGGGTTTCAGCAGGCCGCAGCGGCCGAAGGCGTAAAAATTATTCTTTCCCATTAAACGCATGATACAGGAGTAAGTCAAGGTTTTTGAAGGTTGAGCAAACTTTGCAGTATCCGGCAATGCATGCTACATTCAAGTTCTGGTTGGTCAACTGAACATTCAGCAGGGGAAAGAGGATTACATTGGAGGGGTTTTCAAGAACAGCAGGTGTGGAAATTCTCTGTTTCCGGCCCTGGGAGAGAATCCCGGGCCTGTGCCAGGGTGTGACTCTGCGGCCCTCCCGGAGTGAGCCGGAGCTGACTTACAGGCGTCTTTCAGCGGGGATGCGGAAAGAGGGATTCGCGGCGATCCGGAGGCTGAACCAGCTCCACGGGGCAAATGTAGTGAGAGCCTGCAGGGGTGCGGGGAAATCAGCCGCCGCCGGTGACGGCCTGGTAAGCTTTGAAGCCGGCGTGCTGGGCCTGGTGACCACAGCCGACTGCGTGCCGGTGTTTGTCCTCGATCCGCTATCTGCCTGCTGGAGCCTTCTGCATGCAGGCTGGCGCGGAGTGGCTGCCGGGGTGATAACTGAGGGCTTAAGGGTGATACAGGAAAGCCTGGAAGTGAGCGCCCGGAAGCTGGAACTCTACCTGGGGCCATCGATTTGCGCCTCCTGTTTCGAGGTAGGACCGGAAGTGGCCCGGGTGCTGGCAAAGGTGAGCCAGAGCGGCGTGGAAAAGCGCAGCGGAGGCCGGTTTTACGCAGACCTCAGGCAACTGCTGGCGGCTCAGGCAGCCTGCTGCGGAGTGAGACCGGAAAATATCTTTGCCAGCAAGTACTGTACAAGATGCCACAACGACCTGTTTTATTCTTTCCGCGCTGAGGGCCGGCGTGCTTTACGCCGCATGTGGGCCTTCATGGGCCGCAGCGAATGAGAACTTTCCCGGGGCCAGGTCAGGCCCGAATGTTCGGGGAAACAAAATTCCGAGCGTGCAGGAGCTGCGTAATTTACATGCCGGGCAGGGTGAAACAAGTGTGGTTGGCATGCCATTGATTCGGCTTGCCTTTTAAAGCCGAATCAGGCGACCTCAGGGAAAGCGGCTCAGGGGCCGTAAATGCCGGGAATAACTTTTGTTTCTTTTAGTTATAAAAGAAATGGTTTTGCTTCTTTTGGCACCAAAAGAAGAGAAAAGATATTTGTTCTCTTTGTAGCCAAAGAGAACCAGAAAGCTTTAACCGGGGCCGAACTCGCATCCACTCTTAAAGCACGGAAACCGGTTTGTGTATGAGTTTCTGAGATCGCTACGTTTGCCTTGGGCCTGAATTGCCGCAACTGCGGCGGCAATTGAAGGCACGCCTGGCCTCGTAAGTTCAGATAATCCATGGTGGGATCAGCGGAGAAAACTCCGCAGGCTCTTGCCCTGGCTCAGACATGCGGCCCGGTTGTTCACCCCCCGCCCTGAAAATCGCTGCGCGGTAGAGTAATAAAGGGGATTGAATGTTTTATATTCTCAGTGGCGATCGGGGCTCAATGCTCGGAGAAACCTTGCGCCGAGCGTGCAGGAGCCGCGTAATTTCCATCCCGGGCAGGGTGAAACAACTGCGGTCGGTGTGCCATTGATTCGGCTTGCTTTTTAAAGCCGAATCAGGCGACCTCGGCGGTAGCGGAGTAGAGGCCACAGATGCCGGGAATAACTTTTGTTTCTTTTAGTTATAAAAGAAATGGTTTTGCTTCTTTTGGCACCAAAAGAAGAGAAAAGATATTTGTTCTCTTTGTAACCAAAGAGTTCAGATAATCCGTGGTGGGATCAGTGGAAGCAAATCCGCTAACCCTTGCCCCGGCTCAGACATGCGGCCCGGTTGTTTACTCCACCCCACAAACTAATAAAACCAACTGCCTTAGCCTGGATTTAAGTTGTGAAAAAATTTCTTTTTACCCGCCGCCTGTATAAAAAAGTGAATCCAACAGAACAAATAATGTGTCCTAGATATTAGAGAAAGCGGAAAACCAGTAATTCGGCAAGAACAAATTGTCAACTCAACAGGAGGTAAGAATGAAAGCCGCTATCTGTAAGAGGATCAAAACCTCAATACCTTATGTGAAGGTCGTCTTCGTGATAATCATTTATTTCGCTTTTATCGAGACGTGTCTCACAATGGGAGTTTACGCATGAGAGGATTCGAGGAAACTCAAGTCCAGCATTAGCCGGCGGTGCGATAAAAAAACCCGCCGGCTATTTTTTTGCCCCTTTCATTGCCTGCCGGTAAGAAATCCCCTGAAGTCAAAAAAAATTAAAAAAATTATTCAGAAAGACTTGACAAAATCCATTTATACATATATTGTTAATATATAAACAATATTGAGAGGGGGAAAGATGAGCTTACAGGATGAACTCGGATTTTTACAACCTATTGAAAATAAAGCGAATGAAGCGGTGTTGAATATTATTTTAACCGGAACGCTGCTGGCCAAAGAAGGGCAGCGGGTTTTTCGCCCTCTCGGGCTCACACTTGCACAGTTCAATGTGCTGATTCTTTTGAAACACCAATCCGTTGACGGCAGGATCAACCAGACCACCCTGGGCAAAATGATGTTGGTCAACCGGTCGAATATCACGGGTCTGGTCGACCGGATGGAGCAAGCCGGCCTGGTGCGCAGAGCCGACGATCCCGAAGATCGCAGGGTCCATTATGTAGAGATGACAGAGACCGGCGGCCAGATTCTGGAGAAAGCACATAAGGCCTACTATTCCAGTATTGAAAAGATAATGTCCGCCCTGTCCGGCAATGAGCGAAAATTCCTTTCCAGCATGCTGGAGAGTGTGAGAATGCAGTTACACTGGAACGGAAAAAAATAGGGTGGCAGTCTGGATATCGGGTTCAGGACTTGAGAGTCCCTTATTTTTGTCCTGAATGATAACATATAAACAGTATATATAAGAACATAAAACCTCAAGAAGGACTGATGCAGAATGTTTCTTCAAGCTTTGTCTTTGTTGTTCGCAGCCGTTCTTTCACTTGGCGGTGCATACAGGCCGGCGTGGGCGTTGCCGGATGAATCCGCCGGCGACTACGTTATCCTCCTTCACGGCCTGGGGCGCACGCACAGGTCGATGCATGCGCTGGAAGAACGCCTGGCAGGTGAAGGGTTCCAGGTGATCAATCTGGACTACCCCTCAAGGCGCTACCCGATCGAGCAGCTGGCCGGGATTCTCAAGCAGAGGATCGAGCAGAATTGTACAGCGGAAGAAAAGAGGATTCATTTTGTCACGCACTCGCTGGGCGGAATGATCCTGCGCAGCTACATTCAGCAGAACCGGCCAGAGCGGCTGGGCCGGGTAGTGATGTTGTGCCCGCCGAGCAGTGGGAGCGAGTTGGTGGATGTGGCGGGCGCCAGTTGGCTTTTCGAGTGGCTTAACGGCCCTGCGGGGAGCCAGCTTGGCACTGATTCGTCAAGTTTCCCGCAAAGGCTGGCCCCTGTGGACTTCGAGCTCGGGGTGATTACCGGGGATAAAAGCCTCAACCCGTTCTATTCTCTGTTCATTCCGGGCAAGGATGACGGCAAGGTATCCGTGGACAGGGCAAAAGTGGCAGGCATGGCGGATTTCCTGGTCTTGCCCCACAGCCACACTTTTATCATGAGCAGCCCGGAGACAGCCGGGCAGGTATTGTATTTCCTGCGCAACGGCAGGTTTTTGAAGAACGGTCGAGAGCAGCACGACTGAGAGGGGAAATTCAGTTTCTCCGGCCGCCGCCTTGATCCGGACGGCTTTATTATTGAAAATGAACTTCACTCAACAGAAAAGGGGGCTGAAATGGAATTCAATATGAAAACAGGAAAACGCCTGCCTTACTGGCTGTGCCTGACCGCTCTCGGATTGATATTTCTCTGCGGGTTGTGGTGGGTAGTATTCGGGCTGCTCTGCGAGTGGGGCCACCCGGTTGGAATGCTGATGCACATTCTTGTGCCGGGCCTGGCATATCTTGCAGCAGGCTGGCTGGCCTGGCGCTGGCCGCTGATTGGCGGCACAGTGCTCGTTCTGCTGGGTACCTACAGCGTTTGGTTTTTTCACACTTACCGGAATATCTTCACGCTGCTGTTGGTCAGCATGCCGCCGATTATTGCCGGTTTACTGTTTCTCGTGAGCTATTTTATCGGCAGGAGGAAAGTGTTTTCCGGGAGGACTTGATGGCTATAGATGGTATATATCAAAATATCGTTCTTAAATCCCGAATCCTCGAATAAACTTAACCGGGGTTTCAAAAGATGGATAATCAACAGGATAAACCATTGATCGAGCGTATTGCCAGGCTGGAGAAAGTTGTGGAAGAGCTTCAGCGCACGCTCAAACAGTTTGCCGGGCCGCTGCCCGGCTCGGGCCTGGATGAATCTCCGACAGCGGTGAAGACGATCCGGCCGCCGAAAACTCCTGCCGCTGAAACGGCAGAAGTTCAGCCGGGCCCGGAGCGAGAACCGGAATCTCTTGGCCTAAAACATGTCGCACCGGTAAAGGATGAAACGAAACCTTTATTCTCTCCGGATGCCGCATGGACGAAAAGCGAGTTCTGGCTCAACAAGATCGGTATCGGGCTCCTTCTTTTCGGGGTGGCTTTCCTGTTCAAGTACTCGATAGACAAGGGATGGCTCACTCCTCATGCCCGGGTGGGCGCGGGACTGGTTATCGGTCTAGTGCTGTTGGTTACTGGTATCCGCACGCATGCAAAAAGGCGGCACTTCAGCCAGGTACTGCTGGGAGGGGCAGTGGCGACATTTTATATCACCGGTTTCGCTGCTTTCCAGCTCTATGAGCTGGTTTCCCATTCCGCAGCATTCGCTTTCATGATTGCAGTAACCCTGGCGGCGTTTTTTATGTCCGTACGGCAGAATGCAGCGGTTTTGTCGCTGATCGGGGCAGCCGGAGGGCTGGGCACGCCGTTTATACTTTATACCGGCACCGGAAGCCTCCCCGGGCTGGCAGGATATACCTGTCTGATTCTTGCCGGGACGAGTGTCATTTATTTCTATCGCGGCTGGCGCTCGCTGCTTTGGGTGTCTGTGATCGGGGGCTGGCTGGTATTTTTGATCAGCAGCGATCAGGCAAGCGGCAACTCGACTTCCGTGGATCGCTGGGCAGTACAGGCGGGGGTCGTTTTCGGCTGGCTTGTATTCTGGATGATACCTGTGATACGCGACGCGCTACAGGTGAAAAATCCTGACAGATGGACATCTCCCTCCAGGGATTTTCCCCACAGTCCTGTTTTAAATATTCTGAGTGACTTCGTACGGCGCTCGACAACGCATCTGTTGATAGTAACCCTGCCGTTTGTTACCTGGGGCCTGTCTTCTGTTATATGGCCGTTGCCTGGCTTTAACTGGGGCTGGATAGTCGGGGGAGCAAGCCTGCTCTACGGTTTGGTTTTCCAAGCCCTGCGGGCACATCGCCTGGACCGGCCAGCTTATACGCATGGCCTGATGGCTCTGGCGCTGCTGACAATTGCATTCTGCCTGCTGCTGGAGGGCGACGTGCTGTTCCTGACCCTGGCAGCCGAAGCAACGGTGCTGCACATGGTATCCTGGCGGCTTTCAGAGCGCGGCACAGGCATTTGCGCTCATCTGCTGTTCGGGGTAGTTGCTGTCTGGCTGGCAGGGCGTCTGGCGGCTGATTTCACTTTCAAGCCCGAAGGGACGGCCATACTCAACGCGCAGGCTATTGCCGATCTGGCGGTAATCGCGGCTGGTGTGGGCTTGACTAAGATATTTCGAACGAAAGAGGATGTTTCGCTGTACCGGATAGCGGCGCACCTGGCAATCCTGTGCTGGTTCCTGAGAGAACTGTCCGCATTTGATAACGGGCAGGCTTATGTTACGAGTGTCTGGGGAATTTATGCCATTACACTATTGATTGTCGCCCTTCGCATGAATCTCAGCCAGCTTCGGACAGTGGCCATGGGGACCCTGCTGCTGGTGGTTGGAAAGCTGTTTCTTGTCGATCTGGCAAGACTCGAGGCGATCTGGCGTATTTTATTGTTCCTTTGTTTCGGCGGAGTGTTTCTGGTGCTGAGCTA
>Ga0272442_10000702_pt1 | contig 52515 bp, 35 predicted proteins | sample SSMForm2O_FD_200262 | JGI IMG/M metagenome (GOLD analysis project Ga0272442, IMG submission 200262) | Marine sediment archaeal communities from Little Sippewissett salt marsh, Falmouth, MA, United States - SSM-Form-2O | ecosystem: Environmental > Aquatic > Marine > Wetlands > Sediment ... | reverse complement strand
GCTTTCATGGTCATTGCAACGCCGGGATTGGTCATTGCAACGCCGGGATTGGTCATTGCAATCGCTTTCGTGGTCATTGTAACGCCGGGATTGCTCATTGTAATCGCTTTCATGGTCATTGCAACGCCGGGATTGCTCATTGTAATCGCTTTCGTGGTCATTGCAACGGGCGGAATGGTCATTGCAACGCCATAACTATATGAATTACAGGATGTTGCGTATATTCCCTCCTTTTCTTTGGTTTTTTCATTATAACTTATTGATTTATATTAAGTTATGGAAAATTTGGTGCTTTTCGTTTATCTTATTAAAATGGCGCTTCGTTATATTTTTATCTCGGCACATCGCGTTTCCCGATTCCGAAATCGCATTTGAGTTCTATCGGTTCGGATACGGACGCGAGCCTAAATGTAGGCGCATTCTCTCCAGGAACAAGACAAATCCCAAAAAAAGTAATATCATTATCACGGATTTGGCGCAGGAAACCGGACATCTCGAAATATGCTTCCCCGCGTTCGGGGTCGTAGAATCCGACCTCGGCGATAGCGAGGTCGTCTTCGGTGATTTCCGAGAAAGGAGCGAGGCTTGTGGCGGCTCTCGCCAGCGGGATACAGAATATTGGGAACGATTCGGTTTCCTCGCTCTCGCCCGCAACAGTGATTTCGACTGTCATTGTGGAATGCAGTATTGCCGTGGTTTCGTCGAAGAAATTTTCGGGGAATTCAAACACGACAGCCTCCCGCGGGAGATGGTCTGCGACAGGGAATCCCTCGCTGTGAACCGCGCCATCGGGCGGTTCGAGTGTGCGATGTGAGACGACTTCGATTTCCTCGCCGAATATTGCCGCTAAAATTGCAAGTGAAACTGTCAGTATCATAATTATCTTTTTCATTATTGGTCCTCCTGTGAAATAAGCTTATCTTATCAATGTCATTTTTCTTGTATCCTCAAAATTATCGCAACAAAGTCTATACATATAAACACCGGATGGCATTTCAACACCATTATTATCTTTACTATTCCATATAGTTTTGTAATTCCCCGCATCGAGTTCTTTGTCGAGTATCGTCTTGATTTGCCTGCCCATAATATCGAATATTTCGAGTTTAACATGTGATTCTTCTGGGATAGCGAACGACAGTTCGACAGTCGAATTGAACGGGTTCGGCACGGCGGCGCCAAGTGAATATAGAGCCGGCACCTGCGGTTTGCCAGTAAATGCGACCCGCTTGTGCAGCGATGTATCGGGTTCGCAGAGTGCATCTGTGGAATCATGTATTATCTTGCTTGCGCCGCTTCCGCTAAATCTCAATGTATCAAAGTAATTCCATTCAGCCCAGAGAGTGTCCGAATCATCCTGATTATCAAAATATATTGCATAATCATTATCGTCTAGGAAACAATTGTGCCCCGGACTGCCCTGTGTCCCGAAATCGGATTCATCAAGTATATATACGCCCTTGCTTGTGTAGCCGTCATATATAGTCATCCTGCTTTGAACAGTGGCATTCGAGTAACTATATATACACTGCGCCTTACTATCGGCATCTATATCGCATGTATCCAGCAGAAGCGCTCCGCGGTTGCATATATTATAATAGTTCACATCGCTGAGATCGCAGTTTATATAACGAGCCTTGCCCAAATAATTGTATATATTATAATTATTATCCTCGAAAACGCAATCCTCGACAAGCAGTGTATCGCGATTATTATATAGATAGCAGCCGTTGTCGAAGCCCGATATAGTGCAGTTTTTCACCCATGACGAGTCATCCGTATAGTATGGATATATAAATGTAATATTGCAGTTCTCGAGCTGGAATATATCATCCTCGTCATCATTCTGGAAATTGCAGTATATTCCCGCATCATCGGATACGCAGTTTTTCGCGAGCATACGGTGCGGACCGTTATAGCCGAACAAAAACTCCGTATATGAATCGCTGGACTGCGCATAGTTCATATTAACTGTGCCATCATCGCGGGAATATATAAAATACCATTGTCCCGCGCCGGAGCCGCCGGGTCCCGCGGCAAACGATACCATATCGTCCGCTGTGCCAGCAACTTCGAGATGCCCGCCATATACCATTATCTCGATACGCGAGCTTGTCCAGTCGCCGGAGCGCGAGGAGACATCGCTGTTCGGTTTCATGCGGATATTTGTGCCCGGCAATATTGTCAATGTATCGCCCGGCAATATATATGAATCGCCGAGAAGCTGGACATCGTTGCACCAGACCTCATCGCCGTATATGCTGTCAACATGCTGAACCTTTAGCGGACGAAAGCCGGATTTGGAGATATAGATATCGTAAGTATAGTCGAGATTAAGACCCGGCTTGTATTTACCGGCAGAATTAGTGAATCCGCACACGCCTGTATCGCCATCATCGATGCATACGAATGCGCTCTCGATAGCTGTCGCAGTCCCGCGCCGCTTGACGAGTATAGTATCGGTTGTGATATTCACTTCAGCCCAAAAAGAATCGGGATTTGCAGTTGAGGTGCTTCGTAATACAAGGTAATAATCTATAACCTTTGCTGAATCCGCACCAGAATCTCCCAGAAAATAAATATCTAAATATTCATCCTGTAATAAATTGATAAAATTATTGTCATCATCGTCAATGAATGTTGAAACATCGATACCAGATGAGAGAATTGCTGAATCAAGAGAAATACTTGAAGGTGATATCTCACTCGGTTTTGGATAGAGTCTTGCACAATCTATTTTATATTCCGGTGTCCAGTATAGCTTAATATCAACAGTATCGGATTCAGTTTCCGCAAAAGAAATAAATTCCTTATGCGGAAATACTCTTGATGGAATGTATCCTACTGTTTTCCATGATTTCTCTTGAGGATAATATGCGTCGACTTTCAATTCAGTTGATGATGAAACATATTCTATTCCATCAACTTCGAGAACAAGTTTATTATTAACAGTATAATCGGATAAATCGAATTTGAGGTACATCCAGCCTGCGCTGTCGGTTTCGTAAAAATCTCTATCGTCACTTGAAAGCTCATCTGTTATATCATCATCATTGTATAATTTTACTTCATAGGCTGTTTCTGAACTATCGGGACGCAAATTATAATAATTGAGATTGACATCCGATACGGATAATACTGATGTGTAATGTTCATCATAAAGCATTTCAATCTGGTCGTAAGCCTCAAAATTAGGACCGGTCTTATGCAGCCTAAATTTAAAGTTCCCATCATCTCTAACAACAACATCGGGAAGTGGAATAGGTCGTATTATTACCCAGGGAGATGGGGTAATAGGGTCAATAATAGGAATTATATGTGGACCAGGCGCGGTTAAATATGTGTAGTCCGTATCATCAAAGGCAAATTTCTTAAACTCAACATTGACAAGGCATATACTATCGCTCAAAGAATTTGCGCTCCAATCTGCCGGTATAAAGCGGAAACAAAGACCTGCTGTATCATAATCTTCAGACCAACTCGGTATAAATCGAATGCCCCATGATATTATATCAGCATCATCATAAGGGACAGCGCCAACAGAACCAATTGTATCATGAGAACCAAGGCTATCATTAAAAAGCTCTATTAATGCGTAATTTCCTGCATATTCAGGTCCATCCCTCTCGGTTACTTTCACATCGAAAGAAAGAAGATAAACCGAATCTATTTCCGGGAAGTCGGCTGTATCCGGGTCGAACATTTTTGGTAGATTACTGAAATAAAATCCAACAGGTTCATAAAACATCCATGTGGCAGAATCCGTCAATTCACCATCTATAATAATTTCGGGTAATGAATCGAACATTCCGCCTTCTTGGTCATCCTCATCATAAGGGAAGTATATTAATGATGTATCCGATGTAATCAGTGTGCAAGTATCGGAAATTGTTAAATCGCCGGTTATCTCATACTGGCTCATGTTCCAGCTATATGTATTGCTATCGAGTATCCCCGACCACTGGTTGAGGAGGATGTCAACGAGAATTGAATCCTGATGTTCAGTGCCAGAGATAAAATGTATTCCAATATGTGATAGATCGTTTTGATGACCATCACTATCTGAATAAAAATTAGAACTGGGATTAGTTGTATGGTCGAACTTATCGCCTTCATGCCATAATGCTTCGCTTGTGCCATGCCCTCCTTTTGAAAGCACTTTTTTGCCACCCCAAAGATTATATAGCGAATCACCTATTTGACATCTGTATGTATGTGCTGTTCCATCTACTATACCTCGATATTTCGCACTATCTATAAGACAATAAATATCATCTAATGAATCGAGTCCAAACACAGGGTCAACAGAATCGGGAACTGTCCATATTAATGTATCGTCATTTGCATCAACTGTTGTATCCTCTGTCCAGGTGAACAATCCGCTTGCATGTTCAAAATCGAAATGTTTATGTTTTGGGTTTCTTTGTCCAGACCTTGAATCATCAATGTGGAATATTATACTGCCAAAATCGGGCCAATCTCTTTCCCAATTTGTATATGTTGAGTGATGAGAAATAATAAAAAATTGCTGACCATCTCCATAATTTGAAACAATTTTGTAAATGTTTCCCTCTTCCCACATTTTAATTGGATAACTAAATTGAGTTTCATTAACAACAATAGAATCCAACCAGCCAAGTTCTCGCCAACGCCAATATGGATTATATGGTGAAGGACCGTAATCTGTATCATAATTTAATGGTCCATCATAAAAGTATTGTTCATAGCCCATAGTGGAAAAAGAACCCAGATGACGACTGGGTTCAAAACCTCCATTTCCACCGAATGGATGATACAGACCGAATGAGTGACCCATTTCATGTGCAGTAATATTGGCAACCTCAATTCTTGCTAGTGCAACATCTCGAACACCATAGTAAATTCTTACACCATCTCTAACATAGCCAGTGTCTTCGCCGAATGATGCAACGCCAACACAGTTATATACTGGCATTATGGCGAATACAAAATCCACTGTGTCATTTCCATCATAATCGAATTGTGAAAAATCATGAATTGCATCGATTCTATCCATTAATGCACTGTCAATTAAAGAAGATAGGGTATATACATTAGATGCAGCAGTGTCACCAGCATTTGGACTTCCCCAAACTTGACCCGAACTGTCCAATACCGCAATCGTATCTATAAAAAACTTATGGCATGAAGATTCAAGTAGAAATTTCGCGATGGATTCTGCACCTACACTTGTATCTGTGGAAAACCATTCGGAATAAAAGTCTTGAGTTGCATATAAGTCGGGGGCACTATCCGGCGTGCAATACTTATAACTATGTGTAAAAGACCACCAGTCCCCAGCGCTATCCGTTACCCACACATAAGAACTTTCAGGCAGAACGGGTATAACAATAATTGAAATTGTATCCGTAGGAACAAGAGTAGTGGTAACCGTTGAAGTCGAATCGGACAAATCGAATGAAAATACCAGTGAAAAAGCACTTAATACAGTTAGAATTATGATTCTTTTAATTTGCATTTTATCCCCCTTTAATTAATTTTTATTATCTTTTTTACTTTACTTTTATTATTTGAGTAAATCTCAGCAAAATATACGCCATCTGGCAAATTGCTCAGGTTAATCTCGACATATCGGCTTGAAATTTTATAAGATAATTGGTATCGTCCAAGAATGTTATAGAGTGTCAATTTAGTAATATTCTTATTTCCATTTACCCGCAAAATATTGTTCGTGAATGAAACAGAAATATCATCTTTCTCGGGAATGCCATCTGAAATGACATTAAGTCTATGAGAAATAAAAACTCCATATCTTCGCCGCATTATATAAATATCATGTCCATCTTCAGAAAGACAACAACCACATAGTTCATCCGCTTCCGAACTAAGAGGATACATAACGAAAAAAGTGTCTAAAACGCAATTCTTATACCATATATCACCGTGAAGCATTGAGCCGCCATCCATGTAAAACTCATCTTCGGAGGAACTTAATGTGAAAGCACCATTGGATAGAGCTGTAGGAAAACAACCACCTTCTAATTTAACGCTATCCCATTCGCAATCGATGCATTCTCTTTCTAAATAGTATCCACTTAATTCATTAAAATACAATCGTAATCCATTTCTGCTCATAAACATATTCCCAGCGAAGTGTGCCAAATCAGGAATAGGCTGAAAAATCTCGGGTTCTGTCCAGCAGGTATCGCAACTCGTATCCTCACGGAATGCCCTGAAACATTTCCATCCCCAGTGAGAATAAAATGACCAGTAAATCTCCGTCAAATCAGGTGATAAAGTAAAACCATTTGTTGCACCTTCGTGTAAAGTTGCATTAATGTTTCTCCCAAGATTTATTGGGGAACTCCAATTACCATCCAGTAACTTGTGCAGTACAAAGATATCGCTACAATGACCATAAGTGGTATCACCTCTATTTCCCCATATAACAAATAAATGTTGTCCATCAGCACTGATGAATGGGTAATCACCTCCAAGATGCTCCAAAGAACCATCATTCCAATACATGACTGGTTCTGGTTCGCTCCAGAGCGGCAACTCCTGCGCAGAGAGAAGGAGAGGAAGCAGGAAAAGAAGAAAAGCTGTGAGTGTTTTTTTCATTATGAATCACCTAAAGAAAGGTAAAACAAATAAGCTGCTTGTCAAGCAAAATGTGTGAATTGGAAAAGCAAAGAAAAAGAAATAATCAATGATTCTCTCACCAATCCAAATGTCCAGGCCCGGTTATCGATATTCAGGATTGGCTTTAGCTATCTCTGATGTATCTATTTGGTATCCTTATGTTTATGACTTGTTTTTTCTAGTTTCTTGATTCGATTCTCGAGTTTTCCGATTTCTTCACGAGTCGGGATATCGATTTTTGCCAAATACTGTCTGACTCTTTCCTCGACCTTTTCCTCGATATGTTTTTTGGCTTCCTCGGATTGCTTTAAAAGCTCTTTGGCAAATTTCTTGCCTTCTTCCTCCGAAAGCTTGCTCTCTTCAATAATTTTGCCAGCTACTTCTTCAATTTTTTCCTTGGTCATATAGGCAAGACCAATTCCGATGAACGCCGCTTTTTTCAATAGTTCTTTCATTTCTCAAACCTCCTGTGTTATTTTTTGGTGGACTTCATCTCGGAGATGATGCCCATCATATTCTGTCTCCTGTCTCCTGCCTCCTTAATTCTGCATTTCTGTCCATTGAAACCGTTGAAACGGTTATATGATTGCGAGGTTGTCGTTGTCCCACGACTGAAGTCGTGGATTTCATTTTGCATTTATCTCCGTTTCCTCCGCGTTGAGTTCCTTAATGGCGCGGGGTGTTAGGCAACTCTGAACTCTTCACTCTGAACTCTGAACTTATTCAGGCGCCACTATCTTGTATGCCTGATTATCTATGACGACAATAATGCTCTCCTGCGGTGCGAATGTCAGATACTGCGCTTGAGTCGGTTCGCTGTTTGCCAGCGCAAAGTAATCATCGCCAAATTGCGCTACCACGATAAGCTTCATATCCTCGCTGTATTCGGCATCTATCCAGACACCCTTTTTGCTATAGAATGTTTTCGAGCCTATGATTTTGACAACATCGAGCGAAACTACTTCGCCGCTTTCATCGAGATACATCGCTTTCCTGGGAGCTTGCGCTGCATTTTGCATATTTCCCGCCTGAATAGATTGACTCACACCACCAGCGCCGGTGTGCACTTTGGCTCGAGTGTCGAGAACTTCCGCCGCCATCCGCACATTTAAAGCATGGTTATCGAGGTCGGCTTCTTCATCGGCGAGGAAACTGGTGTATTCCGTCATGATACCATAACGCTTGCTCAACAAAACGATTTCCTCGACCATTTCCTTATTCTCTCCATGGAGTCGTATCTGCTCGATAAGCCAGCCGATTTTTTTCTGCGCCCAGAGTCGAGCAACAAATGCGTATTCCTCCCTGCTCGTCAATTCAGCAAAATCAAGGTTATATTTAAAGGTCTTCATATCATCACCCGCATTGCCGGATATTTTGACATCATGTTTCCCAAAATCCCGGTATCGCCCGACAATAACAAGTTGTCCGCCTTTGAAAAGGTCTGGCATTATTCGCGGATATGTATCCCGGACACGAACGCCGGCATAATCGATAGCAATATCCGTCAAAGCCGGATTCTGTATCTTTGCATAGAATCTCGAGATTTTTCCCTCGATATCCTCACCGGGCGGGACATATTCAGCCAATCCATGATTTTCCGCTCCGAGCCGGTCGAGTAAAACAGCATTAACATCATAGCCAACACCGAAACAGAAAAGCCTTGCATCGAACTTGTTCGCTTTTTTTACACCTTCTGCGATTTTACCGAGTTCTGTGATACCGGATGTCGGCAGACCGTCTGTCATGAAGATAATAAAATTGGGTCGCGACCTGTCCGGGATTTGTCCCATTGCTGTTGTCAATGCGGCATGAATATCCGTGCTGCCATCGGCATTTATCCGATTTATTCGAGCTATCGCTTCATTTCTAGTGTCGGAATTATATTCCTTGAGTTCGTTCCATAGCGGGTCAATCATATCGTCATAGAAAATGACATTGAACCTGTCTCCGGGATTGATATTCCCGGCAATAAATTTTGCCGCACCCTTTGCCTGCTCAATCTTTTCGCCTTGCATACTGCCCGATTTGTCAAGAACGAGAATGATATTTTTCTTGATAATCTTGCTCTGTTCGGTCTGTGCGCGAGGACTTGCGAGCAGTAGGAAAAAACCGTCCCCCGATTTGTCGGGACGGTAGGTGAACATCGTTGCACCGACTTCGTCTTCGGAAAGTGTCCAGAACAGCCTGAAATCGGTATCCGGTTTCACATTTTCATCAATCCAGCGCCCGCTAACCCGCTTATCGCCATCCCATCGAGGCGACATATCGTGACTTGGAGAATAAACTGTCTTGAGTTGCGCGTTCGACTCGAGTTCAAAGTCGATAGTAACTTCCTGAAGCGGCTTGCTCGAGAATTTCTCGGTATTGAGAGGATAGCGATATTCGACCCGGTTGCCGTCCTTTTGCAATAATTCGGAGTATTCGAGAATAACTTTCTGCTCGCCGTGCGGGGGAAGCGGGAAAACGCTTGTCCGTATCATGCCGTGGTCGATATATTCGAGAAGAGCGGGGTCTTTCTGCTGACGGACAATATCCTCGTATATGCGACGCGCTTCGTCTTTCTCGAGGATTCTGCCGCTTATTTCCTTATCGCCTACGATTAGAGAGAATTTGTTGACTTGCGCTCCTCGCGGAAGCGGGAAAATATATTGCACCTCGATTGTGCGTCCGGTCTCATTTATAAATGCCTGGTCAACTATGGTGGTTGTCATCTGGTCATTTATATCGACAATAACACGGTGATATTTCACGCTATAGAATTCACCGAGGAGAATCGGCTCCGACTCTGGATTGAATGGCACAATAATACCATCGGCAAGAATGGGCGAAGCTATTGCGATAATTAACGAAATAAACGGGATGGCAATGCTTTGTTTTTTCATAATATTTCCCCTTTTTTTTATATTGGCGATTGATGATTGAATATTTTCACCATAATGAATTATGGTGTTGTCTCAATGGGGAGCGAGGTAATCTCGTCCTTACATTAGATAACCAGAAATTCATTCGGGTGTTACCGCAAATGCGCCACCTTCCTCTCTGCCGTTTATCTATTTAGGGCAATTCATGAATTGCCCCTACCGAATATACATGATTCGTTTGGTTATACAATTACCATCTTCCGTTCTCGCTTTCACTAGATATATCCCCGATGCGCTTGTTTCGGAGGGGCGCCAGATGAATGTGCGGGATGTAGGGGCGTATAGCATACGCCCTTCATCTGTTGGGCGAACGCCGTTCACCCCTACAAGATTCCCCCTCAAATCGAAGAACTCGATTACTGCATTCTGAGGTGCGGTAATTGAAATCGCAGAATTAAATGGATTAGGATAGACCTCGAGTGAGAGATTCTCAGGGAGCATTTTTGTTTTGTTATCGATACCCGCAAGATCGTATTCCAAAAGAACCGATACCGCTATTTCATCCTCGTGTTCCTCCATCGATTCCTCAAACATGACCGGACCGACATTTCTACCGAAATAATTAATAGATGTATCTATAATGCCACTGTCGGCATTAACAACAGAATCGAAAAGCATTTGCGTCCAGGACCATTCGCCCGATAAAACCATTTTTATACACTCATCGAATGTTCCAGCGGGCACGGTAACAGGTATAAGAGATTGTACCTCACAATTCATACACATATTTTGAATCGAAGTATATATGTCTTCCCCATAAGTATCGACTTGAATTATCTCCATAGAAAGCATCTCCCATGAATCGCCAACATCGAATGTGTTTTGCAAAAATTTCATGACCATTGTATCTTCTTCAGATATCTCGAGCATATAAACTGCATCCTCGCGTGGCTGCATATACATCGTATCCCTAAGACTGTCTCCCCAATAATCTACCATTATGTATGTCGTGTAGCCCAGCAGAAAAATGGTATCCGCGACTTCTGTGATTGTAGTGTCAAATCCTTCAAAAGAAGAATCTTTAAATGTCCAGCTATTGCCGATAGCAAACGGCATGAAATCCTCGGCATCAATAGCCGTGGCTATACCAACAAATATGATAATAATCAAGCAGATTAAGATTGTCTTCGTTGTCATTCTCATTTCGTCCTCCTTGTTTTGGTTTGAAATCGATTAAATCCATTTCCCGACCGCTAAAATCTCTTTCCCGAATCATAAAAAACTTTTGTTTCTTTCGTCTCGGGAACTGTATATTAGGTGTCGGGAAACGCTTCTTTGGTATCGGGAACTGTTTCTTTCATTTCGGGAATCGTTTCTTATGTATCGGGAAACGATTCTTTTGTCTCCTCTATTATTTCTTTGGTATCGGGAATTACTTTTTGCATTTCGGGAAATGCTTCTTTAGTCTCGTCTATTGTTCCTTTCGTGTTTTCCATTGCTTCTTTCATGTCGGGCATCAACTCTTAACTCATAATTCTGAACTCTGAACTTTAAACTCCACCCATTTCTTCATCGGCATAGTCATAATTATCTGAAACAGAAGATTTTTTGTATTTATCCTCGAATTCTGTTCCATCTGAATACTGTTTAGCATATGGGTCGAATGAAATACTATCCTTGTGGAAAACAAAATACACATCGCCGATTGGACCGTTTCTCTGCTTTGCAATCATCAATGTCGCCAGTCCTTTGGATTCTGTTGTCGTATTGCCTATTTCAATCGTATCGATACCGTGAATTTCGGGGCGATATAGCAAAAGGACAACATCTGCATCCTGCTCGATAGCGCCCGACTCGCGCAGATGCGATAGCCGTGGCTTGTTGTCTCTGGTATCCTCGACTCTTCGTGAAAGCTGTGCAAGCGCAAGAACAGTTGCATCCAGTTCTCTCGCAAGCGCTTTAAGTGAGCGCGAAATCGATGCCACCTCTTCCTGCCTGTTTGTATGCCTTCCCACCGGAGACACAAGCTGAAGATAATCGACGATAATCAACCCGATATCCGCTCTTCTGGAAAGCCTTCGCGCTTTTGTGCGCATTTCCATAACCGATATGCTCGCAGAATCGTCGATATATATCGGCGCGCTGGCGACTTTTTCAAGCTTGAGAGATAACTCATTTAACTCGGCAGTTGTCAGATAGCCCTGTCGCATGTGCTGAGCATCGATTTTTGCTTCAGCCGCCAGTATTCTGAGTGCGACTTGTTCTTTTGCCATCTCGAGACTGAAAATCGCGACGCCGCGTTTCTGTTCTTCATCGGCACGGATAGCGATATTTCGCACTAGCGAGAGCGCAAATGCTGTTTTCCCCGATGATGTCCGTCCTGCAAGAACGATATAGTCCGATGGGTGCATTCCTGTTAACATATTGTCGAGGTCGGGATATCCCGATGATGTGCCGGTAATCATTTTCTGCTGTTTCTGCATGTGCAGAACCTCGTCGTGAACGGATTTCACAACAGAGTGTATCGGCACGAAATCGCCGCGCAGTTTGCGCTCGGAAATTTTGTAGAAATCCGCTTCGACAGTATCGACGAAATTGCGCACCTCACCCGGAGCGGTATATGCCCTGTCGATTGCATAGGTGCATACCTCGACTATTTTGCGCAGTAATGCTTTATCCTCGACAAGCTTTGCATGTTCATCGAAATGAGCGGGAGTGATAACCGCCTCGATAAGTTGTGCGATATATTCCGCTCCACCGACTTTATCGAGTTCACCGTGATTATCGAGTCCATCCGTGATTGTCAGGACATCGACCTGTGAACCAGCCAGAACAAGCTGTTCCATGCGGTTGAAAATGGTTGCATGTGCATTAGCGTAGAAGAACTCGGCGGACAACAGTTCCAGCCCGCGCTCCATAGCGGTGGGATAGAGTATCATTGCGCCCAGAACAGTCTGTTCAGCCTCGAGTGCTTGCGGCGGTATTTTTGTGCTTTCATTTGCCATTTTGGAATATCTCCGTATTTATATGAAAACTACCGGTCAATTAAGAATACACTTTTAAAAAAATCCTGCAATCGAATTTGTTTAATTTCTCATTTTTCAATTATTTGTTGCTCACAATTCGCTTTATAACTCTCTTCGCTCATGACTCACTTAGTGAGGAGTGGTGCGACAAATGCTAACCACTCAGTGCTTTATAAGCCCGTTTATCAATGCGTCGATATTAAGATTGAGCCCTTCCGACCACATCGATGCCTCGCCGTTGTCAAGCAAAAGAATCGATGGCAACTGCCTGTATTTGAGAATACTTTTCAGTTTCTTTTTATCGCCATAGAAAATCCGACCCTTTAGCTCATTGTCCCTGCAGAAATTTTTAGCTTTTGTTTTCGAATCGGATTCGATGAACAGGAGCATGTTCACATCTTGAACTCCTGCAAGCTTTTGTGCGGTTGATATCGAGCTTTCATGCTCGGTATCGAAAAACGCGATAATAATTGTGCCTTTTTGCCAATCCGCGTCTTTGAGTTTTTTACCTCGTGTATCTTTAATATTATTAGTTTCGAGTTTCTCAAATTTTCTTGCAAGCAAGTCTCCCGGCTCGACCATATCCACAGGCGGCATACCCATAGGCACAGTGATGAATGTTGTACCGGCGGCGCTTACCTCGAATGGCAAAATCCTGACAAAAGGACTTCCGAATGCATTTCGCCAGCCATCGATAAAGGCATAATCGCCTGTGGCTATATCATCGAAAACAATGAATGAATCCTGAACCTCTTTCGGTGGCGTGATGTCATCGAATAAGCCATCCTCGATTTCCACAATAGAGAAATCGTCGTAGTAATCGATTTCGGTTAGAGGTGAACCGTCGGTAAAGAGAGCCTTGACAACACCGGTTTCGCGCTGCTCGTCGTCATCTTTGGGGAACTCGAACCGAATCCAATCCTCAGTGTTGGTGTCAAAATATTCGGCGGCTTTATAGTCCCATGCAATTCGCGCGGGTATTCCAAGTGTGCGCATCGCTCCCACGAAAACACCGAGCCGCTCGAGTCTCGAGCCGGTTCCGGCGCGAAGAACCTGTGCGGGATTCATCATCCCCCCGAAATAGCTTTTATCGGAAAGTGTATCCAGCTTTGCAACGATTTTCCCGACTTTGCCCGCAATCTCGACTATCGAATATTTTTCATTATTCTTTACCTTTTTCCACACATCTGGATACCAATTCTCGAAATCCTCCCACAGAATTCTTGGATTGGCTGTATAATCCCAGAGCAGCGAGTCGGGGATTTCTCGATTCTGTGCTCGATATACAATTTGCTCGCTCTGTTCCCAAAGAACTTCCCATCCCGCGGAATCGGGAAGCAGGATGTCCTTAATTGCCATCGCCTCCCATAATGACAAAATATCTTCGTGCTGTTTGTGGTGAGCATCCCGGAATGATAGAAGATTATCGCGATTACCCCGTGAATCGTCGATTATCTTTAGAAATCTGACTGTTTCAGTGGAATCGGGAAGTCTTTCAAATACTTCTTTGGGAACCGCGGAAAACCTTTCCAGTTTCAAGTCGTGCCGGACATACGATATTTCGGGAGGAGTATATGATGTATCTTTATCCGTTTTTTCGCTTTTGCGCACATAAAGCCAGAACGATGTGTCGGGAAGAGCGCTTCTTGTCAGCGTGAGTGTTATTTCTGCGGATATATCGCCCTCGGTGAACGGCAGGATTTGAAAATCCCACATCGAGTCGATACCCGCGGATACGAAAAGTTTTGCCTTACCGAGCACGAAATGAGCGATGCCGTTATTATCGGTTTTATGCCGCGAGACAGCTCTTAATGAAGCGAAATTGAAAACCGAAATCCACACATCGGCGCTTTCCGCAGGTGCGCCGTCAGCATCGAGAACTGTAACCGTAAGTCCGGTCGTATCGGAATAATTCGGTGTAAGATTAAGGATAGTGAAACCGTTTTCTGCACGATATATCGGCACATCCGCGCTATCGAGTTCACCCCATGCGATACCCTTGACGATAGCGGTTCTCCCGGCGGAGTTTGTGAACCATGCGCCGTCGAAAACGGTCATTTCGGCGCCACCGATATAATGCCATCGGTCGCCTGTCCAGACCTCGACCCAGGCATGATTGGAGTTTGTGAAAGGCCAATAGGGTGTGTATGCATTACGCGCGGGTATTCCCATCGTTCGACAGGCTTTAATAAATAATATCGCCATTTCTTCACATCGCCCGATTCCTCGCCGGATGGTCTGTTCGGCGGATTGGTCCCACCGCGAGGTCGGCTCGTATTTCATCTCCTCGTAAGCCCATTCATTGATTCTGTATGCGGCGCACTGCATATCCTTACACTCTTTGACTCGCTCCCAGAGCTCATGCCAATGGTTCTTGCGGAAATATTCGTGAGGTTCCTGAGATACTCGAGTCGGCAAAATATAAGTGTAAAAATAGTTCTCGGGAACTTGCTCCGCCCATTGGATAGAATCGAGAATCGAGTCGAGCGCGGCTAGGTCGGCGAGCAGCGAATCCGAATCCAGCGACATCAGGTCGATTGTGGGCATGTCCTCAACTAAAAATTTCGCCCAATCTTTTTGTATCCCTTTTGCTCTCAATAAGAGTTTTTTGACCTGTGGATTTCTCGATTTTGCCTGTGAGAGTGATAGCGCCGATGCCGATATAAAAACGGTAAAAGTCAGAAGAATGAAAAGAAAAACAACTTTTCTCATAGTATCCTCCGGGAATTATCTGTAATTGTTAAACTGAAATTCAAAGCTATATTAGAATGCGCACTATTTGACCATCGACCTCGATTTTGTCCCGAGCGAACAACTGAAGAACTGCAGGATAAAGACTATGCTCGACTGCAAGAACTTTTTCCGCGAGTGTCTCCGGTGTATCATCATTCTCAACAGGAACACATTGCTGTGCGATAACCGGCCCATGGTCGTATTGTTCATCGACAATGTGCACGGTAACTCCCGTAATCTTGCATCCATACTCGATTACCGCACGATGCACATGTATGCCATACATCCCTTTCCCGCCGAAAGACGGCAATAGAGCGGGATGTATATTGGTAATCCTGTTCCTGAACTTCGCTATTAACTCGGGCGGGATTTTTTTCATGTATCCGGCAAGCGCAATAAAATCGATGCCATACTCATCGAGTGTTCCCAGCATTTGCCCGATAAAACCTCCACGGTTGTCAAAATCCTTGCTTGAGATACAAATACCGGGGATGTTATGTTTTCTGGCGCGTTCGAGGGCATAGGAATCTTTCTTGTTTGAAAGCACCATCCCGATTTCGGCATCGATATTGCCATCCCCGACAGAATCGATTATCGATTGAAGATTTGTTCCCGAACCCGATGCAAAAATCGCGATACGCATATTCCCTCCTTTTTTTATTTTCACGGATTTAATTTACCCGATGATTCGATTAGAGCAAGTTATTTACTGAAATAATTCCTCTTGTTCAGAAGCAACGCGCTCATGGTTGTAGCTCCCGACACAGTGCGTTAAATACATGAATCACAGCGGAATTCGTTTAAGCGAGGGAAGAATAATCAGCCAATCTTTTTTTTCACAGGATACTCCTAATTTTGTTTGCCATTATGATTATGTTGATTTTCTTAAACACAATTGTTGAAGTCCATATTTCTATACGGAAATCTCGATTATAATGTAAAATATTGGAGATATTGCCGGATGTAGATATAATTCAAAGGATTACTATAATGTCTGCAATAAAAGAACAATACTATAGCGAGCAATCGATAGATTCTCAGGCTGATAAATTTATGAATACCATTGAATTTTTAGTCGAGGAAAGAGATTGGGAACTAAGCAAAACCCGTTCCGCGCTTATTGTTCTCGATATGCAGAAATATTTTATCGATGAGAATTCACATGCTTTTATACCAAGCGGAAAGGCGATAGTCGCCCGGATAAAAGAAATGCAGGATGCTTTCTTTAATCTCGATTTGCCGGTAATTCATACACGACACACAAACACGCAGCAGGATGCGGGGCAGTTTGCTCGATGGTGGCAGGATATTTTAACCACCGATAATCCGCTTTCAGCCGTAATCGACAACATCGGAGATGAAAGAGCGATAGTTATCGACAAAGCGCAATATGATGCATTCCATGATACCGGTCTGGAGGAGATTCTGAAGCGCGCGAATATCGAGCAGGTGTTGATTGCGGGTGTAATGACACATCTATGCTGCGAAACTACCGCAAGGTCGGCTTTTGTTCGAGGATTCGAGACATTTATCCTTATCGATGGCACAGCAACATACAACAGGGAGTTTCACAGGGCGACATTGCTGAATCTTGCTCATGGTTTTGCAGTTCCGATTTTATCAAAGAATGTTATATCGGTTCTTGGTGAGGGAAATGATTCATAAGGTTGCAATAATCGGTGGCGGTCCAGCAGGTATTGCGGCTGCGATTCAGCTTAGACGATATAAAATCCCGGTAATCTTATTCGAGCAATCGGAATTGGGCGGGCTTATCAAAAATGCCAACCGGGTCGAGAATTACCCCGGTTTCCCGGATGGTGTAAGCGGTGAAAAACTTGCAAGAATCTTGCGGGAACAGTTGCTCGCAAGCGATACAAAAATCATTGTCGAGAGAGTCCTGATTGTGGATTATAACTCGAGGAAAAGAATCTTTTCGATTTCAACACAGAAAGGAACATATTCAGCCGGAATTCTTATCCTCGCCAGCGGCACAAAACCGCGTGAAATCGACCGAACCGTTCTGCTCGATAAGGATATTAACAATAAAATATATTACGAGATTTTTCCGATTCGCAAATCCGAGGGAAAGAAAATACTCATCGTCGGTGGCGGGGATATAGCATTCGATTATGCGCTCAGTCTCGCAGTCGGAAACGAGGTGATTATTCTAAATCGAAGCGTAAAACCGAAAGCCAATCCCGTTCTTTTGGATGAGATTTTTCAAAATCCTAATATATCATATCATTCGCAATCGAACCTCTTTTCGATTCAATCGAACAAAACAAACAAGCTGTCTGTTAGTTTTCTCGATAAAAAAAAGGTGTGTTCGATGGAAATTGATTATATTGTCGCGGCGATTGGCAGGGAATCGCAGAAAGATTTCTATAGCCCGGCGCTTGCAGCCGAAGAAAAACGACTTATCGATGAGGGTGTTTTATATCTCGCAGGGGATGTTAAAAACGGAATTTTCAGACAGGTCGCAATAGCATCCGGCGATGGCATAAAGACAGCTATGAAAATTTATCAAATTGAAGGAGAATCGGAATGAAAGTAATTGCCAGAGCGGGCAATGATAATATCGCAACCGTGTATATCGCCGAAAGTGGAGATGGGAATTTTATCGAATTTGTCGAGTCGATTCAGCCACCTGTGCCACGCGAGGAGAAATGGGTGCTCATAGTCTCGACACTTTACGGCTGTCCAATCGGCTGCCCTATCTGTGATGCCGGAGGATGGTTCAAAGGCGGGATTTCAGCCGATGATATTCTCGCTCAAATCGATTACATGGTAACGAAGCGCTTCCCCGATAGAGTTATTCCAATTCCGAAATTTAAAGTGCAGTTTGCTCGAATGGGTGAACCCGCTTTGAACCCGGCGGTTCTCGATGTACTCGAGATATTGCCGGATATTTACGATGCGCCGGGGCTTATGCCGTGCATCTCGACAATTGCACCCACCGGAACGGATTCTTTTTTCGAGCGGCTGACCGAAATCAAACAAAGGCTCTATCCCGATGGCAAATTCCAACTACAATTCTCGATTCATACGACCGACCGAAAACTGCGGGATTATATAATCCCCGCAAACAAATGGGATTTTACCAAAATTGCCGAATTCGGTAAAAGATTCCGGCAGCCGGGCGATAGGAAAATCGCATTGAATTTCGCAGCGGCGAAGGACTATCCAATCGACCCGAATGTGCTGCTGGTTTTTTTCGACCCCGAAATTTTCTTGCTCAAACTCACACCGGTCAACCCGACAAAGAGCGCAATCGAGAAAAATTTCGACAGCTTGTTTGTGGATGAGAGCGATTTCTCCGCTAAAAAAATTGTGAGCGCGATTTCAAGCAAGGGCTACGATGTTATCTTGAGTATCGGCGAACTCGAAGAGAACAAAATCGGCAGTAATTGCGGGCAGTATATCAAAAGTTTCCTCAAAAGCGATAATACTTACGACCGGAGCTATTCGTACGATATTATCGAATGCCGATAATTCCGGCATAGGAAATTTTATCTCCCGAAGAGGGTATCGAAGCGTTGGAAGCGAAATAGCTCAGGCTAGCATCGCTTGAAATAAAAGGGGGATTTCGGTCGCCCTTTTCTCTTGCTATTTTTCGCACAAATTTTTTTTATATAAATACTTCAAGGAGGTTTAAATGCATAGATTTTTTATTTGTTTTCTTGTCGTTTCCATAGCGATTCTCTCATTCGCGCAAATCCCGCAGACGATGGTCTATCAGGGCAAGCTGACCGACATAGGCGGTGTCGCATTCGATGGCGACTACGACCTGACATTCGTAATCTACGATTCAATCACCGCGGGCGATTCGCTCTGGGCGGAGACGCACAATGCGGTAGCGTTTGCAAAAGGGCTATTCGCAGTCGTTCTCGGTGATAGCGAACCGTTCGCTCTGCCATTCGATGAGCAATACTATCTCGAAATCAGAATCGAGGGAACAGCGGTCTCGCCGCGAATGCAATTGACAACCTCGCCTTATGCTTTCCGCGCGGCGGTAGCGGATAGTGTCGCAGGAGGAATCCCTACGGTTGTCGCGGATACATTCGTCGCGCATTGGGATAGTCTTCGCGGCGTGCCCGAATTAGAAGATAGCGACTGGACAATCGACGGCGACAATATGTATTCCGAAGTCGATGGCAACGTCGGGATCGGAACAGAAACCCCGGAAGGAAGACTCCATGTATTAAACGAAATAGACTCGATAGTTTATGAGAGTTTCCTTTACGATTTCGAAGGCGGAACGATTGAACCGTGCACAACATACGGAGATGCCGACTGGTATATTACAGACGAGGAGGCTTTCTCAGGTAGCCATTGTGTAAGAAGTGGTGTAGCTGTGGGTTTTGTAATTTCATATTTGGAACTCGAGGTAACCTTCACAAGTGATAGTGTCGTAAGTTTTGCAAAAAAAACATCAGTTTCGGAGGGTTCTCCCGGTTTTCAATTTCAAATCGATGGCGATCTAGTGGATTCCTGGTCCACATCAACTGCATGGGAGGTAGTCTCTTATCCCGTAAGTGCGGGAACACATACATTTACATGGTTTTTATTTACTTCTTTCGAAAGCCAGGGAGTGTTCTATGTCGATTCGATAAACTATGGTTATGGAATCTCTGTTCCTTTAAGCTCTCGCGCCTTTTATTCTGACGGTATAGATATTTCGGATGCTGCAGTGTTCATGCGTGGGAACGTTGGAATAGGTACAGAAGATCCCACTGAACTGCTCGATGTAAACGGTGATGTCCATTTTTCCGGGAACCTGGAAGCTGAAACGGCGCGGATTGGGAATCCGGTCGGCAACGGGCAAAGCGATGCACAAGAAGCTTCGACCTGGGCGGGTTCTGGTTATGTGGAAACTCCATGGGTTTACGCTAACAATATACAGGCAAGCGACGAACGGGGAGCGCAAGGTACAGGTATCGCTATTGGAAATAGCCATACTAATTTCGATTCGACTGAAAACGATGAAATTGCACTCTATACAAGTGGAAGATCGCGATTACTAGTAGCAAGTGACGGCGATATTGGAATTGGGACTACAGATCCCCTCGCTAAACTGCATGTCAATGGGAGCGGAATAATTGGAGCTCTGCTCGATAATGCAGCAAGTTGGACTGGCTCCCACGAAATCCCTGATAACGGTTGCCTCTACGGAGGATGCGGCGATGATGGATACACCGAAGTAACCGCTGAAGTTACAGGATATCCAAGTATAGTTGATATTCAGATTGAAATTAGCATAACACATCCCCGGGTCGGTGAATTGTGTATTTGGCTGGTTAGTCCTGAAGGCACTGAGGTATGCCTTTCTGAATATAATGGAGGAGCCGGTGCTAATTACACAAATACTATTTTCAATGAGTATGCAACAACTTCTATCGACGATGGAACAGCTCCTTTTACCGGGTTTTATCAGTCTACATATTCACGCTTATTTGACCTTGTGGGCGAAGATCCAAACGGAACATGGAATTTAAGGGTATGCGATGATGGTTTGGCCGACATAGGGTCAATAACTGAATTCCGCGTCTATTTAACAGGATTGAATGAACCCGACTTTGGGAATCTTATCGTTTCAGGAAATGTAGGAATACAAACTGGAAACCCCTCTGCAGCACTCGATGTGAATGGTTTATTACAAACTTCAGAATTCAAGATGACTTCCGGGGCTTCGGGTGGTTACATCCTTAAATCCAATGCTTCAGGGAAAGCAAGTTGGGTGGATCCTGCCTTGCTTTCCGATGGTGATTGGACCGTTGACGGCTCGAATATGTATTCCGCTGTTTCCGGCAATGTGGGGATTGGAACGGACAACCCATACGACCCCCTTCATATTCAGGCTTACGATACTACCGACGGAATCGACGATGGCGTGTTCATGAGTATCCGAAACACCTGCAATGCCGAAAGCTCCTATTGTGGTATCCGGTTCAAAAACCACAGTGACAACGACGACGAATTCTACAAAGCAGGAATACTCTGGCAAAGAACCGCTTCCCATGGCCGTGGGGATCTGATCTTTGCTATCCAAAATGGAGGCAATTACGTGAATGTCGATCCATCATACGCAAGAATGGTTATAACAGGCAACGGCAATGTCGGGATCAATGTAAGAGAACCGGAGCATCGATTGGAAGTTGTCGGAACAACTGAACTAAACGGGGATACAGATATCAATGGTAACGCCGATATCAATGGTAATACAGATATTGATGGCAACATGGTTCTTAATGGCTCTTTCAATTATGGTTCAGCGAGCAGCGGCAGCGGAGATCCCTATGAGGTTACTATTGATGGGATAGATTCCTACACCGGAGGTATGGTAGTAGTTTTCCAATCGCATATTTCATGCCCCGGAACGCCGACTATCTCGATTAATGGGATGGCGGCTAAAGAGATAAGACACGCGAATAATAACAACGTTACCGCTGGGCAAATCGGAAACGATGACATGATAGTCCTAATCTACAACGGTTCCAATTTCCGATGGATTTCGAACTGAGCCATATCGGAACGTAAATCGAGCCGAAAAAGGGCGGCCACGGTCGCCTTTTTTATTGCTAATCAATATTTTTCTATTAGTTTAGATTGTAATTCTATTTAGGAGGTATAATGAAAAAATTTGTCTTATTGACTTTAATCGCAGTGGCAGTTCTTTTTGCAATTCCTAAGACGATTCAATATCAGGGCAAACTAACGGATTTATCCGGAGTTGGCGAGAATGCCGACCTCGATATGACGTTCAGAATCTACAACGTCGAGACTGGCGGCGCGGCGCTTTGGTCGGAAACCTACGACGGCGCTTCGCAAGTGACGGTTGTCCACGGCTTGTTCGATGTCGAACTCGGTTCGATAACGCCTATCGATTTGCCGTTCGACGAGCAATATTGGCTGGAAATAGAAATCGCCGCAGGCCCACTCGTGCCGAGAATGCCGCTAACGAGTTCTCCTTACGCCTTCCGAGCGGCGGTCGCGGACAGCGTTGCCGGCGGCACAATCGACGACGACTGGCAAATCGCCGGTAGCGATATGTATTCATTAGCGACAGGCTACGTTGGAATCGGCACAACTACGCCCTCGCGTTTCTTACATATCGAAGGCGAGGAAATGCGGAATTACTATTTCGGATTCGCACCCGGTTATTTCAAGAACACCGTAACCGATATGGAAGGGGCTGGTATTTTCGCCGAATGCGCGAACACCGATTACTATGGTGTAGGCGGTGCATTCAAAGGCGGTTTTATGGGTGTCAGAGCCATCGTTCTCCCGACCGGCGGTTTCGAATATCGCGGCGTCCTTGGCGAAGTCAACGGCGGAAACGGTAGCAACTACGGCGTCTATGGAACCGTTTCCGGGGCCGGAACAAATTATGGAGTCTATGGCACCGCATCTGGTGGTGCAACGAATTGGGCCGGCTATTTCGACGGCGACGGCTTCTTTGCAGGCAACTTAGTAACCGATAATTTCCAGATGACGGACGGCGCGACCGACGGATATATCCTCCAATCCGACGTATCCGGTAACGCAAGCTGGGTTGATCCGGGGATGATCACCCCCACGGGTGACGGCGATTGGACGATAGACGGCGACGATATGTATTCCGCCGTCTTGGGCAATGTCGGAATCGGCACGACGGCGCCCTCCGCCAGGCTCGATATCCAAAACGCAACGCAACCCGGCGTAGGGAATGGTAACATCGAGGTATATAATCATAATAATGGCAGTGCGATTTACGCTGTAAGCAATAACACCGGTCTCTCTACATACACAAGCACCTATGCCTCGGCTAAAATCGCCTTCTATGATAGTGTCCCAAATCCATCGGGATTTGTCGATCTTGCCGACGTCGGACTCTGGGGGCATTATCGCGGTGCGGACGGTTTTTTGGGATACGGTCTTATCGCGACTTACGGAAGCAATCCCGTTGCGCCGACAAGATGGGCATACCTTGCAGGGCAATATTATGCCGGTTATTTCAGCGACGATGTGAAAATCGATAGCAATCTCTACGTTCATTCTTCCATCGGCATTGGAACCGAGAATCCCTACGACCAGCTTCACGTCCAAGCATACGACTCCACGGACGGCACCGACGACGGCGTATTCATAAGCGTGCGAAATACATGCAACGACACCTTGGCTTTCTCCGGCATCCGTTTTAAAAACCACTCCGACGATGACAACGAGTTTTATAAAGCGGGAATTGTTTTCCAAAGAAAGGCCACATACGGGCGTGGCGATTTGCTTTTCCTGATGAACGATCAAATCAATAATTCCAATGTGGGGATTTCGGCGGCGAAAATGGTTCTCACACATGGCGGCAATGTCGGTATCGGGACGACGGCGCCCTCTGCGAAACTCGATATCGGAGGCGGAATCGCCGATTTCATCGACGGCAACAACGACGCGCTTATCGCCGACGATCTCGAAGTTGATGGCACAATTTACGGCGACGGCTCGGGATTGACTGGAATCCCCGCAAACGCACATTGGGGATATATTATCACCGATGGCGCCGATACTACTCTTACAACTTGCGGTGCGTGGGGTATATCCCGTGCGGGCAATGTTCTTCTGGGCAATGCGGATTCAACTCATGTTAATTTCGGATTGGCCTGCACAACCGGCTCGGGCGCCGGGGATTATAAATACTGCACGGTCGGCGGTGGAAAGGGTAACGCGGCTAGTCGAGGTTATACTACGGTCGGCGGCGGTCTGGAAAATAACGCAAGCGCATCCGGTGCTGCTATCGGTGGGGGATACTCGAACGAAGCCGGCGGGGATTGCTCGGCAATCGCCGGTGGAGCGGATAACATAGCAACCGATTTCTATTCTACGGTTGCCGGGGGAGCTATGAACAGCGCTAGCGAATACGCCGCCACAGTCGGCGGCGGGACAGATAATATCGTAACCGGCAATTGGTCCACAATCGGCGGCGGACAGGATAACGCTATTTCCGAATACAATGCCGTAATTGCCGGAGGTAAGGGCAATCGCGTGGACGGATACGCCTCCGCTATCCCCGGCGGATACGAAAATAGCGATAGCGCCGATTATTCTTTGGTCTTCGGCAGAAGGAATCTCGTCCGCGCAACTGCGGATTATTCCGTCCTGTTTGGCCTTAACGATACTATCGCCGAGGATTCGACGTTCGTTATCGGCCTACCTTATGCGAGAATCCAAAGCGCGACGTATCTCGACAATCTCCCGAACGATGCTACAGGCGATTCCATCTTAACGGTCGATCTCGGACAGGTGAAGAAAATTGCATGTTCGGATTTAACTATCGAAGACGTCAATTGGGCGGACAGCGCTACTTTCACTATGGTGAGAGGACAAAAAGGAGTTTTCGGATATGGAAACGACGGCTATGGAAATCACGACTCCACGCATGTCAATTTCGGCGTAAGCAATGAAACAGGTTCGATCGGACAAAATTACAAATATTGCACCGTCGGTGGCGGAGCATTTAACTACGCGAGAAATGCTAATTCTGCAATCGGCGGCGGTTACGGGAACATGGCGAATGGAAGCAATTCCACAGTCGGCGGCGGAAACGGTAACACAGCGGGCGGCGATAACGCCACTGTCGGCGGCGGAATAAATAACACCGCAAGCAGCGGGTATGTCACAGTCGGCGGTGGAAGTAATAACTTGGCAAGCGGCGATTATGCCACAGTCGGCGGAGGATACGGAAACACCGCCAGCGGCAATTATTCCGCTATCCCCGGCGGTCGTGCAGATACTGTCTCCGGGGATTACTCGTTCGCATTCGGGCGCTGTGCAAAAGTGCCGTTTAGCGAACCGTATTCCGCTGTATTCAACTGGAGTGGCTACGCCGGCACGGTCTATATCGAGACCGACGCGATCATCACGAGCTATGAACTCTATGTTAACGGGGATGCTTACGCGGCAATTGATTGGATCTCGTCCGATTTATCGCTTAAGGACGATATCGCTCCGATAGAGAGCGGACTATCGATAGTCGAGCGATTACGACCGGTGAGTTTTAGTTGGCGTGCCAATATGGATGCTGAAGTATCCAATGAAAATTCACTCGGTTTCATCGCACAAGAGCTTGAACAGGTTCTCCCCGAACTTGTCAGTATTGCAAATAACACCACCGGATTGAAAGCTATCAATTACAACGGCATTATCCCGGTTAATACCGCTGCGATTCAGCAATTGAATGAAAAAGTGATGAAATTAGAAACGGAAAACGAAGAATTGAAAGCAAGACTAGATGCTCTCGAGAAAAAATGAAAGTTTCTCTGGAAGGTGAAATTATGAGTGTTTTACGGCAAGAGAAGAAAGAACAGCGTACCAAGCGTCGTCGTGGTCGAGCCGAACGCAGAAAATTATTCATCATTGATGCAAAATACTATGCCAACCACAGTGGATTTATTATAATTGATTACAACATATTGCACAAATTCGGATAGTATATGCTAAATTCGAAAGATGATAATCAAAAGACAAAATCGATGAGCATGAAGTCCTCATCGATGCGTGCAAGGATCGCATCGATACATGAAAGGAGTGCATCGGCACATTAAAAAGACTGCATCGACACATGAAATAAGCGCAGCAATGCACTATATTTCTGGGGCTTTACTATATAGAATAGAGCGCTTTTCCCGAAACAGGATGATTCGCTATCAATGTTCTCTAACAACTGCTAGCCCGACAATCTTGGTCGGTGATTATGTTACACATTTTGAAAGGAGACCACAATGAAATTTTTATCGATTGCGATGTTCTCAATTCTATTGAGCTGTTCCACTATCGCCGGCTGGGAGCGAGTTTACGGCGGCGCCGGTGATGAACAGGCTTTCTCGATAGTCCAAACTGCGGATGGTGGATTTATAATTGCAGGTATCTATAATGAAGAACTATACGGGCAGACCGATGCGCTTTTCCTGAAAATCGACTCATCCGGCGAACTCGAATGGCAGAGCAGTTTCGGCTCGACCGAGAACGACTGCATATATACCATTGCGCCGACAACCGATAGCAACTTTATCGCAGCGGGATATTGCAATAGACCGATTTCACCGGAAAACGGCTACGGCTATCTCGTCAAAATCGCGCCATCCGGCGATACCTTGTGGACAAAAGCTTTTGGTGATGGTCCGATTGTAACATTTTACTCGGTTCTCGAAACTCCCGATGGCGGTTACCTTATCGGTGGCGATAGTTATGCGACCAATCCTGAATACGGTGATTTCTATCTTGTTCGAACTGATATAAATGGCGAGATCCTGTGGACGCAGACATATCACGACGACAGAGGCGGCGCTGCGTATGCTCTGCTCAATACATCCGATGGCAATTATCTGGTTCTCGGATATAGATACACTTCGACAGATTTCTATCAAATCCTTTTGTATAAGATCTCCGATGATGGCGACACAATCTGGACCAGCGAACTCGGCGGCAGCAATTCGGAATTCGGACACTCGATTTGTTCCACCTCCGATGGCGGATACATGCTCGGCGGCAACTCGAATCTTCCCGGCACTGGTGGAGCGGGAATACTTGTCAAAACCGATTCAAACGGCGGCGAGATGTGGACCCGCAGTTACGGTGGCAGCGAGAACGAAATAATATTCTCGATTATCGAAATCGACGGCGGAAATATTATCGCCGCTGGAGTTACCAATGCCAATGCTTACGGTCGCAATGGCGATGCCTATCTTTTTAAAACCGATTCCGATGGCAATGTATGGTGGAATTATCCTTATGGCGGCGATGGCGAACAGGTGGCGAACAGCCTTATCGGCACATCTACCGGAGGATTTGTCCTCGCGGGATACAATGATTCCGACAGCACGGAAGCCGATGATATATATGTAATCGAGACCGATGAAAACGGCAACACAGATTGGATAAACGATAAGCCCCTCATACCAACGGATGTTGTGCTGACAGCTTATCCCAATCCATTTAATTCATCATGCGCAATCACCGTGAATGTAGAGGCGTTTCGCGAAACGCCCTTAAAGGTGGAGATATTTGATTTGCGGGGGAATGTTGTTGCGGTTAGCGATGGGCGGTTAGCGGTGAGCAACGACAACCGACAACCGACAACCGACAACCGAGAATTCATCTGGACACCCGATGAAACAATCGCATCGGGGCTCTATCTCGTGAGAGCGCGAACGGAAGATGGACAGACAACAGTGAAACGAATCGTCTATTTGCAATGAAGCTAATAATTCAACAAGGAGAGAACAATGAAAGAATTGAATCGCAACTGGTCGCTCAAAGACCTCTATGAATCGTTCGATGCTACGCAATTCACCGATGATTTTGAGACCTGTATCGAAAAAGCCATCGCTTTCCAGCAAAAATACAAAGGCAAGATAGCTGAAATCGCCAAAAATGCTACTGGAATGGCTGAATGCCTCCGTGAATATGAAGCTCTAAGTCAGTCATTCGACCGTCTTCATGCGTTCCCAAGTCTCGTATTCGAGGCAAATACAAGGGATGATGAAGCGAATACCTGGCAAAACAAGATTATGGAACGATTGAGCATTGCCGTCAATTACTTGATTTTCCTGAACCTCGAGATTCAGAAACTTCCCGAAGAGACATTGAAAGCGCTTATGACCGCGCCCGAACTTAAGCCCTATATGCATTATTTCAAGCAGCTTCTGCTCTACAAGCCGCACACGCTTAGCGAGGAGGTCGAGCAGGCGCTCAACGAGACAAGCGTTACAGGCGTTAAGGCATTTGTGCAGCTCAGGTCGCTTCATATCGGTTCGCAGGAATATGAGCCTGTAACACCGCCCGATGGCGAACCTGTGGATACCGAGGCCGGATTGTCGGCTCTTCTGTTTTCGCACGACCCGGAAACCAGACTCGCTGCGTATCGAAGCGTGCGCAAAGTCTATAAAGAGCACAATTTGCTATACGGATATATTCTCCAAAAAGTTTCGCAGGACCACAAAATGAATTCGGCAAGAAGAAATTTCAAATCGACTCTCGATAAGCAACTGCTCGGAGATGAAGTTCCCACAAAGGTCTATGAAAATGTTATTAAGGTTACCCGTGATGGCTTCGGTCTTTTTCAGGATTACTATCGCTACAAAGCCAAAGCGCTGGGTATCGAGAAAATCAAGATAACCGATATTTACGCACCATTCGAGCCTGTGGATGTCAAGAAAAGCTACGAGGAGGGTGTGAATATAATATATGACGCTATGCAAAAGGTCGATGACGAGTTCCTGAATATCGTCGAGGGCTTTATCGATGGCGATTATGTCGATTCGGCGGTTCGCAAAGGCAAAGGCGGCGGCGCATTTTGCTGGGGAATATGGGGATTTCATCCGTATGTGCTGCTTTCATATACGGGAGAGCCATCCTCGCTTTTCACTCTGGCGCACGAACTGGGTCATGGCATTCACGGAGTTTTGACCAACCGCGCTCAAAGATACCTCGGCGCAAACCCGACTATGGTTCTTGCCGAAATCGCAAGCACATTCAACGAGCTTCTGCTGCTCGACTATCTGCTCGAACATGAATCCGACCCGAAAACTAAGAAACATCTGCTCGTCATGCAGCTCGAGGATTCGTTGAACATGCTTTTCAGACAGACGACAATAAGCAGACTCGAGGAAGATATTCATAACAAAGCAGCCGGGGGCGTGTTTAACCACGAATGGGTCAACGAGCGGTGGATGTATTGGTATGAGACACTTTGCGGCGATGCTGTGGAAGTTCTTCCCGAACATCGGTACGATTGGGCAAGGATAGGACACATATTTTTCAAACCTTTTTATTGCTATAACTACTGCTTGAGTTTTATGGTGAGTCTTGCCTGTTACCTGAAATATCTCGATGAAGGCAAGTCGTTTGTCCCAAAATTCAAGGAGCTTTTGAGTTTCGGCGGCAGCAAAGAACCTGTGAATGCTCTCAAGGCTGTCGGTATCGACTTGTTCGACCCACAGGTGTTGCAGGGAGCAATCGACTATACGCAAGGCAAGTTCGAGGAACTTAAGAAACTGGGATAAAATACTAAGGTGAGAGTTGAGAGTTCAGAGTTATCCTACCACTCCCTCCCGTGTAATTTAAACCTTCGATTTCTTGAATCCTTGATTCCTTGAACCCTCGACCCCTTTATTTTATCAAAATAATTTTGCTGCATCGCTCAATATTTCCAAGGTTGACCCGATACAGATAAATTCCCGAGCCAAGCCCATCGGCATTCCATGCTATGTTTCTTGAACCCACTCCGCTTTCGTGCAGAAGCTGCCTGCCGGCTAAATCGAATATTTCCAATGTAAAATCACCGTCTGTGGCGATTTCAAAAGTGAGCGAGCTATTAAATGGGTTGGGATAAGCTTTTGCGGAAATCGACACCGGTAATCCCGCTCTTTCTTCGACTTCGGAGTATATTTGAATCCCGAACCACTCGAGTATTTCCAAAACACTCTCCCATCGGCTGAGGTTTTCACCGGCGCCTGTCGAAGTAACCGCCTCGAGTCCGAAACCGATAATTGCCGTTTTGAAACAATCGCCCGAATATCGGATAGCTGCAATAGGTTCATCGCCGATAGCATAATAAGCGAATTCCGTGCCGACAGTCGGCAGCAATGTCGATGGACGCCGCTGGTTATTCGCTCCGGCGGAACCGGAAATCATCATGCTGTAATGCTCGCCGATTGTGTCGCCGGATACTCCCCGAACAAGAAATGCAAATATGCTGTCTCCCTCGATACTTGCGCCAAAGTACTGGTCGAGAAAGTCGGTATAAGCGGGGTCGTCGAAACCATCCTGCCCGGTGAGTATCATGCTACCGCCCGACTCGAGATAATCCTCGATATCTGCGATGTTTTGAGTCGATAGCGCATTCGCGGCATCTCCCGAAAACCATAGAACTGTCGGGAAACGGGACATTTCCACCTCAGTGGGAGTCGTATCGGTTGCAGACACGCTCCCGAAAACACAAGGTATCTCGTAAAGCGCATCGGTGATGAATGGTGTATAAGTATCGCCGCTGTCGGCATTGACAAGAAGAACCTGTCCTGCACCGATTGCAATCTCAAAATCACCAATAGAGATTGAATCGAGTTCGGGATTACCGGCGGAAACATTGATATCCACATAATGCGGCAATATATCGTCATCCGTAACGAAAGTGAATGAAGCTACAACCTCGCCTCCGTTCTCGATATCGCCAAGCTCGTTATATGTATCGAGCGCTTCAATCTGAGGGTCGTCGATAGCGCCGATTGCATAGACATCCAGTGCGGTTGGGTACGGGAAATCGTTGAAATATTCGATTGTGATAAAAACCTGGAATTCTTCATCGGGACCGATAAAACCATCGCCATCGCCAAGGTCGATAATGGAATCGAGTGTAGCATCGAGTGTGGGGAAATATCCCGGACCGATACCATGTCTTGCAAAAGAATTTGCAATAAGCGCAAGATTGGTGCAGCCGTTGGATATGTCGCCATCATCATCGGCGGTGAAAAAGCACTCGATAGCGAAATCGTCATAAGTGCTTATACCGGAATATCGTGTGAAATGGACAATAGAATCAGCCCATGTGGTTCGACCGGGATACACACCCATTCTCATATCCCAGAAAGCGCCGGAAATCATTATGCCGTCGGCATGAGGTTCGCCATACCAGTCATCTGGATAATAACTATCGTTCACGAGGTCGCGCAGATAAGTATCGTCTGTGGCAAGGCGGTCTCCGGCATATTGGGTGTTATTATTGGAACATGCGAAATAGTCCGAAAAAGCTTCGTTAATAGCTCCCGGCTCGTCGCTGTATGGGAAATAAAAATCCCGATATATCCAGTCCGAAACGCCATGCGTGTATTCGTGATAGATGACATTCGAGAAAAGCGCAAGGTTTCTGAGATACATATCACCTCCGCCATAGTTAGCGCCATAGCCGTCCCATGTTGCATTCCCGGGCTGAATTGGATCTTGACAGCGAGATGGAACAGGATAGTCGAGTCCGGTCATCTCCGGGTCGAGTGTTTTATACCAATCGTGGATATAATTTGTGTGATAATACAGATTTAGCTCATCGGGTATTGCCATATCATCGTTCCATATCCATGAGTGAATTGTTGGCGGGTATATCGAGCGGGCATAAAACGCTTGCGGACCATCCATTCGTAGAACAAACACATGAAGTCCCACAAGCCAGCTTCGTAGTGGCAAATAGCCGCCATCCCACCAGATATCATAGCTGTAATGCCCTGTTTCATCGGTGAGAGTGTCCTGTGTCTGGTTGAAACTAACTCCACCGTTCACAAATATGCCGGTGTCATAAGGTTCATCGAGATATGCGGGGAGAAATAGAATACCGACATCGCCGGAGACATTTTGATATTTGACGAGATTGTTCCACCCGAGTATTTCACCGGTTTGTGTGCTGACCCACATCCTAAAAATATCGGGTCGATTGCCTGCAGTTGTAACCTGCCATGCCAGCTTTGCAATACCGTCATCGGGAAACCATACAAGTTCAGATGGCAAATCCAAATCGATGGGTAGTGAGGCGCTTTCCTGCCCGATTTCATATCGAGTATAAATAAGGGCATTTTGCCGTGCGGTTTCACAATCGATTGCGGGTAGTCCATTTTCAGGCTCAAAACGATAAAAAGCTTTGCTGCCGCAAGCCCATAACCTGCCATCCCCGAATAATCTAAAATATATCTCGCCATCGAGCACACGAATACCAAGATTCTCCTGATGGAAATTCAGCCAGTATCGACCTATTCTCTCGACAGGCTCGCCGGAGATAAACCCGGATGATGACATACCGAATATCGCCGGATGCTCATCGATAAAAGTGCGAGCCTGAGCGATCATTGTCTGCCGGTCAGTCGAGAAATAAATCGGTTCGTTCGGGAAAGCATATCTTGCGACTTCCCGCGTTTCATCGAACAGGCATTTAAAGCCATCGATTGTTCGCCATGCTGTTTCCGCTGTCAAAGGCGGCACATCTCCTGTGGGCGCACCCGGAGCAAATGCGAAAACAATCGTTGAAATAAATATCAAAATAGCAATGTAGAATCTCATGAAAGACCTCCTTGTTTAGTCATAAGTGAAACCTGCAAAATAGAACCCGATTGTCATTGCGAGAAGCGTGGCGACGAAGCAATCCCTTGATTTGCAGTGTGTCGAAATTGCTTCGCTTATGATCGCAATGACAAAATTTATTATTTTGCAGGTCTCATTAGTCATCTTTTAATTTCAAATATACATCGAAAGCATCAAGAATATGCTTCGTATCATAACCGAATCCGTCTTTATCGATAGTAATAATGACATTTTTCTCGATTTGGTCTCTTGTCGCCCAGATAAAATCGCTGTGTTCATCGGAAAGCTTTACATCGCTATCCAGCGCATGAGCAATGAAATCTAAACTGATAACCGGTGGAGAATCTTTCACAATACTTCCGAACCAGATAAACGGCTGTGCAAACAATTCAATCTCGATACCTGCTTCCTCGACAACCTCGCGAAATATACCATTGCGCGGGTTTTCATCGGGATTCAATCTTCCCCCCGGCGGCGCGAAAACATAAGGTGGGTTATTCCGCAGCAACAGAAGCATTCGTCCGCGGGAATCAAATATGTATGCGCCGACCACAACTCGATGTGTGTGTGAAATCCCTAATTTATCTATATTTTCCGGTTTCATTGAATCTAAAATAATAGATTTATTTAAAGTTACCATATTAAAAGTGAATAGGCTAAATTTATTGCATTATGTTTTTTTTATCTTGACTGATAGCATTTTACGAAACATAATGAAACAACAAACATTCAAACGAGGGTGGTATCATGAAGTCAAGAGTACTTGTTACTGTTTTTATTCTGATTTCAGTAGCAGTCGGTTTTGCCCAGATTCCCAAAACAATGGTCTATCAGGGGAAGCTAACCGGGACAACAGGCATTGGTTTGACCGGTAATTACGACCTCGATTTTGCGATTTATAACGACGAGGCTGCTGGCATTTTACTCTGGACCGAAAGTTATACCGGCGTCGATGTCGAGAAAGGGCTGTTCTCTGTTATGCTTGGCGAGAACGTGCCGCTCGATATCCCGTTCGATGAACAATATTGGCTGGAAATCGGTATCGATGGCACATTGCTGCCAAGAATGAAACTGGCGAGTGAGGCTTATGCAATGCGCGCCGGTATCGCCGATAGCGCCGACGCCGTTACATGGGAGATGCTCACTGAATATGTAAAAGCAATGAATGACACATGTATCCATCCCATTTTAGCTAACGATTCGACTGCTTATCTGCTTTTTGTCGATGATACGATGTTGATTTTCAGAAAGCGCGTGGACCCAAGCTGCGATGCGACAGGGATTTTAGTGGATGTATGGGGACATCCAACGATTACGATAGCGGCGGCGGTGTACGATACCGTTGGATTAACACTATGGGCGCTCGGTGATACAGTCGGCGTTTTCCAATTGCTTAGCGACAGCAATGGCGTTTTTATCCTGTTTAATGGAGATACGATTGCCGAATATTACTACGATTCACTGCTTGTCAGCCTGTTAGGAACCGACGATTTCTGGAGGACACTTATCGACACACTCGAAGCCTATTCCGACTGGAACACGCTGAACAATATCCCGCCCGGCTTTGCGGATAATATCGACAATGTCGGTTTCCAGCAGCTTCGCGCCGATGCCAATCCATGGCTCCCCGACAGCGCAACTTTCGTTGCCGGTGAAAATGTTGTCATCACGCAGACCGGCGATTCGATAGAGATAACTGCGCCCAATGACAACGATTGGGCTATTGTCGGCGATGATATGTATTCGGTTCCCACAGGCAATGTCGGTATCGGGACTGAAACACCGGCGGAGAAGCTCGATGTCGATGGCAATATTCACGCATCGGGTATAATCACAAGCGGTTCCTCGATTGCTATCGATGGCACAATAGAACCCGGCACAATTACCGAAAGTCACGGCAAGATTTCTTTTGTCAACGATACAATTGTAACCAAAGGCTGGCTCGGCGCCGGGACAAGCTCACCCGAACGGGCACTACATGTGAATGATATTATCAGGATACAGCCGCGTGAAACCGCGCCACTCGACCCCGCTTTGGGCGATATCTATGTCGGCACAAACGGCAAGATCTATTTTTTCAATGGAACGCAGTGGTATAAACTGGACATGTCGCTGGGATTTCACGGCGAGATGGCAAGCACAGATACTGTATGGGCGTATTTCACGGAACCATGGGCAGAGTATTACACGGCTCGCAAAAGTCCACTGTTCACAGAGGTGCGCGAATTTTTCAACGATGTAGAAATCGAGTTCCTCTTATCCGATGGCTCGACTTTCCCCGATGTGCTAAACCACTGGCACAATCCGGGAAGATTGAGTTCATCGTCGTTTAACATAGCTTTCTCATCCTATCCGCGGGAAATCGATGACGCTGCGGCTCAAGCCCAATGGCAGGCTGCGATAGCGGGATTGACATCATGCGATTTGAAAATCTATCGCACCCGCGGCGCAACGGAAACACTTCTGTTCACCGCCGGAAGCGGCGACCTTACCGCGCTCGTATCCGATTTCGGAGACGGCGTCGATTTCGAGCTTATATGGAGCGGCTCGTTTAATCTCGACCTTATCGAGGAAACCGACTGGCTCCGCTTCGAGATTGAAGCAAGCGAGTGAGTGAGTTACGCAAGATTGCGGAATTTGTCTTGCAGGCGTCATACGAGGTTGACCACACACCGAAACAAACCGATGAGTGGTTTTATAAAGTTCGCGGGAAAAATCATTGGCACGATGGGAAATTTTCCGAAGAGTTCAAGTATCCGGGATAAATGGAGCAGTAGCGGATTGGATTCGGTCTGTCCGCGGATCGTTTTATTCACTCCGCAGATCGTTTCGATCACTCCGCGGATCGTTTTGATCATTCCGCAGATCGTTTTGGTCTGTCCGCGGATGGTTTTGTTCAGTGTCCAAATCGTTTATTTCAGTGTCCGAATGAATTTGTCAAGAGTAAGGGCGTTAAATTTAACGCCCCTACTTATTGAAATAGAGTGAGTTACGAGAAATAAAGAGGAAAAGGAGGTTTATTATGAGGAATATGAGCATTTTTGCGCTGGCGCTCGCGCTCGGGGTGGGGGTGTGCGGAGCAGACTCACTGAATGTATGTCTTGTGGGACATTACTACACTGGAGGTCAAGCCCTTAACGTTTATATTTCCGACTCCTACGCGTATGTCGCAGACGTGGATTCCGGTCTTCGTGTCATGGATGTTTCGGTTCCGTCGTCGCCTTACGAGGTCGGATTCTACGACACGGGAGGCTCCACCTGGGGCGTTTATGTTTCCGGACCTTATGCTTATGTCGCAGACGGGGAAGATGGTCTTCGGATAATAGATGTTTCGGTTCCGTCTTCGCCATACGAGTTCGGATTCTACGACACGGGAAGCCACGCCATTGGCGTTTATGTTTCCGGATCTTATGCTTATGTCGCAGGCTTTGATGCCGGTCTTCGTGTTATAGATGTTTCGGTTCCGTCTTCGCCTTACGAGGTCGGATTCTACGACACGGGAGGTGAAACATACGGCGTTTATGTTTCCGGCTTTTATGCTTATATTGCAGACTTTGGTACCGGTTTTCGTGTCATAGATGTTTCCGTTCCGTCGTCGCCTTCCGAGGTCGAATTCTACGACACGGGAGGTGAAACATACGGTGTTTATGTTTCCGGTTCATACGCCTATGTCGCAGTCCGGTGGGATGGTCTTTATATTATAGATGTTTCGGTTCCGTCTTCGCCTTACGAGGTTGGATTCTACGACACGGGAGACGACGCCTGTTGTGTTTTTGTTTCCGGACACTATGCTTATGTCGCAGCCAGATGTGATGGTCTTCGTGTCATAGATGTTTCCGTTCCATCTTCGCCTTCCGAGGTTGGATTCTACGATACTGAAAGCGAAGCACGCGGCGTTTATGTTTCCGGCTCATACGCATATGTCGCAGACGGTTTTGATGGTCTTTATATTCTTGATGTTTCGTATTTCACTTCAGATATAACCTTAAAGAATGATGTGAAGCCCTATATACTCACCCTCTCCGCTTATCCGAATCCGTTCAATTCCTCTATTTCAATCACCGCGCCTGCGGGAGCGGAAATAGAGATATACGATTTGCGGGGGAATGTTGTAACCCCCTTTACCCCGACCTGTGGTCGGGGAGTTTCCCCCAAAGGGGGACACAAAAACACCGGCGGCGATGAAATTGTCCCCCATTGGGGGAAAATGTCCGAAGGACAAAAGGGGGTTTATATCTGGCATCCCGACCAATCAATCGCATCGGGGCTCTATCTCGTGAAAGCGAGAACGGCGGATGGGCAGACAATATCGAAACGAATAGTGTATTTGCGGTAACACCCGAATGAATTATTGTGTGATGATAACAGTTTGAACCGGTGTGGAGCAAATGTTAAATGCTAAAAATCCTCCGGGATTTTGAATGGCGAGACAATCCTGTTAATCCGCTTCCTAACAGTATCCTCATCATTGGGATGGTCGTTAAGCCATGTAATAATATCTCTGTCGCCGGCAATAGCTTCTTTGATTTTATCCTCCATTTCAACCGCCTGTCGTAATTCCTCGATAGCATCATCTATTCGGTTTTCAAAAAGAGCTACAATGCCGAGATTAATATGTGGAAGCGAAGAGTACTCCGACACACGCTCGAGCGATTTGAGGTAATTCTTTTCAGCCTTTTTATAATCACCAAGGAGGAAATATGCATATCCGCGATTGTTGTATGCCAGTGAGAGGTCGGGCTTAAGCCTTATAGCATCGTTATAATCCTCGATAGCGCCTTCAATATCGCCGATACGGCGTTTGGTAACACCTCTATTGCTGTATGCCTGCGCCAGGTCCGGCTTTAATTCTATCGCCTTCGAATAGTCCTCGATTGCGCTGTTGAATTCCTTGAGGCTTGCTTTGACCGCACCGCGACTCTGGTAAGCCTCGGCATAATCCGGCTTTATCTCTATCGCAAGGTTACAAAGCGATATCGCAGTCGAGTATTCGTTCTTTAACCAGAAATAACGGGATAAATTCGATAGATAGTATGGATTCTTAAATTCCATGATAATATCTGTGAGTTCCTGAATATCTTCCGCAAGGTCGCCATCGTTGTAATCTGTTATCATTTTTTGAGCATAAACATTATGATAAAATGTGTATTCATTGGCATCGCGGCGAATAAAAGTATTCTCCATAAGATATTGAAGAGTGTCCATAAGCTGTGCTCTGTCGAGCGTACATCCGAAAAATCTCTCGGCTATGACCTTAATAATGTTGCGTTCCGCGTAGCCTATTCCAACTAAAAAGAGCATTTTAATAGCTCGCATAATCCCTCGATGCGGGTTTTTAAGTTTACCATATCTTGCCCTAACTTTTCTTAGGTCGAGAACAATCGAGCCGGGAGTACCATCGAATTCGTATGTTCCCTGTGCACCGACCCGGGTAGTCAACATAACGGCATTCTCATCACTGATATCGGTAAGCCTGATTTGCTTATCGAAAAGATACAGCCAGTCGGTCTTTTGAAATTCGACCGAGCGATATTCATCTCCAATACGGATAGCGCCGAGTATTATGAGTTTATTCGCATGATGGGTAATTTCATTGAAAAGTTCATCGGGATTCCAGAAAGAAATATACTGGTCGATATCATCCCATACAAATATGCATGTGCTGCCCTTAACAGACTCGGCAGCTTGTTCCGGATCGTCTATTTGAGCCGCCCGCATAACTATTACATTCCAGTCTGGATGTTCCTCTTTCAGGTCGTCGAGAGCCTGAAAAATAGCACGCGTTTTACCGCTACCCGGACGACCGACAACAAGAACACTTTTATCGTTCGCAACTGCATCTACTATGCTTTTGTATTCATCGGATGGAAGATAAAACTTATTGTATCTAACAATGAAATTGTTAATTCTAAGACTCTCCAGATTTCCAATATATCTAAAAAAGCGCTTTTTCCCTGTTATACCGGGGGTTGTAAGCCTCTCTTCGAAAGTAGTTATTGGGCGTATATAATCCAGAGGAACCGTCTTTTTCAACATATCGGAGATTTGTATAGGTGGTGATAGAACATCCTTCTTTTGGAGAAATGTATCGAGTGGAATGGGATTGTTGTATCTTTTAACATCCTTTCGAATCTTGCGAATTTCGCCAAGAAGTTCGCTTGTGCTTTGATAGCGGGAATCCGCATCGCTTTCAGTGCATTTCCTCAAGATTTCAACAAGCCTTAAGTGAACTTCGTGCGGGATTTTATCAAAGGAAACACGCGGACCGGTAACAAGTTTATGAATAATTTCACCTATAGTGCCTGTATGAGCCGATTCGCCGGTTAAAAGCTCATAAAAAACCAAACCCATCGAATATATATCCGAACGATTGTCGATTACTTTTCCCTTAGCTTGTTCTGGGGACATATATTGCGGTGTTCCCATTATTCCACCTGTTATGGTGATATCCGCCCTGTCCTGAAATGGACGGCACAGCCCGAAATCGGTTATTTTAACAACGCCATCGCGGGAAAGCATAACATTTGCAGGATTGATATCTCGATGTATAATTCCCTTCCGGTGCGCATAAGCCAAACCGCGGGAAGCATTTTCAAATATCGTAAGAGCCACATTGGACTTGATTTCGCCCACAGATTCGACAAGTTCACTCAGCGAAAGACCATCGACATATTCCATGATAATGAAATATTGGTCGCCATCCCTGCCGAACTCGATAACATTGACGATGTTCTCATTGGACATCGTCCCGAGAACTACGGCTTCCCGCTCGAACCGGGCAATGTAGTTCGGATCGTCGGCAAATTGGGAATGAAGTTCTTTTACAGCTACAATGCGTTTTAATGATAGTTGCACCGCACAATAGATGGAACCCATTCCACCAGAATCCATTTTTTCTACAAGTTCAAAGTTGCCAAGAATCTTTTGCATAATAACCCTTAAAAATGGGGATTTTATTAGATTTTAAATTCCCAAAAAACATAAACTACCATAATATTAAAGAAAAACCGCTTTTACAAAACAAAAAATATCTTTTTTTTGTCTTTTTTTTCTTGTTCCAAAGTCTCCGGTCTGTTTAAAACTTCCAATGTGATAGATACAGAAACCGTTGAAACGGTTCTGTCAATTTTATGGCTGTTATTATCTTATGACTTTTTGCGTGGGTTGCCAATATATTACAAGGATTGATATCATATTAGAATGGAACATTTATAATTGCTAATTTTACATTTAGAATCCCGTTCCACTCGAAAAGTTAAAATCCTCGATAATCATTCCCGGTGTCAGTGCGCCACCGAAAAAGAATCCCGAAACAAGCTTTTGCTTATTGCCGATTGCGGCAATTCTGTTAAGTGCATCTAAAACGCTATGTGTGAATCTGAGATTTTTTACCGGATATGCGATTTCTCCATTTTCAATCATGAACAAGCCGTCACGAGTCATTCCTGTCAGCGTTAATCTTGTCAATTCGGAAACATTTGTATAATGAAAATGAGTAACCAGAAGCCCGCGTTTGACCGATTTGATCATTTCATCCATCGAGGTTTCACCCGGAGCCAGAACGATATTAAGTGAAATGGCTCCCCATTGATTTGGCTGCTGAAGTCCGTGTCCTGTGCATTCAGCTTTCATTTTATTAGCTGTCCAGCGGTCATATACCAGATTTTGCAGAACACCGTTTTTAACCAGTTCGACTCGCTGTCGCGGTAATCCATCGAAATCAAACGGTATTCCCGCCCAATTTTTATTATAAGCATCATCTTCTATTGTGAGTTTATCGCTGAAAACTTTCTGCCCGAGCTTTCCAGTTAGGAAACTTCGCTCCTCGAGGTGCATTCGGGCGTTGAAACCATACAGTGACATGAACATGAGTATATCGCCTACTGCGGCAGGTGTGAGAACAACGGTGTATGCACCCGGTTCTATATCTCGCGGATTCCGGTTAAACTTTGCAATGTCGATTGCCTCTGCGATATCGGTAGCGTGGTCGATTATGTCAAACGACCATCCCTGCGATTGTGCCCATCCTGTGCCGCTGGTTCCCCCGGTTGTAAGGCTGAATGTAAGATTAGTTCCATTCCACCATGCCCAGAGTCCTTTTGAATTAGCGATACCCATATTTGTAGCGGAATTCTCGACAATACCTGCCGCATCAAAATCATTGCTCTCGCTTGCTCTTATTGCATCGGCAACTATTTTAGCTCGCTCATCCGGGTTGAGAGCAGCGATTCTTTCATCAAAACCGTGGGTTTGCCGATATTCCTGCTTGCCGACCATATCCATAAGCTCATTATCTTCTTGACTATTATCCACAATATTTTTTGCCCTTGCGATAGCTTTTTTCAACACTTCGTCAGAAAGAAAGAGACCGACCGACATACTGCCGGTTCGTCTCCCCTTTTGCAGACGAATATCGATGCCACCATCATCGACTGCTACATTCTGGTGAATAGTATTGTTAGCAAAGCGAGTTAGCGCCGAAGACCGCGAATTGAAAAGCGCTTCGGCATCGTAATCTCCGGCAAGCTCAAATATCTTTTGAGAAATCCGCCGGAATTGGTCTTTATATTCTTCTCGTTTCATCGATGAACCTCCATTATTTCAACAATATCAAATTGTAAATTTCAGGTTTCAATTTTCAACTTTATCAATTGCCACCCAAATTCAAAATTGTGCGGGGTTGAGCACAACTCTGAACTCGGAATTCTCAATTCTCAACTTTGAACTCGTATCTCTTTGACCGAAAAAAGATATCTTTTTATTTTCTTTGTCGATGTTTTCGGAAATTCGTCTTCTTGAATTTTAAAACCCTTAATTCGTTTAAACGAAGCGATTTTATTATTGACATCCTCGATAGTCTGCCTTAAAAGCCGTTCAATTTTCTCATTCGACCAATCGCCCTCGAAATGTGCGTCAATTACATCGAAATCCGGCACAATAATTGCGAATGGTTCTTCACCGCTTCCGGATTTCATACCGATAACGATGGATTCAAGAATAAACTGTGTCGAATTCAATATATCCTCAATTTCCTCGGGATAAACATTTTTTCCACCGCTTGTAATAATAAGGTTTTTCTTTCTTCCACAAATAGTAACATATCCTTCGGTATCAATAAAACCGAGGTCGCCTGTTTTAAACCATCCGTCTTCGGTGAAAGCTTCTTCGGTAGCTTCAGGATTTTTGTAATATTTTTGGAAAACCGGAGTGCCTGTGGCCTGAATTTCTCCCACTTCATCTTTATTGCGGTTGCCGATTCGAATGTCGATTCCCGCCACCGGTGGTCCAACCGATGAAGCTTTATTTCTGAATGGGGGATTTACAGCCAGAACCGGCGATGTTTCCGATAAACCATATCCCTGAATGCAGATAATCCCGAAATGGTTGAAGAAATGGACAACCTCCGGTCTAATAGCTGCGCCACCGGATATCATGAGCCATAAATTTCCGAAACCGGCTTTTTGTCGGAATGCACTCATCAAAACTTTGCCGGAATGCCCTTTAAAAATGCCATCTAAAGCTTTGGTTATACTAATAATTGTGCCGAAAACCGTCTTTGCCGCTGCTCCCTTCTTTTTTACACCTTTAAGAATGCCTTTATAGAACTTTTCGAACAGTAGTGGGACGCCAAGCATTATAGTCGCATTCGATATAGCAATATCCTCGAGGATTTCTTTAGCCCGAAGAGCGCGTGCATAACAAATCCCGCAACCTATTGCAATTGGTGTCAAAAAACCGCAGGTGCATTCGAATGCATGATGTATCGGGAGAACCGATAAAAAATTGTCCTTATCAGTGAACGGGATTATCGGTAGCATCCCAATTATATCTGCAATAATATTTTTATGTGTAAGAACAACACCCTTTGGTGAACCTGTTGTTCCCGATGTATAGATTATCGCCGCTGTTAAATTATCGTCATCGGGATAGCGCGGGGGAAGCGGCTCATCCTCAGTTTTTATCAATGATTCGATATTGTCCAATTGGAAATATGTAAGGTTGGAGAAAAACTCTTCATCACCGTCTTTAAGAACATACATGAATTTAGAATCCATGAAAATCGCTTTGGCATCTGAATGCCTAATAATATGACGCAATTCTTGAGGTCTCATTGCGGCATCGAGCGGAATGACAATACATCCCGCAGTTTGCACAGCAAGATAGGCTGTTGCCCAATCGGGTGAGTTTTTACCCAAAACCGCGATATGCTCACCTGATGTAAATCCGGCTTTCTGTATGAACGATGAAAGTTTTTCTACACGCGATCGGAATTGTGAATATGTAAGTGTGCAAAGTGTACCATCCCCATTATTCACCATTAAGGCAACACGCTCAGGTATTCTTTCGGCAGTATTCTCAAGAAGCTGTGGGATTAATTTGCCTGATAAATCAACCATACGAACCGCCCTTTTTTTCAAATTTCAATTTGCCAAACACTCAACGGGTTTTTCTGTAATTCATACCTTTTTAATAACATGAAAAAATTAGATGAAAACAAGCTGATTTTCACAGTAATTAAAAAATAAATGCAAATCGATGATTTTGCTTGACAATCGAGAAAATATTAATTTACATAGTTTTCTTATATACAAAAGTTCAGTGAGATAAATAAAAAACGATGTCATTTCGAGAAATGAAAAAAAGAGGTTTATGATGGCAATACAAGCGAAAATACAACGAACGCCGCTTCCCAAAAAAAGTGAAATAGAAAAGAAATGGTATGTTATCGATGCTAAAGGTAAGATATTGGGCAGGCTTGCTTCAGAAATTGCGAAAATTCTGAGAGGTAAGGGCAAAACAACTTTTACTCCACATCTCGATGTTGGCGATTTTGTGATTGTCATCAATGCTAGTCATGTGCGTTTAACAGGCAAAAAAATCGACCAGAAAGAATATCGATGGTACACAGGTTATAGCGGGGGATTGCGAAGCCGGACATATCGACAGCTTATTGAGAATAATCCTATAAAAGTTATTGAACATGCCGTATGGGGTATGCTTCCACATAACAGGCTTGGAAGAAAGCTATACCGAAAGTTAAGAGTTTATGCCGATGCTGAACATCCGCATCAGGCGCAGAAACCCGAATCAATTGAGATTTAATTGAATTTGCATACATAAAAAATATTTAAAGAAAAACAGCTAATACTATAGAATGGAGAGAAAATGTCGAGAGAAGGATTTTACGCAACCGGAAGACGCAAAGAATCAACCGCCAAAGTTTGGCTATTCGCAAAGGGAAGCGGTCGTGTCATTATCAATGGCAAGAAACCGTCGATATTTTTCTGCCGCGAGGATTTGGTCATTCATATGCTAGAGCCTCTGCGCTCAACCGACCTTGAAGGAAAGTTTGATATTCGAGTGAAAGTTCGCGGCGGCGGCATCTCCGGTCAGGCGGGAGCTGTAAGGCTCGGTATCGCAAGAGCATTGGTCAAGAATAATGCTGAATTGCGTTCGACTTTACGAAAAGGTGGATTCCTGACTCGCGACCCACGAATGGTGGAACGCAAAAAATATGGTCGCCCAAAAGCAAGAAAAAGATTCCAGTTCTCGAAGCGATAATTTTGGGGAATCTATCACTGAACTCGAGTAAAGTTTATTTTTAGAAATAATCACACACGCCATTCTCTGTCCGGGGTCCCGGATAAGTAAATTCGGGTGTGGACATTATAGCGGGATGGCGGAGGCAAAAAACCCCACAGGAGGATTGAAAATGTTGAATCTCACGATGGAGCAGCTTCTTGAAGCCGGTGTTCATTTTGGTCACCAGAAAAGCAGATGGCATCCCAAAATGCGCTCTTTTATCTTCGGGATACGCAATGGCGTTCACATCATCGACCTGCGAAAAACCCTGAAACAACTTGGCGAGGCTTATGAGATAGTCCGCAATCATGCAGCTCGCGGCAATGTTATTCTGTTTGTAGGCACAAAAAGACAGATAAAGGATATTGTTGCGGAAGAAGCTCAAAGAGCAAAGACATTCTGGGTTTCCGAACGGTGGCTTGGCGGCACATTGACTAATTTCAGGACTATTCGTCAGAGCATCCAGAAACTTCGACAAATCGAAAAAATGTTCGATGATAATACAGTCGAACAGCTTACAAAAAAAGAGGTGAATATACTCAATATTCGCAAGGAAAAGCTTAACAAGCATCTTGCGGGAATTCGAGATATGGAGAAAATCCCCGATTTAATGTTTGTTATCGATGCTACACATGAAAAAACCGCTATTGCAGAAGCTAAAAGACTTGGCGTTTTTGTTGTCGGAATTGTTGATTCAAACACAAACCCGGAGATTGTCGATTTCCCAATTCCGGGGAACGATGATGCTATAAAATCTGTTAGAATTATCACTTCGGCAATTGCCGATGCCGTTCTTGATGGCAAAAGCGGCGGACAACTGGGACATTCATTTGCTAAAAAAGAAACTCGAGAGGTAGGGGGAGAAACAATCGAGACCGCAGGAGATGTTTCTGAAATCGAAGAATCTGAACAAGCCGATGTGCAAATTGAGAATGGGGAACCCATTTCGGATAATCCAGTTGAAGAAAAAGTTGCCCAAGAAGAACCTATCGATGAATTAAAAACAGCGGATATATCAGAGGAAAAAGAACTATCGACTGAAGAACAATAGTCAGCCGGAAACGGTAAAAAAATACTTTTAATTAATAATTGTCAGAAACTTGTAGACATGGAGGGAAAATGGCTGAAATAACAGCACAAATAGTAAAGCAATTACGAGATATAACCGGTGTCGGCATGATGGATTGCAAAAAGGCTCTAATCGAAACCAATGGCGATATCGACACTGCTGTCAAGCATCTTCGCAAAGCTGGAATTGCAAAAGCAGCAAAGAAGCTTTCCCGCGAATCTAAAGAGGGCAGAATCGAAACTGCTGTGAATAATGACAGGAAAAGCGGTGTTATGGTCGAGATGTCATCGGAAACAGACTTTGTTGCGAAAAATGAGGAATTTACCGAGTTCACAAAAAAAATTGCAAATCTGGTTTTGAAAGAAAAAATTGACAGTATCGATGAACTTCTCGAAAAACCATTTAACGATGGCAAAATTAGTGACCGTGTTACTGAACTTGTTGCAAAAATTGGTGAGAACATAAAGCCTAGGCGTTTTAAAAAATTCGAGGTTGATGGTGAAGGATTGGTTTTCTGTTACATTCATCCGGGCAACAAGATAGGCGTGATGGTTGAGATTTCCGCACTATCGGCTGATATCGCAACAGATGATAAAACCGTCGAACTCGCGAAAGAATTGGCGATGCAAATTGCTTTCTCAAAACCCGAAGCGCTTTCAAAAGATGATATCGACCCGGAAATCCTTGCAAAAGAGAAAGAGATATTCGAGGAACAAGCTCGTCAAGCGGGGAAACCCGAAAAAGCTATCGAAAAAATTATCGAGGGCAGACTACATAAATTTCTAAAAGATAACTGTTTGCTCAGTCAGGAATATATTCGTGAGAGCGATTTGACTGTTGAACAGCTTATCGACAAAGTTTCTAAAGAACTTGAAACCGAGCTAAAGCTGACACGGTTTATCCGATTTGAAGTTGGTACAACATAAGAATTGATAAGCCCCTTTTTGAAGGGGCTTTTTTCATAAATTCAGATAATTCAAGTTGAAAATTCATAGTAGATGCAATTTCAATGGGTTTTGCAGAGCAACCCACGACTTAAGTTGTGGGTTACTTTCCGACTGATATACTTTGTATTTTACAGAACCTATACAATTTCAAGATAAAGGAGACAATATGGCTGTTCCTCTATTTGACTTAAAGAGACAATATAAAAAAATATCCAATGAACTTGAACCTATGGTTCTGGATGTTCTTCGCAGCGGCTGGTATATCGGCGGTCCTGTGTTGGAGGAATTCGAGCAAAAATTTGCCGATTATTGCGGGGCAGAATACGGCATTGGCGTAGCATCGGGCACCGATGCGCTTATTATATCGCTTCGCGCTGCGGGGATAACATCCGGCGATGAGGTTATCGTGCCGTCTTTTACATTCTTCGCTTCTGCTGAAGCTGTGTCGGATATCGGCGCAATCCCTGTCTTTGCAGATGTTGACTACGACACGATGTGCATCACGGCAAAAACTATCGAGCCGCTTATTACAAAAAAGACAAAGGGGATAATGCCCGTGCATCTTTTTGGTCACGCAGCGCCAATGGATGAAATAATAATGATTGCCGAAAGATACAATCTTATCGTCATCGAGGATGCCTGTCAGGCTGTGGGGACACTACACAAGGGCAACAAGGCGGGTTCAATTGGAACCACTGGGTGTTTTAGCTTTTTTCCGAGTAAAAATCTGGGCGCCGCCGGTGATGGCGGAATTATCACAACCGATATGGAAAGCATTGTTAAAACCGCAAAAAAGCTTCGCAATCATGGATCGATTCAACGATACCGGAACGATATGCTTGGTTACAATTCACGCCTTGATGCGCTTCAAGCTGCAACGCTTATAGTCAAGCTTAAGTATCTCGATGAATTCAACAATAATCGCCGTGCAAATAGCGAAATATATAGCCAGTTGCTTGGCGATATCGAACAAATAGCGCTCCCGATTGAAAAGCCTGAAATATATCACACTTACCACCAATATACTATTCGTGTTGCCGGTAATAAGCGGGATGAACTCGATGCATTTCTTAATAATAAAAAAATCGGACATGCGATTTATTATCCAGTGCCGGTTCATGCTTTGGGTCCTTATGTAGGATTTGCCACCGTAGAGGATTTACCAAATACAATGCGCCTTGCCGGGGAAGTCATTTCGCTGCCGATATTCCCGGAATTGACAGATGAGGAAATAGCTGAGGTCGTGGGAGCTATTATTGAGTTTTTTAGCTGAAACCAATCTTCAGTTATCCATTGTCAGTAGTCCGTTATCGTGTGCTAAGCAATATGAGCAATCCCTAATTCTCAATCCAGCAATAAAAATCCATGCTAAGTTATTTTTTCCGCTTCTTCCCGGAAAAAGTTGGTCGATTATTCGATTTGTTTCTTGTTTATATGCTCAAATACCAAATTAATGTCAAAATCCAACTCCAAAATCCACACTGCGCATTCCAAAAATCATCTTGAGGAAGCCATATTTCATCTTGAGGAGTGTTCATATCGTTATGAGGAGGTAACACTTCATATTGAGGAGAGTATGAATCATGTTGAGGAACTGATGATTCGTATTGAGGAGACCGCACTTCATGTTGAGGAAGCACAGAACCATACGCATTTGAGCGAAATTCACCCAAGTTTCCACCCGAATTTTGTCGTCAGATGGAGACCACTTCCAAAGTGGACTCCATCTCGCCCCGCAAAAGCTCGACACCATCTCCGAGATGGCGTCCATCTGAAAGCAAACAGAATCCCGGAACCGAAAGGATGGAAAGGAGTTGAAAGGAAAAAATCCTGAACCGGTGATACCTATGATGAAATGATATGCCATGATGCAGCGGGGAATCATGTTTCATCATTCAATCAGTTATATCACTGGTTCAGAAACTGTTTCCCTCCGCTTCATCCTTCCAATCCGGTAAATCCGGGATTCTGTATTTCATCCGTTTAATCCGTTCAATCCGTGGTTCAGACTGTTTTATCATTTTATTCCACTTACTTCTTGACTTTCAATATCAACATCATATCATAATATACAGAACAGATTAACACCGGAGTTTAAAATAATGCCTCTGCAAAACACTAAATAGGGGGCGTAATGCAATCATTCACTTTTTTGGTAAAAAAAGAAGGGAATCAATATGCTTCGCTGTGCATAGAGCTTGACCTGGCATCATGCGGAAGAACCAAAAAGCAGGCTGTCGAAGGGCTGAAAAACGCAATCGAGGTATATCTTGAATTTATGACTTCCGAAAACAGAGAGAATGAAATTTATCGCCCGGTTCCAATGAAAGACCTGAAGGATTTCCTGTTTCCTGAATATTCTCAAAGCGAGCAAAGCCTTAAAGCTATCCCGATAGAATTCCAATATGCCTAAGAATATTTCCAGCAAAAGTGTGGCAGCGATACTGGCTGAGATTGGAATTGTCCTAAAAAGACGCGGCAAAGAAGATATATATGCGGGCGAATATAATGGAAAATTCCGTGTCGTCGTCGTTCCGAGAAACAAGAAAAGTATTCCTCGAGGCACATTGAGTTCAATCTGGCGGCAGGCGGGAATATCTGCACAAATTGCCGATGAAATATGGGAAAACATAAAGCATATTAAATAAAGATAATCTGGAGTTCAAAAATGCTTCTGCAAAATACTAAAAAATAGCACGCCCTTCTCATAATGTTTCATCATTTAATCAGTTATATCACTGGTTCAGAAACTGTTTCCCTCCGCTTCATCCTTCCAATCCGATAAATCCGGGTTTCTGTATTTCATCCGTTTCATCCGTTCAATCCGTGGTTCAGACTGGTTTTTTCACAGATGGAGACCACTTCCAAAGTGGACTCCATCTCGCACAGCAAAAGCTCGACACCATCTCCGAGATGGCGTCCATCTGGACAAAACCCAACTGCCATCCTTATCATACCACATCATTCAATCATTCCCATCACTGGTTCAAAAGCTGTTCTCTGCGTCATCCCTTCATCGAGGCAATGAATTACCTCGCTGACTATGAAAAAGACCGTTGAAACGGGCTGCAAATTCGGTTAGCGTCCTTCAGGGCGCTTGATTCAGTCAGCGAAGTGCTTCAGCGCCTCGCTGTTCTTATCCGCTTCATTCTTCCAATCCGATAAATCCGAGTTCAGACTTTCTTCTCTTTTTTTTACATATTCCTTGACATTCAATCTATCGCTCATATTTTCTTTAGAAGGAGGAATCAAATTATGAACCACCTTCGCAAAAACAGAAAAATCCCTCATCCGTCTTCTCCCGGCGGGAGAAGCCACCTTCTCCCGGCGGGAGAAGGCAAGCGTTCCGCTTGACCGATTACAACACAACACTGCACAACCCCTTTACCCTCGCCCTTCGGGAGAGGGTGGCTCGATGCAATCGAGCCGGGTGAGGGCAACACAAAGCGGTCGCCGACAGCTACCCCCCCCCCCCCCCCCCCCCCAAAAAAATTACTGCAACACAATAAGTTACGGCAATTACTTGAATTTTAGCCGCTCTGTTTCCAACTCATGGAGAGTTGGAGGGAGCGGTTTTTTGTTTGCTCGAAAATCGAAAACATAATAATGGAGGTATATCATGAGAAGGAGTATGTTGTTCGTTTTAGTATTGGTTGCTGTCGGTCTTTTTGCTTCGGAAATTCCCAAATTAATGAACTATCAAGGGAAGCTGACCAATGTTGATGGAATTGGCATAAACGGCATCCATAATATGACATTCTCAATCTATGGCGATTCAATTGCCGGCGCCGCGCTATGGTCTGAAGAACATACCGGTGTGCAGATTGAGCATGGGCTTTTCTCTGTAATCATAGGTTCGACTATTCCTATGAATCTGCCCTTCGATAAACAGTATTATCTTCAAATTTCAATTGGCGATACGATAATTGTGCCCCGAATGCAGTTCACATCCTCGCCTTATGCGATTCGTGCTTCAGTGGCAGATGCCTTAAGCGATAGCTTTGGATTTTATCAAAACGGTGAAAATATTTATTTTAATAATTCTGGAAATATCGGAATCGGAACCGACTCACCAACAGTGAAACTCGATGTCGTAGGTGACGCAAAGATCGATGGATTATTGGAAGTTACAGTCGGAATCGACCCACCTTTCGTAGCATTCATTCCTCAGTCGAGTCGTCCAGTTGCGGAGCCCAGTCATCCGCATAGAATCTGGGTAGATGACAGCACTCCGGGAATTTTATACTATTACAATGGCGTCGAGGATATCCCATTGCCTGGAACAGGTGGAGGTTCAGTCGATACATTCGTTGCGCAATGGGATTCGATTCGTGGCATCCCCGCCGATATTGCCGATGGCGATGACGATACTCAGCTTTCCGAAACTGAAGTCGAGAATTACATCACTAATGAAGCAATCGATTTAGCCGACGGGAGCACGGTCGGCGGAACGACTATAAACGATTGGAACGACCTGACAAATATTCCCGCGGACATTGCGGATGGTGATGATTTCGAGGCGAATACAATCGACACATTTGTCGCGCATTGGGATTCTGTTCGCGGAATCCCCGCTGATATTGCCGATGGCGACGATGACACACAGATTTCCGAAACGGAAGTCGAAATTTATATAACGAATGGCGCAATCGATTTAGCCGACGGGAGCACTGTCGGTGGCACGACAATAAACGACTGGAACGAACTCATAAATATTCCCGCGGATATTGCCGACGGCGATAAGATAGACACGATGGTCGCGCACTGGGATTCGATTCGTGGCATACCCGCCGATATTGCCGATGGAGACGACGACACTCAGCTTTCAGAAGCGGAAGTCGAAATTTATATAACGAATGGCGCAATCGATTTAGCCGACGGGAGCACTGTCGGTGGCACCATAATAAACGACTGGAACGAACTAATAAATATTCCCGCCGATATTGCTGACGGTGATAAAATAGACACCATGGTCGCGCATTGGGATTCGATTCGTGGAATACCCGCAGACATTGCCGATGGAGATGACGACACTCAGCTTACTGAAGCACAAGTTGAGACTTACATCACAAATGGCGCGATAGACTTAGCCGATGGGAGCACAGTCGGCGGAACAACAATAAACGACTGGAACGATTTAACAAATATTCCTGCCGATATTGCTGATGGTGATAAAATAGACACCATGGTCGCGCATTGGGATTCGATTCGCAGCATTCCTGCGGATATTGCCGATGGTGATGACGACACACAGCTTTCCGAAACGGAGGTCGAAACTTACATCACAAATGGCGCGATAGACTTAGCCGATGGGAGCACAGTCGGCGGAACAACAATAAACGACTGGAACGATTTAACAAATATTCCTGCCGATATTGCTGACGGTGATAAAATAGACACCATGGTCGCGCATTGGGATTCGATTCGTGGAATCCCCGCCGATATTGCCGATGGCGATGATATTGGTTTCACTCAACTCCGTGCAAACGGTTCCCCTTGGCTCACCGATAGCGTTACTCTTGCTGAAGGGACAAATGTTACACTAACCCAAACAGGTGATTCGATTACGATCGATGCAACAGGCGGTGGTTCAAGCAACTGGACGGTCACCGATTCGGTGCTTTATACGAATAATGAGTGGGGGATTACTCGTGGAAATGCGGAGAATATGTTGTGGGGTGATTTTGCACATACTCACATTAATCTCGGAGTAGTCTGCACAACAGGAACAAATGGATTCCATCACCCTTACGCAACGATTGGGGGTGGGTACGGAAATATTGCCTCTGAAAGAAACGCAACTGTTGGCGGAGGATTAGATAATAAATCATATGGCTATTGTTCTTCTGTTACAGGAGGATTCCATAATGTTTCAAATGATTCCTTTACAACTGTTTGCGGCGGAAATAGTAACCTTGCATATTTTAAGTACTCTACTATATGCGGTGGAGGTGGAAATAGCGCAGAAGATATATTTTCATTCGTTGGTGGAGGATTAGGAAACAACGCTAGTGGGACATATTCAGCTATATGTGGTGGACACCAACATGAAGCTAGTGGTAATTTTTCTTCAATTTGCGGCGGTGCCGATAACAGTGCATGGTGACCTTCCCCCGAAAAAACGGACAGTTATTTAAGCCCTATTTTCTCGAATTCAGCGGGGGACAAATATCCCAATGCTGAATGTTTTCTTTGCCGATTGTAGAACACCTCGATATACTCGAATATACTTCTCCTTGCCTCATCACGCGAGCAATATTTTTCAAAATATATCAATTCGGTTTTCAATGTACCGAAGAATGTTTCTGTGATTGCATTGTCATAGCAGTCTCCCGCGCGGCTCATACTTTGTATTATATTATGTTTTTCAAGAATCTCCCGGAATTCTGTGCAGGCAAATTGACTGCCCCGGTCTGAATGAAAGAGCATCTCCGGCGATAGCTCACGCTGATTTACCGCCTGCTCGAAAGCGTTGATTATTAGCTCTTTGGTCAAACGGTCGCTCATTGCCCACTCGACTATCTGCCGCGAATATATGTCGAGAATTACCGAAAGATAAAGCCATCCTTCATGTGTCCAGATAT
>Ga0272442_10000700_pt1 | contig 52587 bp, 53 predicted proteins | sample SSMForm2O_FD_200262 | JGI IMG/M metagenome (GOLD analysis project Ga0272442, IMG submission 200262) | Marine sediment archaeal communities from Little Sippewissett salt marsh, Falmouth, MA, United States - SSM-Form-2O | ecosystem: Environmental > Aquatic > Marine > Wetlands > Sediment ... | reverse complement strand
GTTACGGACAAGAAAGTCAATGTTAATGAGTTTATGAAAAAAATTAACACAATTCACTGACATGCTCCACCGGGTTATCATTAAATTACATTTCAATGATTTAGGGCTATAATCTCAGGATTATAGAGTAATGGTTCTAATTACCTTTCAATAATCTCCTTAAATCTAGTTTTTATACAAGCACTCAGAATCATGTGAGATCTGAGAGGATGCCAATGGAGTTCCATGAAGATGTAATCGTCATCATCGGCCACAACGGAGCCACAGTAACAGAGGATGGAGAATACTATCTATTCTTTGGAGGTTACGAGCATGCAGCCGAGTATAACGGAACCATAGTAAGAGAAGATGAAGTTGAGATGGCCATCAACCACGAGGTCATCCACTGCGTACTTGACAGTATAGGCGAGGACGCGGAGAAACTCGATAACATCTGGTGCAAATACGAGGTCAGACACCATAAACTCCTAGACCATTGCAGCCAGATGGGCTTAGGCTTCTAAACCCAAAAGAGGGGAGGGGGGTACCCCAATCAAACCCCGTTTACCGTTTATTTCCAATAGAAAACCTCCAGAAGAGCCCAGATTGGATCAGAATAAGTGCAAAAACGTACACAATCACCGGTAAATAATGACAAAAAAGTATTGGTAACCCGGGTTATACCCACACTTTTTCGAGTAGTTTCAAGGCGTTTCCACCAACAATCTTACTAATTTCCTCATCACTGTACCCGTGTTTTATCATCCACCGCATGACATTCACATACTCGTTTGGGTTCTCAAGTCCCATCACATAACCCGGATCAACCATACCATCCGGTACAGGATAAGGAGTAATCGTCTCTCTTCCCTCACGACCATAGTGTCCTTGTCTTCTGGGGAACCATACCTTGTAGAGCTCCTGATGAGCCCCATACAGAGTATCTGGGCCACACCCGACATGATCTATTCCCATCAAATCGATGCAATACTCCACACATTCCATATAACTCTCAATACTCCCAACAGGATGCTTCTCAGTTCTTAACCCCTGGCCAGCACCCCCCACTCCAAGAACCCCATCGTGTTCAGATAACGCCTGCAGAACCTCGTTTCCCTTGGTATGTCCTTGAGCAATGGCTGCTGGTCCACTATGGCTATCATAGATGGGAAGACCACTGGCCTCGATGGTCTCAATAGCGGTCCTATCATTGGTATGCCCCACGTCTACGAGTAATCCAAGCTTATTCATCCGTTTAACCGCATCATACCCGAAATCAGTTAAGCCACTGTCCTTGAAACTCTCTCCCATGCCGCCGCCCAGCATATTGGACTCACTGTAACATATTCCCATACTGCGTATGCCTAAACCGTAGAGAACATCGATACGATCCAGCTCATTCTCGATGGGAGTAGCTGACTCTAAACAGAAGACCATGGCAACCTTACCTTGCTCCTTGGTTTCCATGATATCTTGGACTGTTTTACAGTGAGTAACCGTTTCTTGATGGGCTATATCGCTGAGCCTTATGCCCAGATCATGGATTACATCCATCCATTTCCAGCCGCTGTAGCTTGTGATATAAGCCATACCATCCATCATGTTCTCAAAAACACAATCAATATGGCTATTGCTCAATGCCTCATATGCAGTAAACTGGCGTCCAAGTCTATGGAGTTCCGGCAATTCCTCCATATTCTCAGGCCAGAGTACAGGATGTTCATGTAAATCAACCAGAGTAGATCTCTCAACTAATCCCTGATACCTTTCTTCCTCCGTCTTACTAAGAGGTACATAATGTGGCTCCAGTCTAGGATGCTTAGCTAACTTGAATTCCTTGTAATCGAATCCAGATTCAAGAAAATCAAATGCCTTGTATCCACTATATCTCTTCTTTCCACCCAATGTTATCAATGAAGATTTGACTCAAGATCAATAAAAGAGCATTCAACCCTAGCACCTTTATAATCTGCAAAAACGTACACTGATTAAGGAGTTATTAAACATGCAAACCACAAAAGTAGAAGGAACGAAAACAAAAAACAAAGTATTCCTCTATACCCTCAGCACATGTGGCTGGTGCAAAAAAACCAAGGCATTACTCAAAGAGAAAGACGTAGCATACGAGTACATCGATCTAGACAAGTGCAGTAAAGAAGATCAGAAGACCGCTATAGATGAGTTAAAGTCAAAGAACATCCCAGTGGCTTTCCCAATAGTCATAGTTGACGAAGATACAGTTATACAAGGCTTCAAGAAAGACAATATTCTCGAGGCCCTTGGACTATGACTACCGTCGAGGAAGCGCGTAAAAGGGCTGAGAGGGACGCACTCAGGAACAGGATGCATCTCTGCCCCATTCCTGACATGCTAGATGATCTCTTAAAGGGTCTAGCCGAAAATGAGGAACGATACGGATACCCTAGCTGTCCATGCCGAATGGCATCAGGTGACATAGAGAAAGACCGGGACATCATCTGTCCATGCGACTACAGGGATCCTGATATCGAGGAATATGGTCAATGCTACTGCGCATTATACGTCAATAAAGCCGTCTACAACGGAGAGAAGCCTACTGAGTCTATTCCTGAAAGACGCCCCATGGAGAAACAGATGGCATTCCTTGGATTCAATGATGAAACTGAAGAAGAAAAAGTACAGGGAGAGGTCCAGTCTACCGATCGAAGATTGTTATACTGTAAACAATGCGGATACACTCTGCTACGGGAAGAGCCGCCATATAAGTGTCCTATCTGCCAAGCGAAACGCGAGTTATTCGCCGAGATAGCCATAGAAGGTAGCATAAAAACTAGAGAGATCTACTGATCTCAATTATAAATTAGGTTAGCCGATAAGAGCGTTGAAGAATAGCTTGAATGATGCATCAGTCAAGGCTCTATTCTGAGGCTGGAAGCCATACATGATGACCTTGCCTTTCTTCTTTTTCGCCTCAATCAATGCAGCCTTACGCGCAAGATGCTCCTCACCGATAAGCCACCCGCTCTGCATCAGGTTCTCCTGCTGATAACTAACGACCACCTTGTAGTCCTCATTGTTGTTGGTTCCCTTGACTGCATAGGCGTGGTTTCCCCTGAGCAATATCAACCCTTTATCAGGCATACCATATCCTAGAGGATGCGTATTATCGAAGTCAACCCGTACAGTGCTGCCAGGGCAGTGGAACTTTTTAGGATCCATCTCCTTCAGAGTATTCCTCACAGGGATACCTAGCTTATCCATCGCGAACTCACAGGATTCATAGAGAGCAAGTACTGTTCCTCCGTTCTCCACGAACTCGTTTACCTTCTTTACGCCTTCTTCTCCTAGACCTGACTTGTATTTCTCGGGTAAAACAGGCGCAGTAAAGGCACCCTTGTATCGCTTATCATAGTATTCCTCAACTTTCTCTCCCGTAATTAAGGCAGTGGCATCACTTGGCAAGATCAACACATCATATTCTTCTAGTCCTGCCTTGACTTCCTCATCTTTTACTGTTGTATACTCAAAGTCAAACTGTTCCAAGAGCCAACGAGTCCAGCCCTCATCCATGTTTCCACCCCAGTAACGCTGATAAATAGCCACCTTCAAAGGATTAACCTCCTCAGATTTTACCCTCAAAGCCTTCTCTAAGGGAATCAAATTGAGGTGCGTCTCCTTGGCAATCTTGGCTAACTTTTTCTCGTCGCCAGAGACATGGAACATCCCAGCAGGATAAGAATCATTACCAATATTCACTGGCTTAGAATATCGCTTTACCGTCAAACCCTGTTTATGGAGCTTGTTTACTGCCTTGAAGCCATCATTAATCCTGCAATCAATCAGATAACCATGCTTGGACTCACCGAGAAGCTTACCCTTAGGCGCAACTGGCTCAACCCTCTTGAAGCTACCAACAGGAACCTCCTCAGCCTCAACAATAGAGATACCCTTGAACTCAGCCATTGTCTGTGTCGCAAAATCATAATTCATCATGGGCACCCCATCAGGAGTCCTAACCCAGAGATTATCCCTGTAATATGTCCTGCTCAGCAACATGATAAGGAATGGACGAGCAACCTGATCCGCGAAAACAACGTAACTACCCTTAGGATAAGTTATCTCACCTACTTGGAAAGATTTCTCGGCTCTATGAATCTCAACTGTCATATCGCTCAAGGTCTTCAAGAACCTGAAAGTCGTATTAGGATCGCCTTGACCTGGGGGGAAGATAAACGCGTATGGCGCCTCAGTCTTGCCCTTCTCGATACTTCTAGATGCCTTGGCGTACATGTTCTTCAAGACCATCTCACGGTTATTAGCCGCGACCTCCAACGTCGCTAAAGCCGCTGTCATCTGCCCCTTCAAAATATCCTTAAGATGCCACCATCCCCCCTTCCAAGGATCATTAAAGTTTACTGAGGCACGGTACTCTGGACGCCCCCTCGGATGAGGCTGTAACTGATGATAATGTACATAGACTGGGGTAGCCACCTTGACGCTAGACGACTCAGTGAACATTCCACAGATGTTAAACCAGGGAAATACCAAGCTGAAACCCGGCATAAAATCAGACGGGAAAACAGCAGCCTGCTCAACGCCGCTGAGCCCCTCCGAAGCCATCCTGATAGCCATCTGGGAGCCATAATGCTTCTGCTCGGTCCAAACGAGGGGATCAGCCACCTCATTCACAGGGTTACTGTTAGGCGGAATAAAGAACCTTGAACCATAGAACCCCATCTGATGGTGGTCAATATATGCTTGGGGATACCATTCCTTGAGTATTACCCGGTTCATAATCTGCGTCTCAACCTGAGTCAGGGTCAATGCATCCCTGTTGTTATCATGTCCCACATACTTGTGGTACAACCAAGGCATACTGCATCCCTCAAACTCTGTACCAAGATACTCTTTATACCAATCAACAGTCATGATCTGACCATCAGGATTAGCACAAGGGAACAAAACAAGCACAACATTCTCCCTAATCTGCTCAATAAGCGGCTCATCACTAGTCAATAGCTTATACGCAAAATCGCTAACAACCTGTGTACCCCCCACCTCACTAGCGTGAATACTCATGGTCATAGCCACCACAGTCTTACCTTCCTTGATGATCCTATCAACCTCTGTTTTTTTGAGGTTCTTGGGGTGGCTTATACTCCAAGTATCCTTCTTGATCTTCTCTAAATTAGACAAGTTATCTGCCGAGGAAACATACGCCACCAAAATAGGGTGACCCATAGTGGTCTCGCCCTCCTCAACAACCTTGATCCTATCAGAAGCCTCATCCAGTTTCCAGAAATACTCGACAACTTTATCCCATCGAACAAGCTTTCTATCAGTACCCGGTTTAAAGCCATAAAATTCTTCAGGAGTAACTAGTTCCGTCATGAGCAAAGCATATACTTACATCTTATTTAAGACCCAACATCCACCAAAAAACAGGCTCCAATAAAAACTAACAAAACATCGAATTTCATTTAAATAGTTTATATACCCGGATACAAGAATACAATAGGAAAGACATGAAATTTGTCCAGTTAAAAACCATCAGAGACTTAGTTATGCTTTTAGCAAGCTCACCAGCAACAAACGTCATCCAACACCTCGAAAACAGTGGACACCTCTACTTCGTAATCGGCGGCACACTCAGCGAGGTCTTCATGTACCTCGTAAAACAGGATGACCCTCTAGAAGGTAATTTCATCACATACAATAGTTACAGCGGCGAGATAGGGACAAATGAAAAAATATCAACCGAACCCAACATGAGCAGCTTCCCAGTAATAGAGATAATAAGACAAGACCTAATTACATCAGAGACATACGAGACTCTAAAAAACCTATAACTAAACCCATAAAAGGTGAAGAAAATGGACTTCGAAGAAGACTTAGAAAATGACTTTGATGATGAAGCCCTGAAACGTAACATAATCGACCAAGACCTAAGCATCAGCATTGAAAACGTGGTAGCGTCAGCGAGCCTAGATCAAAAAATCGATTTACTTGCCATCATGAAGGTATTCAGAAACGTAGAATACCGACCAAAGCAATTCCCAGGACTGGTATTCCGACTCAAACGTCCAAAAACGGCTACACTCATATTCAGCTCAGGCAAAATGGTCTGTACAGGTGCAAAAAGCGAGAAGCTGTCGAAGAGAGCAGTCAACAAAGTAGTACGAGAACTCAAAAATAACGGTATAATTATATTAGGCAAACCCACGATAACCATCCAGAACATAGTAGCATCAGCTAACCTTCATGGAAAGATCGATCTAGAGACTGCTGCTGACATAATGGAGAACGTGATGTACGAGCCAGAGCAGTTCCCTGGGCTCATCTATAGGATGAGTGAACCAAAGGTAGTAATGCTCCTGTTCGCTTCAGGAAAACTCGTGTGCACAGGTGCAAAACATGAGGACATGGTCAAGGAAGCAGTCGAGAAACTACATGAGATTCTCCAAGACTATGACCTGATATACTACGATTAGAGGCAAAAACATGCCATCAAAAGAAAAAACAGAACAAAAAGCCCTGAAAATCATATTCGAGGCTGGAGAAGAAGGCTTACTCCAATCAGATCTATGGAAACTCCTAGATGTTAGCAGTAGAGAAGGCAGCAGGCTAGCAAAGAAATTCGAGGAAAAAGGCAAAGTCGTTAGAGAAAAAGTACTCAATAATGGACGATGGACCTACAAGCTCTTTTTCAAGAAAGAACCTGTAACTCTAGACTCGGTAGCAGGGTGTCCATGCCTAATCTGCCCAGAGATAGACAAATGTTTCAGAGGCGGAACACAGGATCCAAATTCATGCTTACTCTTAACAGCATGGATCGATCCAAGGATAGAGCAACCACCTCTTGAGGTACAAGAGTGAGATAACCGCATTGGACGAAAGTAAAAAGGAGATACTTCGATACGGGATAACATTCGTAGCCCTAATCGCTGTTTTTTATGGAGGAACTCTACTACTAAGAAACTCTTTGGGTACTTCAAACCCCATGATGGTAGTAATCAGCCAAAGTATGGTACCAACATTAGGGGTCGGCGACTTCATATTCATTGAATCAATAAACGATTTCGATGATGTATCTGTTGGAGATCCCCCGGAAGGAGATATTCTCGTCTTTCTACGGCCCGGATTGTCCGATGAATACATAGTGCATAGGGCTATAGATGGGGTTGAAACCCCAAATGGGTGGATATACCAGACCAAAGGAGATCATAACGCATTTCCAGACGGATTCCAAGTACAAGAAGACTTAGTGATTGGCAGAGTAATCAACAGGCTGCCAGTTGTAGGGTATTTTAGCCTATTCATTAAAACCATGAAGGGCTTCGGTCTCGTCTTGGGGTTGATGGCTGTCTCCTTTTTCTACGATAATATTCTCCCAAACAAACCAGATGATATCATAAAAGGTCGATTTAATTACCTATCACTAATACCCTTTGCAGTAGCTCCAATTGTACTCATAAAGATATGGATGCAGCCCGCAGATCATCAGACTCTCGAGATGATTGCCCTCATATCATGGTACATAGGTTGCTTAGCTCTTCCCTTGACCACCACTGATGATGATATGGGATTAATGTTCTGGCTATACCACTTGGTCTTAATGATGATACCCATAGCATGCGACCTCGTATGGTGGACTACTGGAATAACACCCAGCAATTGGTGGACGATACAGGGAAGCACAGTGCCAATCTCATGGCTATTGATGGAAGAGACTCAATCATTTCACTACGCATTCAAACAGATAATAATCTGGATAGGCCCCGGCATACTCCTATTCTTAAGCCTCTTATATGCGAAAAGAAGTCGAATTACCTCAATAACCAAAATAAGTAAGAAACTTAGAAATCTCTAACTTTTTTATTAAATATAAAAAGGGAATTAAAATAAAGGTAGGTTTTGGTCTTACTCTATGACCATTACCGTGCTGTATACGGCTGGTAGCTGGCGCTCGATAGATAGTACTGCTCCGGCTGATGGCCTTAGCTCGATCCTGAACTCCTCATAGGGATGTGTATACACGTTATCCTGTGTAAGTCCGGATGGATCAACTGCAGCTGGAGTTAGCTCTGTAAAGTTAACCTCTACCTTGAACTTCTCACCAGTCTCACACAGGCTGTCACCGTCATCGTTGACACCCGTGATGGTCATGATGGTACCGTCAGTGTCGTAAATTTCACCGTGACACCGTGCGTTGGTGTATGTTGCTACGAGCTTGCTGTCATCCAGATCGATAGGCTCATGACCCTGACTGAGCTTGATGTAGAAAGTCAGTTTCACTAGGTCGATATCCGCTTGGTCGCCTCCGGTATCGTTGAACTGTCCGATGACTCCACTGTCAACAAGCAGTGCGCTGCTTGCCTCACTCATACCGCTTGAGATAACTGATTGTGCTTTTTCTGCTGTCAGGAATCCCATGTTCAATACGACGAATGCAAATGCTGCTGCTGTGATTACGAATGCTACCAAAATTATGGCTGTCTCGAGACCGGTCATACCGCTTCTTTTAACTAGTTTCATTTTTTTTCTCCTCCCCGCTTCCGGGGTACGAGCAAAACGTGTTTTAGCGGCTATATAGAGAAATGTCTGTAAACTTCGTCTACATACCCTGAATAAACTTGTTTCACGGTAAAGGTTTAAAGAGATGATGCCTGCATATTCGATGAACTATATTGAAGAATATCAAAATCGTTTCATATGGTATCGGAGTAATTGGTAAACGATTAGCAACCCATCTTTTAACAAAGGAGGGCGTTGAGATCGTTGGAGCAATCGATATTAATCCAGCAATAGTAGGGAAGGATCTCGGAGAAGTACTTGGTCAGGAAAAGATTGGCGTCATTATAAGTAATGATGTGGATAAGGTTCTGAGCGAGACAAAGCCAGACATCGTTTGCCATACTACCATGAGTTATCTACGCCAAACATATGACCAGTTTGTGGGCATCCTTAACCACGGAGTAAACATCGTAAGCACTTGTGAGGAGCTTGGTTATCCTTACGTCGAGGAAGAAGCTACTGAGTTAGCAAAGAAACTTGACAAGCTTGCGAAGGAGAAGGGAGCTACCATGCTTGGAACAGGTATTAACCCTGGTTTCCTCATGGACACCTTGCCGATATTCCTCTCAGGACCTTGTGAGCAAGTAGAATCAATGTATATTGCGCGTCAGATGGATGCATCGACTCGTCGTATCCCGTTCCAGAAAAAGATCGGTGCAGGCATGACCGTTGAGGAGTACAGGGACGCCATTGATAACCACAAGATTACAGGGCACGTTGGATTGGAGCAGAGTATGCAGATGATCGCAGACGCCCTCGGATGGACCTTGGATGAGATAAAAGTCGATCAACCAGAGCCAGTAACCTTCGACCATGAGGTGAAAAGCGATGCAATCACAGTACCAACTGGATATTCTGCGGGTGGAAAACAGATGGCTTATGGTATCAGTGGAGAAAAGACTCTGATAACAATGGACTTCAAGGCATACATCGGGGCAGATGAGGAATATGACCGCGTAAGCATAAAGGGAGTACCCCCCATTAACAACAAGATCTCCCCATGTGTACACGGAGACCATGGTACAATCGCCATGACTACTAACATGATCCCCCACGTGATTAATTCAGAGCCTGGGTTAAAGACCATGGCAGAGCTACCTCCACCACACGCCACCCCATCTCACTTCGGAAAATACGTGAAGTAGCCCTATTTTCAGTGATCCGCAAGGATCACATTTTCTTTTCTAAACTCGATATGTTTTAACCAGTTAGTGTCATCTCTCATAGGATAATCAATAAGCATGTGTGTTCCTCTACTTTCTTTTCGAGTACTCGCTGCTTTGGTTACTAGTCTTGCGATAAAAGATAAGTTTCTGGTCTGAATAATCTGCTGGGTAATCTTTTGATCAAATATTTTATTGGTTTCTAGGTATATCGAGTCCAGCTTTTTTTTGGACTTTCTTCAAGTCTGTGAGTCTCTCTATTTATTCCAACATTTTCCCACATCAATTATCAAATCTATTGCCGTGGCTTCCTCAAATATCCTGATATTTTGGTTTCTCTCTAGGTTACTTACGAGGATTTTCTGGATCTCATGCCCAGTGATATCTCCTGCATGAACAACTCTTCTACTATAATGTCCGCCTTCTCTAGTAAGGTCCAGTTTCCCGTTAATTTTAGAAAACTCTACTCCTATTGAGACATTTCATTCTCGGATGTAGAATAAATGTTTGGGTAAAAATATTAGTAGACTGGTTTTCTCAGAGTTTTTCCTGCATGATTTCCTGTATACTTGCCTTCTGAGATTGTTAATTCTCCATTTACTATGACATATGGAATTCCCGCGGGGAAGTTGTGGGGGTCCTTGTAGGTGGCTCTATCAATTACAGTTTCTGGGTTGAAAATTGTAACATCTGCCAACATACCTGGTCTTAGAAGCCCTCTATCCAGTATTCCAAATCTCTGGGCTGGGAAGCTACTCATCTTTCGAACAGCCTGTTCCCATGTCAATATGTTTTCTTCTCTTACATATTTTCCAAGTATTTTTGGGTATGTTCCGTAGTGGCGGGGGTGTGGTTTTCCTCTGCAGAAAGGTCCTTCTACTGTGCAGCATCCAGCATCTGTTCCTACCATGTGAAGTGGGTGTTTCATTATCCTCTGGACATCGTCTTCATCTCCATAGAAGATGATCATCCCTGCTGCGCCTTCTTCCTCTAAGAGTAGCTCGTATAGTGCGGTGAATTCATCTTTGGATCCTCGTTTTTTCTTTATCTCAGCCATGTTTAGGCCTTCGATAAATTTGTTCTCTTCCGTGTTCACTGAGGTGACATAGACGTTTTCCCATCCAAGTTCTCCAGCGAAATTCTCCCATCCTTCTATTCCTTCCTCGATCTCTTTCCTCATGCGGGCTCGGAGTTCTGGGTCTTGTAGTCTTTCTAGTGCTTTTTCTCGTCCTCCATCATGTGCCCAAGGTGGTAGTAGGGTCATCAGGCTCGTTGAACCTGCCTTGTATGGGTATTGGTCTAAGGTTACGTCCAGTCCTTTTTCACGGGCTTTCTCAAACATTTCAAGCGTCAGGACGCTGCTTCCCCAGATTGTCTTGCTTGCTATTTTATGGTGGCTTATTTGAACCGGAATATTTGCTTTGTAACCAATCTCCAATGCTTCTTCGAGTGCTTTCATCAGAGTTCTTCCTTCACCCCTGATATGACTATCATAGACGCCATCATACTTTGCCACTACTTTTGATAGCTCAATGATCTCTTGAGTTTCTGCGTATATTCCCGGTGGATATATCAACCCAGTGCTTATGCCATAAGCTCCAGATTTCATTGCTTCTGCTGTATATTGCCTCATTTGATCTAATTCATTAGCTGTGGGTGCCCTTGCATCGTATCCCATCGCTGCAGCTCTGATTGCTCCGTGTCCCACTATGTGGGCTACGTTTGCTCCGAGTTTTTCTTTCTCTTCTTCAATTAGGTATTCGTTGAAGCTTGACCATGTGAGTTTTAACTCGATTCCTTCTGGTAGGTTTGCGTCTGAGGATTTCTGTGCCTCTTCTCTGATTAAATCACTTAATGGTGCAGGACTGGAGCCACATTGACCCGCTACAATCGTGGTGATTCCCTGATGGATGACGTTTTCCATATCCCTGTAAATCAGCGTGTTATAGTCACCGTGGCTATGAGCATCAATGAATCCGGGAGAGACAAAATGTCCTGATGCATCTATGTTTTTCTTGGAATCAAGGTCTAGTTTTCCAATAGCATATATTTTTCCATCTTTTACCCCTACGTCTGCCTTGTACCATGGGTTACCAGCTCCATCGATTACCTTTCCATGCTTAATTAACAAGTCTAGTTCCAAAATAGATCACTTACATAGAACAGGTTAGAGGAGATTTAATACTAATGCTGATAGTTACACTTTCATCTATTCTTCTCGAATATTTGAAGACTTATCTGTAGATGCCTGAATCGCATTCATCAATGCTGTTATGAATTTCCTATCTTCGTTCTGATCTATATCTTCGATTGTAATAACTCCCGGGGTGGTTACCCTCTATGTGTTCTAGCTTGGAGTACAAAGATCGTTTTTTTTCATTTCTATAATTGATTTCATAATATTTCGCTACTTAAATATTGCGTTAAAAGTTAAAATTTTATTATTAATATATTGTTTTTTTAACTATTTTAATTATGGATTTGGAAAGCTTTTATGCAGAAAGATTGCAAAATCAGGGTGAGAAACATGGAAGACATAGATGTCTCCGAGTTCATTGAACAGCAGGTACACGCAGTACGAGAGGTTCTTGGACAAAACAAGGCAATAGTTGCAGTAAGCGGTGGTGTTGATAGCACGGTATCAGCGGTTATTGCACACAAAGCAATCGGAGACAACCTAGTCTGTGTATTTATCGATGACAACTTCATGCGACTCGGAGAAGCAGAACAAGTCAAGAACTTGCTTACAAGTGAGCCCTTGAATCTACCATTAAGAATTCTTAACGAACGCCAGCGTTTCATGGAGACCTTAAATGGACTTAGCGATGCCGAGGAAAAAAGAAAGGCATTCAGGGAGACATTCTATCAGACATTACGAGATGCAGCTGAAGAGGAGGGTTGTGAATACTTAATTCAAGGAACGATTAAGGCTGATGTGGATGAAACCTCTATTGGAATAAAGACTCAGCATAATATTCTCGAACAAATAGGCATCGACCCCGTGGAAAAATACGGACTCCAAGTTATAGAGCCACTGAAGAGTCTATATAAATATCAAGTTAGAGATGTAGCCCGTTTTCTAGAAATCCCACCAGAGTTAGCGGAACGCCAGCCTTTCCCCGGGCCAGGTCTAAGTATTAGAGTAGTAGGGCAAATTACCGCTGAGAAACTGGATGAATTGAAGAAAGCCACATTTATAGTTGAGGAGCAACTTGGCCCCCACAGTCCATCACAATACTTTGCCGCTATTTTCAGCGGAGAGGCTCCTAAGGAACTCAAGGTTCTTAGGCGAGACGCAGCGCAGCTGCTTGAGTCTTCTGAGACTAATGTTCGTGCAGGTATGCTTACGGAGAAAACCACTGGTATTATGGATGGTAAGCGGGCATATGGTACCCTTTTAACTATGGCTCTTCTTGATGACTCGGAGAGAACAATTGATCCTAACTATGAACAGCTGACGCATATACGGGACTATGTTTTTGATAATTATCCTGAAGCCACTCGTCTGGTCTTGCTCGTTGACAAGCGTGATGCTCCCGGGTATACTGTAACAATTAGAGCTGTAAAGACTAGGGATTATCTTACTGCTAAAATCATGCAGTTACCTTGGACTACTCTGCTTGAGGCGGCATCCAAGATATTTGATAGCTGCCCAAATGTTAGTAGAGTATACTATGATCTGACTCCAAAACCGCCTGCAACAATAGAATACGAGTAAAAGAATCAGGGATTTATTCCTAGTTCTTTGAATTGGGCTTGGACCCCCATCTTGGCGTAAATAAGATCGTTTCCTAGTGTCACCAAGTTGTATCCTTTCTTCATCCTCTCAGGAATAGATGACCCTGAGGCTTGATGAATACCTGCGCCGATCCCAGCTGCTTTTGATGCATCGTATACAATATCTATTGCCTTCTGCACATCTGGATGACTCATATTTCCAAGGTGCCCGTAGCTAGCTGAAAGATCAGCGGGCCCAATATAGGTTGCATCGATTCCTTCAACAGCACAGATTTCCTCGATGTTGGCTACAGCTTTCTTGGTCTCTATCTGTACAACTACCATGATCTCATCATCTGCTGTCTTCAAGTAGTCTGGATCAAACAATCCTGCTCTTCTTGGACCACATCCCCTAAGTCCATCGGGTGCGTATCTTGTGGCTTTTACTGCCATCTCAGCTTCCTCTTTGGAGTTGACCCATGGTACCAGTATACCATAGGCTCCAATGTCCAAAGCTCTCTTAATAGCTACCAAATCGTTCCACCATACCCTCACTATTGGAGTAGTTTTTGTATCTGGTCGCATAGCCTGCATTAATGTCTGAGCCATTATTGGGTCGAGTGGAGCGTGTTCCGTATCAATTACAAAATAATCGAAACCCATGCTGGACATCATTTCGGTCATTATTGGGCTCTCAACCGTGATCCATGTCCCGTAAAGCTGTTCGTCTGCTTTCAGTCTTCTCTTAAGTTCATTTCTCATATATATACACCTTAATAGACAAATAACAGGAAACCAATTTCCTATTTAGCGTTTCGTAGCCTACCCTATGTTTTCAACTATATTCAGGATTCCATCTACCCATCTGAGGTAACTGTTTAGTGATGCCCGTAGCGCAGTAGAATCAGAGGCATGAGTCTGGATAACCAAAAAATGATCCACGATCTCGATATCTGTTTCAGATCTGTCAGAGGAAGGCGTCTCAGCCTCAGGGCCCAAGGCGGTCTTGATAACCCCAAGAAGCTTTGTGTTTAACTCGATTTTTATTACAGCCTTTACAGCATCATTTGGGATATCCATAGCTGAGATAAAAGAAATAGATGTTTAAAAAAGGATTAGTTTTGGACTCTGATTCTTCGTGAGGCTTGTCCTACTTTTGTAGACGGTGTATATGCTCCGCCTGCAAATGTGTGTCCACATTTTCTGCATCCCCATAGTCCAACGCTGATGCGTTTTACACTGGGGCTTGCACAGCTGGGGCAATTGTGATAGGTGTGGAGAGAATCCATGATCCTCCCGTACCTTTTACGGAGGGTAGCTCCTCCTCTGCCTCTTAGTCCTACGTTTTTACGTTTTTTCTTTGCCATTACTCGCTCACTGCGTGTGACCTTATCTCTGCCGCCTTCTCCGTAGCGATATTTATGCATTTCTTTAATTCGTCTACTGTGAAGCCGACTGGGCCTGATTTCTGCAGAGTTGTTACGTTTCCTTTCTCATCAAGAGTTACGGTAAGCCTTCCATCCGCGACTTCCTCTTCGTCTGCAGTAGCATCTAAGATGAAGTGTTTATCAATCTTGTAGATGGTTATCGGGATTGGCTCACATCGGAGTTTAAGTTTCTTGGTCTTTCCAGTCTCAGATACCTTGTTGTCTTTGGATACCTTATATCCCGGGATCATGGTGTTCTTTAGAGCTGCCAAAGCGCCTACTCCACATGCATCAATGAGGTTTCCATCCCAGTTAAATACGTAAAGGTCTACGAATACGATGTACACTTTTTCACCGGAAACTAGTCCAAGCTCTTTCATGTCTAGTATCTCTGCTGAACGAAGCCCTCTATCAACGACTCTGGCTAACTCGATCGCGCCATGTGATGGTGGACCTGGTTCCCATGTCTGGTGAGCTACTGGTGAATACTCTGCACTGCACATTAGAACTCCTGCATCTGGTGTGTCCTCAAATGGAGTACCTAGACCGGCTTTTACCCCGACAACTATGTGGGTTTTTCCTAGTTTGACTTCTGCTGATCCTTCTGCTTTTTCTAAGAAGCCTGACTTTACTTGGAATTCTCTATAGTCCAGTAGACCTCGTCCATCCATTCTTGTGCCTGCTTCAAGTACCTCTTCTATCTTTTTCCGCTTGAGTCTGGATACTATGTTATTACTCATTCTTCTTTAGCCTCCGCTTCTTCTTCGGCTTCTTCACTTGGTTCCTCTTCGGCGTCTGACTCCGCATCTACCATGCCATATTTCTTCTTGAGTGCCTCGCGCTGGATCTCGTAAACCTGTTTACATCCTTCGATGGCCATGTTGATTGCTTGCTCTGTCTCCTTTGTGGATAGTATTCCGTCCATTTGGAGTAGTGTTACTTCCTCAAGCTTGGGCATATAGGCGACTGGGACATCTGCTTCTCCTTTCTTGTCCTCATAGTCACCGAGGTCTAGTACGATGTGTCCATCCATTTTTCCTGCTGCGCATGATGCGACAAGGTCTTTCATTGGTATCCCTGCGTCTACCAGTGCGACTGCTGCTGCGTTCACTGATGCGCATCGGGTCCCTCCATCTGCTTGAATAATCTCGACATATACATCGATAACGCTTCTTGGGTATCTCTCTAGGAAGAGGGCTGGCTCAATTGCGTTAGTCATTACCATACCGATCTCTGTGTCTCTTCTTGATGGTGCTGGTGATCTTCTTGGATCTACGCTGAATGTGGCCATACGATATCTGACCCTCAAGACTCCCTTGTTGGGCTTGCTTAGTCTTTTAGGGTGCATTTCTCTTGGACCATATACTGCTGCGATGATCTTGTTTCTCCCCATCTCAATATACGCAGAACCATCTGCGTTAGGGATTACACCTGTCTCGATGGTTACAGGCCTGAGCTCGTCTGCTTTTCTCCCGTCAACGCGCTCGAATTTCTTTTTTCTTCTTTTTCTCTTGGTTTTTGTTTTACTCATTTTATTTGCTCCTCTGATTTTTGAGGTATTTTTTCCTCTTTGAGCATATCACTAGTTGAGTGCCAAACACAATTAGTTGCGCTTGTTTTATTACACCTTCAACTGCTGCAAGCTGAAATAACGCTAAGAGATATAAAGAGTTCTTAATCAATACTCAAATATTACTAGTTATTGATAAAGTTGATAAAAAAGTGGTTTAGTTACCAGATTTTATTTCTTTAAAATATTCTTGTATTCTGTTTGTTAATCCAGAGGTGTGAGCTTCCGAATCGATCTTGTTTATAACCTTGACCACTAGCTCCTCATCGTCTCTATTTCTACCGTTTATCAGTATCTTACCGTTTTGTCCAATAGTAACTTGGCAGCGTGTTTCCCTGAGAATCATGTTTATCATGCTTCCCTTTTTTCCGATGAGTCTTGGTATCTTGGATGGTGTGATATTGATTATAAACCCGTCTCTTACCTTACCGAGATCTCGTCCCATTATCGATAATATTGGGGTTCGGCTTCTATCTAGGTCTACAATCTTTGCTACGATTGTGTCTCCTATATCCAATATCTTGGGCATATTTTGGTATGTTCTGTATGGTTTTCCTATTGCATCGTTGATTGTTAGTATCGCGTTTTTCTCTGCATCAATGTCTACCTTCCATTGTCCTAGCTCTATATCTTCTACATTTCCAATTACAAGATCTCCTACAAGAGGGATGAATCCTGCTTCCAGTGCGATTACTGATACTCGATCCTTGTTGTAGTTTACTAGGCCTACCCTAGTTGCATAGACGTTTCCCTCATGTCTATAGGTGTTATCTCCTGTCCTTGCTCTTCCCTCGTAAAGAAGGTCTCCTGGGACAACAATGTCCCTTGTCTCATATTTTGCGCTCATTTCTCTCTCCTCTCTATTTTATTATCTTCGATTGCATGTTTCCCTGTGTATCTTTGCCCAGTGCGTCCATTAGATCCAATTGCATCGCGGCGGGAATCTCCACCACTGCAACCCATGATCCATCATTCTGCCACTCTTCCCGCTTGATGGTGCCGTAGTTCTTTACGGTACCGTAGCTTTTCCCTGTGTATTCTGCGGGTATCTTGAGTGCGATCTGGATATTTTCGCTACTCATGGGTAGTATCGACCTCAATGCTTGAACCACATCCTGCACCTGCTCCTCCGCATCGATGAATGGATCAATATTCAACTTGACATCCTCCATAGCGTTCTCTATGCGCACGGCTGGGTGAGGTAACTTTGTCTTGGGGTCAACGTAGGTCTTTGAGATGATAGTTATGATCTGCTTAAGTTTTTGATCCATCATCTCTTTTCGCTGTTGGGCGTTCAACTGGAACGTGCCCTTTTCGAACATGATTTTTGCGACCTCATATGTGTCGCTGGTCTCGTATATCTTTTCCAGTTTTTCCACTGATGCCTTCTCGCCTTTCCTTGCATCAGTAAAGATGAAGTCAGCCATCAAAACATTGGCAACCTCACCGATCTCTCCTTTCTTATACTTAAGACCCTTATCTGGGTCTACGAGAATCTCGAATTTATCGTCGCCAGTTTGGTGGCGTACAATCGTGAAATCTTTCGCTTTTGCGAATTCCTTCCTAATCATTTCTTGTACACTTACCTAACTGAGATAGCTCTTGATCTCTTCTGATTCTAAACGTTTGAAAACTTTGGTCTCCCTGGGAATTATCGCTACTTTTACTGTTTCCTCGTTTATATCTGAATCAGATGCTACCTTAACTGCTTCTATTGCTAACCTAATTGCTTCCTCTAAAGAAATATCCTCTGAATATTTCTCCTCCAGAAGCTTGTTAGCTTCATCATTCTTTCTTCCGACTGCAACAGCCTTGAATCCACGGTATGCTCCACTTGGATCAGTGGTCAATACTCTAGGTCCTGTCGCGTCTACACCTGCTAGGATCATTGTTACGCCAAATGGCCTTACCCCTGCATGCTGAGTGTATGCTTGGCTCATATCTCCGAGCCTTCTAGCTAGTACCTCAACGTCAACTGCTTCATCATAGAGAAGTTTGTTGCTCTGGCAGTAAACCCGTGCCTGTCCTATGAGTACCCGTGCGTCGCTACTCAGCCCAGATATGGCGCTGGCTAGATGGTCGTCGAGCTGGTATATCTTGCGGAAGTATTCTGGGTCCTCTAATTCACTTTCGGGGGTCTCGTTGGCTGCTATTACTACTCCTTCTGGGCTGGCTACTCCAACTATTGGTGCGCCTCTCTTTACTAGCTCGAGGGCGTACTCGACCTGATATAATCGTCCTTCTGGTGAAAAAATCGTGATGGCCCGGTCGTAGGCTCTTGGCATAAACATATCCATTTTTACTCCTTTTGTTATCTCTCTCTAGTTCTACACGATATAGTTAACACTGAGGTAAAAATGTAATTGAAAAGTTGGCGCCCTGGCCGGGATTCGAACCCGGGATCGTCCGGGTGACAGCCGGACATACTGGGCCTGACTATACTACCAGGGCGCGTAGAACCTATGAATAGTATTTTGGATAATAAAGTTTACGGCTTTTAGAAAATAGAATTAGCTATTATTGCTTCTTGGATGTGAAAATATAGAAGCTGGGTGCTTCTACTTGTATTGTTTGGCGATAAGCATTGTAGCTGTTAGGAAGATATTCGGTAACGCCCTGAGTGTCTCTGTGATGAAATTATCAAGAGTCTTCATGTTATTGGTTTTTACCTTAATTATGGCGTCGTATTCACCGTAGATTACGGCTACTTCTTCGACTTCTTGGTACGCGGTTAGCTTTTCGCAGACCTCGTCTTCTGAACCTGACTTAATGTTCATCATTATGTAAGCTTCAATGCTGTTCATGATGCCTCACATCCCACTTAGGTTGATGGTTTAAATTGTTTCTGGTTTAGAAACTAGGAGCATAGTTCGCCATGATCTTGCCCATCATTGTCAAGCTTACTGGTACTCCTTTGTTGTCCTTGGTGCCCGCGTTGATTAGGTCGGCTTCTCGTAGTCCTCTTAGGTTCCAGCGCACGGTGGATTCTGGTATCTCAAGCTCCTCGCTAAGCTGTTTGATCAGATTCGTGTAGACCTCATCGTCTTCATATCGTGTGGTTAACCAGTGGAGTATGGTTCGCTGTTTCTCTGTTAGCTTTGTACTGGCAGCAGTCATCAACGCCTGCTCTAACTGGTTGAGCTGTCTGCTGTGGCGATGAATGCTTTGTTCGAGTGAGTCTACTCTTTTGATGAGCCTGTTGTAGGCTATCGTGTCTGATGTGGTTTGGCCGAACTCGGTTACCTCTCGTTTTATATCTTTTATTGTTTCGAGAATGTTTCTGAATTCGGGAGTCGGATAGTTTTGGTTTTTAGGCCTGGAGAATATATACACCTGTCATGTTTACACCCCGACGAGCATCTAGAAACATTCGTTGATTTAAAAGGTTTTCCCAGATATCATCTGTTTTCAGTTACAGGGGTCTGTTTTTCTGCATTTTTCACGTATTATTTTTTTGAATTCGTTGAGATTTTCTACTTTATTCTGGGTTAGTCCGAGTTTATTGAATAGTTTCCCTGTTTCGGTCTCTAGTTTGTCAGCGTTTTCGTTGAGGTTTGATGGGTTCTCCAGCAGGTCTGGTAATCCTTGTTTATGGTAGTTTACCGATGATTCGCTTGGGGTATTGAATCTGGTATTAATGCCATGAGAAAGCATCTGGGTTAGCTCATTTTGGATGGTGTATGCTGCAAATGTTGACTTGATTTTATCGCCTTTTCTCTGGGAGGTTTTGATCTTGTTTACGTATTCAATTATCCCCGGGTAATAGTCCCTCAGATTTTCTTTTAGATTGGATGACTCTGTGGCGTCTTCTTGTAGTTTGATGAGGGTTTTTCTTGTATCCTGTGCTAGATTTATGGCTGCTTCCCTGATCTCTTGTTTTTTCATTGAGGAGGCGATGGTTTCCATCTGTTTCTGAAGTTTTTCTGGTCTATGTTTCAGGTCTAGTACTTCTTGGTGGTTTGAGCCCCATCCTGATGAGAAATAGGTTTGATTCGCGTATCCCAGTGCCTCACAACAGTCTATCGTGGTTTTAATTGCCAATGCTCTTGTCCCTGATAAGGTCTCCTCGATGGCGAGCTTCGCGATGCTTACATATACTTCTTGGTAGATATCCAGTGCTTTTTTGATCATGAATGGTTTTTTCTCCGGTCTTCTGTATTCTTCGATCTGTGTCTTGAATGCGTTGAATCTATAAAGATCATCCTCTGATCTGCTCCAGAGTATCTTTGAGTATGCCAGCATGGCTGCAGCTACAGGATAGTGTTCTTTAGCTGATGCTATTCGTTCTAGGCGTTTCCATGAGATTGGCCAGAACTCGTTCCCGATGCCGTTATAGATGAATGAGTTGTAGAGGCAGTCTATTTCGCCTGTTTCTGTTATGTAGGCTAAGTCTAGGTCGCTGGTCTCTGTGAGTTTTCCCCGGGCGTAGCTTCCATATGTGAATATGAGTGCGACTTTTTTGCTGTGGTTTTCTGCTATGTAGTCTATGAATGCTTTGGCGAACTCATCTAGACTGGTCATAGGGTCAATGATATTCGGGTTAGTTAAACGGGTTTCTATTCTTATCTTCAGGTGATTGTGCACTGTTTTCCCGGTTACCATGACGCTTTTTGTCACTATTCAAGACTTGATCTGGGTTGTTCTAGGGCTGGTTTTATGCTTGGAGGCTTGTTTAGGGCTGGGATTGGGGTACCCCCCCTCCCCCCCTACTGTGTGAGGACTGTTTTTAACTGTGAGATGAATAGCTCCGGGTTTTCTGCTCTGCGTTCTTTGATGCGTTTCCATGTTTGGCTGCAGTTCTTGTATTCGATGCATAGATACTCGTGTATCTTGCGGTCTATCTCTTTCTTGTTCTCCTTAGTAGGCTCGATTCCAATCTCAGCGAAAATATCCTTCATGTGTCTAAAGTAACAGGTCATGAAATAATAGTAGAAAAATGATGAATAAAGGTGTATTTACCACTTGTTGCGGTTCTGCTTGATATATTCTCGGAGTCCACCGACCTCTAGAATCTCCATCATGAACTCTGGGACGGGCACAAACTCCAGATCCTTCTCGCCGTTGACGATGATCTTTCCCGCGCTGATATCAATCTCAACGGTGTCCCCTGTCTTGATCTCCTTACTAACATCTGGACATTCAAGGGCTGGTAACCCAAGGTTCGCAGCGTTCCTGTAGAATATCCGTGCGAACCCCTCGGCTATAACCGCTGATACTCCAGAGTACTTCAAGGCTATTGGTGCTTGTTCTCGGCTGCTTCCCAACCCAAAGTTGCGTCCACCAATGATTACGTCTCCGGGCTGTACCTTGTTGACGAAGTCAGGCTCGATTCCCTCCATGGCGTGTTTTCCTATCTCTTCTGGGTCTGTTAATTCTAGGTAGATTCCAGGTAGAATGAAGTCAGTGTTGATATCGTCACCATAGTTCCATGCTTTTCCCTTCATGTCTAGACCTCCCTTGGGTCAGTGATGACCCCATACAATGCGCTGGCAGCCGCAGTAGCTGGACTACTGAGATAAACAAAAGCCTCTGTGCTTCCCTGCCTACCCCTGAAGTTCCTGTTGCTGGTGCTTAGGCTTACCTCTCCCGGCGCTAGTATGCCGTGGTTGCCTCCGAAGCAGACGCTGCAGCTTGGATTACATAGGACTGCTCCAGCGTCCATCAGCTCTGTGATTATTCCTGCCTTGTTGGCTGCCTTGTAGACCTCTGGGCTTGCTGGGGTAGCGATAACCCGGACATCTCGGCTAATCTTCTCGCCACCAAGTATATCTGCTGCAACCTGTAGGTCTTCGAGTCTCCCATTGGTGCATGAGCCGATGAAGACCTGATTTATATTGGTCCCAGTGACCTCAGTCACAGGCTTAACATTATCAACTGCATGTGGGCAAGCAACCTGTGGCTCAAGCGCCGCGCCATCTATCTCAAGGGTCTGCCTGTAAACAGCATCCTTGTCACTATAGACTGGCGTATATTCGTGGTTGACTCGGTTCTTGAGGAAATCGAATGTTTTTTGATCTGGTTCACAGATACCCGCTTTTCCACCAAGCTCAATAGCCATGTTACAGAGGGTCATCCGAGCTCCAATGCTCATCTCACTGATAGTAGAGCCCCTGAACTCCAATGCACAATAGGTGGCACCATCAGCGCCAATCTCCTTGGCAGATTTGAGTATAACATCCTTGCTCATCACCCGATCCCCTAGCTTACCATCAGCTTGAATCTTGATGGTCTCAGGAACCTTGAACCAGAGCTTACCAGTGCCTATGGCTGCACCCATATCGGTGCTCCCAATGCCTGTGGCAAAAGCGCCGAAGGCTCCATGGGTACATGTGTGGCTATCTGCACCAACCATCAACATACCCGGGTAAACATGTCCATTCTCGGGTATGATCTGGTGGCAGACACCGCTGTTGATATCATAGAAATATTTGAGGTTCTGAGCCTTGGCTATCTCCCTGCATTCCTTGTGTAATGTAGCGTTTTGAATATTGGTGGCTGGTGCGATATGATCCAGCAATATTGTGACTTTATCAGGGTCAAAGACCTGTTTGATGTCCATGTCATACATGGCGTGAAACGCCAGCGCCGCTGTTAAAGCCGGCATGAAAGCGAAATCAACCTCAGCCTTCACTATCTCCCCCGGCATAGCTTCTTCTATTCCAGCGTGGCTGGAGAGAATCTTTTGTGCGATAGTACTCATCGTTCTTCCTTCTTATCCAGTAGCCTGTTCATGCCCTTGAGGATCGCCTCAACGCTAGCCATGACAGTATCACCATGGACGCTGCTCGCTGTTATAGTTTTACCGTTCTGTCTGACGCCAACAGTTACATCAGCTACAGCATCAGTTCCACCAGTAATTGCCTTCATCATGAACTTCTCCAACGAGATATCAGCGAAACCACCTACTACGTTTCTGATGGCGCTGATGGCTGAGTCAATGGGTCCATTTCCAACGCCACTACCAGTCATGGGTTTCCCGTCAACCATCAAAGTTACACTAGCTGTTGGTGTGATTGTGTTTCCAGTGACTACCAGCAGTTGCTGTAACTTGACCCGGTCCTCGACCCTTAGATTCATGACATCCTTTGCGATAGCGTAAAGATCGTTGTCCGTCAAGACTTTTCCAGTGTCCCCAATGGATTTCACCCTCCGGGCGATGGTCTTCAACTGGTCTTCAGTGGGTTCAAAACCCATATCTTGGACCATCTTAAAGACACCGTGGCGTCCAGCGTGTTTACCTGCCGCGATTCTTGATTTCTTACCGACGAACTCAGCGTTGATGACCTCATAGTTGCCTCTGAATCCTAGTAAACCGTGTACATGTATGCCTGCTTCATGGGCGAATGCATTATCTCCTACTATGGGGCTGTTGGGTGGATGGTATACGCCGCTTAAACGTTCAACCGTGCTACAGGTCTCAGCGATTTTCTTGTAATTGATACCTGTATCAATACCGTACTGGGCAACCAAGGCAACAGCAACCTGTTCAAGACTAGTATTACCCGCACGTTCACCCAAGCCATTAACACAGACATGAATCTGCTCAGCACCAGCCTCAACCGCGGCTAGACTGGACGCAACAGCCTGACCCATATCATTATGGGCATGGGCACTCAAGGGAGTATCAACCGTGTTCTTCAGCTCCTTGAAGAATTCGTATGTTGCTCTAGGTGTCATTACGCCTACTGTGTCTGGTATGTTGAGCATCTCGGCGCCAGCATCAGTGGCTGCTATACATATTTCCTTCAGGTAATCCATATCCGTTCTAGTGGCATCCTGAGGGCTGTACTCAACTCGTACTCCATGGTCCTTGGCGTACTGGATTCCCTCGATGGTCTGTTTCATGACGTCTTCTCGGGTGGTGTTCATCATGTGTTTGATGTGGAGGTTGCTAGTGCTTATGAAAACGTGAATATATGGTACATCACAGTCAAGTGCACGGTCAATATCACTCTTAAGTGGACGAGCAAGGGCGCAGATGGTGGAATCAAGTCCAAGACCTGCGATCCTTTTGACCGCCTCAGTCTCACCGGGACTAGTAATAGGGAAACCTGCTTCTATCTTGGGTACCCGTAGTTCGTCTAGCTGGCGGGCGATCATGATCTTCTCGTCTATCGTATATGTGACGCCGGGCATCTGCTCGCCGTCTCTTAGGGTGGTGTCGAATATCCAGACTTTTTCCGGTAGGTTTAGCTCGATATTCGGCTTATATGTGCTCATGTAGAACTCGTTATCACTCAATGTGGTGCACCAGTTTTATGACTCATCTCAATAATCGGTTATAAGCGATTTGGGTAACAAGCATTACATATAGTGATGGTTTTTAACATAAAAAAAGCAAAAAAGGAGGGTTATAGGTTCATGTTCAGCACATCACGCTGAACAAGCAAGTAGATTAAAACCGTGCTTATGATAACCTCTGGGATCATGTATGTCGCGTTATAGACTGCGCTATATACTACAGGGCTCATACCTTCTGGTGCGTATGCTGCAAAGAAGACGACGCCACTGATGAAGTGGCTGACATATCTTCCAGCAAGTGCAATAACAACTCCAACAATTGGTTGTTTCTTGAATAGTCCAGCTAGACCTATCATTCCAAAAGCAAGTGGGTAATCCAAAAACATCCCGACAGGACTGTAGAACCAGCCATCAATTATCATCTGGACAAGTCCATAGATCACTCCAGTTGTTACCCCCACCTTAACATCTCGTCTAAACGAGATCAACAATATTGGCACCATACTTCCAAGAGTTACAGAGCCTCCATATGGAAGCCCCGTCTTAATCACGCTTAGAACAGTAGCGACAGCTATCATAATAGCCATCTCTGCTAAAACCTTTGTATCGAAATTTCCTTTACTCATATCTTTCTTCCTCCGCCAGTATTACCTGGATCAGGTTCAAAGGGTCGACGCGTTTGCGTGCCTCTCAGCCAGACTGCATGTCCAGCTCCCCTTCACAGAAGGAGCCCCGATATCTCGTTATAAAGTTTACCAGAAAACTTTGGTGCAGTAGAGTTATTCTGCCCTTATTATGAGTACACCACATATGCTGCTGGGTTTAATGATTTTTGTGTCAATCTCTTGATTCCCTGGACCAGAGTTCAAAGTACCCTTAGCATCAGATATCTCGTATCCGGCGTTTTCAAGCATCCCTGAGACTTCTCCAAGGGAATATAGTCTAGCATGCTGGAATACTGGGTCTCCTTTTGCTCCTATGTCTCGGTATAGGTCGCCCCAGCTGCTCTCTGTGTTGATGAACAGAACCGATAAACAGGCGTTTTCTTTGGAGTTCTTTTTAATTTCTTTGAATAACCTGACTGGATTGTTGAGAAACTCTAAGACCGTTATCATATAATTGAAACCAATCAAACCTTTTCGCAGTGGAATAGTATCCCCGACACCCAGAACACAGGGAAGGTTTCTTTCCTTGGCTTTCTTGAGCATCTCAACAGATGGGTCAACACAAAGAATCACCCTACCCTCTTTTGTCAGACTCTCAGCGAATACCCCTGTTCCTGCTCCTATCTCTACTCCGAGACCCGTCTTTGGGATCATTTGTTCAACGGCTTCTTTCTCAGCCTGAAACACCTGTTTTCCTTGGGGGTGTTCATACCAGTCATCATAGATACTCGCGACAGTGTTGAAAGCTTCTATCTTATCGCTCAAGGCTTACCATCTTCTTTAACACATCCACCAAGTCTTGGGGAGCATTACCTAGAATCGTCGTAGTAGGCTCTACTCCAAAGTCACCGGGGTGAAGATATGCGTCGTAAAGTGTATCAGCTGTTTTGAGGTGGATTGTTACTGGGCATCCTTCTCCTTCAACTTTTGATGGGAGAACAAGGACCCTCAGCCCAACGTCTTCACACATAGTCTTGACATCGTCGCCGCCCCTGATGTTGACAGCCGCTCTGATAGAACCATCAAGTTTCTGGGCTTCCAGCACTACAGATGCAAGGTATCTTGATGCACCGTAAGCGATTTCTCCACAACTCATAGGCTTTCCCATCGCCTTGATTACCCGTCCACTCAACCCTGCGATATCTTCAGGTATGCATGCGTCTGGTCGAGCGTAGACCATATTCAATCCAACCTCTGGAATTAGCTCAACGAGACCATCAAGCTCAACAAGTTTATCTATAGATGCCCTCAACTTATCACACAGTTCATCTTTCTGAGAGAAGCTGCCATAAATCTCATCCAAGTTAATACGTTCCTGTTTACTAATCAACCGTCCATCAAAGACAAGCCCCTGCTCAGATGTCACCTCTCCAATAATACAACAAGACACATCCATCTCGTTGCACATTTTATTGATTCGGTCAACTGCATCGGGTTCTGCTATTACAATCAAAGAGCCATATGATGGGGCCCTCATGATATCTCCCGGTAGATTTTCTGTCCCAGGATACAGTGTAACATCTTCTGAGGATGCTTCAATTCCGTACCCATTACTGGATGCAACCTCAAAGAGAGACCCCATAACTCCCCCCTCTGAGACATCATGCAATAATTTTACTCCAGAGACCTTTTGCAGAGCCAATATCGCTGGGAGGGGGGTGAAACCCCTCCACATCTCATCTGCCTCAATATCCCTCGACAAAAAGTCCAACCAGACAGCCTCTCCCCCCACCTCGCCAACAAGAAAAACCAAATCCCCAGAATCAATAGTGACAGGGGCTTGAATACTCTCACCTAGACATGTAGCAGTTAACAAGGGGATATCTAACCCATAATATGTGGCAGTCTGTCCAGCGGTAATAGTCACCCCATATTTTCGAGCCTCATCCCCCAGACTATTAACAATAGTTTTCAGCTGCTCTTCTGTGGTTTTCAATGGGAGATAGATGCCGGAGATTAAATGACTGGGTCTACCAAACTTGGAAGCCACATTGCTCGCAGAATAATGAAAAGCGAAAAAACCAAGAGCCTCAAGTGGGACACCGATGCTTGGAGCATGAGCGATAACAGTATTTCCGCTGAGATTTGTAGTTGCACCGTCCAACTCGATGGCTTTCTCAACCGGAATAAATGGTAAGACACTCCTATTGAATACCTCGCGGGTTATCTTTCCGAGTCCAAGCGGTTCAGTCATTCTCGTATCCTCAATACTCGGTTAAATTAACCTATAAACCCCGAGCCTCCTACGAGTCGCTGCTACCACGCCTATCGCTACTGGTATAAACACAACGTCAACTATAGTCGGCAGGACAGTCAATGCGATTCCCCAGCCAAACAGGTACCAGTCCAGCACGAAGAAGCCTAGAGTCTCAAAGATAACACCAACAACCATGGCGATTATCTCCCACCTTGACACAGCTGTGTTTTCAGGCTCTTTTCGGGTTCTTACTAGTACACTGATTAGACCGGCTTCTAATCCACGCACCAGCATGGCGCCGAATACGAAGACTATTGGGAACCCAAAAGTCATCACCTTGTAGCCTGTGCCCAGCATCATGGCCAGCGCAACGATTACAATGGCTGTTATTGGGTTCACCAGTACTCCTAGAGTGTATATCAATACTGGTGATAGATCATACTCTGCCAGTGGCTGTGGCATCGGTATCATTATCAAGTTAGCTAGAGTAGTTAAAGCCGCCATCACGGTTATAAACGCGATTCGTCCCGAGGTTGATCTCAATCTTTCTTCCATTACATCACCTTCGGGGGATGGAATTTTGCTGAGAATCTTTTTCCCTTCGCCAGCATTACCTGGATCAGGTTCCAAGGGTCGCCCATATTGGACCTCTCAGCCGGGTATTCCCAGCTCCCCTCAGTGATTGAAACTGAGTATTAAATATAAAAGTTTTTCAACAGATCGCCAAGGATGTTTCACGAATGATGCAATTTAGATGCGACAATCCCATTAACAGGGTTAGCGCTTATATATTCAGGGCTTCAAGAATTGAGTGAACCATATGGCAATTACTTTGACTACTGACATGATCTTAGGTATCGGCGCAATCCTCGTAGCAGCTGTAGCCATAATAATGTTCCTCAGGGCAACAGGTGGAGTCAACAAGCCAACCCAAGACGAGGAGTCATACGATTCACAACCTACCAGAGTCAAAGTTGAGTCCAAACGAGTAAAAGTTCCAGAGCTCCCCACTGTGACAAAGCGAACAGAAGTTGAACTAGCACGTGTACAGATCAGAACCCTCACGCTGCAACAAGAGATTCTAAGCATGGTGATGAAACGCCTCTTCGAGGCAGAGGATAACGGTGAGATCAACAGGACTGAGCGTGAAAGTCTAAGCAAGAACTATGAGGCTGAGATGCAGCAGGTAACCGAGACTCTCGATAAAGCCGAGCTCATTGTGAGCCTCAACGAGCTGGAAGAGATCAGGACAAACATCATAGATCAATTCCAGCAGACACTCACAGACACTCAGAGCCAGATAGATCTAATAATCAAGGAGCTGAACATCAAACAACCAGAGCCCGAGCCAGAGCCGGAGCCCGAGCCCTCTAAGCCGAAGCCAAGAAGACGTAGACCAAGACCTCAACCACAGGATGAGGAAGCTGAGGAAGAGCCCGAAGACGAGGATGATGAGGAAGAGACTAGGAGACGAAGAGACACTGTCGAGGATCGACTTGATAAGCTTAAACAGGATGTATTGAAAGAGTTAGAAGAGTTAGAGCGTTTGGAGCTGGAACAATGAGTTGGAGACAGGACGCAAAAATCAAGGCAGCCGAGAGAGTAATCGAACATATCACGGATGACATGATTATCGGCATAGGTAGCGGTTCAACCGCTGCAGAAGGCATCAGGCTACTTGGAGACAAAATCAGAAACGGGGAAATTAGGGGTATAAGAGCAGTACCTACCAGTTATCAAGCTATACAGGAAGCAGTTAAAGCCCAGCTACCATTGACCACATTAGACGAGCATCCAGTCCTAGACTTTGGATTTGATGGCGCAGATCAAATAGATCAAGAACTCAATGCAATAAAAGGCGGGGGCGGTGCACTCCTCAGAGAAAAGATAATCGCTAGTTGCTGTAAGGAGTATATTTTGGTAGCGGATCAGACCAAGGTAACTGATGTTCTTGGTAAAGATCAACCTGTGTATCTTGAAGTTCATCCAATGGCTGTTGTTCCTGTCTCTAGAAAGCTGAGAAACATGGGTGCCAAGCCAAATGTTAGGCAGGCTGTTGGTAAACTTGGTCCAGTGGTTACTGATAATGGGAATAACTTGATTGACGCTGATTTTGGTCCTATACACAACCCGGGATACTTGAATGCGAGACTACACTCGGTACAAGGTGTAATGGAAACAGGATTATTCATCGGTTACTGTAGAATTGCCTATATTGGCACTCAGCATGGTGTAAAAACCATGAGCAAGTTCTAAATTCAATCCAAAATTGTAAATAGGCAAGATACTTGAACCATCAACGATGACGTTGACCACAATTCGCAAGGCAAAAATCACTGATGAGGCTAATGTTTTCATATTATTCAGCAAACTATCGTCAAGACAGCGAACAGATCAATATCGAGTAGACCAAGAAACAGGTCATAGCGTTTTCAGGATGGTTATCGAGAACCCTTCTCTGGGGGTTATCTTGGTTGCTGAGGAAGGTGAAGAGATTCTTGGGGTTATATCATTATCATATCCTGTTGCTATTCGTTGCAGTGGACCATATGCCCGAATAGAAGAATATATTGTGGATGAGAAAAGTCGTGGCAAAGGCATCGGTGGTCTGCTTCTGGATGCTGTAATAAATGAGGCTAGAAGCATGGGGTGTTTTGATCTTCAAGTGAATAATCCAAGCGATTTGGGGCGCCCCTTGTATATGAAGAGGTGCTTTGAGGACGGCGGCGAGTATATGCGCCTCAAACTCTGAAATGACAAGTTTTTAGAACCCATCAGATATGCTTAATCTATGTCTTTCGCTGATCTTGTTATCCAAAACGGCCCAGTAATCACCATGGACCCCAATAGGGGCATTGTGGACGCTGTCGCGGTTAAGGATGGGAAAATAGTTGTTGTCGGTAGCAAGCCTGAGGTTAAACGGCTTATCGGGCCAATGACTGAGGTGATTGATCTCGCTGGTAGGGCTTGTACTCCGGGGCTGGTGAATACCCATGATCATTTTCTTGAGCACGGCATCTCCTCGGCTTTTATCGTTGATATCAGATACCCCAAGGCAAAGAGCATCAAAGAGATAACCGAACTACTTGAACAACGAATAAAGGAATCACCCAAGGGTCAATGGGTTCTCGCCCATGTATGGGATGAAACGCTCCTAGAGGAGAAACGATTCCCCACAAAATACGATCTGGACAAGGTAAGCCCAGATAACCCTGTCTACATTAAACGCGTATTCCAGATGGGAGTAGCCAACAGCAAGGCACTCGATTTAGCTGGAATAACTAAAGATACTCCGGACTCAGAGTTCGGGGTAATTGAGAAGGATGAGAACAGTGAAACCACTGGATTGTTGAGGGGTAGGGCTACTCAACTCGTCACTGATATTATTCATTGGAGTCTGGAAGACAAGCTCAAAGCAATAAGACAGGCGTGCAGTGATTATCACTCTGTTGGGTTCACAACTGTTATTGAGCCGGGATTACTGGCGGACGCCATAGAGGCGTTCAGGGAGAGTCATCATAGAGGAGAATTGACTCACAGGGTCCAGATGCAGATAGGGTTCTTGATGAGTCTTGGAGAGACCCAGTGGGCGGTTGACAACTATGTTGTCGGTGGGGATGATATTCTCAGGATAACTGGATTGAAAATGGCTGTGGATGGAGGTGTAGGTCCAAGGACCGCGTTATTCTATCAAGGATATCTAGATAAACCAGACATCTATGGGCACCAGATGGTCTCACAGGAGGAGCTGAACCAGATGGTGGAACTTGGGCACAGGAACGGTTTCCAAGTAGCAATCCACGCCATCGGAGACAAAGCAATAGATGTCAGTATGAATGCCTACGAGTACGCCCAGAAGACTAGCCCAAGACCCGATCCGCGTCATCAGATTGTTCACTGTTACTTCCCTACGGAGAAAGCAAAGAAACAGATAGTTGACTTGGGGGTGATGGTGAACACTCAGACACCGTTCTTCTATTTCCTCGGTGAGAGTTTCCTTGAAGCTATTGGAGAAGATCGTTGTGTGGATTGTATGCCCGTCAAGACCCTATCAGAATTAGGAATACCGGTAGGCATCAGCCATGATGCCACGGTAACCCAGCCTCTTCCAAACATTGGTCTATATGCTTCTGTGACGCGAAAAACAATCAAGGGTAACATACTGGGAACCAAAGAGGCTGTCAATACTGAGACTGCTCTAGAATTCTACACAACATCAGCATCTAAACATTGTTTCATGGAGGACAAGATCGGCAGTATCGAGGTGGGAAAATACGCTGACTTGGCTGTCTGGAACTTCAATCCATTGAATGTTGACTCGAAGAAGCTCAAGGAATGGAAATGCCAAATGACCTTTGTTGATGGAAAAAAGGTTTACACGTCAGAGGGTTGAGACTAGCTGCATCTCACACAGCCTCTTGTATAACACGCTTGATTCCAGTAACTCCTCGTGGGTTCCCTGAGCCTTAACCCTTCCATCATCCAGCAAGATAATCATATCAGAATCACGAACCGTCGAAACCCTGTGGGTCACGATTATTACTGTTCTATTCTTCATCTCGGTCATCAAGGCTTCCTGAATTACAGCTTCAGTGTACGGGTCAACGCTGCTTGTTGCCTCATCGAAAACCAATATCTTAGGGTCAGCTAGTATAGCTCTACCGAGGCAGATTAGCTGTCTCTGCCCAAAGCTGAGGTTGCTACCATGTTCCTTCAGCTCCGTCTGGTACTTGTCTGGCAGTTTCTCTATCATGGCATGGATACCAACTAGATTAGTAACCTGCTCCATCTCCTCATCAGTGGCATCCTCCCTACTGAACTTGAGATTATACTCGATAGTCCCACTGAATAAGAAAGGCTCCTGAAGCACGATTGACACTATTTCCCTCAACTGGTCGAGGCTTAGCTCCTTCAAGTCTATACCATCGATTGTAACGGATCCAGCTGTGGGGTCATAGAACCTACCGATAAGGTTGATTATTGTACTTTTACCTGATCCAGTTGGACCAAACAATGCTATTCTGTTCCCGGGTTCAGCCTTGAAGCTCACGTCGTTGAGTACTTGGATGTCATCAACATAGGTAAAATCTACGTTCTTGACCTCCACCACCCCATGGGGATTATCGATTCTCACAGAATTATCAGCCTCAGATATTTCAGGCTCCTTGTCTAAGATAGTGAATATACGCTCAGCACCGGATATAGCGCTCTGAATATCCCCATAGAACATGCTCAGGCTCTGGATAGGTGTAAAGAAAGAGGAGGTATATGTGCTGAACGCAACCAGTTGACCCAGTGTGGCAATTGATGCAATTACCTCGTTTCCACCTAGGTACCAGATGGCTGCGGTCATTATGCTGGTCAACACGATCACTATACTGGTAAAGGTTACCGAGACTGTCTCAGCCCGTATCTGTGTGAACATATTCTGCTCATTGACCTCATCAAACTCCCGTAGACTTCGATCCTCCTGAGTGAGAGCCTTGGTGACCCGTGCACCATACATCAAGTCCTGTACCTTTCCAGTTAGCGATGCTATGTTTCTCCGAGCAGTTCTCCAGGCTGTGGATATCCACTTCTGGAACAGCCTACTGACAAGCGCCAACAGGGGAGCGATTAATACAGCGATTAAAGTCAGCCTCGTGTTCAAGAACAGCATCATCAGTAAAGATGCGGACGCCATCAAAAGGTCGGCTACAACACCAATTACCCCAGAGGTCATCAGTTTCTTCAACGCCTCAGCATCATTTGTCACTCTTGAGACCAGTCTACCCGTGTTCCCATACTCAAAGAACCGTTGGCTCAGGTTGTTCAGGTGGCTGAAGAAGTCTTCTCTGATATCCGCGATAACTGTGTACCCTAGTTTATCCAAATAGTAGAACTGGAAGGCGCTTACTAGCCACTCAAGTAACCCGAACAACCCGTATAGAGTCGCTGAGACCAGAAGAATAGATGGCAAACTTCCATTTGACAAGGATATGATAAAATCTGCTAGCCATTTTCCATCCGCTGTGGGAGTATCTTGGATGAAATAATCCAGAGTGATCTTGTAGAGATAAGGTCCAGCGAGGTAAACAACCATCTTTGAGAATATCAACGCTAATTCGATGAAAAACAAACCACTCTGCTTGAGAATATAATCACTCATCAGTCTACGCACGATCTGGAAGTCACTATACTGCCGTTCTGTTGACTCCAAGCTACCCACATCATACCTATCAACATACTCCGCCATCACAGGGCACCTCCTTGGAGCTCAAGCGTCTGAGACTCAATTAGCAACTTGTACGTATCACTGGAATCGAAAAGGTCCTCGTGTTTGCCCACTGCCGCTATCCTACCCGAGTCCACGACTACAACCTTGTCAGCAGCCTGACATGTGCTAGCCCTCTGAGTAATAATCAGGGCGGTCCTGCCTTCCAGGAGAGCATCTATTGCTTTTCGAATGAGTTCCTCTGTCTCTGCGTCAACGTTACTGGTTGAGTCGTCAAGTATGAGTATGCTTGGGTCTGTAAGTAAGGTCCGTGCGATGGTCACTCTCTGTCGTTGTCCGCCGCTCAAGGTTACTCCCCGTTCTCCGACAATTGTGTCATATTTGTCTGGGAGTGAGTTTATGAACTCGTGTATCTGGGCTGCCTTGGCTGCTTCAATAACCTCATCCAGTGATGCCTCTGGTTTACCGAACGCGATGTTGTTTCTGATGGTATCTGAGAATACGTAGACATCCTGTAAAACTATACCTACCTGTCTTCTCAGGGACTCCAACGAAGCATCTTTGATATCAAGCCCATCAACAAGAATCCGCCCACGCGTAGCATCATAAAACCTAGGCACCAATTCAGCTAACGTTGTTTTCCCGCTACCAACAAAGCCCATTAACGCGACATTTTCCCCTGATTCAATCCTCAGATTAACATCAGAGAGGACAGCTCCTGATTGATTATACCTGAAATCCACTTCCTCAAAGACTATCTCGCCTTCAAGCTTGGGCAATATAACCGGGTCTTCTTTTTCTGGTACGTCCTCACCTAGGTCAATTACCTCGAAAACCCGTCTCGCGCTGGCTATCGCATCTTGGTAGAACATAATGAGTCGTGCGAACATTCTCATGGGTCCTGCTAGTTGGCTGAAGTAGGTTCCAAACAAAATCATCTCGCCGATTGTGATTGTGCCTGCTATAACCTTCTGTCCACCGTACAGGATAATCAAAGAGACCCCAAAACCCACAACGATATAGGTAGATGGTCTGTACAGTGACTGTATCTTTGATGCCGATAGGCTTGTATCGATATAGTTCTGGTTCTCGACACTGAACCTCTTGTTGAAATGCTCCTCCCTCCCATGAGTCTTGATTAGTTTGTGACCAGTGATCCCCTCAACCAAGACATTATTCATGTCTCCAAACTGGTTCTTAGCCCGGGTTAGATACCCTGTGATCCTGCTACTATACATCCTAGTAGTCAGGAAGATTACTGGCATGGGCGCACAGCAGATCAATGCCAACTGGGAGTCTATGGTATACAGGATGTACAAAGTAAACAAGAACTGCATACCATGCCGGAATATTTCCCGTACCGTCTCACTGTAGAACAAGTCAATATAACCCATATCACTGGTTATTCGACTGATAATCTGTCCACTCATCACCTGATCCAAGTAACTGAAGCTCTTGTGGATCAAAGCCTCATAGAAATCCCTACGCATAACCCGCAGGATATTCTGGCTAAGAGCAGCTCTGAGTGTGATGTGGATAACATGGAATATTCCCCTCACTATAGCGAGGAATACTATAACAAGACAGAGCGAGACCAGCAACTGGTTTTGACTTGTTATATCAAATGTGTTTGTAAGGAAATCTATGAACCAGTGACTCGCCTCAGGAACCGGGACCAAAATGAAGTCAATTATCAGCATAATGATGATGGGAGAGAGGAGCGCAAATATGCCGTGCCTCCCAAACGCCGTAATAATTATCCCCAAAAAAATTCCCATAAACGAACTCATGTATCCTAGAAGCCGTTTGGTTAGCTCCCAGTTAGATGGGTTATACTCCGACAAATCAATCACAATGTACTGGGTATACGTCTATTTAACAAAACTCAACAGAATAACGTTTAAAACGTTGTTGGGATGCATACTGTTTGGTTGCCGGGTTCTCCTAGCCTGGTAGGGAGCTGGCCTGCTAAGTCAGTGCGCGTAATGCGCACATGGGTTCAAATCCCATACCCGGCGCCATATTCTACAATGAAATGATTATTTTATCAGCCTTTTTACTGGTTAACTCGTTAATGTTTATTCTTCCGATGCATATCTTGGCGATGCTTTCAGGCATCAGCTGATTAGCTATTATCTTATCAGGATTTTCATCCAGCTGTCTTATCATTGTGGTTAATGCGTGTTTTTTCTCTTCTAGTTCCTCCACAAAGGAAAATATTCCACTGAACTGGGTGGTATGATACAGGTGATCACAGCTCCCCTGCTGGTATCCGTTATCGATTAATGCTTGCCCCCACACCACGGGATTTGATTTGAGGAAATCGATCTTTTTTCCCTCCCCAGCCGAATGGAAATAAACACAGTTCTTGTCGGGGTCATATCCATGGCTTAGCGTAGCTATGTATGGTTGATTATCCATGCAGAGAGACAATGTGATGTAGTCTGCTTCCAATAATGGTTTCACTAGCTCTTCTGGGTTTGTTACTTCTTTGTCTCTTCGGCGTATATGATAGCTTGGCATAGATATAGTGACGCGCTTTGATTATTTGGTATATCTGCTTAGGGAGATCAAAGTGTCCTTGAATGCTTGTGTGAATTCATTTATCTCCTCATGGGTTATGGTGAATGGAGGGAAGAATCGGAAAGACGATGACGCCTTGTGGAAATCCATCAAATATCCTTTGTCTATCAACATCCACTGGATAGCATCACCTTGTTCAACATATTCATCACTCAATTGGATTGCCAGTAGTAGTCCCCTGCCTCTTATCTCTGATATTGATGGGAGTTCATCTTTCATTTCCTTGAAGCGTTTGAGGAAATATTCTCCTTTCTCAGCGCATTGCTCCACATAGCCATTCTTTTTGATGTTTTGGATGATCGTAGCTACTGCTCTACCCGATAATGCATCATTCTGGTGTGACTGGACATGGTAGAGTTTTCCCTTGCACATATCCTCAACTCCAGTGGTAGTCACGGTAATACTAACAGGGAAACCACCGCCGATAGCCTTACCCATAGTAAGTATATCTGGAACAACGTTGTCATGTTGATGGGCGAACCATTTACCCGTCTTGGCTGGACTCACAGTCACTTCATTAGATATCAATAGGGCGCCTAGCTTGTCTGCGTATTTTCTGAGATGCTCCCCATACCCAATTTGAGGAACAAATACCCCGGCACCGATAACTGGTTCATAGATAATGGCGGCAATATTCTTGTTGTCTTCTTTAACAAGGTTCTGGAGCACATTAAGACACCTCCAGTTACATCCATCCTCTGACCTGTCCTCACATCGTTCACAGTTTGGGGGAGGAAGAATATGTAATTCACCCGGGTCAGGCAGATAATCAGCATCCCTGCCTGCACCACACAAGGCAAATGTATATGCGGTTGCACCGTAATAGCCCCGTTCATTCACAACCAGCCCAGATTTTCCTGTTGCCGCCCTAGCCATCTTCAGAGCCAGATCCACTGCTTCACTACCAGAATTGAGAAAAGAGACCCTGTTGAGTTCACTTGGAAGGACTTGTTCTAGTTGCCTCATTGTTTCATTGATCTCTTCGGTCCTGAAGGCGGACATTACATTGATTAACCTGCCTATCTGCTCCTGCATGGGTTCAATAAACTCAGGGTTTCCATAACCCAATACATTGCACCAGTAACCAGATTGGAGATCAAGGTAACGTTTGCCCTCCTCATCAAACACATAATTTCCCTCTCCCTTGACCAGCACAGTTGTTCTATGTGGACCAGTTCTCCATAACTGCATCGTGAATCCCTTGATGATACGTTACATCCTATAAATTCTAATGGTTTGGCTCGGTCAATAATCAAGGTTAATGTTTTAGGTGGAGCCCGATTCAGTTTAATGGATAGACTTGAAGGTAGATGATTTCCTCGTCGAGCGCTGGATGAACACATATGAGTACAATGTTGAGGTTAACCTAGCAGAGACCTGCGTTGAGCCCTTCACACTCAAAGAGTACCTTGAATTCGTAGACAGACCTGATTTTTTCGAAGAGTTTCAGGAAAAAACTCTAACCTATGGCTATATTGAGGGATACTCTGAGTTAAGGAAAGGCTTGGCAACCCTATACGCTAACGTTGATCCCGATAATATCTTGGTTACTGGTGGAGCAATAGAAGCAAACTTCAACAGCTTCTACAGCCTCATCGAACCCGGAGAAACTGTAGTAAGCGTTTTTCCCACATATCAGCAGCTATACAGTGTTCCGAAAGGCTTCCTTGCAGACGTGAAATTATTACGACTACGACCTGAGAACAATTGGTTGCCTGATATAGATGAATTGAATGAGTTAGTTGATAAGAAGACCAAGATGATCGTATTGAATAACCCGAATAATCCATGTGGGAGCCTCATTGACACACCTACCCTCAAAGCAATATGCGAAATAGCCGAGGATGCTGAAGCATACGTTCACAGCGATGAGGCATATCGTGGGCTCTACCTAGACCCCAAAGATGAGACTCCTTCAATAGTAGATATCTACGAGAAAGGCATAGCTGTCGGTAGCTTCAGTAAGCCACTGAGCCTGACTGGGCTTCGGCTAGGATGGATCACCAGCAACAGTGATGTCATCTATCAGTGTATGCGTCACAGAGACTATACTACAATCAGCAAGAGCATGCTTGACGAGGAGCTAGCAGCCTTAGCAATGCCCCATCTGGATCGAATATTCGAGAGAAACAATAAGATAGTCAAGGAAAACCACAAGCTACTCGATAACTGGATAAGAAAAGAGCCTAACATCAGCTGGGTGCCTCCCACCGCGGGAAGCGTCGGGTTCATGAAACATCATCTACCTAAGACTGCAGAGGAGATTTGTCTGGATCTGATTAATGAGAAGAGTACATTCCTTGTACCCGGAGACTGTTTCATGCACCCAGATCATATAAGGATAGGATATGGAAACAACAAGGAGACCATCAAGAAAGGGCTTGGAAGGGTCTCTGATTATCTAAACAAATACTGATTTTCTTTTCAACAACTTCTAAGAGACAAGCATTAGCTTCAGGACAAGTAAGTATAAAATAGCATGATCGCCACAGAATTATTGATGCTTATTGTCAATTGATAGAGATACAAAAGAGAAAGAAGAAGCTGTTGAAATGCTGGAGGAGCAGCTCCAAATAGAGGGAAAACTCGTTGGGCTCTACGAGAAACATGAACGAGAGTCTGAGAATAAGGCGATGAAACGGATAATGCAGATGTATAGGCTGGACAGTCAACGTCATATCAACATACTTCAAGCAGCCATAGAGATAATCAAAGGCGAAGAACTATTCATAGAAGACAAGGCACCATTAACTGAGACCTTTAAACAGCATCTTGAACTAGAGAAGAAAGCGCTGGATAACGCCAACAAGATATTGAACAAGATGTGGGTGGAGGAGAACAAGGGGCTCAAGGGATTACTGGAACTCTGGAGAGACGATGAGAGACGCCACCACAAGGGACTAAAAAAATTGACTGAGAAGACCTACTTCAGGTTGGGCAGCAATGATATGGTAGCCATATTCAGGGGAGAGGAGTTCCTTGAGGAACGCTATCGTAAGGCGAAGGAGTTCAAGGCTAAATTGAAAGAGTAATTTTTCTATTTATTGTATTTTTCCGGTTTTTTGTCCTATTTGGGGTTAGCCGATAATATTAAACCCTCAATCAGTATCTATATCAGGGATTCAAAATGAGTATGAAAGATCGTTTCCAAGGAAAGGATTATCTTACCCTCATGGACTGGAAACCAGAAGAGATAAAATATATTCTCGACGTTTCCGCCGACTTTAAACGACAAAGAATGATGAAGCAGCGCCACGAATACCTAGCAGGCAGAACAGTAGCCATGGTGTTCGAGAAGCACAGCACAAGAACCCGCTTCAGCTTCCAAGCAGCCATCGCCCACTTGGGCATGCAGAGCTTTTACAGCACACCCCAGACGATGCAGCTTGCAAGGGGTGAACCTATCAAGGATACAGCTAGGATTCTTGACAGGTACTGTGATGGGCTAGTCATTAGGACATATGGACAGGATGTTGTCGAGGAATACGCTGAGTACATGGATAGCCCAGTAATCAACGCGTTAACCGACCTAACACACCCATGCCAAGGACTAGCCGACATGCTGACCATGCGTGAACACAAAGGCAAACTCAAAGGCTTGAAGGTAGCCTATGTTGGCGACCCATGGAACGTATGCCAGAGCCTCATGGTTGGAAGCAGCCTCATGGGAATGGACATGTATGTAGCAATTCCTAAGGGATGGGCGCCAAACGAGAAGATCATGAAGTTCGCAACCGAAAATGCAGCTGACAGGGGTACACAGATGGTTGTCACTGATGACATAGAGGAAGCATTTACCGGTGCTGATGTCGTCTACGCTAACACATTCCACAGCATGGGACACAAGGACATCGAGGAGAGAAAGAAGGCATTCGCCAAGTATCAGGTCAACGACGAGACACTGGCGATGGCTGATAAACACGCCATCTTTATGCACTGTCTACCCGGCTATCGTGGAGAGGAGATGACTAATAGCGTCATCGAGGGACCACAGAGCGCGGTATTTGATGAGGGTGAGAACAGGATGCATACAGAGAAAGCCGTCTTGGCTCTCTTCCTCCAATAATCTCTTTTTGTTACATACAATTCTTTATTTCACAATTTTTTCTATTGATTAATTATGCGGTTGAATCCCTATGTGATGGTTGGTATCATTGCTTACGGGTTATTGGTCGTATATTGTCCTGTTGACATCGAGCCAATGCCAATTTCACGGCATGGCGACCCTGTTTTTAACTGCAAAAACATTGATGAATTATATAACGCATCAAATCTCATAATCAGAGGAAAACCGACAAACGTTGAGATTTATTATCAAAACGTCCCCCATCAGAAATACACTATAGAGGTTTCAGAAGTTTACAAGGGTGTTTGTACTGATATTATCCATGTTGAGACTTGCAGCTGGGGGTTACTCAATAAGCATCCTCCGAGTTACTCAGAGGCGAAATTAGAGACCTGTGAGGTTCTCCTTTTCTTGACGAAAAGTAGTTACTCTGTGACGGTGATTGATGTTAACCGGGGTTATTTTGTAATAGACGGGGATAACGTAACCAGTATTGGAGTCATCGATGAGGATTTCAAGAGTGTAACCAATGGACTCCATCAGCCTATTGATCTGGCGGATTTCAGGAAAACCTATCTGGAGAGTGAATAGAGTGAAGAAAATTATTGTGGTTTTAATTATGTTTTCTATCTTGTTTCCCCTCGCGGGTCTTGAGTCCAAGTCAAACAGTAGCGACTCAGGGTTACCTAGAGCCATTGATGATCTCTATAACCTCTCTGGGCTGATCATTAGAGGGTCTTTCATCGACTTGGAAGCCGACTCAGATCTGGTTACCATTCATGTAAACGAGGTCTACAAGGGAGAATCAGGTGAATATGTCTCCATTAGGAGGCTGGAGCTTCAGAACCTAGCTCCAATCGAGAATAATGATTGTATTATTTTTCTAGGTTCCTTGGGAAAAATATACACATTAACTTGGGGAACATGCAACGTTTACCATATAGAGGAAGGCTGTGTCTTCAACAACGTAGAGCTCCATAAAGACTCTGAGTCAAAGTTCTCCGTAAACGGGATGGCCCTGAATAAATTCATCGCAGAATACTTGGAACGTTGAACTTACCACTTCATTTATGTGTCAGTCTGTCCCATATGGTTCCGTTTTGAGTTTAATTCAGGGCATCCGAGATAGACTGGGCTTCATGAGGGGAAACCTAACCGTACTCATGATCCGTCAAGTCATAGGGATGTTCTTCAGAAGAATGGTGCTAACCTATGGGAGCCTCTTCATACTTGAGGTTGGAGGAACCAGTGGTCAGATAGGGTTGGTCAACAGCGTTAGACCATTAGCTGGTTTAATTGTTTTTCCTATAGCTGGCTACCTGACTGACAGGATCAGTAGGGTTAAGCTCATCGCCTTAGCTGATATCTTGAGCGGGATCAGCATGGTGCTGTATGTGTTTGCTCCGAGCTGGGAGTGGATTGCCCTTGGCGCTCTTGTTCAGGGATTTATGGTATTCAGTTTTCCACCAACATCTGCAATAATGGCTGATAGCCTAAAGCCAGAGAACCGTGGAATTGGAATCTCCCTCATGACCGGATTGTCCAATGCTGTTGCCTTGCTAAGCCCATACATTGCGGCTTCTGTTCTCGTCATGTATGGCGTCAATTTGGGTATGCGTCTTCTCTACGGATTATTTGGGGTTCAGTATATCGTCTCGGCGCTATTAGTCTATTTCCGATTGGAGGAAACCGGGGAAATTCATTCAATGAGTAGCATGCCCAACGTGGTTACAATATTGAAAGAAACTTACTCTGGGCTTCCTGAGCTTTGGCGGAATATACCTAGAAGTGTGAAAGCGTTGAGCGGCGTCATCTTACTTGGGTTTATCAGCAATGGTATATCTAGCCCCTTTTGGGTCGTCTATGTGACCAAAGTTATTGGGTTATCCGAGGTCAACTGGGGAATTATTCTGGTCTATGAATCAGTTCTAAAAGTAGTACTTACGATACCAAGCGGCATCTTGGCTGATCGCCTAGGAAGAACAAGAACCCTTCTAGGTGCAACAGTAATTTCTCTAATCTCGTTACCCGCATTAATCTTTGCCTCAGATTTCAGAACAGTTCTACTAATCAGGTTAGGAGCAGCCATCGCTGGATCAACTTTCATTCCAGCCAGCTCAGCCCTCATGGCAGATTATACCCCACGAGAAATACGTGGTAAGGTTATGTCTGCTGTTGGGCGTGGTATTGTGCTTGTGGGGGCTGCTGGTGGTGGCACTGGTGGTCCGGGATTAGGGTATTTGTTTGTTATTCCTGTGATGGCTTCGTCGCTAATTGGGGGCGTATTGTATGCCTTGAATCCTGTTTATCCTTGGTATGGTGTGGCATTAGCGTCTCTTCTTCAGATTGTATTGGTGTTTTTCTTTATTCGTGACCCTGAGAAAGCAGAACATTAGGGCTTTTTTACTACAGGGCGTTGTACTATTACAAAGGTTTTTTAGTATAAACTAGTCAATGTCACGGGATACTAGGGAATAGTACCAGGTAGAAAAACTGTGGCGTCGACGTTTAGAACTGTATTCTCGAACAAAAACATACTTGCCATCGGAACAACAAACATGTTGTACCAAGTCTTCAATGGATTATGGGAGCTATGGTGGAGCTTGTACCTACTTACTCCTGTTGCGGAGGGTGGTCTCGGTACACCCGCCATTATTGTGGGTATGTTAGCTACAATTCAAAACACGAGTCAGATACTTTTCCAGCTTCCCGGTGGCTTGATAGCAGATAAAATTGGGCGTAAAAAAGTAATTGTATTCGGTAGCGCCATCAGAACCGTCGCTCCGTTTATAATGTATTTTGCACGAAGCTGGCAGATGGTGTTACCCGGGATAATATTGATGGCAGTAGCCAGTCTATATGGTCCAGCCTTCAACGCATTGATCAGTGAAAGTATACCTAAGGAGAACCGTGGGGCTGGGTTTGGCGCGTATAGGATGTTCACGAGTATTCCCCAGATTTTCATGCCTGTTGTGAGTGGTTATTATTTTGATAGGCTTGGACTTGGTAAAGCTGTAAGATATGGGTTACTGATGTTCACAGTAGCAATGGGGATAATTACAATCACACGACAATTTGCAATCAAAGAGACTTTGGTCAATAAAGAGGCAAAGAATCAGAGCCTCAACCCATTCAACAAAGACATAATTAATACATTCAAACGTCAACCGAGAACCATCTATGCAATGCTATCCGTTGCCGTACTCGGCGGAATCGCCATGAGAACTACATGGACATTCCTAACACCATATGCAATAGATGTAATCGGGTTAACTCAGACCCAATATGGGGCACTACAGAGTTTGGCAATGCTCATTTCAGTACCACTCTACATGATCAGCGGCGTACTCGCCGATAGATACGGAAGATTACCCTTCATATTGCTTGCTAGGGGATTAGGACCATTCGATAGCCTGAGCTTATACTTGTTCAAATCCTATGACAAGCTTCTTTGGGCATATGGAATAATCGGGTTTGCGGGAGGGCTCGGTGGTGGAAGGCTTAGAGGTGGTGGATATATGGGTGGTCCAGCGTGGCAGGCATTAGTATCTGATATTGTACCCAGCAAAGATCGAGCGAAAGTAATGGGTTTGATGGGGACAATCTCTGGAGTAATCGGGTTACCTTTCCCGACGCTTGGTGGCTGGCTCTATGATAGGAATCCAGACTTGCTGCTTCTTGGTGGAAGCATATTGGAAATGTTGTCAATACCCATAATTATTCTCTTTATTCGAGACCCTCCGAAAACTCTGGAATCTGAAATAGAGAAAGTCGCGTAGTCGTTAGGGTTATTAACCCAATAAGGTACTGTATGCCGATGGAATATGACAAAGGTTCCTAACGTTGTCACACCAATCCCTGGTCCCAAGAGCCAGGAATTAATCAAACAGAGGAATGAGTATGTCCCGGCAGGTGTATATCTCGTCCAGCCAGTTACAATCGCCAAATCACATGGTGCTGTTATGGAGGATGTTGATGGAAACACGCTGATAGACTTTACCTCTGGTATCGGGGTTACTAGCCTAGGGCATTGTACTGATGAGATTGTAGAGACCATCAGTGAACAGGCAGGTAAACTCATTCACAGCTGTATACACGTTGCAAACTACAAGCCATATATTGATCTAGCCAAGAAACTATGCGAGATCACCCCAGGCAACTTCAAGAAACGTGCATTGATGCTTAATAGTGGTTCTGAGGCTGTTGAGAACGCGGTTAAGATTGTGCGTCAATCCACTGGTCGCCCAAATATTCTCAGCTTTGAGAATAGCTTCCATGGGAGAACCTACATGGCTATGACATTGACAGGTAAGGTTGATCCATACAAGATTGGGCTCGGTCCATTTGTTCCGGGCGTGTTCTTTACGCCTTTCCCATATGCATACAGGTGTCCGTGGGGAACAACCGATAGAGAAGAGTGTGGGAAAGCCGCGATTGAGCACATCAAGCATAGTATTTTCAAGACACAGGTAGACCCCAAGACTGTCGGAGCAATCATTGTTGAGGGCATTCAGGGCGAGGGCGGATTCATTGATCCACCAAAGAACTTTTACCCGATGCTCAAGGAGCTCTGTGATCACTATGATATCAAGCTCATCCTTGACGAGGTCCAGACAGGTTTCGGTAGGACAGGCAAGATGTTCGCTATCGAGCACTATGGTGTTGTGCCTGATGTAATCACCATGGCTAAGGCTATCGCCAATGGCTTGCCTCTTAGCGCTGTTGTCGCGAGTGAGGAATTGATGGGAGACATCTATCCCGGAAGTCTTGGCGGTACTTATGGCGGTAACCCAATTGCATGTGCGACTGCTCTCAAGGTCATAGAGATCATGGAGCGGGAGAAGATCCCAGAGCGCGCAGAAAAGATGGGTGTCAAGCTCAGGAAACAACTAGATGAGTTCAAGGAGAAATACCCAAAGATCGGCGATGTACGAGGCTTGGGTCCAATGCTGGCGTTGGAGTTCGTAAAAGACCCGGTGACAAAAGAGCCGGATAGCGAGACAAGCAGCGCTGTCATGAAAGAGTGTCTACAGAAGGGATTGATGACACTGAAGGCAGGGTTGTATAACAACGCCATAAGGCTTCACCCACCGCTCATTATTGATGATGATCTCCTTGAGACCGGTATGGGTATCCTAGAGAAGGCTATCAAGAAATACTCCTAATCCCTCCTCTTTTAACCATTATTTTATATAAACATTAGAACTAGAGCATTTCATGACGTTTACTACTGGAAAACTGGTTACAGCGATCCTTCTGAGTTCTATTATCAGTGTGGCTTCAACTGTCACAGTGATCAACTACGCGCCTAACTTGGTGGCTATGCCTGTCAGGCAGCCTGATATACAACTTTTTAGTATCTCACTTGATTCTAAGGTAGTTTGTGAATCTGACTCTGATTGGAGCACAATAGAAGAATTTACTAAAACAATCAATGTAAGACAAGATAGCACCTTGGTTATTTTTTTCAGTGCCAAGGTTACTACTCAATACTCTGTAAATGATCAGACTTCTCCATCATTAGTTTACCTAAATGCATTGGTTGATGGGGAGCTAACAAACCCCTCTGAAGTTATAATATCTTACATGGAAGATGATTCAAATAAGGGATCGACCGTAGTCTATCATTATTCAAGCGTTAGCACTGGAGCCCATACTGTTTCGTTTGAATGGAAAAATCGTGGAATCAATTGCTGCGCATTAAAGGAATCGGTAATAGAGATTTTCGTAATACCCGTTGTTAATACGGGATAATTTCCCCACTTTTTTATTCAGCCAATCTCAGTCTTCTGGGATGAAGATAGGCTGCCACGTTTCAATCGCGGATAGTATTGATCTTTCAGTTGATAGAGCCAATGATATTGGATGTGATACTTTCCAGATATTCACTCGAAGCCCAAGGATGTGGAAAGCAAGAACCCTATCCGAAGAAGAAGTAGCCTCCTTCAAGAAGAAACTAGGAAAAACCGAGATCAATCCAGTTATTAGCCATATGCCCTATCTTCCAAACCTGAGTTCATCTAATCCAGCGCCTTACAAACGGTCAGTTGATACTCTTAGGCTTGAGCTTGAGAGAAGCAGTATGCTTGATATTCCCTATGTGGTGACTCATCTGGGGAGCCACCTCGGTAAAGGCAAAGATCAGGGGCAGAAACAAATAGTGAATGCTATAGATACGGCTGTTTCCGGGCTTGGTAAGCATCCCATGGTTCTTCTTGAGAACACTTCAGGCAAGAAAAATGAGGTTGGCTCAACTTTCGTAGAGATTGGTGAGATTATTGATAGAGTCTCAACAGACCGTATTGGCGTATGTTTTGATACTTGTCATGCTTATGCCAGAGGATACGATATCACGACACCAGCAGGGCTGGAAGAAACTATAACCGAGATTGAGTCAAACATCGGGTTTGAAAGAATCAGAGTAGTGCACTTGAATGACTCCAAAGGTGAATTAGGGTCTAGAATGGATAGACACAATCACATTGGACTAGGTAACATTGGCGAAAAAGGATTCATCAATTTCCTAAAAAGTTCTTTTAGGGAGAAGCCTTTGATTCTTGAGACTCCTGTTGATGAGTTTAGAAGCGATAAGGGTAATCTTGCTAAAGCTAGAGAGCTCTATATGTGGGAGAATAATGTGGTTTGATATGTTGGAGCCATTGTCTCTCCGAGAATTATTCTAAGGGCGGTTTGGCTGAGGTCCATTATTTCTCTTTCAGTTAGGGTAGGGTATAGGTTTTTTCCGATTTTGAGTACTGGGTCTATTGTGGTTATTTTCTTGTTTTTTATGGCAGCATAGTTTTTTGAGTTTCGGATTATTCGTTGGATTTGATCCGCTCGTAGTCTATTTATTATTGCCATGTCTGTTTCGACCAAGAAAATTATTAATTTCTTAGTATATAAGTATTTCATTGTTTACCCCAAATTTATTTCTAGACTGGTCAGTGAAAGTGGTTATTGTGTTTAGTTTTGGTTTGGAAAGAGCGCTTAAAATAGCTTCTTTTTGCATAAAAACAAGGAAACCGATTTCATAGAAAGGGCTCATGTTTCACATGTCACCTAGAAATATTGATAATTTCTCACACCTATAATTCCCGTGTAACCAAATCTCAATCAAAAGGAGCAATATTAAAAAAGAACCTCCATAACAATAGGGGTGCGTTGCCCCGATAGCTCTAGCTCGGTTAAAGCGCTTCCTTGGTAAGGAAGAGACCGCGGGTTCAAATCCCGCTCGGGGCTCCTTTTACAACAAATTATTATGGCGAAGCAATGCTTCCGTAGATGGTTCGCGTCCCATGAAGTCCTTGAATATCTTCATTGGCTCAACTGAACCTCCCAATGCGAGGTATGATTCCCTAAGTTTCTTGCCTAACTGTTTTACCTCGGTCTCTTTATCCAGACCCACTGCCTCGAATGCCGAGAATATATCAGCGCTCAAGACTTCAGCCCACTTATAGCTATAATATCCCGCAGCATACCCACCTGCAAAGATATGATTGAAAGCACATAGGAAATGGTCGTCTTCTAATGGGGGAATCGCCTTGGTTTTCTTTGCTATCCTCTGGTGTACATCAAAAGCAGTTTCGTCCCAATTTGGATCAAAACTATGATGTAGCTCCATATCGGTTAATCCAAACTCAAGCTGTCTCACCATTGCCCTTGCAGCCATATACACCTTGGCGTCCAGCAGCTTCTGCACGTATTCCTCTGGTAAGGGTTTTCCTGTCTCCCAGTGACCTGAGATTGATTTCATGGTGGGTTTGTGGTAACACCAGTTTTCCATGAACTGGCTGCAGATCTCAACGGCGTCCCACTCAACTCCGTTTATTCCCGAGACCTCAACAATATCAACCTTGGTTAGCATACCTTGGAGTCCGTGTCCGAACTCATGGAAAAGGGTAGTAACCTCATTGAAGCTCATTAGAGACGGCTTGTCTCCAACTGGTGGTGTTCCGTTTGCGTTTAGATATACGATGGGTAACCTGAGTTCTCCCTCAACTATTCTTCTATTTAGGTAGTTGTCCATCCATGCCCCACCGCGTTTCTCCTCTGGACGGCTATATGCATCTAAATAGAATGAGCCGATCTGTGTTTCTCCTTCGTATACTTTGTAGTATCTGACGTCTTTGTGCCAGACGGGCGCCTCATCTTCTGATTCAGTGATCCTTACTCCGAAAAGATACTCTGTTAAACTGAACATCCCTTCCAGTACCTTTGGCATGGGGAAGTATGGACGTAATTCATCATCCGTGTAGTCAAACCGTTTCTCCTTGAGGCGTTCAGCCCAATAAGCCGTATCCCAGTGCTCCAAAGCCTCTTCCTGACCATTTTCCTTGGCGATTAACTCCAAATCGCTGAATTCACGGAGTTGATGAGACTTGGAAGCCTCAAACAGCTCGTCAAGCATCTTGAATACAGATTCGACGTTGGGTGCCATCTTCGATGCTAAGCTTAACTCTGCAAACGTTTCAAAGTCCAATAGATTCGCTAATTCTCTTCTCAGTTTGAGAACCTGAGTAATAAGGGGTCTATTGTCCAAGTCTCCCTTATCTGCGCGGGTAATATATGCCTTATAAAGTGTCTCACGTTGTTCTGTTCTCTTGCTATGCTTGAGAAATGGAGTGATCACTGGTGCTTCTAGGGTAACTCTCCATGGTCCTTTCTTGGGTGTTGAGGTATCTGTTTTTTTTGAGTTATTGTAGCTTTGGGATGTGAGTTGAAGAAGGGTTTGAGGCCAGCCTTCAACGTCCTTTTTCTCTGTGATTATAAACTCATATGCCTTGGTCGAGTCCAAGACGTGGTTCATAAAATCATTGCCAAGCTGAGATAACTCTGTAGAAATCTTGTTAAACCGTTCTTTCGCTTCACCAGATAATCCGACTCCAGCTAACTCGGCGTCTCGTATTTTGAGTGTGATGACTCTGCGTTGAGCATCGTCCAGTTTCTCCCATTGGGCGCCATCTCTTATGGCTATTAATCCATCGTAGATTGGTTTACTTTGACCTGCTCGCAGACTGAATTGGACTACCTTGGGGAGCATCTTTTCATGTTCTGTTCTGAGTTCTGGGCTGTTTTTCACGTTCAAGAGGTGTCCTATTGGTCCCCAAGCATACTCAAATGGGGTCCCCATTTCCTCAAGAGGCTTAATCAAGCCAGTCCAAGTAGGTATAATGTTTGACTCTAATTCTTCTAGTCTTTTCTCAGCATCTGAGAGAACCTTGGATACCGCGGGTTCAATATGTTCTGGTCGAATTAAATCAAACCTGCTTATTCCTTCTGTGATTAGAAGTGGATTATCGGATAATGCCATAACAAGACAGATGTGTGGTGATATTTAGAAAGGTTGGCTAATAGACCCCAAATATTTTCGTCTAGTTTAGTGAATGCAAAAAATGATGAATCACATGAGATTCCAACAAGAATCAGTCATACATCCATTTTCCTGAGCTCCGCCCAGTAGCTCAGAGCGTTCCCCGGTCGTTTACCCGGCAGCGAGATGGATATCACCGAACCGTTCAGCACTTGTTTCCTTGGCTTGAGTGAAATATGTAGATTATAGGGTAGCCTGTTGGAGTCCTCGGTGCCTATGTCACCTGAAAAACTACCTTTGATGTAGCCATCTTGAAAGCGCGTGTTGTCGAGGAGGGCAGGTAACTGGTCTCTCATCTTTACGTAGATATCCCCAGAGTCCTTTATCGAGAGGCGGATTGTGATATCCTCTTTGTAGGTGTGAACAGAACCTGACCATTCTCCAACAAGCTCAGGTGAAGGCTTGAACGTTACAGGCTCCTGTTTATCCTCTTCCTCGGATCTGAAACAGTAACCCGGCAGCATCACCGATAAGATTTCCTTGACGATGAGGCTAGTGAGGAAGTATTGACGTGAGTTACATAAAACAACCACAGCCAGACTCTCGGAAGGAACCAACACCAGCTGGGTAGCCACGCCACCCATAACGCCGTTGTGGCTAACTATGGAGTAACCTGATTGTTTTGAGGCTTCCCACCCTATTCCATAACCAGTGTCCTCTTTGATTTTCATAGTGGGGCGCTGCATCTCGTCGATGTTCTCATCAGACAATATGGCTTCATGGTCCTGTAGATGGTTTTTCAGGTGGAACATACCGAACCTCACCAACTCATGGGCGTTGCAGTACACTGCTGATGCGCCTCTGTGGTCAAAATCGTAAAACGGGAGGGGTTGACCGTCAACCCCGTACCGTATCGCATGCTGTTCTTCATTTTCTTTCCCGATGTTCACATACGCGGCATTCATACCGAGGGGGAGGAACACCTCCTCCCGAATGAAGTCAGGGTAACTCTTACCCGAGACACGAGAAATTACGTAGTCGAGAACCCCGTAACCAAGATTACAGTACTTGTACCTCTCGCCGGGAGCCGCAGATATGTTCCCAAATCGTCTGAGGGTTTCCTCGAATGGCGGTGGGCTGTAGGGGTCGTCTTTGTAAAAGAACTGGCAATGCAAGGGTAGACCAGAGGAATGGTTGGCTACTCGGCGGACCGTTGCGTCTTTTTGGTCTCCCACCCATGCTTTTAGCTTGGCGTCTCCAAGATAATGGTTGACTGGTTTATCGAGGTCCAGTTTTCCTTGTTCTTTTAGTATCATTAGTCCTGTCGCTGTTATGGGTTTGGTGATGGATGCTAGTGAGTATAAGGTGTGTTCGTCGGCTGGAATCTGGTTCTCTTTGTCTGCCCAGCCAAATCCTTCTTCCCATAAGGTGGCACCGTTTTTTGCTACTGCTACGGTTATGGATGGAATGTTTTTTTCTACTAGTTTTTGCTTGATAAGTTTTCGAATGCTGGTGAATGCGTCTTGCTGGGTATGGGGTTTTTGGTTCAATTATTATCAATCTTAGGTTATTTGGCTGAGTTATAATGTTGACTTACCTGATATAGTCATCATCTGTGGTCACAGATTGTTATCATGGTAAATAATGAAGTATTCAAGTTTCATGTAACAGGTAGGTTGAATTTCTCGCAGTATAACAAAGTGTGCAAATAGATAAAAAAGAGATACAACTATGAAATACGTCTGTTTATATCAATTAGCGGGTATATTCTAATATGTCAGATAGATACTATCGCCATGTAAACATCCAAATATACCACGAAAAAAGAGATTGCAAAAAACTACAAGAAGAATCCAAGACAAATACCCAACTTTTAGTTTATAAATCAAAACCTAAAAAATACACGCCATGTGAATGCGTCAAATAGATGCCTCTTTCTGAAATCATCTAACTTAGAAATCCAAATAGACAACTTGTATTAAGATTCAAACCATACAATAGATATGGCGATCATTGTCTTTTATTCCTATATTCTCATACTAGGTGGCTTTCTGATGCTAGTTGGAGCCTTTATAGGGCTAGCATACTCCAAAAAAGAAGAACAGGAGACCAATAAAATATTCCAAAATCAAGCCTTCACTCTAACTGATCGATTTATCCAACCATTTAGAATGCACCAGAATGGAGAAATAAACATTCAAATAGACTCCAAGATAAACAACCAAACAGAAAACCCACCCATTTTTAACGTATATTTGACTGATCTTTATGCTAATATTGACATGGACTATTCGTATGGGCCAAGATATTTAGAGTCCAGTCAACTAGGCACAGTAAATAAAACACTAGATTTGAAGATAGGTGAATACAACCTGATTTTTGAGTGTTCAGGAGAATCAGAGATTCTTGTAGAATATAGTGTTAATTTGATTTATCCTGATTATCCTTACTCAAAATATGTTGACTGGGCTCTCGCGTTCGTTGACATAGGTGTCTCCATGCTTCTAGTTGGTCTAACCCTATACCTTGGTTCAAGAGCCTAACATGATTCTATTATGGAGAATAACTCTTTATCTAAACATCAAATTATGGCTCAGAAGGACATGGACAGGGAAACTCGCAACTAGTTAATTCAGTTTCTAGTTTTTGAAGCAGTTTTTGAAGTCTAGTTGGAGGAATCGCTTGTTCAATAACCTGCATAAATGCTTTCAGAAATTGCTCAATAGGACAAGGAAAAGGATTATCATTTTTTCTTATCACGTCAAGATATGTAGAAGAGTTATCTGGCATCTGGGTTTTTACTGCTTTATCCCATTCACCATACTTCGTTATGTATAGTTTTTGCAGTTCATCGGTATTATATCGTTGAGGCATCATTCTGATTATTCCATCATATTTTTCG
>Ga0272442_10000699_pt1 | contig 52611 bp, 51 predicted proteins | sample SSMForm2O_FD_200262 | JGI IMG/M metagenome (GOLD analysis project Ga0272442, IMG submission 200262) | Marine sediment archaeal communities from Little Sippewissett salt marsh, Falmouth, MA, United States - SSM-Form-2O | ecosystem: Environmental > Aquatic > Marine > Wetlands > Sediment ... | reverse complement strand
CGCGGACCGTGACAAACGGCTCAAATTCTACCCGAGCGGAAGCTGGGGGCCGGAGGAGGCGCGCGACATTGTCCACTTCCACAGCCAGAGCATAAACCAATGAAGTATAATGAAAAGTTGATACGTTTTCAAAAACTGCGGATAAGCGCATTCCCGTACTTTCCTGTCCCGGTAGGCACGGGTCGTTACGGGTGGGTGGTGAAATAGGGAGCGGGCGGAGTCGGCATGCACGACTGGCGTATGTCAGAACCCGGTAACCCGGTAGACCTCTTCTATACTGGTTTCTCCCGCCAGGATCTTGCGCGCGCCGTCCTGTACAAGCGTGGTCATGCCGTGGGTGATCGCTTTCGTTCTGATTTCGTTTGCATCCGATGTTTTCAAAATCAGCTTTTTCAAGTCGTCGTCGAGATCCATCATCTCAAAAATTGCGGTTCGACCGTGATATCCCGTTTTCATGCAGGCAGGACATCCCTTGCTCCGGTATATGGTATGCGTGTCCAGAAGCCGTCGATCTATGCCGACCTTGGCCAGTTCTTCATCATCCGGGATATAGGATTCCTTGCATTCGGGACAGAGCATTCTTATCAGGCGCTGTGCCACAATGGCAATGACGGACGACGAGACGAGGAAGGGTTCCATGCCCATGTCAATGAGACGCGTAACCGAACTTGCCGCATCATTGGTATGGAGCGTGGAGAATACGAGATGCCCCGTGAGAGACGACTGGATGGCAATTTCGGCTGTCTCCCCGTCCCGGATCTCTCCCACTAGGATCACATCCGGGTCTTGCCGTACGATTGAACGCAGACCCCGCGCAAAGGTGAGATCGATTTTGGGATTTACCTGAATCTGGCCGATGCCGTCCATCTGGTACTCTATGGGGTCTTCTATCGTGATAATGTTGATGTCAGGGTTGTTGATGGTCGATAACGCGGCGTAGAGGGTCGTGGTTTTGCCACTTCCCGTCGGTCCCGTCACGAGAATGATACCGTAGGGCGAGTGAATGATATTGTCAAGTGTCTTCAATCGCGCTGCGTCGATACCTAGGTCTGTCAATTTGAAGATGGTGCCGGTCTTGTCGAGCAGGCGCAGTACGGTCCGTTCACCGAAGGCGGTCGGAATGACGGATACACGGATATCGATGATCTTGTCTCCGATCCTGATGTCAATACGGCCGTCCTGGGGAAGCCGTTTTTCGGCTATGTTCAGGTTCGCCATAATCTTGATGCGTGATGCCAGGGATGACTGGATCCCCTTCGGCAGATTCATGATGTTATAGAGTACACCATCGATTCTGTAACGCACGATGACCGATTTTTGAAACGGTTCGAGGTGGATGTCACTTGCCCGCGCCTTGACAGCCCGGGAAAGCATGAGGTTGACGAGTTTGATCACCGGCGCATTGCTGGTATCGTCCAGCAGATCTGCCGTTTCCTCGATTTCCGAAATGATGCTGTCGGTGGACTCGCCGTTCATGTCATGGATAAATTCTTCTTCGGATTCCTGGCCCATATCATACAGAAAATTAATCGCCGACAGGATTGCCGTTCGTGTGGCAAGCACAATCTCCACCGACCTCCATCCCAGGATGTGCCGGAGGTCGTCGAGGGCCTGAAAATCGGAAGGATCGTTGACGGCAATGAATGTCCCCCGATCCGTCCCCAGCGGTACCATCTTGTGTTTTTTGAGGTACTGGATCTGCACATCTCTGGTAAATTCGATTTTGAGGTCTTCCATAGGGAGTTCGGCCCAGAATGGCAACCCGAATTCGCGGCTCATCGCCTCGAGCACCTCCGTTTCTCCGACGGCTTTCTGCTGGATTAGAATATCCATCAGGCTGCCACCCCTGGTAGCCTGGATCTCGCGTGCCTCGGCAATCGTTTTTTCTTCCAGACCGAACCGTTCTATGAGGTTATTTGAAAAGTGTGCGCGTGCTGTCATATGGTTACTTCTCGTCCCTGTACTTCCTGCGCAATGACTTGATAACCCCCTCTTCGACCTTGTCGATGTGTTCTTTCTTTTCCTGGTAAATCGCCGTGGCCTCGGCGGGGTTTTCGACGATATGCGGTGTAATGAATATGAATAAATTGGTGTTGTTGCGGGTTTCGCTCTGATATTTGAAGAGCCAGCCCAGCAACGGAATATTTCCGAGACAGGGAACCTTCCATTCTTCGGTGGTGATGTCTTCTCCGACAAGCCCGCCGATGACGATCGTATTGCCGTCTTTGATGACCACGGCCGTCTTGGCGGTGCGTTTCAGCGTTGTAGGTCGATCAACCGAATCCGTGGTGGACGCCAGTTTGGTGACCTCCTGGTAGACATTGAGCCGTACGAAGCGTTCCTGGCTGATCTGGGGGGTGATTTTCAGGGTCGTCCCCACGTCCTTGTACTCGTAGGAGCTGTAGTCGACATTGGCGGAAGATGTCTCCGCCCGTGTCTGGTACGGCCTGTTCTCACCGGCATAAATTTCCGCTTCTTCGTTATCCAGCGTCAGTATCTGGGGTGTCGAAAGGATGTGCACATCCCTGTCCTTCTGGTAGGCCTGAAAGATGGCGCCCAGGTTGGGGAATTCAAGCCCCCCGATGGAGATGGTCTCTCCCAGCACACCGACCGAAAATCCTGACGGAAACCCGACGACGGTTGAGCCCTCCGAAGGGGCCGGTATAATGCCGCTGCTCTGAAACGATCCGCCGTAGACCTTTGTCCTGCCCTCGGTGGTACTCAGGTAATCGCCGCCGACCCACTCGGCGCCGAGGTTGAAATTTTTATCGACATTCACTTCCATAAGAAGGGCTTCGATGTATACCATGGGGCGCGGGATGTCGAGGGCCTCGATCACGCCTTGAAGCACTAGGTACTCCTGCCTGGCAGCGGTGATAATCAGGGTGTTGGTGGCCTTGTCCGGAACGATCTGGATATCCTTCGAGAGCACGGGCATTTTGCCCTTTTCATTGGGCTGGGTACTCTTGGTCGGGATATTCATCAGGACCTTCGTCAATTCCTCGGCATCGGCATTCTGAAGACGATATACCCGGATCCGGGCCTCGCCCCGGGGTACTTCCTGGTCGAGGAGCTTCACGAGTTCTCTGATACGGAAGGTATCATTTTCACTCGCAACCGTAATGATGGTGTTGGTCCGTTCATCGGCCACGATCTTAATTTCGGAGGCCATGGCACCCTTCGGTGCGCGAGCCCTCTGCTGAAATATCAGGCTCAACGATTTGGCAACGTCCTGGGATGAGGCGTGGGCAACGGGGATTACAGAAATCTGTTCCTCAATTCCCTCGGTATCCAGGGCCTCGATGATCTTTAACAGCCGCTTGATATTGGAGAGCAGGTCCGTCACAATCAGCATGCCTGTAGGGGCATACGACAGGATGACGCTTGCTTTCGACACCATGGGGGTCAGTACTTTTCGCAGTTCGTCGGGACTTGCATATTTGAGGGCGATAATCTGGGTAATAATCTTGTCTTCGGGAGTAATGGCTTCTCTTTTAAGACGGGTTTCTATATTCTTTTCCCGGGCGGTGCGTACGGGAATGATCTTGACGATATCGCCTGCAGTAATTGCGGCAAAGCCGTGCACCTCGAGTACCGACTCGAATACCTTGTACGCCTCTTTCAAAGAGATTTTGGTCGGCGAGATGATCGTGACGTTACCCCGCACGGCCTTGTCGATGACAAAGTTTCTGCCCGTCAATTCACTCATGAACTTGATGAACACTTTGATGTCGACATCGTTGAAGTCTATTGTCACGGAGCGTGGATCGTCGATGCCCTTTTCGGCAGACGGCGTTTTCTCTGCGATGGGCCGCTGTGCCGGGGGCTGTGGCAGCCGATCCTGCAGCGGTGTCGTTTTTTTGTCGGTTGTCGTGACAAGATTCCGCTCGCCCGTCACCCGGGCACCGAAGACATGCGGCGCGCCTATCATAAGCCCGAACAGAATGGTGCAGATAAATAACAGCGGTGTCCTGTGGGATAATGTTTTCATTGTAATTGATGTTCCCTTGTTATGGGTGAAACGTTCACACCTGCTCGTGCGAGCCGAAACCTGTTCATGGTGTATCTCTTTCGGCATTGAACTGAACAATTTTCTCAATATCCTCTCGTGGGGGAAGCAATATTTTTTGACCGGGGTATATTATATTGGAATTTGCAAGTGCCTGATTTACCTTCTTAATCTCATTTAGCACCCTGCGTATATCCCTGTCGGAGACGGCATAGTGGGCCCGTATGATATCAAAAATCCATTCCCCCTCTTTTACGATGTAAAGATCGCCTCTTTCACCGGAAACTTTAACCTCATTTCCCATGAGTTCACGAAATTCGGTGAAATTATGTAACCTACTTAAGTCTTTATCATTTTTTGCCCAGTTTTTCACATCCTTTTTTAGGCCGATTGCTTTTTTCAGATACGTGAAACTTTCGGCCATGTTTCCCGACAGGCTGTGAACACATGCTAGGTTGTAATAGGGGTCCACATAGTCCTTCCTGTTATAGATTGCCTTTTTGAACAGACGTATGGCGTTGTCGAACTTTTTCTGCGACATATAGATAACACCGAGATTATTCATGGCAGTCGCAAATTTCGGATCAATTTTCAAAATTCTCACGTACAGTTTTTCTGCTTCCCGAAGATTATTGTGTTGCTGATACTTGAGAGCACTGTCGAATAACTTTTGCGGATCCGGCGATTTCGGTGCCGGCGGCGTCTTGGAGGGTGGTGTGTCCTGCTTGGAAAGCTGTGCATTTACCAACGATTCAAATGGGGGTGCTGCGACAGGTACTGTGACCACCGGTGCCGGGTGGGGCGGTTCGGATCGCATCGTCGATGGAGCAGGTCGTGACGGAGGCCGGGTGTGTGGCGTTGCCGGTGCCGCATTTTCGGGTGTTTTGTCGAGATCCTGTGTCGCCTGAGCTCTGTTTTTCGCGGCAGGTGAAGCGGCGATTGTGGCCGAAGGCTGCGGCAGTTGCCGCTGCACTGCATTAATGTGCCGGGACGAGGCGTTTTCGGGTGCGATTTCTTGGGTGGCGGTCCTGTCCGAGACCAGATATATCCCCAGGGCGACGGCTGCAATCGCAAGTACCGCGACGCACACCACCGGTCGCTTCGAGCCCGTTTTTTCCGGCACACCGTCGTCACTGTGCTGTCCGGGCAGCATCTGCCTGTAGCGTTGGTAGAGCGTGTCTTTTTCTTTTTGTGCCTTTTTCAAGGCGTCATTAATATGGCTCATTGTACAAGGTTTAACAGTGATAATAATTTCATGATATTGGTACTGTGGATCATTCCCAGCAGCACCAGTATAATCAGGAAAAGCAGTATGTTAAGCAATAATTGCCGACGATCCGGCGTCACCGGATTCTTCTGCTTTACCATATGCCGTCCGCCTATGTCATGGGCCGCCTCTTTGATTGCCGCACTGTCGATAGCATGAGTGTCTCGAGTGTATGCAATGAGAAGCGCCCGATCACAGATAGTATTAATCCTGCGCGGGATTCCCCGTGAATACTCGAAGACGGATTTGCAGGCTCCCTTGATGAAGTTCGGGTTGCCTTCGGTACCGCCGGCCACGGCCAGGCGGTGTGCAACATATCTCTTTACCTGATCGCGATCGAGTGGTCCGATATTGTATCTGACGGTGATTCTTTCATTCAACTGTTGCAAAAGAGGTGAATGCAGCAAATCATCAAGTTCGGGCTGTCCGACCAGGACGATCTGCAGCAGTTTTTCCTGTTCCGTTTCAAGATTCGAAAGCATCCTGATTTGTTCCAGTGTTTGCAGCGAAAGGTTCTGACTTTCATCGATGAGCAGCACCGCATTTTTCCCCGCGGTAAAATTTTCAAGCAGGAATGTATTCAGCGTATCGATATAACGTTTTTTCGAACGTTTTCCCTGTCCCGGTCCGATTCCGAACTCTGTCATGATGGTTTCCAGGAGATCCAGGTCCGACAGGTACGAATTCAGAATCAATGCGCTTGAAATCGAATCGTCGAGCATTGAGAGCAGCGCCCGGCAGATGGTTGTCTTGCCCGTGCCGATATCACCCGTGATCACGATAAAGCCTTTGCGTTCGTTGATGCCGTATACAAGGTGATTCAGTGCTTCTCTATGTTGGGGACTCAGGTACAGGTATCTGCTGTCCGGCGTGACGTTAAACGGATTTTCACTGAGTCCGAAAAAGGGTGCGTACATACGGTAATATCTCGACTGTTTATGAAATATTCATGAGTGAGTTATGCCTGTTACTGAAAAACGTATTGCAATTCTTCCTCTTTGCCTCTTCGTTTTATATTCACGGTGATTTCCGATCCGCTCGTCATGCCCCTGTACAACTCCAGCATCTTGTCGGCGCTTTCGATGGATTGCCCGTTGACACCGCGGATCACATCGCCATTTTTCAATCCCATTTTCTCGAAGATACTCCCCCGTTTGATTCTACTGACCATGAATCCATCAGGCTTTCCTCCCGAGAAATACGGCCGCACGCGAACCTGGGTGAGCATTTCATTCATATTCTGAAAGGCCGAGTCGATCTCCGCCTTGCTGACTTCGATTCTGCCTCCTGCCTGCGTGGCCTTCTGTCTGCCCTTTTCTGCAACAGAGCTGCTTTCTTCCATGGTGAGTACTTCATCCTTGCCGTTTACACGCAGGATCACCTTGCCCCGGAGAATTTTTACCACAGTGGCTTCGGATATCTCGTCGCCAACGCGGTACAAGTCCTGTGCTTTTTTCCCCTTTTCTTCAATCACCGCGTAATCGAACTCACCATTTCCGGATGCGGTCCCTATGAGGCTGAGTTGCAGCTTCGTCGGCTCCAGGTTTTCGACATCTATCTGGACGTCCGGTTGTCCCTCACTTACCGAACCAAAGAGATTTCGATCCAGAATTGCCCGATATGAAGCCGTTGAGGCTTTCGGGGCGGCTTTCGGGGTGTTGGCTTTTACCGCGAGGGGCATTTCGGTGCGCACATTTACCAATCGGGCATCGACGACTTTATAAAATATATCGACGCACAGATAAGAGAATACGGTGATTGCCGCCAAAATTAATAGTGTTCGATAGCGTGCTGCCATGGTGTTACATAAGCCTCGGGATCGGTTTATTGAATGTTCCGCCGATATAGGTGGAAAACGTTCTGTTCAATGCCGGTATTTCTACAGAGCCTTTCAAGGCCAACCTGCTTTGGTTTATATTCCTGTTTATATATACGTTGCCCTTGAGCGACCCGCGAAGTTCTTTGCCGCGGAACGTGATACTGTCTACCTTGAGGGTTCCGTTTCTCAGCGCGAGTTGTGCGCTGATCGAATCAAATGTCAATGCATCAAACCCGAACATGCTCTTAAGAAGCTGGATCGTCCCTTGTGTGAGGGTCAGTTTCGCATCTCCGGTACCTTTCATAGCTTGTTCATACCTACCGCTGAATGTCAATGATCCGTCAAGAATGCCCGTGATTTTGCGTCCCAGGTGCTTTTTTAACAACGTACAGTCTCCCACGTTCACACGTGCAAGGTCCATGGTGGCGGCAATCGGGCTTCTGGTTGTGAACCGATGGATGAAATTTACACGGGCGTGAATCCTGCCACCATAGGCGTTCGCATCCACAAGGCATGATAATCGGCCCTGCAGTCCCTGCATGATGGCCGGTCGTATCTTCACGACGTCAGCTTCCAGCAGCGAGTTCGGTGTATTGATGAACCGGAGTGTTGCCTTGCGCAGAGTCACCGACGGCAGGATGCCGAACGTTGAATCCTCTGCAGAGATAACCATCTCCGGGTTCCTGTCGTGTATCGCGGCAAAGAGATGACCGGTCACCGCCTCCGAAGGAAACTGCCACCAGAGAAATACCGCCGTGATAAAAAAACCATACAAGATATAGAGTGTAAGTCTTTTCCTGGACATTGACTCCTCGTTTCATTCTGACCTGCCGTCTGTACAAAGTCCTACCGCCGGCATGCCCTGCAGGATGAAGATACGCTTACTGGTAAGTGACAACCTGCATCAACACGGTAAGGAAGTTTTTATCCGTTTTGTTTTTTTTGATTGAAATGCGTTTTATTTTTACCAGGTCCTTTGAAGATTCTACAAAATAGAGATAATCAACAAGCTGTTTCATATTGATACCCTCGATCTTCATTTCGACGGATGATTCCTTGTACAGGGCATCACCGCTTGCGGACACTGATGGCTTCATATATTTAATGTGTGTTTTCACCCCTGCACGCCCCGCTTCCTTCTCAAGAAAAGAGAACAGGGTAAATCCCCGGGTACGCCGGGAAAGTGCCTTGGTGACATTCTCGGAGTTAATTTTCAATGAGTTGTATTCGGCACTCAGTGTGCGAATTTCCTGCAGCGTTTTTTCACTAGTGTGAATGGAATGTTTGATCTTGGCCTTGGCATCGAAAAGAGGGAACAAGACAAACTGCGCCACGAGAAACACGACAACTGCAACGCCGCCGCTGATCACATAGAACTTCTCCCGCTTGGTCAGTTTGATTTTCGTCAGGATATCCGTTATCCTTCGTTCTCCGGGACGATGTTTCAACAGCATGGTTTCCGGCCTCTTCATTATTGTTTCAGAATCATTCTCAGGTCAAACCCGATCCTGCTTCCCTTTTTGATCAGATTTGCCGAACTTATTTTTACATCGGTGTAGTACGGTGATGCCGCCAGGGCATTCTTAATCGTATCCACCGTGTTGAAATTATTCGTTTCTCCCTTGACTTCGATCGTTTGGCCGTCATAGGTGAAGTTTGTGATCAGAAAATCGATGTGTGCGGGAATGATCCGCGAGATATCATTCAATATGGTAATTACGTTTGTTTCAAAATTCAGGGTGCCGGAGCCGGCGGAGGATTTGCGGGCTTCGGTAATTCGTACCTTGAGTTGCTGCACAGGATCAACAATGCGGGTTATATCGGGGGCCGTTTCTTTAAAGACCGTGTTGATTTCTTGCTTGAGGCTATGGAGGTATTTCCGGTCGTAATGATAATCGATAAAAAGGTCGATTCCCGCAAGGAGCAGGGCACACGCTGTCAAGACAGTGACCCAGATGATATCTTTCCTGAATTTCACATATTTTTTTTTCGGCCCGAATTCGCCCATGGCGAAATTGAAGCCACCGGCCTTTTTGGTCGGCCTTGTTGCCAGGGCCAGGGCATGATTCATTATCATGGGGTTCCAGTCATGCCCTGCATCTTCCCCGAAACTTATATTGTCCGTTGTGGTAATATCGACGGGGACAACCGGGACTGCGAAGAAATTGTCGATTTCCGACCTCAGATGCGGGTTGAGCGCACCTCCGCCAGTAAGGTAGAGCGCCTCTATGTCCGTTTCACACTCGCCTTTCAATGCCAGAAATCGGATGGTATTCTCGACATCTTTGAAAAATTGTCGGATATTCTGTGTCGTGTGGCCGTCGGTGTCTGCATCGCCTGCGGCAATTGTCTCATTCCCAAAATCGAAGATGCGAACGTGGCAGATCTTGCCTGCATCGATCAATATACAGGCAGTGTCGACAGCCCCAATGTCCAGCAGAAGACAGCACCCGGGTGCCAGGCCTCCTTCGATAAGTTTCAACGCGACTGCGACGGAGTTGATGTCGATGATGGACGCCTCGATGCGATGAGCTTCAAAAAGTCCGGACAGTGATCGAATCTCCGACCGTGGGATAACGGCCGTCAGGATATTCGATTGTTCCTTCTGCGAGATCATCAGATAATCGATGGCCGCATCATCAAGCGGGTAGGGAATGAGAGGCTCCAGTTCGAAGGGAATGGTCTGGCTGATTTTTTTTCTATCCCTGAACGGCAGGGTGATACTGCGAAACGAAAAATGCTGTATCGGCAGGGCTGTGATACACACACTGTTTTTTGTGATGTCGTCTTCAAATAATGCCGCAAGGGCGTTTTCCATACTGCCGGCTTCGGCGATATCGATGAGCCGGTAATCATTTACTTCATACCCCTTGAGGGCGGCAGTCACCTGGACTGCCTTGATGCTTCGCGTGCCGATGTCAAGTCCGAGGATTCTTTCCGGCATCAGTCTACCTTCCAGGACAATATTTTTGTCTTCTTTTGTTGACGTTGCCGCTCGACGACTCCACATGCGGTCAGATTCATGGTGTCCAGATAGCCCGTGGAGGTGATTTTGAATATGGAGCTTGCCGTTGTGACCAATTCCTCGTCAATCGAAATCGCCGCCATCCCTGTTACATTCTTGTACCATAATGGATCAGAGAGATCATTATTTTCATCTTTTCTGAATTCTTCCATTTCCGCCACCATGTCGTCGGTGATCTCGTCATCGAGAGATCTGAGGACCAATGCCGGGGCCGTATTGATGTTAATCCGGCCATCGCCGTGCAACGTTATAAAGGATGCCAGCCCCGGTGAATCTTCGGTCCCGTAGTATAATGTGTCGGTAATGCCTTTGATTCGCAGCAATTCGTCAACACTGTCGAGGGGACCGTTTTTACATTCGTAGGGAGTGTCCAACCCCTGGTAATAGGCATTTTCCGCCCCAAATCCCGTAATCTCGTCATCCTCGTCGATCCAGTCTTTTATTGCATCAACAATATCACGAACTTGTTGTTCGTCAAGATCAAAATCGGATAACCCGAGAAATCTCACCAGCATGTCCTGTGTCCGCACATTGAATTCGATGCCCTCCACCAGCTTGTTGAGCGGGAGCTTGCCCGCTTCATCTTCGATCCTGAGGTCGAAGGCGCCTGACTGAAAAAATGCGCTGGAAATGTTTGAAATCAAGGCAGATTGTGCCCAGTCTTCATTCAGAGAATCGAATTCGTTGTCATCCTCAATCAAAAGCGCTTCCGCCCCGAAAAACCCCGATTTTGCAATGTACATGAGTTTGAACGTGTCTGCAAGGTCTGCCGCTCCATATACCGCCGAACGTGATGCGATGTTAAACTGAAGCGTCACTGCAACGATAATGCTTATTATCAGCAGTACGAGGATCAGGGCAATTCCCTTGTTGTCGGTAAGGATCTTCATTATTTGCTTTTACCTGTCGCCGGGACATATGCCTTCGTCATGAACCGATAAGGGGTGTCTTCGCTGTCGGGATGGGCGAATTCCAGGTGCACGGCCACCAGTGAGGGGGCCTTATCCCTATGGTCGTCCGTTCCGGAATCCCAGCGATCGTATTCGTTGCCGTTTTGATCATAAAACGTATACATGATCGATGAAATCCCTCGTGCGAGGATGTGTCCGTTGTCTTTTGCGAATGTCGGATTTTCGCCACCCTCATACAGGGCGTCATTACGCATCAGTAGGTACTCGTTTTCTGATTGTCCCTCGGCAACATAATATGTAATCCCGGCGATACTCGCTGAACTGCCGCGTTCGAAATCGATATGTGACCGTGCAAGAAACACGAGCTCCATCATGGTATCCCCTATTTCACTCGTTTGTGACACGCACACGAACTTATTGCCGTATCTGCAGATGGCCCCCAGATCGGCCACCAGGCGTTTCATGGTACTGCGGGCCATGCCGTATATTTCATCTTCCCGGTCTGTCTCTCGGACAATCCGCATTGTTCCCGTATAGGCCCCGTAGATTGTCGACAATGCCAGTGTCAGTATGAAGATGGCAATAAGGATTTCAACTAATGTGAATCCGTGTCTTTTGTAAAAATAAACCATTGCGGAATACCGTGACTCACACACATGTTACCTGTGCATGAACCTGTACAGCACAAGGCTGTAGGTGTTGTTCGATGTCATGGTGTCATTGGTGACGATCACCTCAATTTTTTTTACGTTATCGAATTCCGTGTCGGATACATCGACCTGCCATGAATAGTCCAGGAAGTGTTCCTCGAAGTCGCCCCTGCCGGACACAATGTCATCGGGGGCTGCTGCTTCGATCTCGGCCATTCTGCCCTGTGCCAGGAGTGCGGCTGTCGTTTCAAATCGGGCACGACTTGTCATCGAGATGCTCTGAGCCTGAGACTGAAAAACTGCCACAAGGGCTATGGCAAGAATTGCCATAGCAAGCATGACTTCAAGGAGGGTGAATCCTGTGATGTGTGCCGCGCTCGTCTTCGCGTGTGTCGGGAAGCCTGAGCGGACACATCCCGGAAACCATTTCATCATGATGTTAATCTTTCGTATGATACCATATATTGCAGCCATAAACCGGCAAATTATATGGATAAAAAAGTTACTTAACACGGCATCACTTGTTTTTCAATGCCTGATTTATCGACCGTGTTGCGGAGGCGGCAATGCGGGCTCAATGGATGCGGGTTTCTGTTTTCGAAGAATGCCGGACCTGCAAAGCGGTAATGGCCGTTATTGAAAAGGCAATCATGCGTGCCGCCCATTTATGTCAATAATATTCAATATCTTTGATGTTGCCCGGTACTTGTTTGCTGTGTTGCGGTTCGTCCGACGGCATGGGACCCCAAAAACAGACCCAGTCGCAGGGTTGCCACACGTGAAACCTGGATGCGTTTGATGCTTATCTCAAGTATGCCCGATGTCATCGGTACGGTTTTGGTCGTTTACCGCTGTGTCACGGAAAGATATGGCTCTGCCGCCGATACGCCATGCCATGGGGAGCGGTGCTGGACCGAGCACTCCTACCGGATGGATCGGATATTCAAGGAAAAACTTGAGGGCGCACCACTCCGGTGAAGATGAACGCAGTAAGGGAATCTGTGGGTTGTCATCATTTGTGTGTACACGCTTTGGGGGCATGTCCCGACATCCGCAGCTCCGCTGTCGTCGCCGGGAGTGCCGGTGCGAGAATGGATTGTATCAGCCGGCATAGCGGTACTCTATGTAGGAGTCCTTCGTTTCTATTGTGGTTAGGAAAGGATGGAATATAAGCGTGAATGTGCGTTCTCCCCGGGATAGGTGCAGCACGGCAGGCTGTATGTAGCCTTTTTTGAAAAATCGAATCGTGACCTCTCCCTCGGATATCTTTTGCCTGTCAAAGTAATAGATGTCCGCAATTCTGACATCATCCGGCAGGCGCCAGGCGCGTTTCTTTACCTCACTGACTGCCTCGGGCGTCATATCGACGCTGTATGAACAGATTGTACCGGTACTCAGATCGAAATGCAGAATATAATCCACGTGATTTCGCACGCTCTCGTGCCGCAGGTCGTATGTCATGTTCATCAGGCGGGTGACTGTTTTTTTCAGATCGTCACTCAAGATGGTGTCCCGCACTCTGGGGACGGCAATCAGAAGCATGAGACTGATGAGAAATACGACGACGGTGAGTTCTATGAGGGTAAAACCCCTGTTATTCGATGTCCCAGCTGTTGATGTCTTTGTCTTTTCCTTCACCACCCTGTTCACCATCTGCCCCGTACGATAATAAATCGTAATCACCCTGGGTTCCCGGACTCAGGTAGACGAACTCGTTTCCCCATGGGTCTTTGGGAACTTTTCCCTTTTCGAGATATCCGCCGTCCCGCCAGTTACGGGGAAGCTGACCCACCGACGGTGCTTCGACGAGGGCCTGAAGTCCCTGTTCGGTTGTCGGATAATTCCCGTTGTCCAGTCTATAAAGTTTGAGAGCCGTTTCAATGCTTTCTATCTGTATCCTCGCTTTTGCCTGTCGGGCTTCTTCCGGCCGACTCATTATCCGCGGCACGATCAGCCCTGCCAGTATGCCCAGAATAACAATCACCACCATCAATTCGATGAGGGTGAATCCACGGCTGTCAATGCGTCTTTTCATAGGTGTCTCCTGTGTGACGGGGCCGTATCCCGATATTTTTCAGTACGCCTGTCGGGGGCTGCTCCCGCCGGTTATTTGATGAGCTGGTTCATTTCAAAAATCGGTAACAAGATGGATACGACAATGATTCCGACAAACACTCCCATCACCAGAATCATGATCGGCTCCAGCATGGACGTCATTGAAATGATATTCGATTCTACCTCGGTCTCGTAGCTGTCTGCAACCTTGTAGAGCATATTCTCCAACATACCACTCTGTTCGCCGGCCGAAATCATCTGGATCGCCATGGGTGGGAAGAGCGTGCTTTTTGAAAGAGTGCCGGATAAGTTCAGCCCTTCCTCGACATCCTTTGCGGCATCTCCGATGACGCGGGCAAGCAACTGGTTGCCGACGACATTTTTTACGATTGCCAGGGCGGTCAGCATCGGGACTCCGCTTTCCAGGAGTGTTCCCATGGTGCGGCTGAAACGGGCCAGGGCCATCTTGTGAAGCACGGGGCCCACAAAGGGTGCTTTGAGTTTGATCCTGTCCCACAGGTGTTGTCCCTTCTGGGTCTTCGTAAATGCATACCGCGTACTGAAGAAAATAATAATACACAGTACCAAGAGCATGAGCCAGTATGATTTCAGAAAACTGCTTACCGAAATCAGAACCACCGTGATTCCGGGCAGGGTCTGATGCATTTCGTCGAAAATGCCGGTAATCTTGGGAATGATGAATGTCGTCAGGAAAAGCAGGACACCCGAGCCGATTACAAACATGAAGAGCGGATACGCCAGGGCGGCGCTGATCTTGCCTCTGAGTACCTGCTGGCTTTCACTGAAATCGGCCAGTCGTTCGAGGACGATGTCGAGTGTCCCCGATGCCTCGCCGGCCCGCACCATATTGACATAAAAAGGTGAAAAGATACGTGGGTAATCCGACATGCTTTGTGCAAGTCCTTTCCCTTCATTTACCCCTTCCTTTATCTGGGCCAGCGTTTTCTTCATCGTCGGGTTGACCGCCTGTGATATAAGGGCGGTAAGTGAGGCGATAAGGGGGAGGCCACCACCGAGAAGCGTCGCCAGCTGGCGCGTCATGACTGTCGTTTCCCGGAAGCTGACACGTTTCAGAAAGGCAAAGACCGATTGCGGCTCGGTTTTCTCATCTTTCGCCTTCGCGCTTGTTTCCTTGAGATCGATGGGGAATATGTGCGTCTCCCGCAGCTTTTGCCTGGCTGCCGCAAGACTGTCGGCATCGATAATGCCTTTTAATTTTTTGCCCCTGGCATTGAGAGCACGGTATTCATATACTGGCATGATTATACGAGTATGTCGTTTTATAATTGCGCAATATCAATCAACCTATCACACTTGTCTACCTCTAACATAATAGGGGTACGATTTCAATATAAGGTGCGCGGTGGTGTTTCAGTTTTTCATTTCCGGTCTGATTGTGTCCCGGGAGCGCAGGTACCCACGGTAACCGTGTAAATCCCTCGCCAGCATATCATCAATACGTCGGTGACTGAAAAAAACGCACCGTGTCACAGAAGACTTTCTTACTGACATTATGATTTTTCTTTGACTTTTTATGTGTGCCCATGCAGGATGAAACCAAATGAAAACGATTGTTTTTTTTGATGACATATCCATCCCGGTACCGACAGATGCAATCTATCGTCGACTCGGCTATCGAAGGCGTTTCACGAAGGTGAGTGCGCGACAAAGGCAGGACGTTGACCGGTCGATAGAGATCGCCCTCACGCACATTCATCTTAAGGGGGCGGGGGTGCGGGTACCCGTGAAAATATTCGAGGCATTACGGATCGATCTGGACGGGGTGGTGTGCGAAAGTGCCGACCTCGCAAAGATGCTTGCAGGATGTGATGAAGTTGTACTCATGGCTGCAACGGCGGGCAGTTCGATGATGCAGGTCATTGCCCGTAATTGCAGTGACGAGCATCTGACAGAGGGGGTTGTGGCAGATGCCGTGGCGAGCGAGATGGTTGATGCCGCCCTTGACTGGATCGTTGCCTATTTTAATCGCCTGCTCGTGCGGGAAGGCAGACAGCTGACACGGAAACGCTTCTCTGCGGGTTATGGTGATTTTTTGCTGGAAAATCAGAAAATCATTCATGAACTTCTCAACCTGGGTCGCATCGGTGTTGCCATCACCGCACATCATATCCTGGTTCCGGAAAAATCCGTGACGGCAGTTGCGGGCGTATGTCGTATGATAAACAGCTAAAAGGAGATAGTACGTGGCACGGAAGACAGATATCGGAAAATTACTGAAGAAACGCATTTTCATTCTCGACGGGGCAACCGGTACGGAACTGCAGAAACGAGGAATGCCGGCGGGGGTATGTCCCGAAACATGGTGTCTCGAACATCCTGACACCATCAAGGCCGTGCACGCCGATTATTACAGCAGTGGTGCCGATGCCGTCTATACCTGTACGTTCGGAGCAAACAGAATCAAACTCGCGCAGTACGACGTGACTCACGTGGCGGATATCAACCGGAAACTTGCCCGTATTGCCCGGGATGCAGCGGGCTCGCAGGGTCTTGTGGCAGGTGACATTGGCCCCACGGGGCAGTTTGTGCGACCATTCGGCCAGCTGCCTTTTGAGGACGCTGTTGCAATTTTCAGGGAGCAGGTCCGGGGGCTTGTTGATGGCGGAGTCGATTTCTTCGTGATCGAGACAATGATGGATATTCAAGAAGCCAGAGCGGCACTCATTGCCGTGAGAGAACTGACCGAGGCGTTTACGCTCGTGACCATGACGTACGAGGCGGCGGGACGAACACTGAACGGGACGGATCCCGTGTCAGCTCTGGTGACATTGCAGAGCCTCGGTGCCGATGCCGTCGGATGCAATTGTTCGACAGGACCTGAAGAGATGATAGACCTGATCGCATGTATGAAACCCTATTCCACGGTTCCATTGGTGGCCAAACCGAATGCCGGAATGCCGGAACTTGTAAACAATGAGACCGTATTCACCATGCAACCGGCCGACTTTGCATCCTTCGGCCCCGAATTTGTTGCCAAAGGAGCCGCATTGCTGGGTGGATGCTGCGGTACGACGCCCGCGCACATCAGGGCGTTGAAGGAAGCGGTGGCCGGCTTCACCCCTGGCAAGCCCGTAAGGAAGGCTCTCAGTGCCGTCAGTTCGGCGAGAACAACGGTTGCATTCGACACAGAGGCTCCCCTCTTCGTTATTGGTGAGCGGATCAACCCGACGGGTAAAAAGGCGTTCCAGGAGGAATTACGGGCAGGTACAATGACCCTGCTCAGGCAGATGGCACGGGAGCAGGAAGAAAAAGGTGCCCACCTGCTCGATGTCAATGTCGGCGCGCCGGGGGTTGCGGAAGATGCGGCCATGGAAGCTGCCGTAGAGCTTCTTGCAACTGCGACGAGCTTACCACTCGTGATCGATTCGTCGAGCCTGAGCGTGATGGAAAAAGCCCTCAGACTTTACCCCGGCCGGGCGCTCATCAATTCCATCTCGGGGGAAAAGAAAAAACTAGAGAGACTTCTGCCGCTGGCGGCAAAATACGGTGCCATGTGCATCCTTTTACCCCTGACGGATCGGGGTGTACCGGAAACGGCCAAGGAGCGCAGGAAAATCATCGAGGCGGTATACGATGCGGCACGGAGCTATGGTTTGCGGAAAGACGATTTTATTATCGACGGCCTTGTCATGGCCGCCTCGGCGAACCCCAATGCCCCCCGCGAGGCACTGAAGACGATCGAGTGGGTGTCCACCAAATTCAAGTGTCGCACGTTACTCGGCCTTACGAATGTGTCGTTCGGGATGCCTGAACGCAAGTGGCTGAATGCCGCCTTTCTGGCGATGGCGATCGACCGGGGGCTGACTGCCGCCATCCTGAACCCCGCCGTAGACGAGTTGATGCATATCGGCGTTGCGAGTGATCTCATCGCTAACAGAGACAGGGATGCCGCAGGCTATCTGACACGATTTGCAGTATCTCCCAAGGCGGAACAAAAAGCGGCCGTACCGCAGATCAAGGCTCCCCCGGAGAGAGTGGCGCGGGCAATCATCGACGGTACCAGGGACGAAATCGATGCAGCCCTTGAACGGGCGGTGGCCTCCGGAGGGCATGCCGGTGAGCTTGTCCGTAGTGTTATGATACCCGCGATTACCGAGGTCGGTGAGTTATACGAACGAAAGGAATATTTTCTGCCACAGCTCATCGCCAGCGCCGAAACCATGAAACGGGGACTGGCATACCTTGAGCCGTACCTTAAAGCGGATGAGGCACATGGGGAAAAGAAAGGACGCATTCTCATCGCAACGGTCAAAGGCGATATTCACGATATCGGAAAGAACATTATCTCTCTCATGCTGAACAATCATGGGTTTGAAATCATCGATCTCGGCAAAGACGTTGCTGCGCATGCTATCATTACCGAAATCAGACGGTCAAATCCTGCAATTGTTGCCCTGTCGGCATTGATGACCACGACCATGGTCAATATGAAGGAGGTTGTCGATATGGTCCGTAAAGAGGGTTTGACCTGCCGGTTTCTGGTGGGCGGCGCCGTCGTCACCGAGACGTATGCAAATGAGATCGGCGCACACTATGCCAGTGACGGGGTAGAGGCGATCAGGGTGGCCGAACAGCTAATGGAGGAGCACCACATGTGAGAGACGAAAGGCGCCGGGAGCCGGAGCCGGTTCAACGCAGGGGCTCCCTTCCCGGTGCATGAGCGGTGAGACGCATAAATTTTTTTGTGTGATCGACTGTCTCACCGTCACTTTGCCGATTCCACATACTCCACGATCTTCTCGGAAATATTTTTAATCGTTGCTTCAAATTTTGACTCATCCTTCTCGAGCAATGTGATGCGGAAGCCGGGTGTCGATGTGAAAAAGGATGTCAACGGCACGACGCAGATGCCCGTCGCACCCAGGAGATAATAGACGAACCGCTTGTCATGTTCGAGCCTGTGATCGACGATGTCTTCCACGTATTCGCGTATTGCCGGCACGTCGATGTGGAGTTTCTGATTGTAGTTCAGCACGGCCTCGTTGAAGACGATAGTCATGTAAAAGGCACCGTTCGATCTGTTTACGACGATGTAGGGAACATCCTTAAGCAGATTGTAGGCGATATTCGACAGCCGCTCGTAGTGCCTGATTCTCTCGTCCAGGTATTGCTGATACTCGGGGTGGCTCATGAGACGCGGGATGGCCATCTGCGGCAGGGTTGTCGAACATACCTCCGCCATCTTCTGGGTCAGGATGGCGTTAATGTAGCGGGCGAAACTTTCATCCTTGTCGGCGTTATAGACCTCGATCCATCCGCAGCGCGCACCCGGCCAGGGTGCCTCCTTCGAGATTCCTTTCATGCTCATGCCGGGTACATCTTCGATAATATCGGACAGAGGCAGAGTTGTCTGGCCATTATAGATGATGTTGCGGTATATTTCGTCGAAGACTAGAAACAGATCATAATCCTTGGCGATGCGGACGATTTCCCGCAGGGTCTTCTCGGGATACACATGGCCGGTCGGGTTGTCGGGGTTGATCACGAGTATGCCGACGATGGTCTTGTGGCTCTTGACTTTTCGTTCAAGTTCGACGAGATCCGGGTGCCAGTTTCGATAGGGATTCATCCGGTATGTGTTCGGGGGAAAGGACGCATGGTGCACCTCCGCCAGGAGATGTGTTGAATATGTCGGCTCCGGCATGATAATGCGGGCATCGACACGCATGGAACTGTACGCACGTGCTATGGCGTCACCGAGACCGTTAAAAAATATGATATCGTCCTTGGTGATTTTAGTCTTGCCCCGTTTGTTAACTTCTGCTGCAAGGAATTCCCTTGTGTTATCGATTCCCTTGGTCGGCGAATAGGCGTAGGACATATCCTCACTGATGATTTCGGTCAGCACTTCCTTCATCCAGTCGGGGATGTGCTCTCCCTTTTCCACGGGATCACCGATATTTTTCCAGGTGATATCAATCCCGCATTCCCGTACTTTGTTGGCAACATTGACAATGTTTCTGATTTCATAGGTCATCCCGGTGCCGCTTTTTGCGATGTCGAATCTCATATCTCCCTCGTATTTATAGTTATTTTCCCGTACTCACACAGCCATATAATAATTTTGAAAAATTTTCTACAAATATTTGTCGGCATACACAATGGTGTCCTGCACGCCTGCCCGTGCGGTATATGGCCGCACCGGGGGCACATTTGCGAACGAGGAGCTACTTACAATGAATCGGGACGTACTCCCTTGTGCACGCCGGAACGGCCCCACCGTCATGAGACTTTAACTTGACAGTTGATGTGTCACTTCCTATAGTAAATCATAGTTATAAGAAAATGCAGACAAAGCTGCAAAAGTTAAAGTTCGACGACATTGTAAAAAAACGCCTTGAAAGTCTCCTCAATGCCTCAAACATGAGCCGCATATGTGCGTACGTCGCAATGGAGAGGGAGCGCGCGTCACGCAGAGGGTGAACTCTTTACAAAGCCGTCAACAGTGAGAAATAAAATTTGAAGGAGTGGTACGCAATTCATGAAATCCAAGGACACGGAAGATTCGGATCCCTCGCTGGATAAACCTGAGGTGGCGATCAGACAGATGGAGATCGACGATGTGGCGACCGTGTTTCACATGGGTGAAACGTTGTTCAGGGCACGGGAGGTCCCCAATCTGTATCGCACCTGGGATGACTATGAAGTCATCACCTTTTTCCAGGGTGATTCTGAATATTGTCTGGTTGCCGAGGTTGATGAGCAGATTGTCGGTTTTGTCCTCGGAACTACCGTGACGAAGAGTCATTCCGCGTGGAAGTATGGGCTGATGGTCTGGCTCGGCGTAGATCCCGAGGTACAGCGCTTCGGGATTGCGACACGGCTGTTCCGCGAACTGAAACGCAGGATGCTGGAAAGCGGTGTCAGAATGCTGCTTGTCGATACCGAAGCCGACAATCTTGACGCACTGCATTTTTTCCGCAAAATAGGATTCGGGAATCCTGAGGAACACCTGTATCTCAGTCTCAATCTTGCATCCGAACTCAAGCAGTTCAGGCAGAAAAACGGCAATGGTAAACACACGAGATAACTCACGCAAGCATGTTCCGTCTGTGCATCCCCGGGGGCTTAGGCTGTTGCTGCAGCAACTTGTCGATATATACAGCCCGACGGGGAAAGAAGAAGATATCCTCGAATTCGTTCATGAATATTTGGCGAAGAGAGAGCTGCCCGTCATCAGGCAGGCTGTTGATGATAATAGATACAACCTTCTGGTCCTGCCACCCGATACGGACGCACTGGTCGTATTTGTTGGACACCTCGATACGGTTGCCGCGTATGATCTGGAGGAATATGAATATCGTGAAGAAAACCAGGTCGTGTACGGTCTGGGAACGGCCGACATGAAAAGCGGTTGTGCCGCCCTGATCGAGGCGTTTCTGTCTGTCTGGGAAACGGGTGCGAGCGGGATTCCGGCGGCACTCGCACTGGTCGTCGGCGAGGAGGAGGATGGCGATGGTGCCGAGGCCCTTGTCAGGGAATATCATTTCCCGTGGGCTGTCATTGCGGAGCCGACGGACCTGCAGGTCTGCCTGAGTCATTACGGATATGTGGAGTTGCAACTGCTGACCAAGGGAAAGCGCATGCATGCCTCATTGGCAAACCGGGACCAGAACCCCATCGATGCCATGCTGAGACTCCTGCTTGAATTTTCGACATATGCCGATGAGACGCGTACCGGTCTTGTCTACAATATTCGCGATCTCTACAGTCCTCCGGCCGGGTTTGTGGTGCCGGACCAATGCGAAGTATGGATCGATCTCCACCTGCCGCCGGATGCACCCATCGGTGAAATCACCATGGAACTGGAAGATATTGTGCAGGCATACCGTGAAAGGGTTCGTCAGCTCGACATTACCCTCAGGTTTACCACCATTCAGGCGGGCTATGAAATTCCGGAAAAAGGCCCCCTCGTTAAAATCCTGAAAGATTTATATCGTGATAATGCCTGTCCCTGGATTCCCCAGGCATTTCGTAGCCATTCCGATGCCAATATCCTGTGGGAGGCGGGGATAAAACCGATTATTCTCGGGCCGGGGCGACTCACCTCTGCCCACGCGCCTGACGAATCAGTTGAGTTTGCGGATGTTGCAAAGGCGGCAAATCTGTATGCCGCACTCATGGCCGCGCTCGGCACCTGATGACGATCCCGTTTTTCTGCTTGCGATCAACTAAATTTTACCCTATACACGAACTTCGGAGAAAAGATATGGGGGTATCGAATGGAGAATCAGATCAAAATAGGGATTGTCGGCTACGGCAATATTGGAAGAGCAGTGGAACTTGCCGTTGATCATGCGCCCGACATGGTACTGAAGGCCATTTTTACGCGAAGAGATCCAGCCGGCATTTCACCGATCAAGGACACGACCGGCGTGTTTGCATTTTCCGCGGCGGAAAAATATGTTGGCGAGCTTGATGTTGCCATTCTCTGCGGAGGGTCCGCAACTGACCTGCCGACGCAGGGCCCCCAGTTTGCAGCACTTTTCAATACCGTTGACAGTTACGATACACATGCGAAAATACCTGAATACTTTGACTCGGTCGATAAAGTGGCCCGAAAGGCGGGGACGACGTGTGTCATTTCTACAGGCTGGGATCCGGGCCTGTTTTCCCTGATGAGAGTGATCGAAGAGGCCGTGTTGCCGAACGGAGAGGCCTATACATTCTGGGGGCCGGGTGTAAGCCAGGGGCACTCGGATGCCGTCAGGAGGGTGCCAGGGGTAAAGGATGCACGGCAGTACACCATACCGATCGAAAGTGCCGTCGAGCAGGTTAGATCGGGAGTGCAGCCGCAGTTTACGACACGGGAAAAACATCTGCGGGACTGTTATGTGGTGGCCGACGAAGGGGCGGATACTGGGAAGATCGAGACAGAAATTGCAACCATGCCCAACTATTTTGCGGACTACGACACAACCGTGACCTTCATTTCTCCGGAAGAGATGGCGGCACAACATTCCAAGATGCCGCACGGCGGCTTTGTCATGCGGACAGGGGAAACAAGTGACGGGCGAAAACATGTGATTGAATTCGGATTGAAACTGGACAGTAACCCCGAGTTTACGGGAAGTGTACTGGCTGCGTATGCCAGGGCGGCGTATCGATTGAATCAAGAAGGACAGTCCGGGGCGAAAACGGTTTTTGATATCGCTCCCGGTTATCTTTCGGTGAGATCTCCCGCAGAACTCAGAAAAGAGATGTTGTAGGTTTTTTGACTAACCTGGATTATTGTGGTTATTATGGAGGGAACTTTGCTGACGCATGCTTCCCTTTTTTATTACCGTGTGCCCGTTTTCCCGAGTGCATTTGACAAATGATACCCACGGTATTAAGACTATGCTCCGGCACACTTTTGCGATGCCCCTCAAAAGGAGTTGTCTGATGGGCAATTCAGTCTGGTGCTTTATACCCAAAGTTGGTAGTATGAGAAACACAATCAATTCTGTATACGATATCTATACCGTAACCAAGAACCCAATGGCATAGCCTTACGGTTTCTCTTTTCAATAAAGCAACATTGACATATGATAAAAGGTTAATTTTCAGGTGGCAACGGCAAAAGATTCAAGTTCAAAGCGTCCGATTCCCAGGGATTGAGCGTACACAGGCACGCGTCACCATGACGAAAAGAACCACACCATTGAGCCGGTGGACTGTGGTGGGGCAAAGCCATCACTCTTCACTGCAACAATTTTTTCAGGGTACACGTATATGAAGGAGACGAATATGGGTAAGGGATACATGGGTAAAATTGTCATGGTGGATCTGACAAGCAAAGAAATCCATGAGGAGGCTATCCCGGATGAAGTTTACCGGACGTACCTTTCCGGAGCGGGACTCGCCGCATATATTCTTTATAATCGTATACCTGCGGGGGCTGATCCGCTGGGACCTGACAATATTCTCGGTTTTATGTCCGGTCTTTTGACCGGAACGGGAGTTCTCTTTGCTGGCAGATGGATGGTCGTGGGAAAATCGCCCCTGACCGGTTGTTGGGGTGATGCAAACTGCGGCGGCAATTTTTCGCCGGCCATAAAGCGGTGCGGCTATGACGGAATATTCTTTTCAGGGATCAGCGAGAAGCCAGTCTATCTTTATATCAATAACGGCAGGGTAGAGATACGAGATGCGTCGCATGTGTGGGGCAAAGATGCCGTAGAAGCCGAAAAAATGCTCATTCAGGAAACGGGAGGCCATTCACGAGTTGCCCTCATCGGTCCATCCGGCGAGAAACTTTCACTCATATCCGGCATCTGTAACGACCGGGGGAGGCTCGCAGCCAGATCGGGCCTTGGTGCCGTCATGGGTTCGAAGAAACTCAAGGCCGTTGTTCTTGATGGTGCCAAGCGAATACCGGTCCATGACAGAGACGCGATAAAAAAGCTGAGCCAAAAATGCAACAAGTGGGTTCGGTTTCAACCACCCCTTCTTTCCGGGCGTTTAACTGCCTATGTCGGAACACTCTTGCGATCCCTCCCCATTGAGATTACTATGGACGGGATATTCTGGAAGATCGTTATCATGAAATGGGGTACGTGCAGTCTCAATCAGGCGGCCATTGAATGGGGGGCTTCACCCGTAAAGAATTGGAAAGGCAGCCATATTGATTTCGACCTGAAGAAATCCTCTGCAACCAATCCGGATTTGTTCAAAAAACGTGAAGTTGTAAAATACCACTGCTATGCTTGCCCCGTTGGATGCGGGGGGATCTGTTCCGCCAAAGGTATATATTCAGAGACCCACAAACCTGAGTATGAAACCGTTCTTGCCTTCGGGGGACTCCTCATGAATGAAGATGTCGACAGCATTTTTTACCTTAATGAGTTGTTGAACAGGGCCGGAATGGACAGCATGTCTGCGGGAGGAACCATCGCTTTCGCTATAGAATGCTATGAGAAGGGTTTGCTCACAAAAAACGACACGGACGGACTTGAACTGACATGGGGGAATTCGAATGCCATTGTTGAGCTTATACGTAAGATGATTAAACGGGAGGGCATTGGTGATCTGCTGGCTGACGGGTCAAAGAAAGCCGCCCAGCGCATCGGGAAAAATTCCATAGAATTTGCCATTCAGGCGGGTGGGCAGGAACCTGCTATGTGGGATGGACGAATGGATCCGGGGTTTGCATTGCATTATAGTGTGGAACCTGGGCCGGGACGCCATTCGACAGGATCGGATATCTGGTATGGAATGTTTCAGCTCTGGAAGAAAGTCAAGAGTGTTCCAAAAATGGGGATGGTTCGTTTCAAGAGCACAAAATATGCGCCAGATAAGAAGAGGGCCGAAATCGGTGCGGCATCGAGCAAGTTTTTAAATGTGATAAACGGAGCGGGTCTCTGTTTTTTTGGTGCATTTTTAGGAACAACAAGGATTCCCATCTTTGAATGGCTCAATGCGGCAACAGGCTGGAATCGGACTCCTGAAGAATACATGGAAATCGGTGAGCGAATACAGACCTTGAAACAGTCATTTAATATAAAACACGGGATAGAGCCGAAAGATAACAGGCTCAGCGAACGGGCTTTCGGCAGGCCACCGCTTGAGAAAGGTGCAAACGAAGGTCGAACGGTGGACATTGATAAGATGATGAGTGATTACTGGACACAGTTCGGCTGGGATGCCACAACGGGAACACCGACAGATGAGACGATGCAGAAACTCGGCATTTCGGATAAGTGATTCACGACGGAAAGGCGAACCATGGCATATCGGATAACCACATTGTGTAACGGGTGCACGGCATGTGCAAAACTGTGTCCTGTCGGTGCCATCACGGGCGAAAGGAACGAACAGCACCTGATTGATGAGGCCTTGTGTATCGAATGCGGGGCCTGCGGCAGGATCTGCCCGGTGGAAGCCCTCCTGGATCAGGTCGGCCGACCATGTGCCAGGGTCAGGCGATCGGAGTGGCTGAAACCGCGTATTGATTACAAAACGTGTGTGTCCTGCACCGTCTGCATCGACGCATGCCCTGTCGATTGCCTTGCCCTGTCCCGTGAAATATTGCCGAAGGATTCCCACGGGTATCCCGTCATGGACCGTGAAAGGGCCTGCATCGGGTGTGGGTTCTGTGCCTTAGAGTGCCCTGTTGATGCCATCACTATGGTCGGGCCTGAAGACGTACCAGGTGTGCCATAGCATTCAAACATGGGGACAGGGCGTTCAGTCGAATGTCACGAGTACGCAGTTGCCATGAGTGACGTATCGGAACCGAATGCACTGCCGGATGGTGCAACAACCATGCGAAGAGTGAGGATACTGTGATGAAGGGGTACAGGGAAATTACCGCGGGCAGAAAGCCCTTCAAAAAGGCCTATGTGGCCGTGATGTTATGGGTTGTCGGCCGGGCTATCCAGGCGGCAGGCAGGGTGGATAAATCGGTAAAAGCAGAGTTTGATACCTTGCCGGACGGATTTTCTTTTTCACTGGGTGTCGAACCGGCCGGACCGTACATGATTGTGGGCAAAAACGCGAAAGGGTACCCGAAATACGGCGGGTGGAAGCCCGGGGGAACCCGCATCGACCTGAAAATAAGAATTAAGAATATCGAGGCGGCCATGCTTCTCTTCTCGTTTCGCGAGAGTACGGCCGTTGCAACGGCCCGTAATCGATTGATCGTTGACGGTGACGTCCCTTCGGCCTGTGCCGTCATCCGTATGCTCGATATCGTCGAGGTCTATCTGCTTCCTCGAATGATCGCGAAGCTGGCCGTCAAGCGATATCCTGACTGGACACCATGGCGAAAGTACATGGGCCGGGTCAGGATATATTTCCGCGCACTGCTGGGCTACTAGCGAAAGAGGTGTTGCATGCATGTACCTGAGTCATATCAGTTTTTCTGTCCCGTCAAAGTAAATTCCGGGAGCAAGGCACTGGAACAGCTTCCGTCGGAGTTGGGGGCCCTGGGCGTGGAGAGGCCGCTTATTCTGGGCCGGCGGGATGCGCTGAGACGAGGCGCCCTCGGTACCATCATCACGGCATTCAAGGAATCGGGTATGGCAGTAGGACTCTTGGATGCTGTTCCCGCCGATTTCGATGTGACGGTGGTGCGCCAATTGGCGAATGTCTATCGCAGTAAACGCCACGATGCCGTGATCACCGTCGGGGGCGGGTCGATTATCGATGCGGCCAAGGTGCTCAATCTCTGCGTGTCGGAAGATGTTGAGGATGTGATGCCTTATACCCGGGAAGGGGTGTTGAAAACCCGTCTCAAACCGTTCGTTTTTGTGCCGACCATGACCGGCACAGGCTATGAGACGTCAAAATATGCGTGGATGAAAAATTTGACGCTTTCATCACATTTTTTAATGCCCGATCTTGTGGTGATCGATCCGCGCATGGTACGGGGGGGAGCTACGGTTGAGGGTGCCGCGCTCGCCATGGCAGCGCTTGGCGGTGCTGCAGACGTCTGCATGTGTCGAGTAAAGAATCCGCTTGCCGATACATATGCATATGCGGCCATACAATACGTGAGTGAGAACATGGCGGGTGCAATGGGACGCGCGCGGGATACAATGTCCCGGATGGCGATCGTGAATGCGGCGGTCATGGCGGGATGTGCCCTCTCGAATGTACCGCCCGGCCCGGTACGGAGACTGGGGACGATTGCGGGCGATATGTTTCGGATACCGGACGGTATCTGCATGGGGCTTTTACTGCCGTATATCCTGGATTATTACACTGTGCATCATGGGTATTTCATGGCCGATCTGCTGCTGCCGTTGGCGGGCTTTGAAGAGTATGCCTGCACCGCCCATGGACTGAGGGCGCAGCGGGCGATCAACCGAGTTTACCGCATCCAGCACGAATTGTTTCATATTACCGGGGGCGCAATTCCCCGAACCCTGAAGGAAGCGCAGGTTCCCCGGTATATGCTGCAGGACATTGCCGAGAGGGCCGTAATGCAGGGGGTGCCGGATATTGGCTATGATGAATGTCTGACCCTGTTGACGCATGCGTGGGATAGCAGCCCCGTTGCCTTTGACGAGAAGAGGGGATAGATGAATGGATATGCCCGGGTATTATGAATTTTGCTCTCGTGTCAGGATCATTTCCGGCCATAGTGCGCTGGAGCGGATTCCCGCTACCCTTGCCGACCTCGGTGCCGGGACCCCGTTAATCATCACGGATCGTGGGGTGTCCGAGGCGGGGTTGCTTCGGATCGTTACCAATGCACTCATGGGGCACGTGACCATCGGTGAAGTGGCGGACGATGTTCCCCAGGACTCGGATGTGCGGATTGTGAACCGCCTGGCGGACATATACCGGCAGAAAAATTGCGATGCCATCATCGCCATTGGGGGCGGGTCCGTCATGGATACGGCCAAGGGCGTCAATATTCTCGTGTCGGAAGATGCCGGCGATCTCATGCAATTCAGTGGTGCCGGTGCCCTTACGAAGCCCTTGAATCCCCTCGTTGTCGTACCGACGACGGCAGGCACGGGATCCGAGGTGACACTTGTCGCGGTGATCAAGAATCATGAAAAACATCTCAAGATGACGTTTGTGAGTTATGTTCTTTTGCCCGATGCCGCCATTCTGGATTCCCGCATGACACTCACCCTGCCGCCGGTGATGACGGCGGCCACCGCAATGGATGCCTTGGCCCACGCCGTCGAAGCGTATACAGGTCTTGCCAAAAATCCGCTCAGTGATTCCTGCGCCCTGGCCGCCATTCGTCTGATCAGTCACCATCTTTCACAGGTGATGAAAAACCCGGGCGATAAAGACGGACGGCTTGCACTGGCGAATGGTGCCACCATGGCCGGTATGGCCTTTTCGAATTCCATGGTGGGCATTGTTCATACCCTGGGGCATGCTGCGGGCTCCGCGTGCGGAGTCCCCCACGGGACGGCCATGGCCATACTGATGCCGTACGGTTTGGAATACAACATGCACAAAAATGGCCACCACACGGCCGAACTACTCCTGCCTCTCGCCGGTGACGATGTGTACGCCAGGACACCGGTTCATCTGAGACCGGAAAGAGTAATCGCATACATCCGGGGAATGAACCGGGAGCTGCATGAGCTATCCGGCGGTGGGCATGCGCGGTGTTTCAAAGAAGTGGTGTCGAGAGATGGGAAAAGTCTGGTGCCGCATGATATGCTGGCGGATATTGCGGCCGCAGCTCTGCAGGACGGGGCTATTTTCTGGAATCCTGAAGAAGCCGACTATGATGATTTTATGATGATACTGGAAGCCGCCTGGGAGGGAATTCCCCTTGACCGCACCCGAATCAGAAAGGGATAGCCCCACGGTCTGATCATGTGTGCCGCGATTATGGGCAATGAGAGGCACCCGCGCTCGCGGGGTGCCTTTTTTTCTTGCACAATCGAAGAAAAGCACATATCAGGTTTTCAGTCGTTGGCTTATTCGAAAGGGAGGTAGTACTCAAAAGTGGCTCACAGAATTCTCGATGCGTGTACCGGATGCGGTGCCTGCAGGGATGTCTGTCCCGTATCGGCCATCTCCGGGACGGCAGGCACGATTCACGAAATCAACCAGGTCCGGTGCCGGGACTGTTCCGTGTGCGGTATGACCTGTCCCGTCGGCTGTATCTGCACTGGTGATGGCGAACGTGTTGCCCCGGTGCCGCGGGAAAAACGACCGAAACCCTTCCTCAACAGACGCCTCTGCCGCCTTTGCATGCTCTGTGTCGATCTGTGCCGCGCAAAGGCGTTTTATGTAAAGCTTCCCACGCAACCCGGACACCCGCCGTCGGAAATTCTGTATGACGCCGCCAGGTGTGTCGGCTGCGGCCTGTGTGCAAAGGAGTGTCCCGTCAGTGCGATCACCATGGCGGATCATGCGTAGCCACCCTACTGGAATTGTGAATATGGCTGAACTGAAAAAGCAATTTCCGTTTCGCCTCGGGACCACATCGTATGTCATCCCGGGAGACCTCGTTACAAATGCACGCTGGCTCGCCCCGCAGGTGGACGATATGGAACTTGTATTGTTTGATCTGGATGAGGTTTCCAACTTCCCCGATGCCGGGACGGTCGACAAGCTCAAGACCATTGCCGATGAGGCATCCTTGTCGTATACGGTTCATTTTCCCGGTGATGTCTACCTGGGCGCGGCGGACGAGTCCGCGCGAATACGCTCGATTCATACGTGTCTGCGTGTGTACGATATGATGCAGCCCCTCGATCCGTTTGCCTTTGTGCTCCATTTCCACGGCGACAGGCGCGGGGGAATACCCTCCGATGACATCACACGGTGGCGTAAGAATCTGGCCGAGTCGATAGGGTGTCTGCTGGATAAAGGCATGCCGGGCGATATGCTTTGTGTCGAAAACCTCGATTATCCCTTTGACCTTGTGGAGGATATTGTCCATGATTACGGGTTGTCCGTGTGCCTGGATGTGGGGCATCTCCTGATGCATGGGTACCCTGTGGATGAGTACTTCGCACGATATTTCGATCACTGTCGGGTCATACATCTTCACGGCATGCAGCACGGAGAAGATCATCACGATATATCGGCCATCGACACCCGTTATCTTGCACTGCTTTGTGAATGGCTTCGAGGGGGCAGGGCCGATCAGTGTGTCGTCACCCTCGAGATGTTCGACAGGCACGAGTTCGAAGAGTCATTGTCGATTCTCACACCGTACATTACCTGAGGTGCTCTGCCCAGCCGGTACATGTCGCGGCATGGCCGACCGTTCCAGCCTTTCATGCGGAATAAAAGAGACTGCCGTGTGTCTCGATGATATGCCTGGTATCGACCACCGGAATCCCGAAGGATGCGAAATCGATTGTTTTGTAATCGTCGTGCGGTGTCGCTATCAGCAGAATGTCGAAATCGTCGGTGATCGCAACGGATTTCCGTCCGGCAAATTTGGCATACTCCCGTGTCCGGCCGATAACCGGTATGTACGGATCATTATAGCTCACGTGGGCTCCGAGGGTTTCGAGCTTGTCCATCAGGCGGTACGAGGGCGATTCGCGGTCATCATCGACGTTGCCCTTGTAGGCCAGCCCGAGGAGCAGGATACGCGATCCCTTGACGGCTTTGCCGGCATCATTCAGCGCGGTGGTCACTTTTGTGACGACATAGTCGGGCATCGAAGTGTTGATCTGTCCTGCCAATTCAATAAAGCGTGTTGCCGTTTCGAATTCCCGGGCTTTCCATGTCAGATAAAACGGATCGATGGGGATGCAGTGACCACCCAGCCCGGGACCGGGATAAAAAGCCTGAAAGCCGAAGGGTTTGGTGCTCGCAGCTTCGATTACCTCCCACACGTCGATTCCCATCTTATCGAAGAGCATCTTGAGTTCATTGACAAGCGCGATATTGACCGAGCGATAAATATTTTCAAGCAGTTTTGCCGCCTCCGCTATTTTCGGCGATGAGACGGGCACGGTGGTCAGGACGACCGTATCATACAGCGCCTGGGCCGTTCTCAAACAGTCTTGCGTGTAGCCGCCGACAAGCTTGGGAACCGTTTTCAGGTTGAAATCCTTATTGTTCGGGTCCTCGCGTTCCGGTGAGTAGGCAAGATAAAAGTCCTCACCCGCCGCAAGACCGGATTCCTCCAGGATTGAACGCAGATCTTCATCGGTGGTGCCGGGGTAGGTCGTGGATTCGAGAATAACACACTGACCCCGGCGCAGGTTTCGGGAAATGGTGCGGGCAGTCGTGAATACGTACTGCATGTCCGGTTCGCGGTGCTTATTGAGCGGAGTGGGTACGCAGATAATGATGTAGTCCACCTCGTTGAGTCGCGAAAAATCCGTTGTGGGGAAGAATTTGTCGGCGAATGTGCCTGTGAGACACGAGATGTCGACATGTTTTATGTAGCATGTACCTGCGTTCAGCATATCTATTTTGGTGCTGTCGATATCAAACCCCGTGACGGAAAATCCGGCCCGGCAGAATTCGATAACCAGGGGAAGTCCAACATAGCCAAGTCCTACAACGCCGACATGGGCTGATTTTGAGTTGACTTTATCTAATAGTTCCATTGCAACTGGGTCCTCCTGTATGGGATCAGTGGGTCACCACTGTGGGTGTCTTTGCACGTGATATTTCAGGCGAATGTGGCGAAGATAAGAAGGTCGTCATGGTTGCCACTGCAATGTGCGTCCGGGCTTCATATCTCCTGTATGTACATGGTCTCGTTATACAACTGAGAAAGATGGGGAATAACAGGTTACCGGTCCGAAGTCAATCACAACATACCAGAATACTCAGGGGCGGATGTGGGGCGCGGATGAGCAACCGGCATGACGAAGAAGTGTGTGTGTCCAGGCATGTTTTCTGCTTGACACCAAGGAAATAGTTTCCTATAAACCAGGGGTGAAAGGGTTCTTATTCTCAATATCAAACACAGATGAATATGTGGAAGAGGGGTGAAAATCCCCCGCTGCCCCGCAGCCGTGAAGGGAACGAACGCCGGAGGGAGTCACTGTCTCGTATTGTCGGGATGGGAAGGCAGGCAAGTAGGTTGCCCGAAGCCGGAAGACCGGTTCATCTGAAAAACCTCGCGGGAGGTGAGTCATGCAGGAGTTTCTTTACAGACCATTCCATTAACCAGAATGACACGAGTCGTGATTATATTCCCGTCGGACAGTTGCGGCATGTTGGAATTTGTTCCTAACTTTTAGAGAGCATAAGAGTTGTGTGATGGAAAGGTCAGTGGTCACTTTAGCGCAGGTGGTAAAGGTCAGCCTTATACTTATTGTGATCTTCATCATCACCGCGCTTACGTCTATTCTGCTGGGACCTGCCGATATCGGTTTTATGCAGGGGCTTAAAGGGCTGGTCATGGGCTGGGCTGACGGTTATGCCGGTCTCACGTCGTCGCAGCAAACCATCATCTTCGCCATACGACTGCCGCGGGTTATATTTGCCGGGTTGGTCGGCGCTGCCCTCGCAAGTGCCGGCGTCGTCTTTCAGGCCCTGCTGCGTAATCCCCTGGCGGATCCTTACATCCTGGGCATATCCGGTGGGTCGGCCGTAGGTGCGATCATCGGCATCATCATCGGACTGGGGGCGATTCCGTTCGCCATCCCCGGGCTTGCGTTCTGCGGTGCGGTATTAACGGTGGTCCTGGTATTTCTCATTGGCCGGTCACGCAGGGAACTGCATTCCACCACACTGCTTCTGGCGGGCGTCATCGTAAATGCCTTCTTCTCGGCCATTATCATGTTTCTCATTTCCCTCTCCCGGAATACGGATCTTCACAACATTACGTTCTGGTTGATGGGAAATCTGAGTATCGTGAGCTGGATAAAAATCACCTTCGTGAGCATACTCCTCATAATCGGATTTATTGTCATATACGCCTATGCACGACCGTTGAATCTGATTGTTGCCGGCGAGGAAACGGCTCTGCAACTGGGTGTGAACGTGGAGCGGACAAAAATTGTGCTCTTCATGGCGGCGTCGTTGGTGACGGGTCTTGCCGTGGCCTTCAGCGGCATAATCGGGTTTGTGGGGCTCATCATACCGCATATTATGAGAATGCTTCTCGGTCCCGACCACCGGCTGCTGCTGCCGGCAGCGTTTCTTTTTGGCGCCGTATTTCTGGCCGTGGCCGACACGATTGCCAGGACGTTAGTGCCCCATTCGGAATTACCCGTGGGGGTTATCACAGCCATGTGCGGTGCCCCATATTTCATATATCTCCTCAGGCGGAGGTCGTTCTGAGCCATGTCTGTCATCGAAGCAGATCACGTACATTTCAGATATACGGAACCGTGGGTTCTCCGGGATATCGCATTTACCACCTGCGAGGGAGAGTTCCTGGGAATAATAGGGCCGAACGGGTCCGGCAAGACCACGCTTATCAAATTGATGGACGGCCTGCTTACGTCCCAGCAGGGAACAATCCGGATTAACGGTAGGGATTTGAAGAAATTAAAACGCAATGAATTTGCGCGCCAGGTGGCGGTTGTCCCCCAGGACGCGCCCATGATTTTCTCATTTACCGTGCAGGAGGTCGTTCTCATGGGCAGGGCGCCCCACCTCGGCCGGTTACGGTTTGAGGGGCGGGGGGACTTTGAGATCATCGAAAAAGCCATGTCCATGACCGAGGTACTGCCCTTTGCGACACGCAGCATTAACGAACTGAGCGGCGGCGAGCGCCAGCGGGTTCTCATCGCGCGGGCCCTGGCACAGGAGCCAGAGGTCATCCTGCTCGACGAATCGACGGCATTTCTCGATATCAAACATCAGATAGCGTTTTTTGATCTGATGCGGCGTTTAAACCGAAGTGAGAATGTGACGGTCGTTGCCGTCACCCACGATATCAATCTTGCCGCACTGTACTGCGACAGAATCATGCTGCTTAAGAGCGGCATGATCCACTCTCTCGGGACGCCCGAGGAAGTGATTACGGAGGCACGCATCAAGGAGGTCTACGAAACGGACGTGCTGGTGGACCGGAATCCCGTAACGGGGGTCCCACGGGTATCATTATTGTCATCACATCCGGCAGATTAAGGAAGCCGATCAGAAATCGGCGCTGCCCCGCAACTGTAGGCGGAACGAACCCCGCAGCATGCCACTGTCTCCCAAGGATTCGGGATGGGAAGGCGCGGGAAGTAGGTTTTATGCCGCGAGCCAGGAAACTTGTCTGCCGGGATACATAACATTCCATCCGAGGGGAAAGGAGGTTATGATGCATACTATCGAAAATAAATCTCCGCCGTAACGCATGCATCGCGGCCATGGGGGAACACTGTTCTGGTACTAATGACATGAATGCGGAGGAGAAAAACGATGAAAACGGTAATGCGTTGTGCAGTTGTTGCGATTGTAGTTCTATTGGGTGTGATACCCGGATATATGTTTGCTGCGGAAAGTTCGGGCACTATGGAAGAGGTGGTAGTGACGGCGACAAGAATTGAAACCCCGACGGAGGAAGTGGGAAGTTCCATCAGCGTGCTTACAGCACAGGAGATTGCCGCGAAGGGGTATACCACAGTAAAGGAAGTACTCGAGGGAACATTGGGCGTTGATGTTTCCACCACCGGGGGGGCGGGTCAGATGAGTTCGATTTTTGTGCGGGGTGCCACCTCGTATCAGACCCTCGTAATGATTGATGGCGTTGAGATGAACGATCCATCCGGAATGAACAGAGGATTTAATTTTGCCAATCTCACCGTTGACAATATTGAACGGATAGAGATTCTCCGCGGTCCCCAGAGCCCTCTCTACGGGGCCGATGCTATGGGCGGTGTTATCAATATCATTACAAAGCAAGGCGAGGGTGCCCCTCGATTCTTTCTGGGAGGCGAAGGCGGCTCGTATGGGACCTGGAAACAATTTGCCGGGGCACAGGCGGGCAGCGAACGGGTCAACGTCTCCCTGGAGGCGTCACACACCAGCAGTGACGGATTCTCAACTGCTGACGAGAATCTGCCCGGCAACACCGAGGACGACAAATGGGAAAACAGCAGTGCGTCGGCCCGGATGGGATTTGTCCTTTCAGACAATATCGATCTTGATTTCATCGGGCGTTTCCAGGATGGTCGTACCCATCTGGATCAGGGGGGCGGTCCGGACCAGGACGTGGCGAATTACTCCGTCGATGAACGCAAAATCTTCACGAAGGCAAGTGCCAATATATTCGCATTCGACGGCCTGTGGGAACAGACTCTGGCCTATGGATTTGCCGACCATACACGGGAGTACAAGGACGATCCCTATGGGGATTCTACCTATGACGGACAGAAGCACGAGGTCTCCTGGCAGCACAGTCTGTATCTGCATGAAACCAATACGTTGACACTGGGACTGGAATATGAGGATGAAACACTCGACGATAATGTGGAACTGGATGTGTCGGCCCATACGAAGAGTGTGTTTGCCCAGGACCAGATTAAACTGGGTGGGTTTTCTTTTACAACTGTCGGCATGCGCTATGACGACCATGAAAATTTCGGCGGGGAGACGACCTGGCGCATTACCCAGGCCTTGCTCGTGCGGGACTGGGGCACAAAATTCAAGGGATCGTACGCTAAAGGATTCCGCGCGCCCAGTCTCAATGAATTGTATTATGTGAACCCCTGGGGCGGCGCCGGCGGAAATCCCAATCTCGACCCCGAGACAAGTGAGGGGTGGGATGCCGGCATCGAACAGTCGCTGTTTCACAAGAGGATGAAAGTAGGCGTGACCTATTTCTCCAACGATTTTGAGGATCTCATCGTATGGGACAACGGCTACAACAATGTTGAGACCGCCAGAACGGGGGGCATTGAATCGTTCATTGCGGCGACCCTTTTCGAAGACCTTTCGCTGGAATTGAATTACACCTATACCGACACCGAGGATAATGACGGCCAACGTCTGCTCCGGCGGCCCCTGCATAAGGTCGGCTTTACCGCGCTGTACCGGATTTTCGAACGGGCGACGGTCAATCTGGATGTTCTCTACGTGGGTGAACGGGACGACAGTTACTGGGATTCAATGACATTTACTACCCGGGATGTCGTTCTGGATGACTATGTCCTTGTCAATCTGGCTGCATCATTCGATGTCTGTGACTATCTGACCGTATTTGGCCGCGTCGAAAACCTCTTCGATGAGAACTATTATGAGGCCTATGGATACGGAACCGCCGGATTGTCGGCATACGGAGGCGTCAGAGTTAATTTTTAGTCCTGTCCGGGGCACATCGATGTGTCAGAGAAAGTGAGGCACCAATAGCGGGAAGAGGGACCGACGGGTCGCCTCTTTCCGCATGCGTTCATGTCGAAAGGACTTTTTGAAAAAAGGTAAACCATGAAAGGCTATATCCAGGTATACACGGGCAAAGGCAAGGGGAAAACAACGGCGGCCCTCGGTCTCGCCCTGCGGGCGGCGGGCGCCGGTCTCACGGTATTCATCGCACAGTTTGTCAAGGCCGGGCACTACAGCGAAATAGGTGCTCTCAGGAAACTGGCGCCACATATTACGATCAGACAATATGGTACGGGTCGGTTTATCGGTCGGGAGCCCGACGCTGAATTGATCCGTGCCACTCGAAAAGGTTTTGAGGAAGTGCGGGACGAACTGACTGCCGGAACATATGATGTGATTATTCTCGACGAGGCCAATATCGCCACGAGCTGCAATATAATCTCCGTCGATATCCTCATGGAACTGATAGATACAAAACCGGATGCCGTCGAACTCGTTATTACCGGCAGGGGCGCCGATCCCCGAGTAGTGGCACGGGCCGACCTGGTAACGGAAATGATGGAAATAAAGCACTATTTTCGCGAAGGGGTGCGGGCGCGGGATGGAATCGAAAAATGAGGAATCATAGAAAGTCCATATGCAGCAACGCAATGCGACAACTGTGTCTGGTGACATGTCTTTGTGGTATCATGCTCGGCATTTTCTGGAAAGCCCCCCAGTCGTTCGCCGCGTATCCCGTGAAATTCATCGATGATGCAGGAAATTCGATAGTCATCTCACAAAAGCCGACACGGGTCGTTTCACTGGTTCCCGGTATCACCGAAATACTGTTCCGCATCGGGGCAGGCGATGCCGTCGAGGCCGTTACATATCACGATACCTATCCCGCCGGAGTGGCCGACAAAAAAAAGGTAGGCGGTTTTTTTGCACCTTCCGTGGAGGCGGTGCAGGCAATCCGGCCTGATGTGATTTTTCTGGCGGACATTCATCGAGACATACGGAATCGATGTAAGAGTGACACGTGCTCGATGATCGTCCTTGAAAACTCATCCGTTCGTGATCTTTATCGTAACGTCGAACTGGTAGGACAAATATTCGACAGACCGCGTGCCGCCGCGGAATTGATCGATGCAATCCAAGGTCAGATCGAGATTATTGCCGCCAAAGTGGCGAAGATACCCAAAGCCGGGCGTAAACGGGTTATCCGCCTCATGGGCCGAGACACCATTATGACACCTGGAGACGATTCGTTCCAGAATGAATTGATCAGACTGGCGGGGGGGATTCCTCCCCGACTTTGCAAACAGGGGCACATCGTGCCCGTTACAAAAGAGGAATGGATCAACTTCAATCCCGAGGTCATCTACGGCTGTGGCGGTGACCGCCTGACGGCCCGTCGATTCTTTGCCGAAGACGGCTGGAAAGATGTTGATGCGGTCAGGCATGACAGGATCTTCTTTTTCCCCTGCGATCTGACATGCCGCGTATCCACCCGCGTGGGCTCTTTCGTATCGTGCCTCGCCGCGAAGCTCTACCGCGCCGAATTTTCAGTACCCGGAGCCGCCGTGATGCCGAATAAGATTATCGGGAACCGCACCCTTGAAATTAATCTCGATTGTGTGAAAAAGTCAGGCATTCTGTATTCACACATCAACGACTGGGATAATAAAACATTGTTTGTTGAGCTTAACAAGCCGACGACAATTGTGTCGACACTGGAAGGAATTCGGCAGGGCATTACGGCGGTGGGTAATCACTATGCACCCGGATCCTGCTGGGATACATTGCCTGCCGCCAGTCTCCCGAAATTGAAAAGGATGGTTTGCGACACCCTGGGGGTACCTGACGGACAAACCGGGCTCCTCTTTACCGCCGCCGATGTGGATAAATGCGCCATTGTGTACAGGGAATTCGGCAAAAACAAAATGTACACCCTTGTGACAGCCGGTGTGCGTTCAAACGCAATGCGGATGTCGGCTGATGAAGGAAGTGACCGTGAACCGGGAACCATCAATATTGTCATTCTATCCGATGCAAACCTGACACCGCGAGCCATGACGAGGGCTCTGATAACCGCCACAGAGGCAAAGACTGCGGCCCTGATGGATCTGGATATACGGAGTTCCTATACACCGATGAATCATCAGGCCACGGGAACCGGAACGGACAACATCATGATAGTTTCGGGGGGTGGTACTCGGGTCGATTGTACGGGCGGGCATTCAAAAATGGGGGAGTTGATTGCGAAGGCCGTCTACGAGGGTGTCAGAAAAGCCGTTTATGCGCAGAATGGTATGAGTGCAGATCGTCATGTGTTTCATCGCCTCGAGGAGAGGAACATCGACGTTTACGGCATTATATCGGCGTCGCCGTGCGGGTGCCGGGGCTGTGAAAACAATCTGATGAAAAATTTTGAAGCGCTGCTTCTTAATAAACGCTACGCTGCTTTTATGACTGCAATGTGTGCGCTCAGCGACAATTACGAGAGGAATCTAACCGGTAATCTTGACGTTGTAGAGAAATGGTGTGATGTTATTGCCGATGAGATTGCCGGCAAACAGATAGAAACAAGACTCATATTCACAGAAGATCGGCATATGCCACCGGTACTGAGAATGGCGCTGAACGCCATTTTGAACGGTTTGTATTACAGACAACATTAGAACCATGTGTACAATTTTCGAAGAAGTGAGGCAGACATGTGCCGCAGCGGTGCACCGCAACCGGGGTGCCGGTGTGTTGTTTTCCGGCGGGCTCGATTCGGCCATCGTCGCAGCCTTCGCGGCTGACGCGAGGACCGTTTCAGTCAGTTTGGAACACGGCGGCGACGATATATACTATGCGCAGCGAGTGGCAGACTATCTCAAGCTCGATCACCGCCATAGAGTGGTAACGGTGGACGAAGCCATTGAGGCGATCCCGGATGTGATCAGAATAACGGAAAGTTTTGATCCCGTGGTGCCCAACAACCTCACCGTATATTTCGGCCTGCAGTGCGCCGTTGAGATGGGCCTGCCAAACATATTGACGGGCGATGGCAGTGACGAACTCTTCGCTGGCTATGATTTCATGCTTGAAATGGAGAACCTGGGGGCGTATCTGGCCAGGATGCGATCGACCATGGGGTTCAGTTCAAACGTCATCGGGCGGGAACTGGGTATCGATATTCGGCAGCCCTTTCTGGATGAGAGCATTGTTGCAATTGCCAAAGCGGTGGATCTTGATTTAAAAGTGAAATACGAAAATGGGCGGTTGTGGGGGAAATGGATATTACGCAAAGCTTTCGAGGGTATTTTGCCGCATGATGTGCTATGGCAGGGAAAAAGACCTCTCGAATCCGGTTCGGGCATGACGGAACTGCGACGTATCCTTGAGCACCGCGTCTCGAACGAGGAATTCAACAGTGCCAAGAGACACTTTCCCGTCAAGTTCTGGAACCGGGAACATTATTATTATTACAGAATTTATCGGGAAGTGGTGGGAGATGTCCCCGCGCCGGCGGAGGGTCAGAAAATCTGCCATTGCTGCGGGACGGGTATGAATCATGATACATTTCACTGCGAGGTGTGCGGAGACGTAGTGCCATGGAACAACAACGCAGGCTGAGAGCATTTGTGTCCTGGAGCGGGGGCAAAGATGCAGCCCTTTCGTATTTCAGAGCACGGGAAGATTTTCAGATTACCCACCTTCTGAATATGGTGGCCGAGGACGGCGTCGTGTCGCGCTCCCATGGACTCAGGACGAACGTACTCAGAATGCAGGCCGATGCCATGAATCTTACCATGATCCAACCGAGGAGCACGTGGGAAACATATGAAAACGAATTCAAAAGGGCCGTCACGGCGCTCGGGGCTTCGCAGATAGAGGCCGGAATATTCGGTGATATCGATCTGGAAGGCCACCGGGAATGGGTGGAACGGGTCTGTACCGATCTGGGCATCTCGGTAGCGCTGCCCCTGTGGCATGCAAAGCGGGAAGATATCATGAGGGAGTTCATCGATGCCGGCTTTGAGGCCGTTGTGGTGGCAACAAAAAAGGACGTCATGGGGCTCGAATGGCTCGGCCGTCGTATCGATGATGAGTTTATTCGCGACATGGCGCACCTGGAAGGGGTCGATCTGGCAGGTGAAAACGGCGAATACCATACACTGGTTCTGTCGGGTCCGGGGTTCGGCAGGAGTATCCGAATCGTGAACTTTGAAAAGATCATCGTGGACCAGCATTGTTTCCTGGATATTACCGACTGTGAACTGGTGGACGCAGGGGCATGAGCATCAGAGGCGGATGCCGACCATAACGAATGCCGGGCAGGTCGGGAGCACAGCGGAAAGTGAGTTCGCGCCCGGAATGTGATGCGGTGGCGGTTGAAGGCTGACATATGAAAGGACGGCCAAATCCGGTCGGGAAAGGATGCAAAAGGAAAAAACTAATGCAGAAAACGCACGTGTTGGTTGTCAGTGACGAGGCGGTTCGGCGAAACTTTATCGAGGGACATCTCAAAATGATGAATCTGGAGCCCGTCAGCTATCCCAATTTTCTCTCGGCGAAAAAAGCATTGACGCTGGATCAGTTTGGAATGGTGGTGATCGATTTCCAGATGCCGTTGGAACAGAAACTGGCACTCCTGGAGGAGGCGTGTAAACGCCAGGCCGATGCGACGATAATGACGGTTGAAAAAGTTGAATACCTGAAGACCACGGGTATTCTAACAACTCATCCCGAGATTATCAGTCTGGATTCCATTGCAGCGTTTCAGGAAGGCCTTCGTCATGTCAGAGAGCAGCCCGGCGGTATCGCTGACAGCGAGTAACGGAGTCGTGATGTCGGGCATGAATGAGACAGTCCGGTTGCCTCGGAGCGTTGGTGCCCCGATGCACACAGCGACGGCATAATCGGAGGATGCTGTAATGACGCCTGGTATGTTGCTCTGGGCTTACCTTGTTGATCTTATCGGGGGTGATCCACGGTGGGTCCCGCACCCGGTGAGAGTGATCGGGCGCCTGATCCGATTCTGCGAGACGCGAATCAGGCGAGGGATACTTCCCGTTTCCGCGAGAGTGGGCGGTGCCGTTCTCTGGATGGCCGTAACCGTTCCCGTGTTCGCCGCAACGTGGCTTGTGGTCAATACCTGCTTCGCTCTCGGCGAAACCGTGGGGATTGTTGTGACAATTATCCTTGCCTCATTCACGCTGGCTACGAAATCGCTCTACGACGAAAGCCGGCTCGTCATCGAAGCCCTGGATGCGGGTGATATAGGCAAAGCACGCAGGAGCCTTGCCATGATTGTCGGTCGGGATACGAACGAACTCAATGAAGAGGACATTCTGCGGGCCGTCATCGAAACGGTAGCGGAAAACCTCTCGGACGGCATTGTTGCACCTATCCTGTATCTTGCCGTCGGCGGCGTGCCACTGGCCATGGCATACAAGGCGGTCAATACCCTTGATTCCATGGTGGGATATAAAAACGAGCGGTACCGTGATATGGGATTTTTCTCTGCCCGGATGGATGACATATTTAACTGGCTGCCCGCCAGGGTAACCGGGGTACTCATTGTTGCCGTCAGTTTTGTCCTGGGTGGTCACGGCCAGCGTGCCTGGCGCATTATGCGTCGTGACGGCCACCGGCATGCCAGCCCTAACAGTGGTATCCCCGAAGCGGCCATGGCGGGCTCACTCGGCGTACAGCTGGGGGGGGCCAATACGTATTTCAGCGCTGTGGTAGAAAAACCGACAATCGGTGACGAAATCAAAAAAATTACTGAGGACCATGTTGCAACGGCATGGAGTATCATGTTCGTCGCATCGTTTTTAGCGATTGCGGTATCGGCGATATTATTATGGATAATGTGAGCATAACACGAGATCACGGCGGCAACGTCGGCGAAATAGCCAGACTGCGTGGGATCGATGAATCCACCATCATCGATTTCAGTGCCAGCATCAATCCCCTTGGCTATCCTCAGGGTCTTAGAGCGGCAATTAATGGCAGGCTCGATTCGATCTTGCATTATCCGGATATTGATGCCCATGACCTTACGGAAGCGCTGGCCGGATATCACACAGCTGTCCCTGAACATATCGCCGTCGGGAGCGGATCGACAGAATTCTTCTATCTCATACCCCAGATCATGAAACCACGGACCGCCCTGATTGTATCGCCGGCGTTCAGCGAATATGAAAAAGGCCTCAGGATGGCCGGTACGGATGTATCATACTTTCCCACAAACAAAGAACAGAATTTTGAGATCGATGCGCCGGCGCTGTGTGAAATGTTGCGCAACCGCTATGATCTTCTCTATATCTGCAACCCCGCCAATCCGACGGGTGTTCTCACACCGAAGGAAACGCTCCATAGGATACTAATGTGTGCCCGCGATGCCGGCACACTGACGCTTGTCGATGAGGCTTTTGTCGACTTTGTTGAAGAAGCCTCTCTCAAATCTGAAATACCGGCGTTTCACGATCTTATCGTTGTACGTTCCATGACCAAATTTTTCGGTCTTCCCGGCATGCGCATCGGATATATTATCTCATCCTCACGATGGGTTACTGCAATACGGCACGGCAAAACGCCATGGTCGGTCAGCAGCCTTGCCCAGATCGCGGCAACAGCGGCACTCGGTGATACGGCTTTTATCGGGGCGACCCGTTCATACATTGCACAGGAAAAACTCTTTTTAAAAGATACGCTGAATACCGTTCCATCTATCATCGCGTACGACAGCGCGGCAAACTACCTTTTCATCGCTGTTGACGACAAGACGGGATTAACATCGACACAAGTCAGAGACCGGCTGATACCGGAGGGTATACTCATACGGGACTGCAGTACGTTTCAGGGGCTCGGGGATCGGTACTTTCGGGTGGCCGTAAAAAGGCATGATCAGAATGTCATTCTCGTCGATGCCTTGAGACGTATCTTTGAAGGATAAAGGGAAGGCCATACCAATTGATCGTCGTGCGTGCGGTCAATACGACAGGCAGGATGTTATGCGGTGTGGTTGTAGGGAGGGGAAACTGACGAGAGTGCGGAGGAATCATGATAATTTTCATAACCGGCGGCGTCCGAAGCGGTAAAAGTGATTTTGCTCAGGAACTAGCGGAGAGACGGGAAGGTAAACGGTTGTTTCTGGCAACGGCTCAGGCGCTGGATGCCGAAATGGAAGAACGGATCCGGAAGCATAGGGAAAAGAGAGGCACCAGGTGGGAAACGCTGGAAGAGCCGGTGCATATCGGAAAGGCCCTGCAGTCCGTGGCAGGGTCCTACAAGACAATCCTGGTGGATTGTCTGACCGTCTGGATGTCGAACCTTTTCATGGAGTATCCGGAAACCGTGGACGAGAGAATGAAAGCTGTGGATGAATTCATTGAGAGTCTTGACGGGTGTGATGAAACGATCATTATCGTATCGAACGAGGTAGGGCTCGGCATCGTGCCCGATAACAAACTTGCCCGTTCATATCGCGATCAACTGGGGTTTCTCAACCAGCGGGTGGCCCGACATGCCGACACGGTGTACATGCTTATTGCAGGCATTCCCCTGAAAATAAAGGGATGAGACATATGGCATTTGAGATGAATGCATTACGGGACAGTTTGTTGCGGATTACGCCCCTAGAGGATGAGCATCTCGCGAAGGCGAAACACAGACTGGACAATCTGACGAAGCCTGTGGGCAGTCTCGGGAAACTGGAATCGATTGCTGTTCAGTATGCAGCAATCAAGAGAAGTATCGATTCCCCGATCGGCAGGAGAATCATTTTCACCTGTGCCGGAGATCACGGTGTCGTGGACCGCGGTGTCAGCGCGTATCCGAGGGAAGTGACCGTACAGATGGTACGCAATATGCTCGCCGGTGGTGCCGCCGTGAATGTCCTGGCACGGCATGTAGGAGCGGAAGTTATGGTAGTCGATGTGGGGGTGGCCCATGATTTTGCTGCCACCGAGGGGCTCCTTATCCGCAAAGTCGGTTATGGGACGAATAATATCACCGACGGGCCTGCCATGTCCCGTGAGCACGCCCTTCTATCGATTAAGGTCGGCATCGACCTGGTCGCCGATTGTGCGCGAACCGGTGTTGATCTGATCGGTACAGGTGAAATGGGCATCGGTAATACGACGCCGTCCAGTGCGATTCTGTCGGTGCTGGCGGATATTGCGCCGGAGGATGCCGCCGGACGAGGTACCGGAATCGATACGACGGCGCTGTCGCAGAAAATCGACACAATAACACGTGCCATTGCCGTCAATCACCCTGATCCCAATGATCCTGTCGATGTACTGGCAAAAGTCGGTGGGTATGAAATCGGTGCCATTGCCGGTATCATTATCGGGGGCGCCCTGTACCGCATCCCCGTGGTTGTGGATGGTTTTATCTCCACCGCCGGTGCCCTTGTCGCAAACAGACTGAATCCCGTGATCAACGATTATCTGTTTTACTCGCACCTTTCAGCAGAAGCGGGGCATAAGCGAATGCTGGAAGCACTCGGCCATGATCCCATTATGAATCTTGATATGCGGTTGGGAGAGGGGACAGGTGCGGCCATTGCCATATCCATCATTGAGGCCGCCGTGAAGGTCATGATCGGGATGGCGACGTTTGAATCCGCCCATGTAGACAGGATGGTTGACTGATGAAAGGCTTTATTACGGCACTGCAGTTTCTTACCATAATCAGGATACGGAAGAATCTTGATGTAACGGCAGAACAGCTCGCCGGTTCCATGGCGTATTTCCCGCTGGCGGGGCTTGTAGTCGGCCTTGTCCTTGCCGGGGCGCGCGTTGTTTTGGGGACAGTTCTGCCGGCAGGTGTGGCCGATGTGGTCGTGGTGACCATACTGGTCGTGATAACCGGTGCGCTGCACCTCGACGGATTTGCCGATGTGATTGATGGATTAGCGGGCGGCAGGGATCGTGACCGTATCCTTGCAATCATGAAAGACAGCCGCATTGGTTCTTTTGCCGTCGTTGGGGTTGTTATGCTTCTGCTTCTGAAGGTTGTCGCCCTCATCGGCATTCCGGAGGAGGCCAAAATCAGAGCCCTCATTGCAGCACCGGTGCTGGGGCGATGGGCTACCGTCCAGCTTGCATCGTTTTATGAATATGCCCGTTCGGGAACGGGCACCGCCCTCGCGTTTACAACCTTTGCGGGTATGCTGGAATATGTGATTGCCACTGTCGTGACGGTACTCGTGGTGGTAGGGCTTTGCTTCCTGAAGGGGCTGGTTTTACTGATCTGCATTGCGGGCATTACTTGGCTGGTGGGGCAGTTTTTTAAAACACGCATCGGCGGTGTCACAGGCGACGTCATGGGGGCTGCCTGTGAACTGTGTGAGGTGATGACCCTGATTCTGGTATGTGCGTTGTATGCGTAAGGCAACGGCGATCAAGAAATTCAATCGATGTCGCCGGTACATGCAACACCACACTCCGGATGGGCGCCGGGGGAAATAGCGCGTCCGGACATGCCGTATATAATCCGATGGCGGCATACGGATGCTGTGGTGCGGTAGAATAATTTATGGAAGACAGTATGGATCGATACACCAGGTTATACCTGATACGGCATGGGCAGGTCGAAAATTATGAATCCGGCGTTTTGAACGGTCACAATAATGTCGGCCTCAGTACGCTGGGCCTGCGGCAGCTTGAGACGGTTGCCTCGAGGCTTAAGGATGATGACATTGCCGCCGTCTACAGCAGCGACCTCCAGCGAGCCCGAAAAGGTGCGGAATTTATCGCCCGGCACCACGGACTGATGCCGGTGGTAGATGCATCGCTCAGAGAGCTGAATTTCGGGTTGTGGACAGGGGCTTCATTCATGGAAATTGAGGCAGCGTTTCCCGGAGCCCTCGAAGAGCGGAGTCAGCAGCTCGCTGACTACAGGCCTCCCGGCGGTGAGAGCCTTGGAGATCTGCAGGGACGGGTCATGCCGGTGCTTCGGAAAGCCCTGGCGGATCATGCGGGAGCGGTTATCGTATTTGTCGCACACGGCGGTGTGAACCGGGTTATACTTGCCGATGCCCTTGGCCTGGATCCCGATAATTTTTATTCCATCGAGCAGGACTACGGGTGTGTAAATATTGTCGATTATTTCAGCGATCTGGCTGTTGTAAAACTTATGAATGGACGAGTGGATAGGGATTTTTAAATGATATTGCAGGGGAAGAACACAAAAACCTTAATATGTCTGGTGCTTATCGGGTTCATCCTGATCATGTGTGCCGCCCGGGAATCACAGGCCCGCGTCTTTGTCGATGCCCTGGGGCGGGTCGTGCCGCTGCCCGAATCACCGCAGCGAATCGTGTCGCTTGCCCCGAGTATTACAGAGACGCTCTTTGCTCTGGGATTGGATAGGGAGATAGCCGGTGTCACCATGTTCAGTGATTATCCTGCAGCGGCACTGACAAAACCCAAGGTCGGGAGCTTTATCAACATCTCGCTGGAGAAGGTTGTCGCCCTTAATCCGGACTTAGTGATCGCGACAGCGGACGGAAACAAGAAGGAACTTATTCTGCAATTGGAGGCGCTTGGTCTGGCCGTTTATGTGGTGAACCCCCAGAGCTTTGAAGATATATTCGCCATGGTCGGCAATGTCGGGAAAATTACGGCCAGGGAAGAGGCGGCCCACCGACTGGTCGCCGATCTTGAACTTCGCGTGCGACAAATCGTTTCATTGGTGCAAGCAGCCCAAAAGCCACGGGTTTTTTTCCAGATCGGCATCGATCCCATTGTCTCGGTGGGCAGGGAGACAGTGCATCACACGCTGATACATATGGCGGGCGGGGTCAATATTACACAGAATATTCACATATCGTATCCCAATCTGAGCGTGGAAGAAATAATCGACAAGAAGCCGGATGTCATTATCGTCTCATCCATGAAACGGGGCGGTGATTTTATCAACGTATTGCGGGAGTGGCGAAAGTGGAAAAACATTCCGGCCGTCACAAACAACCGAATCCACATTATCAACAGTGATGTGACCGATCATTCATCACCCAGAATTGTTGATGGACTGGAAGCATTGGCGAAAATAATACATCCGGAACTGTTTGCCCTCCGGTAACGTCGATGTTGTTATGGGGCGCAACGATCATGGATGACAGATTACGACAGATGGATTATCAATCAATACATACGAAGGGATGACAAAAAATATGCTGGACTATTTCTATCAGGGCGGACCCGTTATGTATCCCCTTCTCTTCTGCTCACTGGTATCGCTTACGATCATTATTGAAAGGAGCATCTTCTGGCTACGCGAGAAAAGGCACCGCGACACATCCTCCTTGGATACATTCATGCACATGGTTGAAAAGAACGATTTCGACGATGCGAAGCGGGTTGCGCAGGATTCGAAGGATTTCGTGATACGGGTGATGGTGTGCGGCATTCTACATCGCGAGTTTTCCCTGCAGGATGCGCTGCGGATGAGCGCCGATGAAGAACTGGATCGAATGCGCCGCTATCTCTCAATCCTTGATACGATGATAACCCTCTCACCGCTTCTGGGAATACTGGGTACCGTCATGGGCATCATCAATTCTTTCCAGATGCTGGGGACGTTGGGGGTCGAAAACCCGCGCATGATCACAGTGGGCATTGCCCAGGCTCTCATAACCACCGCCTTCGGTCTCATCATCGCCATTTTCAGCCTTATCCCGTACAATTATTTTGTAACGAGGGTGGACAAGGCCGCCCTTGAGGTCGAACAATACGGGACGAACCTCGAAATCATTCTTGAAAAGAATAAAAACGGAGTGAGTACGGCGCCATGAAACTTTCACAGCGCTACACAAAAAAGGCCAGGATTGAAATGATACCGCTCATCGATGTCATATTTCTACTCCTGGTGACATTCATCTTCTTCACCATGTCCATGGCTATACACAAGGGGTTACCGGTGCAGCTGCCCGATTCATCGACGGCGGCAGTGGAAAAAAAGGAGTTTACAGTTATTACCATCAAAAAGGAGGGGGCTGTTTATCTCGATAAAGCCCGTGTCTCAATTCCAGAACTCACCCATCGACTTGGTGCTCTCCGCACTGGTTTCCCCCATACGAAGGTGCTCATATCGGGTGATAAAAATGCCTCATATGAGATGATCATATCTGTCATGGATGCCGTCAGGAAGGCAGGCATAGCCGGCGTCTCACTTGAAACGGAATGGGAGCGATGAGACATAAAAGAGATCTTCTAATTGCTATCATTCTTGCATTGGGAGTCCACATCGGGTTGGTCTTTGCGCATGTGTCCGTTGAGTATCCCCGGATTCACATCAGGAAAGACGAGGCCCGGCAAATCCGCATCGCCTTTGTTACCCCGTCAAAAAACATCGCAACGCCCAGACAAAAATCACCCCCCGTGCGCCAGAAAAAAGTCGTACCGCGGAAAAAGGAAATAGTGCAGAAGAAGAAAAAAACGGTACACACAAAAACACCGTTCCCGAAACCCAGACCGAAAATAGAAAATCACAAAATCGTCGTACCGAAAACCGAAGTCGACCATGATGTGTCGCCACAAGATGAGGAGATCAATCTCGAAATACCCACGATGCCTGAGATCGAGCCGCTCTGTTCAAGAGCGCTCGCGTCGGCACCTCTGCCTGCCGCGACGATCATATCGCCGGCCGTTCCCCGTTATAAGGAGAATACACCGCCGGCATATCCGCGACAGGCCCGGCGAAAAGGATATGAGGGGATTGTGTTGCTTTCTGTGATGGTTCTTGATAATGGAACCGTAAGCGAGGTCAGGATCAAAGAGTCATCAGGACACTCCTGCCTGGATGCGGCTGCCCTGAGAACAGTGAAACAATGGGTGTTTGAACCTGCCACCCGTTTGGGTACCGCAATTCCCATGTGGGTTGAAGTGCCCGTGCGCTTTACCCTGAAAGGACACATGCACTCGTAACCGATGAAAAAGCCAGGTATAATAGTAAAAAATATTGCCATCATAATACTGATTGCGGTGGTGTTGCCGAGCGCCGCGTTATCCGCGAAGAAAGATTCATCGAATGCCTATTATCTCAGAGGCAACAAGTATCTGTTACGGAACAAAGTCGATAAGGCAATCGACAACTACCTGAAGGCAATTCAGATCAATCCCAAGCGCGCGAAATACTTTTACAAGCTTGCCAAGGCATATGAGCGGAAACAATCCATTAAAGACGCAATCCTGAATTATGAAAAAACAATCACTATCGATCCGACGTATTACTGGGCGTATGCAGGTCTTGGGAACATTTGCCTGGCTATGGGAGACAGCACGCAGGCGACTCAATACTATGAAATGTGCATCAATAATTGTCCGAAAGAATACACGAAGCATTATTTCCGTGGTAAAATATTTGATGTTACCCATCAGATTGATGATGCCATTGCGGCATATAAAGAAGCCCTGCGGTGCCGGCAAGATTATTTTGAAGCATTATCGGCACTGGCTCATGACTATGTCCTCAAAAACGACTTTGAAAACGCTGCCGAGTATTATCTGCGCGCTAAAAAGCTCAGATGTTATGACGAGATGACACTCATCAATCTGGGGATTGCCTATACAAAATTAGCAAAATATGATGCTGCTCTGGACGTGCTGAACGTTGCCCTGAAAATCGATCCGTTCAACAGGGATACCCGATTTTATCTCGGCAGGGCATATTACGGCAACGGGGATCTTGATCAGGCAATCAACCAGACCCGGAGAGCGCTCAATGCCGTTCCGGATGATGCGGAAGTACATTTTACGCTCGGCCTTTATTATGATAAAAAGGGGTGGCACGACATGGCCGTGGCAGAATACCAGGAGGCGCTCTACCTTAATCCTGAATATTTATTCAACAAGCTGAAAAAACTGGACCGAGAAAACGAAACTGCTGTGTTACGAGACGGTCAAGAAAGTCCTCAAGGAGATAATGAAAGTGAACTATGACGAAATGAAAAACAGGTTGGCAGACATAATCATCACCCGGTCGTTCCAGTATCGGGACGATCCCCCGTTTACCCTGGCATCGGGACGGACGAGTAATTACTATTTCAACTGCAAGCCGACAACGCTTGATCCCGAAGGAATGAATCTGATCGGCAGTGTTATATTCGAGATGCTCCGCGATACAGATATAACGGCCACCGGTGGGCTGACACTCGGTGCCGATCCGATTGCCAATGCCGTGGCCGTGATTTCTTTCCAAGAAGGCAGGCCCATCAAATCCTTTATTGTCAGGAAGGATGCCAAAGGGCATGGCATGAAAAGCAGGATTGAAGGGAACGTAAAGACCGGTGAGACGGTGGCCATTCTGGATGATGTGATCACCACCGGCGGTTCGACAATCGAGGCTATCGAGAGTGCGGAAGAGGCCGGGCTGCGAGTTGACCGGGTCATCGCGCTTATCGATCGGGAGGAGGGTGGTCGTGAAAATATAGAGAAATATGTCGACCGGGTCGATGCGGTGTTTACCAGAACGGACATAATGGAACGTTACCGAAAAGGATGACAGGTATGAGTGGTGGCAGGTGGTGTGCGTTCATATGCGGTGTGGCGATACTGTGCAGCACGATTCTGACAGTCAGTGACGGACAGCTGAATGGGGCGGAAAAAATAATCTCAGAGACCCTGTTTTCATCCGATGCAATGCGCGGCGGAGCTCCTGACGGATGGCAGTTACTGGAGAACAAAGGGACTGCGAACCTTGGACTCGAAAAATACGAAGACGGATACGCACTTCATCTGAAAAGCGACAGTTCATCATCGTTTGGTATCCGCAAAGAGCTTTCGCTTGTGGCTGGTGAGTATCCTTTTTTGAACTGGCAATGGAAAGCGATCACGTTGCCGGCAGGCGGCGATGTGAGAAAATCCGACACGGACGACCAGGCCCTGCAGCTGTATGTGGCCTTTGAAGCAACGGGATGGCCGGCGAAACTGAATACACCAGTCATAGGCTATATCTGGGATAGCGAATGCCCGAAAGGAACAGAAGTGACGAGTCCGCAGCCCCTGGCCGGCAAAGTACGCTACATTGTCCTGAGAGATAAGACCGATGCGCTGGATACGTGGTGTACTGAAAAGAGAAATGTCTTTGATGATTACCGCAAGCTGTTTCCGGACATTGAAGGGGGCAACCCACGCGACATCAATGGGATTTCCATTATGATAAATTCGCAGCACACGAAAAGTGAGGCGGAAGGCTTTATCTCCCACGTCTATTTCAGCAGAGAATGATCCGCCGCAAGATGCTCGATCCTGATGTGATTTACTTCGTGATGTGCCCTCCTGACGGGTTCGACAATTCGAAAGCCCGTGCAGGTCGCGTGTGCAATGGCAAGTGCCGTTTCAAGCGCGATCTTATGACCTTGGGACACAAACACCGGTTTGACGTTTTTTCTAGTGCGCAGCACGGCACCGATTACTCTGCCGTCATGGATGAGTTCGGAATAATCGCCCACTGCATTGCCCGGCTCCCGGTGGGTGCCGATGAGTCTTTTTTTTGCGCAACCGATTGTCGGAATGTCAAGAAACAGGCCCATGTGTGATGCCAGACCAATTCCGCGTGGGTGGGCGATACCGTGGCCGTCGAAGATGACCACATCGGGTACCCGTTTTAATCCTGCAAAGGCCTGCAGGAGCGGAGGTCCTTCCCTGAAAGTCAGTAAGCCGGGTATGTAGGGGAAATTGACCAATTGTGAAAACGAGGATTTCTCGATAATTTCCATGGATGTAATATCCATGAGTATGACGGCCGCAAAGAAACGATTGTCGCCCCTCGAATACGAGATATCGGCCCCGGCAACGAGGCGAACCTCTTGGGGTACATTCGTATCGCTGAGTATGAGCTGTTCTTTCAGATGCTGTTGTACCCTTACGGCTTCCTGGTAGGTCACATCCCAATTGTGCAGGTGGTGTATTTTCATGAATGATGCGGTGTCCTGTTCAACATCGGTGACCTGTGGCATCCGGCATTGTGTCGGCCTTCAGAATATCACGTGCCCGGGCAATGTCTTTGCGAATCTGCTCGACGAGCTTCTCGGTATTTTCGAATTTCATTTCACTCCGCAGACGCTCGATGAAGAAAATTTCAATATTCCGATCGTAAATGTCTCCTTTGAAATCGAAAAGATGCACCTCAACAGAAAGTGAACCGTTGCCGAATGTGGGGTTAAATCCGAGATTAATGACACCTTGGTGCATTTCCTCCT
>Ga0272442_10000697_pt1 | contig 52734 bp, 51 predicted proteins | sample SSMForm2O_FD_200262 | JGI IMG/M metagenome (GOLD analysis project Ga0272442, IMG submission 200262) | Marine sediment archaeal communities from Little Sippewissett salt marsh, Falmouth, MA, United States - SSM-Form-2O | ecosystem: Environmental > Aquatic > Marine > Wetlands > Sediment ... | reverse complement strand
GAACACTACAAGATGCCCGGCAAGTGGGTGTTCACCACCCAGCGGGCCAGCATGTACCCCTTCCTGCAGTACTCGAAAAACCGCCCCATGCGCGAAAAAATTCACCGCGCGTACTTCATGCGCGGCGACCGCGATAACGAGCAGGACAACAAGGCCATTCTCAAGGAGATCATCCAACTGCGCATCGAACGCAGCAAAATGCTGGGCTATGAAACCCCCGCCCACTTCTACCTGGAAACCCGCATGGCCGGGACCCCACAACGGGTCAATGAATTCCTCGAAAAGCTATGGAAACCCGCCCTGGAGCGTTCCAAGGCCGAAGCCGCGGAAATGCAGGCCATCATCGACCGGGAAGGCGGTGACTTCAAGCTGGAGTCCTGGGACTGGTGGTACTACGCCGAAAAACTGCGCCGGGAAAAATATGAGCTGGATGACGCGGAGCTGCGCCCCTACTTCGAACTGGAAAACGTGAAGAAGGGAATTTTTTATCTCTGCAACCAGTTGTACGGCCTGACCTTCGAGGCCCGGGACGACATCTCCACCTACAATAAGGAAGTCCAGGTGTACGAAGTCAAGGAAGCCGACGGTTCCCACCTGGGGATCGTCTACATGGACTTCCATCCTCGGCCGACCAAGCGCGGCGGTGCCTGGAGCGGCGGTTTCCGGGACGGCTGGACCCGGGACGGCGAAAAGATCTCCCCCCTCTCCACCGTTACCGGCAACTTCACCCGCCCCGCCGGCGATACCCCCTCCCTGTTGAGCATCGATGAAGTCAAGACTTTCTTCCACGAGTTCGGTCACGCCCTGAACACCCTTTTCTCCAACGGCCGCTATCAATACCGCCACATCCCCCGGGATTCGGTGGAACTCCCCTCGCAGATCATGGAAAACTGGTCCCTGGAGCCGGAGCTGCTGGCCGTGTACGCCCGCCACTACAAGACCGGCGAAGTGATTCCCGCTGAACTGGTGGAAAAGATCCGCAAGAGCAGCCTCTTCAACCAGGGCTTCGAAACCGTTGAATACCTGGCCGCCTCCATCCTGGACCAGGCCTGGCACGGCCTCAAGAGCGTGGACGGCGTTGACGTCAACGCTTTTGAAAAACAGGTACTCGACAAGATCGGCCTGATCCCTGAGATTCAGCCCCGCTACCGCTCCACCTACTTCGCCCACATCATCTCCGGTTATTCCGCCGGGTATTACTCCTACATCTGGTCGGGAGTCCTGGACGCGGACGCTTTCGAAGCGTTCAAGGAGACCACCCTGTACAACAGGGAGGCCGCCGCCAAGTTCCGCACCAATATGCTGGAAAAGCTGGGCCGCCTGGACGCCATGGAGTTGTACAAGAATTTCCGCGGCCGGGAGCCCAAGATCGAGCCCCTGCTGAAACGCCGCGGTTTGCTGTAAAGACTTTCATCGGCGCGGTTTCGAAACCGCCCGAACAGACCATACGGGGCGGCCCGGCCGGGCCGCCCCGGTTTTTCTCCGATGTATATCCCAATTATCATTCACCGTGTTCCTGACCGGATATCCGCGTTTTCCCCATGGAAAAGCGGAAAGGGATAAAAATATTTCATCGCCCTAAAGATTCTTTATCCCATCCCGGTAAGACATGCCCTCCCCTTCCCGGCATAACGCTGTATTGACGAGACTTTCGAAAACACATGCCCTATGGCATCGATCCTGCTGACTATCCACATTACAAATTCATTAAAGGAGGCTTTACATGCTGAAAAAAATCTGCATGGTATCCATGGTCGTGCTCATGCTGGCGGGGGTCGTCTTTTCCGTGGCCAACTTCACCGCACCTGACCTGGAAGCCGCCGATATCGTTCCCCAGGCTCCCGTTCCCTACGGCGCCTGGAGCCCGTTTATCGAAGGCGTGTCCTATTGCTGGCCACACCCCTTATGCATGTGCGTAGTGGGCGCCATGCAATTCGAGCCGCAACCACAACCCTAGCGTTAATAAACCGCCGACAGAATATCACCATTGATTTGCGGTTCATACATTCAGAGGAAAATTGAAAAATTCTTTCATGCAGGAAAAGAATTTTTATCCCTTCAGGTTGACCGGATTGGTAAGCAAACGCCCGAATCCCCACCTGATAAAGCTTTCGGGAACTCAATACTTCTGGCATCGATCCTGCTGACTATCCACATTACAAATTCATTAAAGGAGGCTTTACATGCTGAAAAAAATCTGCATGGTATCCATGGTCGTGCTCATGCTGGCGGGGGTCGTCTTTTCCGTGGCCAACTTCACCGCTCCCAACCTGGACGCCGCCGAAATCGGCGGTCCCATCCAATTGCCCTTGGGAGCATGGAGCGAGATGGTTGAGGGTCAATCGTGGTGCTTCGAACACCCATTACAACAATGCGTGCTGAGTTTTTAGTATCGGAAGGCTGAGTACAGATTGAAAAACGGAAGGGGGCGGCCTATCGCCGCTCCCTTCCGTGCACAAATTCCCCCAAAAAAATGATAAAAAAAACCATTCTTATTGTTCTATGTGTTTCGCCCATCCTGCTGCATGCCATTGAATGCAAATTGTCGCGAACCTTCGACATCCGCCAGGAGGAGGTCCTCCTTAGGACTCCCTATTCATTCTGCGTTACCCACCGGGATGAAATCATCGTGGTGGACGGCCGGGCCGGTGACATCAAGATTTACGACTCCAAGGGAAAGTTCCTTGGTATTCTGGGGAAAAAGGGCCCGGGGCCGGGGGAATATATGCAGCCGGTCTTTTGCGACTACCAGGCATCCCGCTTCGCCGTAATCGACATGCATAAAAAGAGATTACTCATATATCGGGACGAAGGGGGCGGCGATTTCCGGATTTCCGGCGAACTCCCCTGTTGGGGCGGAGGATTCGACCTGAGGATCAGAGGCCGGGAGATCCTGGTATCCGGACTGCAGGCGAACCGTGAAAAGAGAATGTATTCCCTATATCAGGTGGACATGGATTCCCGCAACGTCCGCTTCCTGGTCCCCTATTGGGATAAATTCGGCCAGTCCTCATGGATCTCATTCATGAAAAAACGCGTCGAAATCGCCAACGCTCCTATTATCGGGCTGTTCGGATTCTGCGATCATACCCGGGATCACGCCTATTTTGTATGGGAGGGCGATCTGCGGATCATCAAAACGGATATCAAAACCGGCAAATCATCAAGTTTCGGCGGGAAAACCGCAAACTATCGGCAGCCAGAGGTGTCCAAAGCCATGAACCGCGCGTACCAGGCGCGGGACAAGGCGGCACTGACCAGGGAACGCCAGAATTTGTCCTGCATCAACGGCCTCTTCGCCCATGAAAACTATATCGGTCTGCTGTACGGCAATTACTTTCCCCAATCGGGTGGGTGGAGGATTTATCTCCAGCTCTATTCGCCTGAAGGCCGCTTGCTTGAGGAAATGATTCTCCCGGAGGTTTCGATCACCATTCCCTTCAAGCCGGCGCCCACCATGTTCTTCGACAAATCCCGCCAAACCCTGCACTACATGTATCACCGCCTGGACGAAGAGGATGAAGATCGCTATTCCATCGCCGTTTTCAGGATCGTGCAATGAAAAACCTGTTGATCGCATTTCTGCTGGTGGTGATTCTTCTGCTGGGCAGTTTTCTTTACCGAGGCCATCACACGAACCGGAATATTGACATGTATGCTGAATTCCCGGTGAGCTCCGGGGGGAAATTGATCAGGGAAGATGCTCCCCTCTACCTTTTCGTCTTTTTCTCGGAACACAACTGCCCGCCCTGCATGGAGGTCTTCAGTGTACTCAATACCCTGCCGCCGCCCTTCTGCGTAACGGGAGTCGTCCCGGATAACGAGGCTCCCCATGAAGTCCGAATCCGGCAGCGAACCGGCGCCGCGTTCCCCATTATCGGCGCCAAAGGGCTTGAAAATTTCGTCCCCCCCTACACCCCAAGCATTCTGGGAGTATCGTCAAGGGGTCGCATCCACTTTGTTCTTCCCGCGGTTCCCGGAGAAACAGAATACTTCATGGCCTTCCTGGAATCCTTTTACGGCAAAGCATTTCCACTCCTGCTTGATGTAGAAGGCCGGGACGAAACCGGGCTTCACTGACTCCCTGCGGGGAAGCTGATGCGGAAGCGGGTTCCCTTACCGGGTTGACTGTCCACGCGGATCCGCCCCCGGTAATCATCCACGATGCGCCGCACCACGAACAGGCCCAGCCCGGAATTCCCCGCCTGCTCCTTGGTGGAGAAATAGGGATTAAATATCTTTTTAATGGTTCCGGAATCCATGCCCTTGCCGTCATCATCCACGGTGATCAGGATCGTGTTTCCCCCTTCCCGGACAGCACGGATTCGTATTGCCCCCCCCCTCGGCATGGCTTCGACGGCGTTGTAGATCAGGTTCATCATCATCTGCTGAAACCGGATCGGATCCACCCGCATGCGAAGAGGTTCGTCCGCCTTTTCCCATTGCAGATCGATCCCCGCCGGGATCGTGGCCCCCAGAATTCCAACCACCTCGTCAATGAGAGCGGAAAGGTCATGCGAATCGTCGCTGAGCTGACCGGGCCGCGAAAAGGCCAGGATCTGCTTGACGATATGAATGGCTTTTTCAGCCGCTTGCTTAAGCTGACCCGCGTATCCATTCGTATCACCCCCGGTGCCGTCGGACTTCAGCTTGTTGGAGTAGCGGATAATGGTGAAGAGGATATTGCTCAGATCGTGAGTGGCCCCGGCGGCCAACAAGCCCACCAGGCGCATTTTCTGCGACATAACCAATTGGTTTACCTTTTCATCCAGGACCGCCCGCCTGCGGATATTTCTTTCCCTGGCGATCATCAGGAGAGATACCAGCAGGAAAAGCATAAGCATTCCCGCGGCCCGAAACCACCAGGTGGCCCAGAAAGGCGGCCGAATGTGTAGGGCCAGCGATGCGCCCGCCTGGTTCCATATTCCATCGTGATTGGACCCTTTCACGCGAAACACGTACTTACCATAGGGCAGATTGGTAAAAACGGCATGATTTTCCGTTCCACAGTATCGCCACTCTTTTTGAAAACCTTCAAGGATATAAGCGTATTGATTCTTTGTGGGGATCGTATAGTCGAGAGCCGCGAAATAAAAACCCAGAAAATCGTCCTTATGAGAAAGGGAAATCGATTCAGCCGGAGCGGTTCGATGCAATGACAGCGATCCGCCAGACAATTTCACGGAAGCTCCGAAAACCTGGACATCCGTAATCACCACCGCAGGAATGGATGGATTGTCCGCTGCGTCCCCGGGGAAAAACCCATTGAATCCGTCATTCCCTCCGAAAAAAAGTTCACCCGAGCCGCTCTTGAAACAACAACCCAGACCGAATTCATTGCCCTGCAATCCGTCATTGATGTCGTAATGCCGCAATCGCCGGTACAGCGGGTCAAAACGGTACAGTCCGAAGTCCGTACTGATCCAGAGCTTTCCATCGCCATCCTCGAGCAGCCCGTAAATGGCGCGGCGCGACAATGGGGATGCGGCAGGACATAGCTCGAAACAGTCACGATCGCGATCATACCGGGTCAGGCCCGCCAATGTGCCTGCATACAATTCACCTTCAGCACTCTCATGGATCGCCCATACATTGTTATTGCCCGGCCCATGAAAAGATTGGGGATTCCGCAAATAATGCCGGAAACGACGATGCTTGACATCGAAGCGATCCAACCCGGCATCCGTACCGATCCATAAACCGCCGTAATGATCCCCGGTGATGGCATGAACATAATTGCAGCACAGGGAATCGGGGTTATCCGCATCATGGGTGAAATTCTCAAAGTATCCCCGGCTTTTATCAAACCGGGCCAACCCGCCCATGGTTCCGATCAACAACGTGTTCCCGTCCAGCTCATGGATCGCCCATACTTTATCGTTTACCAGGCTGCGCGGATCACCGGGACTATTGCGGAATCGGGAATATCCCGGGCCGTCGGCGTGGAGGACGAGCAAGCCGCCGTTTGTTCCCAGCCATAAATCCCCCCGAACATCTCTCATAATGGTATTGACGATCCGGCCTTCCTCCGAGATCCGGGAAAACACATCGGCACGGTACCGGCTGACTCCCGCGCGGTTCGCGTCCAACCGGATCAAACCATCCTCCATGCCGAGCAGCAAGCGCCCACCCGCGTCTTCACTGATGGAGCGGACGCGATGGTTGACCGTAACTCCCGATCGCCCCGGGTTGTGCCTGTACAGCTTGAATTTATTGCGATAACGGCTGCACTTGTTCAGCCCCGAATCGGTGCCGATCCACAACGAAGCAGACCGATCCATGAAAATGGACTTGATCCGGTTGTCGTTGATGCATTCCGGGTTGTTTGGATCATGGGTGTAGTGAACGATCATTCCGGAATCCCGACTGAGTTTCACCACTCCCCGGGAGAGCGTCCCGATCCATACATCTCCGAATAAATCCTGATAAATACGACTGATGCCGTCTAGGCGAAGAGAGTCGGATATCGCTTTTCCCTTCACTCTCCAGGGCTCAAATCTTTTCTTCCCCCGGGAAAACAAATACACCTCCCCGGATTCCATGCCCAGCCACAATTGGCGGCGATCGTCTTCGAACACGACGCGAACCGCGTTTCCCTTTCCGCGCCTTCTCCAGGAATCCTTCGCGGAATACTGGGAAAAGCGTTGCTCCCGTTCATCAAACATCTGGAGGCCGTCTCCCGATCCCACCCATATGGTGTGTTGATGATCTTCGATAATCGAGAACATCTTTCCGGAAAGAATCAGCCGCCCTCCGCATCCAGGCTTGGTGAATCCGATGAGCCCCAAACCGGCATCCAGGCAATGGAGGCTCAACCCCGCCGAGGACACGACCCACAACCGGTTCCGGCTGTCCAGCATTACCTGGTGAACAAAATTCTCAGGCGCACCGGGATTCCTATCCCCATCAGGCGGGAACCGGGCAAACCGCCCGGTTTTCGCTTCAAACCGGTTGACGCCGCCACCCCATGTCCCGATCCACAGGTTTCCCGAAGCATCTCCACATATGGACCGGATGGTGTTGTTGGAGAGGGAATTTCGGTTGAGGCGATCATGCTTGTACACCACGAAACCGGTTCCATCGTAGCGATTGAGTCCATTGCGCGTTCCAAACCAGATGAAACCCATCCTGTCCTGGTAAATACAATACACAATGCTCTGGGAAAGGCCTTGGGACTGGGTCAGGTACTCGAAACGATCCGTAACATTCCGGGAGGGACCCGCGGTTCCCATTGTCGGCAAAAAAGCCAAAAGGATGAGGAATCTCCACCAAAATTTCATGAGCGGTTTCCCCTTACCGGGGATTCGAAACATGTATACTCTCGAGTCGATCAATCCTTGAGGTACTTATTGAGCGTGGGCAGGGATATCCCCAGCAACTCCAGCGCTTTCCGCTTGTTAAATCCCGTTGCATGATAAACCTCCCGGACATACTCGCCGCCATATTCAGCCAGTGTTTTGCACTTTTTCCCCCCGGCGCGAGCGTGATGTTTCAGGGGCAGGATCACGTCATTGATATCGATGGTATCGTTGTTCTTGAAGGGAACAATGCTTTTCAGAAGATTTTTCAATTCCCGCACGTTCCCCTCCCAGTCATGGCCCACCAGGAACCGTTCCGCTTTGGTTGTGACGTGATCCACTTTTTTATTGAAAATAGAGTTATAGGTCCTCAGAAAATCCCGGAACAAGGGCATGATGTCATCCGGGCGTTCGCGAAGGGGCGGAATATAGATCACGGATTCCTGTAATCTGAAATACAGGTCTTTACGGAAACAGCCGGCCTTTATTTCAGCGGCCAGGTCCTTGTTCGTCGCGGCGATAATCCGGATATCGATTCGTTGCGGCTTCCCTCCCTTTAATTGATAGACCATGCCGTTGTCCAGAACCCGCAAAAGCTTGGCCTGGACATGGAGAGGCAGGTCTCCGATCTCATCCAGGAACAGCGTACCTTTGTCCGCCTGGATAAACCGTCCGGAATAGTTCTCCGTGGCACCGGTAAAAGCGCCCCGCTTGAAACCGAACAACTCCGATTCCACAAGGTCCGGGGGGATGGCCGCGCAGTTGACCGGAAGAAAGACGTTGCTTTGACGCCGCGATCCGTTGTGAATGGACTGGGACAGAATTTCCTTGCCCACGCCGGTTTCACCCTCGATCAGAATCGTATTATCGGTTTCCGAAAGGACTTTCGCCCGATCGATTACTTCCCGCATCTCGCTGCTTTCACAGATAATGTCTCTGAAAGAGAAATTCGCGGCCACTTCCTTTTTGCAGATTCCGGCACTGCGTCGCAACGAGTCAAGTTCAACGATTTTCCGAATCTGAATGTTCAACAATCCCTCGGGAAACGGTTTCTCCACATAATTGAACGCTCCCTTACGAATGGCCTCGACGGCGTTGGCGATGGAAGCGTTGGCGGTGATTACAATGGTCCGGTTGCGCAGTTTATCCGGGTAATCCTCGAAGAGATCCAGGCCGTTTCCATCCGGGAGTTTCAGGTCAAGTACCACCGCCGTGTACGCTCCGCTGCCCATTTTCCCATGGGCTTCCCGGAAGAAACCAACATCATCCACATGGTATCCGCCGTCTTCCAGTTCCGCTTTCAGCAGGCCACGCAACGCGACGTCATCTTCCACCAAAAGAATGTGTTCAGCAGGCAATCCATCCCCTCTCCAGCCCGAATTTCATAAGGAGATCATAGAAGCCAAACCGCTACATGTCAATATACGGTGCGGCGGAACCGGATTCCCCGGGCACACATCCGCGGCTATTCAAGAGAATTTCCGGATGGCTCCTGCGGCGGCAGGCAGCCGTGCTTTTTCAGGAATTCCACTAATTTGGGATTGACGGTTTCCCGGTGCTCCACCGCCACGATGTGGCCGGAATCCAGGATAGTGATCTCGATGTCCGGGTAATCCCCGGCGGTTTCCGCCGCTGTCGCGGCGTCACCCACGATGGGATCCCGGGTGCCCAGGAAGAGCAGCACCGGCATGGTCATGGCCTTTTTCTGTTCCGTGGTCATGGGTTCCGGCATGGCCACCGAAGGCATGGTCCCCTCCAATATGGCCTGGAACCAGTCCCGGAACACCCGGCGGGTATACGCATCATCTCCCAGAGCCCAGCGGGTAACCCGGTCGCGCACGAACTGGAAGGGGTACATGCTGGCGATGGACAGCATCATGACGCTTTTCGCCGTCAGGGGGGTTACTCCCATGGGGCCGAACAGGGCCAGGCATTTTACCTTGTCCGGATGGTAATAGGCCAGGACCTGGGCAACGTAGCCGCCGTTGGACGCCCCCAGCACCGGAGCGCCGGATATACCGAGCTGATTGAAAATTTCGGCGTACAGGTCGGCGATGGCCCGGCCGTCCGGCGGGAAGGCCGCCGCATCTTTCAATCGGCTGCGGTTGCCCTCGCCGATGTTGTCGATGGCATAAATCCGAAAAAAAGGCAGCAGGGGTTCCAGGTTGTCCGCCCAGGAATGGGCGCCCATGGACGCCGCGTGGATCATGACGATGGGCGGTTTATACCGGTCTCCCCGGACCAGGACATGGACCTTGCCCCATTCGGTGTCCAGGTAGAGTGATTCCGTGTCCGCCGGCCAGTCACCCATACGCATGTCGTACGCATCCATCAATACTTTCCGGTGGCCTTCGGACAAATAAATGCTGGTCTTGGGGCCCGGAGCAAAGGCGGTGAAATTCACGGCCAGCAGGATCCCGATCACGCCGATACGCAGAACCGCGGTCATGGCCGGACTCTTTTTCATGGACAGGAAACCCGGCCACCACAGAACGAACAAAACCGCCAGCCAGAGCAAAGCGGTCTGCAGGTAGGATCCGCCCATCAAGGTGGCCACGGAAAAGAGCAGGATCAGAACAGCCAGGACGATCCGCAACACCCAGCCGAGCACTTTGAACGTTTTCTTCATAAAAACCCCCTGCATGGAATATTTCCCACCAGTGTAAAGAAAAAAAGAAAAATCCGAAAGGGTATGCGCGGTAGAGGCCAGAGAAGAATATTATTTGGTGGTTTTACTATGAAAATAACGGCTGAACGCAACCCGGCTCTGAAAGTATTTCTTGATGAACAAAAATCCCCCGACACCGTCGATCTCCAGGGTTTCGGGATACCAGGCATCGGCCGAATCCGAATGGTAGACGATACGTTGCGTAAACCGTTTGACCCGTGACGGCAGTGGATCCAGGGTGAATTCCTGTTGGACCGGAATCCCCGTTTCCCGGTGAATCCATACTTTTCCAGTGCGCACGATTGCCTTGGGCCCCTTTAACTTCTGCTCATAGGTAAACAGGGAACAGGCCTTCCCCGCCACGGACACACTGGTCTTCAACAATTGAAAAGAAACCGCGTCCTGGGATTCGGCGGCAAAGGGGTGATCCTGCAGGCCGATGGCGTAACCGCCGCGGTTTTCCGAGTCATCGTCTTCTTCTTTTCTCTCCGCTTCTCTTTTTTTTTGCGCTTCGAAGAACCGTTCTCTTCGTTTTTCCGTCTCATCGACGCCGTTCTTGATGTGTTTTTCCAGGGAGGCGACAATCCGGCCGTCCTCATTCTCTTCCAGTTTCAACCAGGTCTCGATGTGGTCCTTGACCCGGCCCTTGCGGGAAAGCATCTTGATGTGAGAGACCAGCCGGCCCGGCACCCAGTGCTGATTGTTTTCCGCCACCGCCACCGCCCGTTTCCAGAGATCTTTGCCGTTATTCCCCGCGGACAGAACCCCACTCCACCCGACAACCAGTATCAACAGGGCATTAACCGCAATTTTTCTCATGGAGGTTACCTCACTTTTTATTATACATGGACGCCTGAAACCGGCGAAAAGTTGCCCCGTTCCAACCTGGCCCATGATATTCGCGCATTATCCATTGTATAATGACAAATCGAAAAAAGCGGAGGATGCCATGAGCAAGTCTGCATTCACAGCGGCCGGTTTTCCCCGCAGCCGCGTCGCCACTTTCGATATCGGCGTGTTGAGCCGGCGCAGGCACTACGTGACGGCGTTGTTGGAGCTGCGGGTGGGTGAAGCCCGGCGCCGTATCAAGGCCCTCCGGGCTGAAAGTGGTGAACGGATCTCTTTTACCGCCTGGCTGCTGACCGTGATCGCCGCCGCGGTCCACCGTCACCCCGAAGCCGCCGCCTTTCGCAAGGGACGCCGGCACCTGGTCATCCCCAAAGACGTGGACATCTCCGTAATCGTTGAAAAAGAGTTGGAGGGCAAAAAGGTCCCCCTGCCCCTGGTGATCCGCAAAGTCCAAAACAAATCGGCCGTCGAGGTAACCGCGGAGATCGACGCCGCGCGTCGGGGAGATGCCGGCGGGGATACCGTGGTGCTGGAACACGCCACGTCCCGGGCGGAAAGCCTGTATTACCTTCTTCCCGGGCCGATGCGGCGCCTGGCCTGGCGGCTCATGTTCAAACGCCCCCGTTATCTGTTCAAGCGCATGGGCAACGTGGTGGTCACCGCGGTGGGCATGATGGGCAAGGTCAACGGCTGGTTCATCCAGACCTCGGTCCACCCCCTGGCTTTCGGCATCGGGGCGATTACCCGCAAACCCGTGGCCGAGGGGGATACGGTAATAATCGACGAGGTGCTGCACATGACGGTGCTTCTGGATCACGATGCCGTGGACGGCGCGCCCATGGCCCGCTTCCTGGCGGACCTCACCGCCTCAATCGAAGCCCCCGCCAACCTCTGAACCGGACCCGAGGACGAGGCAGACTCGCACCTAACCCATCCAATCCATATACCAACCCAATCTGGATGCTATTCCAACCGGATGAAGATGCGCTGAATCGCCCTCTATAAAGGATCCATGTCTGCTATAATTTAGGGACGGTGGCATGAGTTGCCAGGGGGAAGAATGAAACGCATGACTATGTTTTCCGTCTTTGTACTTCTGGTTTTCATTGGAATCACGCCGGCCCAGGAACGACCGGAATACGCGCCGTATCCGGGGGGAAGCCCCTTCCCTCCCGGACACGAACCTTCACTGACCCATGTGGTCCGGGTGTTCTGGACCACATTGTCCGGAATGGAAACCCGGATCCGGGTACACGCCGGGGGCAGCCGCCCGACTCAGGTGCAATGCACCAACGAGCATGGGGAAAGGCGGGAAACTGTTTTCGCCACCATTGCACCGGATTGCAACTACTCAATCCGGATAACCGCCCAGGAAGTGGCTGAGACCACCTGGGTCGCGGAAGGACATGGAGAGTTGATCATCAAGATTTTCGGATTCAGCGACCAGGATATCTCCACGCCTCCGGCGGTAACCGCCGCCTATTTCCGCAACCGCCGCCTCATCGGAAAAACGGAAGTCATCGCGGCCTCCGCTCCAGAGAGAAAGGAAGACGAAAAGGGGGGCGCTCATTAGAAGGTAAGGTTCAAACGGGGAGTTTTCACTCCTGAAAACCGCGTCATGGCCTTCCAACCGTTCCGATTGATGATTTCGAAAATCGAAACAAAGGGCAATTCGTGAATTGCCCCTGCCCCATCCAACCCCTGCAACCACGTGCAATCGATATGCCTTATCGGAAACAGGTAATCCCATTCATGTTTTTTTCGTCCAAGGGGGTAAATGCACCTAATGTAGAGGAGGATGAAATGAAAATGATTCACTGGTTGTTCGCCATGACGGCGTGTCTGTTCATGTCCGTTTCCACCCCCGGAGTCCGGGCGGCGGATACGGACCGGGAAGAAAAAGCCGGCCTCAAGAAAGAGGCCTTGTGCGCGTTGCTGGTAATGGACTCGGAGAAAGCGATCCCCCTTTTGCGCAACATCCTGGACTCCACGGCCGACCCGAAGCTCAAGCAGACCGCCCTGCTCTTCCTGGCCCAAAAAGAGGGCGACAAGGCCTTCCCCATGTTGAAAAAAATCATCGGCGAATCCAAAGACACGGAATTGCGCCGCATGGCCGTCATCGCCCTGGCCCAGACATCTCCGCCAAAGGCCCTGCCGGAACTGCGGAGCCTTGTCATGAACCCGAAACAGCCCAAGCTGCAGAAAACCGCCCTGGTGGCGTTGTTTCAATTAAACAACGAAGAAAGCTTCGATTTCCTGAAAAACGTGGCCCGCACCCATCCCGACCATGATGTGCGCCGCCAGGCCCTCATGTTCATCGGCATGTCCAAAAACCCCGGAGCGGAAAAGTTCCTCATGGATGTGATCAATGCAAAACAATAGGATGACAAAGACACTGCTGGGCCTGATACTGATCCTGGCCGCGGCGATCATGCCCGCGGCCCGGGTGATCCGCCCGCCCGCTAAAGGGGAAGGACTTGCGGCCCGCTGGCAATGGGCCCGGGAGCAGCTGCGGAAAGACAGCGGCGGCGGACCCGCCCTGATCGTATATGCCGTGGATATGGGTGACCTGGAACACCATTGCAACCGGACGAAAAAATCCGGACAAACCCTGGGAAGCTGCCTGGGCCTGATGCCCGAAAAGAAGGGCGAAAACCGGACATTCTTTCTGTTCCGATTCTCTGAAAAGACAAACGGCAAGAACATGGAGGGGGTCCGGCTGGAACTGGCCGACAACGATTCAGAGGCTCCGGCGGGGAAAGCCCCCATCTATTTCCTGGGAACGTTTTCCACTGCAGAGAGCACCACCCTGCTGAAAGGATTTTTCGCGCGGGTCAAAGCGTTGAAACCGGCTCAAAAACTGTTGCTGGCCATGGCCATCCACCCGAATCACGATGCGGTCGTACCCTTCCTGATCCGGGTGGCGCAACGGGATGACCGCCCGAAAATCCGTCGCAAAGCCGTTTTCTGGTTGGGACTGCATCCCACCGACCGGGCCGTTCAATTCCTGGAAACCATTCTTACAAGTAAAGGAAGGGACGATGCCCCCCGCCAGGCCGTTGAATCCCTGGGGCTGAACCGCCATGCCCGGGCCACGGCGGTGCTGCTGAACCTGGCCGCCGGGGATCGACGTCAAGCCGTCCGCCACGATGCTCTGTTCTGGTTGTCCAACAAGGTGCGGCAGAAGATGCGGGCCGGAATGCGGAATACCGAAAGCAAGGATTCTTCTCGATCCATGCGCGTCTGCGCTCTCACCGCACTGGCCCAGATCCCCGGTGATTCCGCGGGCGACAAACTGGCCGCCCTGGCCCGCTCATCCGCTGATCCCCACCTGCGCGGGGAAGCCGTATTCTGGCTGGCCCAGCGCGAGGACCCGCGGGTTCTGCCCATCATGAAAGGGATCCTCGATCCGGAAAAATCTCCAAGCCCGACAGGCTGAACCGCCATCGCGGGACGAAGCCCCTTCCCTCCAGTGCAAGGGGCTTTGTCCTCAGCCCTTACCCGCCCGCGGATCAAGCGGAACTCCACGGCATCCCGGGGAACCTATTGCGCCGGGGATTGTTTCGTAAAGCGCAGATTTTCGAAATTGAAATCATTCGCTCGGATCCGGAACGAAAACCCGAATATTTTGCCATCGGCGTCAAGGTGGAAAGTGACCAGTCCGGCGGGAATGTAGGGATCCTTGAAATCCACCCGGAAGCTGTTCAAATGATGATGCTCCAGATCACCGGCCAATTTGCCCCGGGTAGGTTCCAGAGACAGGTGGAGCCGCCCCTGCCGTAGTGATACTTTGGCGTGACCGTAGTATGGATCGGCGTACCGGCCGCAATATTCATCCAGGGCCAGCGAAGGATGGGTGTCGGGCCTGCGGAGGGCGTCCAGCTGCCGGGCCCCGGCTTTCTCCTGAGCGGCCAGCCACTGATCGAAACGCGGAGCGTCGGCGATCCACTTCTTGCCTTCCACCCCCAGGAGCAGGTCCAGAATTTTCCGGCTGACCCCAAAGGAAAGCATGGTCAGCTCGTTGCACATCACCACAACACCCAGTTTTTCCTCAGGCACCAGAAGCACGTTGGCGATATACCCCGGCAACGCTCCCTGGTGAACCACTACTTTCCGGTTGTGATAGGGATAGAGATTCCAACCCAGCCCATAGAGGGAAAATTTCAGTCCCATGTATTGTTCCAGTCCCCCGATGGGATTGATCATGCGGGGGACGAAAAACGAATTGACCACGGTTTCACTCAACACCTGGTTATCCCCCGACTTGCCTCCGGCGAGCAACATGCCGACCCACTTGAGCATGTCGTTCATGCTGGCGTTCACGCCCCCCGCCGCGGGGATGGCGTCCAGGGGCTCCGGAACCAGCTCTTTGTTTCTCTTGTACGGACGGGCGAATTCCGCCTTGTCCGCCACCCGGGCGAAAGTCAGACTGGCATCCCGCATACCCATCGGTTTAAAAAGATTGCGTTGCACGAAATCCCTGTAAGGCACCCCGGATATCCGCTCCACAATTCGCTGGGCAACCAGATACATGATATTGCTGTATCCCTTTGCTTCGCGGAACCCGTGAGACAGGGGCAATCGACCGATGCGGGTAAGAATCTCGCGGGCATTGTACCCGGTGCGATACCACAGGAGATCCCCGTCATACGCTTTAAATCCCACACGATGGGTCAACAGGTCCTCGATGGTGGCATGCTCGGTGACATACGCATCCCGCAAACGGAACTCCGGTAGATGGTCACGAACCCGGTCCGTCCACTTCAGGGCCCCGCGGTCCACCAGTACTCCCAGAGCCGCCGCGGCAAAGGCTTTGGAGCATGAACCGATCCGGTAAATGGTATCGGGAGTGGCGGCGGTTCGTTTTTTCAGATCAGACCAGCCGTACGCCCGGTTGAAAATCACCTTGCCGTCGCGAATAACCCCAACGGCCAGGGACGGCACGCCGCATTTCTCTAACCCGGCGGGAAGGGATTCGTTCAGTTCCTTTAGTACTTCCGGGGTATCCGCGATCGCGAACGCGACCGATACAACCATTGCGCCGCATACCAGACCTGCCAAGATTCTCTTCATGCCGCCTCCTGGATTGTACTTCATCATACCGATTCCGGAGTAAGAAGGTTTTCTCATACGCGTGGATGCGTGAAGCCGGCATTGTGCCCGGCCATTGCACAGATAGGGAGAAGTGGCGGGGATGCCTAGCGGTTCAGCTTTGCTTCGATTCGTTCCAACAGGGTCTTGAGTTCCTCGTGACGTCTGCGCTGCCGCGAACCCTGAAGCAGCAATTGGCACAAAGTCGCGAACACCAGGACGATGACAATGGTGATTCCCAGAGTCGGTGCGGTCATCCTGCCTCCTTACGGCCCGGGAAAACAGGGAGATTGGCCCCGGTGAACGCGGTCGGCTCCGGCATGGTGCGTATGCGGGTCTCCAGAACATCCAGGTAGGATTCCTCCCGGCGCCGCAGTACCGCCATCTGCCCCAGCAGGGCGACGGCGGGCAGGATCAAAACCAGAAATGCGGCAGCGGGTGCGTCCATTTTCCCTCCTTCCCCTTACCCATTGGATGCGCCGGGGAATGGAAAGGTTGACCATAAGATGGATCCCCGGCGGGCATTACACCCGGCCGGTGGCCAGCCAGCGGGCCCAGTCCGGACGATTGTTTCTCAGGGCTTCCCGTACGGCCGTGTCCCGGTCATAGGTCACCCACCTGGGTTGCACCGACATCAGCCGGCCCGATTCCAGGGTAATGACCGCAAAGGCCGCGTCGGGGCGGCCCGCTTCCATCTTGTGGGGACGGGGCACATCGTCCGCGTACGCCGGCAACCCGACGCTGCCGGGATTGATAATGGTTTTCCCGTTGGAGAGAGAAACAACCCGCGGCACATGGCTGTGACCGCAAAGGAAAATGGTTTGGGAAAGGCCCGCCAGAAGAGCCTCCAACTCATCTGAAGATTTTATGATTACGCCCCGGTCCGTCACGTCTTCGCACAGGTACGCGCAGTCATCCCCGGGAGAACCGTGGCAGAGATAAAGGTTTCTCGACGCCAGAGTGGAGGGCAGAGTACGCAGCCAATCCAGGGAGGAGGAATCCAGGGCTTCCAGGTTTTCTCGAATGGTAAAATTATGGGGCGGACCGTTTCCCGCCTCCAGGATCAGGCGATCCTCGTTGCCCGCGATCGATGGGAATCCTCTGTTCCGGATCCGTTCCGCGGTTTCCCGGGGACGCAAAGGCCCGTACAAAGAGTCTCCCAGGTTCAGGATCCGGGTGATGCCGGATGCGTCGATTTCCGCCAGCACGGCTTCGAGAGCCCAGATATTGCCATGGATGTCGGATAGTACGGCGATTCGTTCCGTCATGGCAGCGTTCCCGCATATGCGATCAAGCGATCGCGGAGAGCGATGGCGGACGCGGCTTCGGCTTCACCCTGGCGGACCAATCGGGCAAAGACATCCTTTATCCGGAGAGTATGGCGCGGGAACGTCCATTCCTTCCTTTCCAGAGCCCTGCCGGGAACGTTCATGTCCGCCGTCCAGACGGTTCTTTGGAAATCACAATTCTTCAGCCCCAGGGCGCGGATGGATGGGTTGCCACGGGTGCGGAATTGAAGCACGAGGTTTACGGGATCGTATACCACAGCCCATTGGGTGTCCCGCTGGGCCACCGTGTTCAGTACCCGGAAGGCGCAATCCGCAGTCATGCTCCCCGGCATTTTCCTCCAATCCCGTATCCTGAGAGCGGCGCGCACGAAACGTTCCGGGGATTCCGGCCCATCACCAACGGCCCGGGTACCTCCGAATCCCCGGTGAATGGCCAGGGACTTCAGGGAGTTGGCATAGCTGGTGTTGGTCATGACCGGAACCGGCAGGTCATTTCCGGTATACACCCTTACCTTACCGGCGATGAACTCCACCAGCGCCGCCCGGCCGGCGGCATCACAGACCAGGTAGTGCAACCTCGCCAGGATGGGAACGATCCGGATCCGCTCGAGACTCGCCAGCACTTCCGCGGTGTCGGCGCAGGTATCCAGGTGATACTGAATCCACTGGAACTCGTTGACTACCGGGCCATGGCCACGGGGATAACGGGAGGGACTGTAGCTGGCCTCTTCGATCACCAGCCCCCGCTCGTTTATTCCTCCCAGGGGAAACTCCCGCCCCAGCAGGTTGACGGTGGCGCTCCCGAAGCGGGACCGCCAGGTAAGGACATGGATCCCGGGATCCTCCGCAAAGGCGACTTTGTTCACTCCCCGGCCATTGACGACCAGGACTCCCTCACCCACGGGCCAGTCCAGGTTCTTGGCCGCCAGGACCGCTCCGTTCCTTGCCATCACGAACACCGTGCAAGCCGTCAGGGAAACGGCATGCATGCAGAACACGAGGAGAAAAACCCCCATCAGGGGGGACGGTTCTTGACAATTTGGCAATTTCAACCTCCCTGCTCCCTTGATTCCCGCTCGCTTCCGCTCTGCAGGTGTCATAAAACTCTTCCCCAAAAAATTGTCAAATTGTCAAGAACCGTCCCCATGTCGAGCGCCTCCAGCTTCTATACGTTCCGGTGGCACCATCGGTTGTGACCAGGATTCAATGCAGATCGTTTTCAATGCGGGCGCGCTGTTCCGGAGTCAGGTGGCCGCGCTTTACCATGCGATCCGCCACCAGGCGCACCCGCCACTTGAGGTAGCGGGATTCCGAAAGGGGCGTCACCCGCAGGGGCTTGGGCAGTACGGCAACCAGGCGCAGGAGCTGGGTGGGAGTCAATTCAGCCAGGGGCCGGTGGAAAAAACGCCGGGCCGCCGCGGGAAAGCCGAACACCCCCCGGCCCAATTCCACGATATTGAGATACAGGTGAAGAATGCGCCGCTTGCTCAGGGTCGCTTCCAGGCGTCGGGCCACAAGGATCTCCCGCAGCTTGCGCAAGAGCGTCTTGCGGGGCGACAGGAAAAGATTGCGGGCCAGCTGCATGGTGATGGTACTCCCCCCCCGGGCCTTTTTGCCGCTTTGCAGGTTCTTTTTCAATGATTCCCGGAGCTCATGAAAATCGATCCCTTCATGGCTGTAAAACGCCGCGTCCTCCGAGGCGATCACCGCCCGGCGCAAAAGTTCCGGAAATTCCTCCCAGGCTCTCCATTCCTGGAACACCCGGTACGGCTTTTTTTCATTCCGGGCCTGATCCATGCGCAGATCCATGAACGCGGTTCGTTGGGGATGACTCCCGGACAGGAAGTCCACTGTCGGCAGGGAAAGGTAAATCCAGGCCGCTCCCGACAGGATCATTGCCAGCACCACACCAAGCAGGCAGACAATCGGATGACGACGGAAAAAGGATTTACCGCCACGCCGACGGCCGACCAGGTTTATGCGCAGAATCACCGCCATGACGATCATTCTACCCCCCCGGAGCGGCGGGAGCAACCCGCTGGTTTCATCTTTACCTGCCGCGGCGAATATGCTACAACGGTGACCTGGAGAGACGCGTGACGCAAAACAGACAATCGGTGTGCATCCTTTTCGGCGGCCGCTCCGCGGAGCACGATATTTCCATACTCTCGGCGAACGCGATCTACCACCACCTTGATCGTGCACGTTTCGATCCACAACCGGTGTACATCAACCGCCGGGGACACTGGCGACCTGTCGCTCCGGAGGAAATGAAAAAACCCGACGCGGAATCCCTCTCCCGGGGAAGATTCCAACCCATGCTTCCCTGGAACTGCGACGGCGAATCCCTGCCCCGGGCGGACATCTGCTTCCCAGTACTGCACGGACCCAACGGCGAAGACGGGCGGATCCCCGCTCTCCTGGAACTGGCGGATATACCCTTCGTCGGCGCCGGCAGCCTGGGTTCCGCCCTGGCCATGGACAAGGGTACAGCCAAGGTGTTGTTCAAGGCCGCCGGCATCGATACCCCGGATTTCATGGTTTTCCGGGAACCTGATGTCGAAGAGATCATGCATGAGGTAGAGGAACGGCTCTCTTGGCCGGTTTTCGTAAAGCCCTGCAACCTGGGGTCCTCGGTGGGGATTTCAAAAGTGAAATCCGCGACCGCATTGCCCGCGGCGGTAAACCTGGCATTCCAATACGACGCAAGCATCATCGTGGAACAGGGCGTTCAAGGCCGGGAAATCGAAGTTGCGGTCATGGGCAACGAAACTCTCGAAGTCTCCCGACCGGGGGAGTTGGAACCTCACAACGAATTCTACGACTACGAAGACAAATACCTGGACGGAAAAACCAGCTTCCATATACCCGCGCGACTCCCGGGTGAACTGGAGGAACGTATCCGGGACCTGGCGGCCCGGGCGTATCGCTGTCTGCAGCTCAGGGGCCTCAGCCGGGTGGACTTTTTTGTTGGCGAAAAGGCCGGGCGTATCCTGGTCAACGAGATCAACACCATGCCGGGCTTCACGGAAATCAGCATGTTCCCGAAGCTTTTCCTCTTGGAGGGATACACCTTCCAGTCCCTGGTTACCCGGCTCATCGATTACGGCCTGGAACGGCGCGCCCCCGGGAGCGCCGACAGGTGATCGTCCTGGCGGTTGACTTCGGCACCCGCCGGCTGGGGCTGGCCCTGGGCAATACCAGTCTGCGCACCGCGACCCCTCTGCCCCCCCTGCACCGCGGCGAGCTTGCTCACGATGTGGACCGCTTCCATGAAGTCAAGGAAGAGTATGGTGTGGAGTGCCTGCTCTTCGGACGTCCGCTGAACATGGACGGCACCCCGGGCCGCATCATGGCCGCGGCGGAAAACTTCGCCAACCACCTGCGCAGGCAATTGAACCTGCCCCTTTTGTGGCAGGATGAACGCCTCAGCAGCGTGGCCGCGGATGAGCTGCTGGCCCCCAACGAACCGGACCCGTTCAAGCGCAAGGCCATGCGCGATTCCGTGGCGGCCATGGTTTTCCTGAACGACTTCCTGGAGTCCCAATGAAAAAAGTTGTCATTCTACTGCTGATTATCGTTCTCGCCCTGTGCGCCTGGACCGGATGGGAAGCCTGGCACAAAGTGTTCCGCCCCTTCCAGGGATATACCGGAACCACGACCGTTGAAATTCCCGAGGGAGAAACCGTGTCCGCTGCGGCGGAGAGCCTGGAAAGACAGGGCATAATCACCAGCCGTACCTGGTTCCTGGTCTATTACCGCCTCTTTCATCGCGGTGTGGCCTTTAAAACCGGCGAGTACCGATTCGACCGGCCCATGACCATGAAAGAAGTTATCTTGAAGCTCCACCGCGGGCATGTAATCCTGCACAAAATCACCATTACCGAAGGTCTGACCATTGAGGAGACCGCCGCGGCCGCGGCGGCCCAATTGGGCATGGATGCCACAAAATTCCTCGAAGCCGCCCGGGATCCCTCCGCCATCCGCGATTTGGATCCTGACGCGGACAGCCTGGAGGGTTACCTGTACCCGGACACCTATCACGTGCCCCGCACCATGAACGCCGCCGGCCTGGTGGCCCTCATGGTGTCTCATTTCCGTGAGCGTTTCAACCGGACATTGGAATGGCGCAGTCATGAAATGAAACTGACGGTACGCCAGGTGGTGACCCTGGCATCCATTATCGAGAAAGAGACCGCTGATCGCGGAGAACGTTTCCTCATCTCGTCGGTATTCCACAACCGTCTGCGCATCGGCATGCCCCTGGCCAGTGATCCAACCATTATCTACGCCCTGAAGCGGGAAGGAAAATGGCGGGACAAATTGGGCTGGGCGGAGCTGAAATACGATTCCCCCTACAATACCCGGCTGTATCGAAATATCCCCCCGGGTCCCATATGCAGCCCCGGGATCGCTTCCATCGAGGCCGCCCTGTACCCGGAGAGTACCCGCTATCTCTATTTCGTATCCAAGGATGGCCGCCAGCACTACTTTTCCACCACATTGCGGGAGCATAACCGGGCGGTACGCAAGTATATTCTGAAAAAGTAGCTTCTCAACGAGCCTTCGCGGAATTCACACTTTGTTACATTTTTGCAATCCGCGGGATACAGGCATACACTATTCTAGAACCACGGAGATTTTCGATATGAAAGCCAAGATTCTGGTCATCGACGACGACAGCAAACTCAACCGTTTGCTGGAGGAGTACCTGTCCCGATTCGACTTTCAGGTACAAACCCACGCCCACCCCAAAGAGGGCCTGAAGGCCCTGGAACGCTTTACTCCGGACCTGGTGATCCTGGACGTCATGCTTCCCGACATGGACGGATTTGAAGTCTGTCGCACCATCCGCGCTTCCAGTACCGTCCCGATCATCATGCTGACCGCCCGGGGAGAAGTCACCGACCGCATCGTGGGCCTGGAGATCGGCGCCGACGACTACCTGCCCAAGCCCTTCGAACCCCGGGAACTGGTGGCCCGCATCCAGACCATTCTGCGCCGGGCCCGGGGGGAAACCTCTTCCCGCAGCCGCCGGGTGGGAGATCTGCGGATCGACCTGGACAAACGCCGGGTAACCCTTGGAGATAATGAAATCCAGGTCACCAGCGCCGAATTCGAGACCCTGGCCCTGCTCACCCGGCGTCCGGGAGTCGTCTATTCCCGGGAACAGATCCTGGAACACCTGTGGGATATCCAGGATGACGGCGACAGCCGCTCGGTGGACGTGCTGATCAGCCGACTACGCCAGAAGCTGGGCGACGACGCCCGGGATCCGAAGTTGATCAAAACGGTATGGGGCGCCGGCTACGTATACGTGGGAGGAGATTCCGCCTGATGGGACTGATCCGAAAAATACGTTCATCATTATTCCTGAAAATTTTATTGGTATTCTCCACCGCCCTGGTGATGATGATCGTATTCATCGCCACAGCCCACCGCTTGATGTTCAAACCCCCCCGGCGCTTTGAAAGCATTCTTACGGGTTCCGTGGCCTACGCCCGGCTCATTTCCCGGGACCTGGGCAATCCCCCCTCCCTGGAACGGGCCCGGGACCTCTCTCAGCGCCTCCACCTGCATATCCTGTATAAATCCCCTGCCGGGGGATGGTCCACCCACGGGGGCATGGAAGATATCCCCAAGGATGAGATGGTCAACCTCGAAGGCATGGGCGACGCATCGGCGGGATTCACCCCCCAGGGACTCTGCGCCCTGATTCCCCTGGAAAACGGAGAATTGTTGTTTTTGTTGCGACCGCGGCGCAAAGGGTTCCTGCACCAGGTGGAGATGCTGAAACTGTATGTATCCGGCCTGGCAGTCCTGTTGATCGTCGGGATCTGGTTCATTATCCAGGCGTTGCTGAAACCCATCCGCACCCTCAGCGAGGGCATGGGAAAACTGGGCGCGGGAAACATCGGCTACCGCATGGAGTCCCGGCGCCGGGACGAATTGGGCGAATTGATCCGCTCCTTCAACCGTATGTCCGACCGTATCGTCGAGATGATCCGCTCCCGGGACCGCATGTTGATGGACGTCAGTCACGAAATGCGCTCGCCCCTCACCCGCATCAAACTGGCCCTGGAATTTCTGGAAGCCGGTGATCCCCGCCAGGCCATCCTGGAAGACGTTGAGGACGTGGAGCGTATGATCACCGCCATCCTGGAAACCGAAAGGCTGGAAAGCCACCACGGCGGCCTGCGCCGGGAAACCCTGGTTCTACGGAATGAGATAGACAGGATCACCGCCGACATGAAGGAAAGGCCCCCGGGCATCAAAACAGGGGACGTGCCTCCGCGCCTGGTAGTCAGTGCCGACGCCGAACGCCTGCGCATCCTGATCCGGAATATCCTGGACAACGCCATGCGTCACTCCGCGGAGTCGTCCCGACCGGTTGAAGTGTCCGCCGCAGGCAAAGACGGCAAGGTCGTCCTGAAGATCCGGGACTACGGAGTGGGCATGGACAGCGAAGCGCTGCGCCATATCTTCGAGCCCTTTTACCGGGCCGACCGTTCCCGCAGCAAACAGACCGGCGGCTATGGGCTGGGCATGAACATGTGCTGGAAGATCATGCAGGCCCACGGCGGTACCATCCAGGTGGACAGTCAACCCGGCCTGGGCACAACGGTATCCGTCCATTTTCCCGCCTGAACAAGGCTTGTTACACTTTGTCACAATCTCATCACTTTCCGGCAACATGCCGGTTGTATCTAGACATGGAGGCCGTCAATATCGCGGCCGCCGAGGAGGTCACATGTGCGAACATATGAACAAACCGGTCATACGGGTATTCCGGGCAATCGCGGCCTGGATAGTGATCGGCCTGGTGCCTGCCATTCTGCCGGCGGCTACCGAGCCGGAATCCACGATGACTTTGAAAAAAGCCGTGGAAATCGGTCTAAAGCAGAACCCGGACCTGCAAGTTGCGCGGAATCTCGCCCGCAGCAGCGAGATTTCCCTGAAGAAAGCCCGCGGCGCTTTTCTCCCCAACCTGGCCGTGACTTCCTCGGGCAGCCGCCAGACCGGACAATCGGTTGACCCGGTTACCGGGGACTATACTTCCTCCGCCTACACCCGCTTCAGCATGAACGCGTCGTCCAGCCTGACGCTGTTCGACGGCTTCGCCAATTCATCCGGATACAGAAAGGCCCGGGAGAATCGGGACGCCGCTTCCGCCGACCTGGAACGCACCCGCCAGGGGATCATCTACTCGGTGACCCAGCAATACATCAACTCCCTGACGGCGCGCAGTTTCGTTGACGTGGAAAAGGAAAACCGCCGGGCCCAGGAAAACCTGCTCACCCAGATCAACGCTTTCTTCAAGGCCGGCAGACGTCCCGTGGCCGACCTGTACCAGCAACAAGCGGAGATCGCGGCCACCGATTACCGGCTTCAGGACGCGGAGCAAGCCCGCCAGGTGGCCCGGATCACCCTGCTGCAATCCCTGGGCATGGCCCCCGACCTGGAAGTCCAATTGCGGGAACCCCTGGTGGATACGATGATCGACCAACTGCGCACGCAGGTGGAAGGTATCAACGGAAGCAGTCCCGACGAGTATGACCGGGCGGATATCACTGCCCAGGAAAAGCGTGTGGCCGCCGCGGGATACGGAATCAAGTCCGCCCGTTCCGGCTACTATCCCAGCCTGGCCGCCACCGCGGGAGTGGGCAGCTCCTACTCGAGCTCCATCCCCGATGCCGATTTAGGAGACCAGCTCCTGGACCGCAACCTGTCTGCCAGCCTGAGCCTGAACCTCTCTATTCCCATTTTCGATCGCGGCCAGACCCGCCAGAACGTGGCCGCCGCCAAAGTTCAAAAAGATAATGAACAGATAGACCTGGCAAGCCTGCGACGCCGGGCCGAAGCCGAAGTCCGTCAGGCCGTCCTCAATTGGGAGAACGCCTCCAAGCAATTGGCCAGCGCCGCCTCGCAATTGAAATACGCCCGGGCCGCCATGAAGAGCATGGAGGACCGCTACCGCGCCAGCGCCGCCACCCTGACCGAAGTCAGTCAGTCCCGGGCCCAGTATCGTCAGGCCCGTTATAACCATATTGCCGCCCGCTACACCCTCCTCCTCCGCGGCCTGGAGATATTCTACAGCCGCGGCGATGGTGAGGCCCTCGCGGCCATGGTGCTTGAATCCAGAACAAATCCCGCGGCTGCCGAAGCCGCCGAAGGAGCAACCAAATGAAACGCAAACATTGGATATGGATCACTCTGGCGGTAATAGCCGTAGTCGCCGCAATTATTATTTTCAAACCCGGCAAGTCCGAATCCGCCAAAGCGCCCTATGATACCGCCGCCTTGAAAATGGGCAACATCGAAAACATGGTATCCAGCACCGGGACCCTGAGCGCCCTGGAAACCGTTGAAGTGGGGTCCCAGGTATCCGGAATTATTGAAAAACTGCTGGTGGACTTCAACAGCCCGGTGGAAAAGGGACAATTGCTGGCGGTTCTTGACAAGACGCCCTTTCGGGTCACCGTGCAGGAAGCCCAGGCCAAGGTGGACAGCGCCGCCGCGGAGCTGGAACGCCTGGAAACCGAGCTGAAACGTAACCAGCCTCTCTACGAAAAGGGACATATTTCGGAAACCGAATACCTCCAATGGAAAACCCAGGCCGCCACGGCCAGGGCCAGCCTGAAAAGCGCCCAGGCCAGCCTGATGCGCGCCCGGACCAACCTGGGGTACGCGGAGATCCGTTCCCCCATGAAGGGAACCGTTATCGAACGCACGGTCGATGCCGGCCAGACCATCGCCGCCAGCTTCCAGGCGCCCAAACTCTTCCTGATCGCCCGGGACCTGACCAAGATGCAGATCGAAGCCGACGTGGACGAAAGCGATATCGGCCTGATCAAAGAGGGCCAGAAGACGCGCTTCACGGTCCAGTCATATCCGGAACGGAAATTCACCGGTACGGTGCGCCAGATCCGGCTGCAGCCCACCACCATCAACAACGTGGTCAACTACACCGTGGTGGTGGACGCGGAGAATCAGGACCGGGTACTGCTTCCCGGAATGACCGCCACGGTGGACTTCCTGGTGGAATACCGGGAAAACGTACTCATGGTACCCAACAGCGCCCTTAACCTGCGCCCCTCCGCGGATGTTGAAATCGAGCGCCCCAAGCCTCCCGAAGGCGGTGCCGATGGCGACTCCCGGCGGAACATGATGCGCGCCATGATGATGGCCAACCAGGACGCCCGTGAACAGATGGGAATCGTCTTCGTACCCCGGGAAAACGGCAAGCTGGGCATCGCCTTGTTCCGCAAGGGTGCCACCGACGGCTCCAATACGGAAGTCCTGGGATCCCGCTTGCTGAAGGAGGGTACGGTGATCGTCACCAAGTTCAACAGCACCCCGGCGACAAATGCAAGCAACAGCCGCCGCAACCCCTTCATGATGGGCGGCCCTCCCCGGGGACGCCGGTAACCGGAACGGTGCAGACCAATGACCACCATTAAACTGGAAGCCATCGAAAAAACCTACATCATGGGCGATGTCTGGGTTCCCGCCCTGAAAGGCGTCGACCTGGAGATTCAGGAGGGTGAGTTCCTGGCCATCATGGGCGCCTCGGGGTCGGGCAAGTCCACCCTGATGAATATCCTGGGGTGCCTGGACTACCCCACCGGGGGTTCCTACGTGCTGGACGGCACCCGGGTGGACCGCATGAACCGCAGTCAGCTGGCGGACATCCGCAACCGCAAGATCGGTTTCGTCTTCCAGGGTTTCAATCTCCTGGCCCGGACCACTGCCCTGGAGAACGTGGAACTGCCCCTGCTCTATTTTCGCGGCGAAAAGAAAATCCAGGCCCGTGACCTGGCCGTGTTGGCCCTGGAAAGGGTCGGCCTGGGCGACCGCATGGGTCACGAGCCCACCCAATTGTCCGGGGGACAACAGCAGCGGGTGGCCATCGCCCGCGCCCTGGTCAACAATCCCGCCCTGGTGCTGGCCGATGAACCCACGGGCAACCTGGATACCGCCACCTCCAACGATGTGATGGCCCTGTTCCAGGAACTCAACCATGAAGGCGTGACCGTGGTACTGGTCACCCACGAGCCCGATATCGCCCGTTTCTCCAAGCGTATCGTGGAACTGCGGGACGGGCTGAAAATCCGCGATGAAAGGGTGGTGGACCGCTTGAAAGCCGGCAACGGCAAGTCCGTGTTCAGCGGCGCACAGGAGACTTTATCATGAAAATAGATCGCTTGATCCGCGCGGCTTTCCGCAGTATCGCCAAGAACCGCATGCGCAGCTTCCTGACCATGTTGGGTATCATTATCGGTGTCGGCGCGGTCATCGCCCTGGTATCCATCGGCAAAGGCGCCTCCGCGGACATCGAAAGCCAGATCGACGCCCTGGGCACCAACATGATGATGATCCGATCGGGATCCTCGCAACGGGGCGGAGTCAGCCGCGGCGCCGGCAGCCTGCAGACCCTCTCCATGAAGGACGTGGAGGCGTTACAGGAAAAGGCGACCAGCGTGGCCTACGTCTCACCGGACATCATGGTGGGGGTCCAGGCCATCGCCATGGGCAAAAACTGGGCCACCCAGATCCACGGCGTGGGCATCGATTTTCCCTCCATCCGCAACTGGGAAATCGAGAAGGGCGCCAACTTCACCGCGCGGGACATCCGCGGCCGCCGCAAGGTCGCCCTGCTGGGTCACACCGTGGTGGAGGAGATGTTCGGCGACCAGGACCCTATCGGCGCCAAGATCCGTCTCAACAAGGTTCCCTTCACGGTGATCGGCACGTTAAAGGAAAAAGGCGACGCCATGATGGGCGACCAGGACGACCTGATCCTGGCTCCCTGGAGTACCGTCCTCTACCGGTTGTCCGACGGCAAAACCATACGCATGATATATGCCAGCACCCATGACAACGCCGACCAGAAGGTGGCTGAAGAAGAGATCACCAAGATCCTGCGGGGCACCCACAGGCTGAAGGACGGCGAAGAAGACGATTTCTCCATCCGCAGCCAGACCGAGATCATCGAGCGGGTGACCGGAGTGACCGACACCATGACCATGCTCCTGGGCGCCATTGCCGCGGTATCCCTCCTGGTGGGGGGTATCGGCATCATGAACATCATGCTGGTGTCGGTCACGGAACGCACCCGGGAGATCGGCATCCGCATGGCCGTGGGCGCCCGGGGCGGCGACATCCTGGTTCAATTCCTGGTGGAGGCGGTGATTCTGAGCCTGCTTGGCGGTTTGATCGGCATATTAACAGGCCTGGGCCTGGGGCGCGGCATCTCCGGATTGATCCATACCGGATTTATCGTGGACCCGATGATCATCTTGCTTTCCGTGGGATTCTCCGCGGCGGTGGGAATCTTTTTCGGTTTCTACCCGGCCCGCAAGGCCTCTCTGCTGAATCCTATCGAAGCCCTGCATTACGAATGACCTCCCGAAAAGGGGCGGTTCCCGGCGACTTGGTTCTTTTCTTCATGAAATATCGAGGCCGGGGGCCGCTCCCCTTTTCCTTCCCCAATCGTTACGCTGATTCCGATCTGCGGCGGGCCACCAATTGGTCCGGATCGATCCCCCGCTCCTCCAGGTGTTCCCTTACCAGGCGCTCCGCCACGCCGTTCAGCTTGGGCTGAAGGGCGGCGGTGATGATTTCCGGAGTCACTTCTTCCGGAACCTTCAAGAGATTCCGCTTCCAGTGGACCAGGTATCCCGAGAGGCACATGGGCTGGACCCTGCTGTAGAATTTGGGATTGAATACGTCCAGGGGGGATTTCCCGGAGCGATTCATGCTGTTGAAGTCGATTTTGGCTCCCAGGCGTTCCAATTCGTTGCGGCGCTCCTCCCGGGTGTTGAGGTCGTACACCACGGGCAGGTATTGCACGTGAAACCGACCGGCGAACTCCCGCATCATGTCGAGAAACTCCGGAAAATTGTCCCCGGTGACCAGGAGCTTCTTTCCATCCGGAGCCTGCTCCCAATTGGCGCCGTCGGTAAACACGGGAATATCGTGTTCCAGGGCGTATATCACACTGGCCAGAGCCATACTGGCCCGGCAGGGCATGCACCAGGCGGCTTCCTTGCCGAATTCCCGGCTGGTCTCCTTGTAACTCTTAACCGCCATCTCCTTGAACAGGTGACGGATATCCATAACCTGGTGGGTGATCTTCTCCTTGCCGTGAATGGACTGCAGGAGTTCCACGTTGGGTTGGTTGGCTTTCAGGAGAAAGTGCAGGTATCCCTTATCAAAGGTCAACAGGTGAACCCGGTCGTACTTGCCGGCCAGATAATGGGCCGCGTAGAGGGAATCGATCCCCCCGGAAAACTCAATGACCACTTCGTTCTTCATACAATCGCCTCCAGACGCAAATTAACCATTTTATTGTAATCTTTCTTGTTACCTTTTGTCAACACAAATAGTCACTGCAAATTTTTTATACATTGCATTTTTTGGAATCCATCTATATAATAGTAGTTGATAAAGTTACGATAAGATGAAAATAAGCGCAAGATCCAGATACGCCGTACGCATCCTGGTTGAGTTGGGTCTGGATACTTCCCGGCTGCATTCCCTGCGGGAGGTTGAAGAGCGGCAGCAGATATCCGCCAAGTTCGCCAAGCAGATCATCCAGCCCCTGGAAGCCCGGGGCCTGATCTCCAGTCGCCGGGGCGCCCGGGGAGGGTACCGGCTGGAAATGGACCCGCGCAGGATCTCGCTGCTGGATGTATTTAAAATCACCGGTGAAGCTCTGCTTACCGCCCCCTGTATCGACGACCGTGAATACTGTCCCAGAACCCACAACTGCGGCGCCCGCTCCCATTGGCATTCCCTGGACACCCTGATCCGGAACTACCTGGAGGGCACCACCATCGCCGACCTGATCCGGGAAGAAAAGGGCCGTACGGACAAAGGTTCCTCAACGTGATTGAACGGCCCTAGACTCTTCCCCGGCGGGCTTCCAGGAGCCAGGCAATGCGGAAAACCAGCGGTCGCATACGAATGTTTTCGAAACCGCACTCCGCCGCGATATCCATGAACGCCGCGGGGGTATGGAAACCCGCGATGGAATCGTACAGCCAGGCGGCGTCACCGCCCCTTCCATTCAGTCTCCCGTAAACCCAGGGAATCAACCGGCCCAGGTAGAGCCGGAAGAAAAATCTGAGCAGACGGGAGCGGGGAGGAAAAAAATCCAGGACTACCAGCTTTGCACCGGGCTTCAATACCCGCCGGCATTCTCTGAGGGTCGATTCCAGGCCCAGCAGGTTGCGCATGACGAAAGCCGACACCACGACGTCCCAGGTACCATCCCGGAAAGGGAGCGCTTCGCCCCCGGCCCGGACCGGCACGAAGGGGCGGCCCGATCGTACGCCTTCCATCAGCATCCCGTGGCTGGGATCCACTCCCAGGCAGAACGCCCCGCGTTTCGCCAGGCCGGGCGCCAGTTGTCCGCCGCCGCAACCCAGGTCCAGGACCCGGGATTCACGGGGAATGCGCCGCAAAGCGCGGTGCCGCCACCAGCCGTCAATCCCGAAACTGGTCAGCCGGTTAAACCGGTCATAATGGCCGGCTAAGCGACTGAACAGTCCCGGCGTCCCGGGGCGTTGCCGGGACCGCTGCTCGTTCACTCCGGGGTCAATCCACGCGGGCGCGCCGGGAGTCCCAGTAGAGGTAACCCAGCAAAAGCACGAACATGACGAATCCCAGGGCTTCGCCGCCGAAGGATTCCTGCCAGTGTTCCGTACCCAGGGCCTTGATCATGGACCAGCCTTCGCCGAAAGCCAGCTGGCCGAAGTAGATGATGGCCGCGGCCACGACCCCCATGATGGCGCCTCCGGCGATAAACCCGGATGCGATCAGGGTTCCCCTTTCCTTGCGGGCCGTCTGCAGCCTCTTGTCCCTGGTGCTGCGGGCAACGAAATGAGCGATCAGGCCTCCCGCCAGCAAAGGCGTGTTCAGATAAAGGGGCAGGTACATTCCCAGGGCGAATGCCAAGGGCGGTACGCCGATAAACTCCAATACCACCGCCAGCATGATCCCCGCCAGGTAGAGAAGCCACGGAGCCGGCTGACCGGTCATCAGGGGTTTGAGTACCGCCGCCATTGCGGAAGCCTGGGGAGCCTCCAGGCCGCCGGGGCCGAAACCGTAGGTTTTGTACAGCATCAGGATCACCAGGCCCACCGCGGCCGCGGAAAGCAGGGTACCCAGGAACTTATAGCGCTGCTGGGTGACCGGAGTGGTCCCCAGCCAATACCCTATTTTCAGGTCAGTGATGAAGCCCCCAGCCATGGCCAGGGCGGTACAGACCACGCCGCCGATCAGCAATGCGGCCAGCATGCCCTGTTCTCCCTCTAATCCCACCGATACGAGGATCACCGAGGAGATAATCAGGGTCATCAAGGTCATACCCGACACCGGATTGGTGCCGACAATGGCAATCGCCCGGGCGGAGACCGTAGTGAACAGGAAGGAGATGACGGTCACAATGCCCAGGCCCACCAGGGCGTGGTACCAATTGCCCCCGACAACTCCCAGGAGGAAGAAAGCGAAAACGCCCAGAATGGAAGCGAAGATCAGGATGACGTTCCATTTCATGGACATATCATGGTTCAGGCGGTTGGTACGCTCAGCACCGTGTTCCACCCCTTTGCCGGTGATCTCCTTGGCGGCCAGTTTGAAAGCGCCGCCGATGATTTTCCGGGATTTGATGATGCCGATGATTCCGGCCGCGGCGATGCCGCCGATGCCGATGTGCCGGACATATTCACTGAAGATCTCGATGGGCAGCATATCTGAAATGGGCTTGGCGGCGTTGAGAATGGGCGCGGGGTTGAATTGACCGATATAGTATACCGCCGGTACCAGCACCCACCATGACAGGAAAGAACCGCAGGCGATAATCAGCGCGTATTTCAGCCCCACGATGTAGCCCAGACCGGTAACCGCGGCACCGATATTGACGTTGAATTCGAGTTTCACCGAGGACGCGAGTTTGCGGCCCCAGGAAAAAACCCGGGTGGACACGATCTCTTTCCAGAAACCCAGTCCGGAAACCATGAAATCGTACAGTCCGCCGATCATCAACGCTTTGACCAGGATGCGGGCCTGGTTCCCCCCGGCCTCACCGGCCACCAATACTTCCGTTGTGGCGGTTGCCTCGGGAAAGGGGAACTCCCCGTGCATATCGGATACAAAGTACTTGCGGAAGGGGATCAGGAACAATATCCCCAGGAAACCGCCCAGGAGGGACGCCAGGAAAACCTGGGTGAAAGTCGCTTCCAGGCCCAGGATATACAGTCCGGGGATGGTAAAGATCGCCCCGGCCACGATAAGCCCGGAACTGGCGCCGATGGACTGGATGATCACATTCTCGGACAGGGCGTTCTTACGTCCGGTCATGACCGAGAAACCCACGGCCAGGATGGCGATGGGAATGGCGGCTTCGAATACCTGGCCGATCTTCAGTCCCAGGTAGGCGGCGGCCATCGAAAACAAGACGGCGTAAAACATACCCCACAAAAGGGAATATGGGGTCACTTCCGGCAGAGGCCGGTCGGCGGGAACCACGGGATGGTATTCCTCGCCTTTTTCCAGTTTCCGATACGCGTTTTCCGGCAGACCGGCGGGTTTTGCAGTCCCGCTGTGTGGATCATGGCTCATGGTGCGCAACCTCCAGGTGATGCATATCTCCGCCGGATGGGGGCGGAAATTCATGATGAGGCTAGCATACCCCGGGCGTGAATTCAACCCGTTTCCAGGACGTGAAAAGCCCGTGTTCAGCGGCTTCCGATTGACACTGAAAAACCGCCTGTGCTATGATCAAACGCGTAACCGCAGTACCGCGGGCGACCTTTTCAGGAGGAATTCTATGGACCTATCCACTACGTATATGGGACTGAAACTGCGCAACCCGATCATTGCCGGCAGCAGCGGCATGACGGGCTCCCTGGAGGGTATCCGCCGTCTGGAAGATCAGGGTGCGGCCGCGGTGGTATTGAAATCGATTTTTGAAGAGCAGATTCTGAACGAAGCGGGCACGCTCCAGGATGGTTCGCCGGGACATACCGAAGCGGCGGACTATATCCTCAATTACACCCGCAGCCGTAACCTTGACGATTACCTGAAGCTGATCCGATCCGCCCGGGAACAGACATCCATCCCGGTGATTGCCAGCATCAACTGCGTCACCGCTTCGGAATGGACCGAGTACGCGCGCCGCATCGAAGAAGCCGGAGCGCATGCCCTGGAACTCAACCTGTTCATCCTGCCCGCGGACCCCGACCTGGACGGCGAAACCGTGGAACGGACTTACTTCGACATCGTCGACGCCGTCAGGAAGGCCACCGATATTCCGGTCGCCTTGAAGATCAGCCCCTATTTCACCGGGCTGGCCAATACGGCGTTCAACCTCTCGGTGCGCCAGGTATCCGCCCTGGTGCTTTTCAACCGCTTCTACAATCCGGACATCGATGTCCACACCATGAAAATAATAAAAGGCGAAGTCACGAGTACGCCGGGAGACAACGCCACGGTGTTGCGCTGGATCGCCCTGCTGGCGGGAAAAGTCCGTTGCGACCTGGCGGCCACCACCGGGATTCATGACGGCGCCGGGGTCATCAAGAACCTGCTGGCTGGAGCCGCGGCGGTTCAGATCGCATCGGCCATCTACAAACAGGGTCCGGAAGTGATCTCCGTCATGCTGCGGGATATCGAAAAATGGATGGATAGCGCCGGGATTGACGGCCTGAGCAGCATAATCGGCCGTTTGAGCGCTCAAAGCGGCGCATCCCAGCACCTATATGAACGTGCACAGTTCATGAAGTTTTTCGCTGACGCCGACAACTGACTCGAGCCCGGTCCATGTCACTGGAAAAGATTCCCGGCGGTACTCCGCCGGTTTCCTTCCTGATTCGCTGGAAAATCGCCGTACGCCCTTTCGCCCTTCCCGCCTCCACCATGCCGGTGATGTTCGGCGGTTTGCTGGCCGCGGCCATCGCCGGCGGCCCCCTGCATGTGCCCCATTTCCTGCTGGCCCTGAGCGCGATGATGCTCCTGCACTCGGGAGCCAACATCCTCAGTGATATATCGGACTTCAACCGGGGTCTGGACCGGGAGCCGACTCCCGTAAGCGGTGCCGTGGTACGCGGGCTGTTGACCCCCGCTGCGGCCTTACGGGGAGCGGCGTTCTTTTTCGCGGCGGGCATTCTGCTTGGACTCTGGCTGGCCTGGCGCACCAGCTGGCTGCTGCTGCCCGTGGGAGCGACCGGGGTCGCCATCGGTTTTTTTTATACCCGGGGACGATTCCTGGCCTTGAAATACCACGCCCTGGGAGACGCCGCGGTCATGACCGCCTTCGGCCTGCTGGGAGCCCTGGGGGCCTGGATGGTCCAGACCCATGCCTTTTCATGGATCCCCCTGATCTTTTCCCTGCCCATGGCCCTGCTGGTGGTGGCCATCCTGCACGCCAACAACTGGCGGGACATCCCCACCGACCGGGAAGGCGGTATTCATACGCCGGCCATGCTCCTGGGGGACCGGGGCTCCTCCATATATTTTCATTGCCTGGTGATCCTGCCCTTCCTGCTGGTCCCGGCCTTTGTTTTCCCGCCGGCCTTCGCGGCGGCGGCCATGCCCTCTTTCTGCCTGCTCTCCCTGGCGGCCCTGCCCTGGGCGTGGCACCTGCTATCCCGGGCCCGGCAACGCCATGATGCAAAGAATCCCATGGCCTTTATCGCCCTGGACGGGGCCACCGCGCGCTTGAACCTGATTTTCGGCCTGCTCCTGAACACCGGGTTGATCGTTTATCTCCTGATCCGCCAATGACGCCAGCCCCGGCAAACACACGGTTTTTCATCCCCCCGGTCATCGCCATCCCCCTTTTCCTGTGGCTGTTTGTCAAACCGGGACTGGGCCCCCTGGATTTCTGGTGGAGCATGGCCCTGATCCTTGTGCTCGCAGTGGGCATGTCACTGGGATTTGACCGGAACCTGTTCCACCGTATTCAGGGGAAGGGATCCGGCTGGAAGCCGGGGACGGTGATCGCCGCGGGACTTTTGTCAGCGGTGATCCTCTACGGCGTTTTCTCTCTGGGGGGAGTCTTACTGCGCCTGCTTTTTCCCGCCGCCGGCGCGGGAATCAATGGAGTCTACGCTTACCGGGGCGAGGCTTCACCCCTGCGCATCGCGCTGCTGATGCTGCTGATCATCGGCCCGGGAGAAGAGTTTTTCTGGCGCGGCATGGTGCAGCACCACCTGGTCAAGCGCCTGGGCCCCCCGACCGGTATCGGTATCGCGACCCTGGCGTATACCCTGATCCATTTGACCACCGGCAACCCGGTGCTGCTGCTGGCGGCGCTGGTATGCGGGCTGTTCTGGGGCCTGCTCCACCACTTCACCAAATCCCTGCCCCTGGTGGTGATCAGCCACACCGCCTGGGACATCCTGGTCTTTCTCCTGCTTCCACTCAATAGTTGACAGGGTTCACCGACCGGCATAGACTGGAGCATTCATCGGTCCGCAACAATGTAGACTGCAGGGAGCCTGCGGAACGCCAAGTATTGGTTTAGTCGAGGAGTCGTCCAAATGATGAAGATGCTGATCGCGGGAAACTGGGTAGAGGGCAAGGATTCCATTGAGGTCACGGACCCACTGAACGGCGGGGTTATTGATACCATTCCCGCCGCCAACCCGGAAGATGTAAAAAAAGCCCTGGATTCAGCGGTCCGGGGCGCCCGAGTGGCCCGGGAAATGACGTCCAGGCAACGGTCCGGGATTCTGCGGGGCGCCGCCGGCATCGTGGAACGGGACCTGGAGGCATTCGCCCGCACCATCGCCATGGAAGGCAGCAAAACCATTCGCGAGGCCCGGATCGAGGCCCGACGCTGCGTGCATACCCTGACCGTTTCCGCCGAAGAGAGCCAGCGCATCATCGGAGAGACCATCCCTTTCGATACCTTTCCCGGCGGTGATAACCGGGTAGGTTATTATTACCGCTTCCCCATCGGCATCATTCTGGCTGTCACGCCATTCAACGATCCCCTGAACCTGGTCGCCCACAAACTGGGCCCAGCCATCGCCGCGGGAAATGCGGTGGTTTTGAAACCCGCCACGGTCACTCCTCTATCGGCGTTGAAGCTGGCCCGGGCAATGATGGAAGCCGGCCTACCGCCTCATGTTCTGAATGTGGTGACCGGGCATGGTCACGACATTGGCGACCTCCTGGTGCAGGACCCCCGCCCCCGCATGATCTCGTTTACCGGCGGAATGGAAGCTGGACGACACATTACCCGCATGGCTGGTATCAAGAAAATCAGCATGGAGTTGGGCTCCAACTCCCCCGTACTTGTCCTGGAAGACTGCGATCTGGACCTGGCCGTAAAACAATCGGTTTCCGGTGCGTTCTGGGCGGCGGGCCAGAACTGCCTGGGGGTCCAGAGAATTTACGTGATGCAGCCCCTGTTCCAGGAATTCCTGGAACGATTCGTCGCGCGAACCGGACAGTACAAAATCGGCCCGAAACTGGATGAGGATTGCGACATGGGGCCCATGATCACGGCAAAGGAAGCAGCACGGGTATGCGCCTGGATCGACGAAGCCGTTGACAAGGGGGCAAAAAAATTATGCGGAGGGAGCCGTTCCGGGGCATTGCTGGAACCAACCGTGTTAACGGATGTTCCTCCGGAAGCAACCATTCACAGGCAAGAGGTGTTCGGCCCAGTGGTGAATATCTACCCGGTATCTTCACTGGAGGAAGCGATCTCGGCGGCTAACAGCCTCGATGTCGGCTTGCAGGCCGCCGTTTTCACCCGGGATATCAATAAGGCATTCCGGGCGGCTTACGCCCTGGAATGCGGTGGAGTCATGATCAACGATTCCACCGACTATCGCTTGGATTCCATGCCCTTCGGCGGCATCAAAAACTCAGGGCTTGGACGAGAAGGCATCAAGTTTTCACTCCAGGAGATGACGGAGCCCAAAGTTATTTCATTGCGATTGCCCGAAAAATAATCGTAAGCCAACTCGTCCGTGATCGATCCGGCTGGCGAAAACTATTCGATTTTTTCCAGAGTCGTGCTTTCCTCTTTGGCTCGAGGTTCGGGACCGGAGAGGTCCAGTTTCTGCGCCATGTCGGCAAAGGTTTTCATGGTTTCCACCAGGGAATCACGGATGGCGTCACAGGTCATGGTGGCGCCGGTCACGGCATCCACTTCCGGCGCGACTCCGGGTTTGAGGCCCTTGAATTGATCCAGAAAGCCCTTGCGCACAACCCGGCGCACGTACGGCGGCGTATCCTCGGACTCCACCACCTTGATTTCCCGGATTACGCCTTCCAGATCAATCAGCACCAGGGAATTGGTCACGCCCCGGTAGCCTTCCACATCGGAATAATCCGCGGTCAACAAAGCCACCAGGCGTTCATCCCCCTGCTCAACCACGGCGAATCGTCTGCCGTCCAGGGAATAGGCTTTGCACTGGGCGTGGTGACCCAGGGCGTGGCGCAATATGCGCTGGTACTTGTGGGAATCATTCCGGGAACGGCGATGCCGGCGGCGACGCTGATTGTCAGCGCCGCCGGCGGCCGCCAGGATTCCCGCCAGGAAAAGAGGCAAAAGCAAAAAACCTATCCTGCGTGTGTTCATTGTACTCTCATCCGAATACGTCTATTAATCATGGATCAGAATGTGTAGAAAGTCCACATGACACCCAGGGTCCACACCACCGGAGCGGTCTTCATGGCCCGCTGGGCATAGGGAATATTCATGATAAAGAAGATCTTCCGTTTCTCATACTGGTCACCCATAAAGAAGATCTCCGCATGAACCATGAAGCTGTGATTGTATCCCTTGTTCAGGGAGCCGTCCAGGTTTTTCAGGCTCATGTCGTCTTCCATACCGATCCACCCGGTCAGGCCGGCACCGCATTCCATGAAGTTGAAGGGCGTGTATTCAAACTTGAACTGGTAATTCAATGTGTCGGCGATGTTGTGGCCGCTGCGGCCCCAGCCCTGAACTTCCCGGGCGGTACCCTTCCATTGATAAAGGGCGTGACCCGCCAGTTCCAGGCCGGTGGATCCGAGCTCGAAGTGCCACATGGGTCCCAGCTTGAACTGGCCGACCCCCGGTCCCATTCCCGCCAGAAGATTTTCATCGGTATCGTTCAGGGGAATCCCGTAACTGGCGCCCAATCCCAACTTGAAGTGTTTCAACGGACCGACTGCATGTTTGTCCATGAAGAACCACTGCCCGGACAACCAGATCTGGGTCAGGTCTTTTTCACTCAAGCTGAGGAATTTTCCGGCATTGTTGATCTTGTCGGCCTCCCCCCAGGTGTACTTGAGGTTCACCCCGACATTCAGGTTATGCAGGAGGCCGTACCCCAGCCGGAAATCAAGCTGGCGGATCGATGCATCCTGCAACCCGCAATCATCGCTGTCCATGGCCACCATGCTTTCCAGGGTCCTGGACCATTTCTCCGTAAAATTCATTACCTTGATGTTCAGGCGTGGCCAGATCACTCCCTTGCCGATGCCCTTGGAACAGCCGATGGTGTCCTCGGCGCTCAAGTGGAAGGAAAGGGAAAGAAGAGCCAATATCATGACAAGTACCGTGATTCTTTTCATTTTTCAAACTCCTTTTTCAATGCGTTTCTTAATGATAACTCTAAATAAAGATGGGTGCGGATATGTTCAGGCGGATAGCCCGAATCCGGGCAATGGCGGAGATTTGTTGTTGATGGGGAGTGATTTTCCGCGGCACAGTCGCGGCAGGCTGTGTTCCAGGATCACGATCACCAGGGTGAGCACGAAGAGGATCAAGACGACCAGGAATCGTAGAGCCGCGAAAAAAGTGGATTGAAACAGGCAGGCCGGGCAATCGTAATCGGTGACGAAGCCGGTTTCCTGGTGAAAAAAGTCAACGGCGCCGGCGGCGACGCAGAACATGACCAGAAAGAGAAAAAACCACTTTGAGCTTCGCATGTAACCGTGTACTTTACCACAATTCGCAAGCCAAGTAAAAATGCGGGATTCCCGCATCGGCAGCGGGGTTGACAAGCAGGCATACCTGGCGTTTAATCCTGGGATGGATCAACCAGGAGACCTTCCATGAAGAAGAATTTCGCCATCCAGGTCGAATCGGAAACCGGGATTCTGGATGGAGTGGTTCTGCATCATCCCGGGCCGGAAATTGAAAACATGACACCCGGAAACGCCGAGCGCGCCCTGTACAGCGACATTCTCAACCGCGAAGTCGCCGCCCGGGGATATCGGCAATTCGCCGGGATTCTGGAAAAAACCACCCGGGTATTCTACGTCCAGGAACTTCTGAAAGACATCCTGGAGCGGGAGGATGTTCGCATCGGGTTGATCCGGCGGATTTGCAAAAATGAGAACGCCGAGTACCTGGAGGAACGACTGCTGGAACTCTCCCCGCCCATGCTGGCCCGGCAATTGATCGAGGGTGTTGAACTGGAGCGGGACAATCTCAGCCGCTTCCTCAGTGAGGAACGCTACTCCCTGCGCCCCCTGCATAACTTCTTTTTTACCCGGGACGCCGCCGTGGTTGTGGGCGACCGGGTGGTCGTAGGACGTATGGCCCGCCGGGTCCGGGACCGGGAAGCGGTAATCGCGGCGGCGATTTTTGCCCAACACCCCCTGTTTGCGCCGATGGTGCACATCCCCCCTGATGACATCGACGGCCAGGCACCCACCCTGGAAGGTGGTGATCTGCTGGTGGTCCGCCGGGACCTGATCCTCGTCGGCAACGGTTCCCGCACCAACACCGGAGGCATCGATTTCCTGATCGATGTTCTCAAACAGAGAAAAACTCCGGGCCGTATCATTGTGCAGCAGCTTCCCGCCAGACCGGAATCTTTCATCCACCTGGATATGGTTTTCACCATGTTGGACAGGAACCAGTGCATGATCTACGAACCCATCGTCAACCGACCGAATCCTTTCCGCACGGTTCTTATCAAAGTAGACAACGGGAAAGTCACCATCGGAGAAGAGGAAAACCTTTTGAAAGCCCTTGAAAAGTCGGGTCTGGATCTGGAACCCCTCTTCTGTGGTGGACGGGAGGATCCCTGGATCCAGCAACGGGAACAATGGCACAGCGGAGCGAATTTCTTTGCCCTGGCCCCCGGCCGGGTGCTGGGCTATGACCGCAATGTCCATACCCTGGAAGAATTGGACCTACAAGGATACCAGGTGATCAAAGCCGCGGATGTCCTGCGCGGAAGAGCCGATCCCGACGAATCCCCAAGGTGCGTGATTACCATTGACGGCAGCGAGCTGGCCCGTGGCGGCGGCGGATGCCGCTGCATGACATTGCCCCTGCGCCGGCGCCCGGTTTAAGTCGCCGGCGTTTGAAACCATTGGAATTCCCTGGCTATCCTTATAGAATGGAAGGAGAGAAGGGGGAATGCGAAAGGCCGTTTTATTTACAGTTTCCGCCGCGCTGCATGCCGCGGTGCTTTCACTTGCCCTGACCTGGCCGTCTCCCATGCCCGAAGTCAAGGTGATCCGGGAAATCCGAGACGTGATTCCCCTGCCTCCCCTGGCCTTTATCAATCGGAACCATGCTGATTCCGCGGTCGCGAACAACTCCCTGGTATTCAACCCCCGCATAGAGGAAACTCCGGCGGGAGAATCCCAGTCACCCGTCCATCGGTCGGAACCGGAGAGCGTTGGCGAACCGGTCCGATCAACTTCGGGTTCAGGTGTGATTCCGGATCTGTCCGGAGACAACGGCAATCGGGTCCCCGAAATCGTCACAACGTCATTGCCGCCGGAGACAAACCTGCGCTCCCATCTCTGGAAAGCCTATACCGGCAGTCTGGCCGCGCAGGCAGGCGATACCGACCAGCCGGGCGACATGGCGGCGGGGCTGGATTTCCAAACCGGCCTGAATACTCCCGGCCTGGGCGCCTGGTCCAAACTCGTGGTTGCCCGCATCGCCCGCAACTGGCTTCAGTTGGCGCCGGGGCCACTGGAATCCGGCATCACCTTCAAGGTACCGATCGTGGTGGAAAAATCGGGAAGGATCACCGTGATTCTACCGGAAAAGGGAGGGCATAGCGGGGAAACATCGGCAGCGGTCGAACGGGCGATCCGGTCCGCATCTCCTTTGCCCCGCCTTCCCGAGGATTATCCCGGAGAGCAATTGCTCGCCGTGCTGATTTTCTCCAACCCATGAAAATATTTGCCGCCGCCGTGTTGCTCTGGGGAATGTGGTGCCTGCCCGTCATGGGACCGGATCACCCGGTCCCGATTATCTACGACATTGGATTGATAGCGGCGAAACCCGGCGATCCGTCCACGGGAAGCTGCGCCCTTACCATGGGGATTCGGGTATCCGCGCCGGCCCGGTTCAAGCTTGAACGCAGAGACCGCACGATTCGACACGGGACCTGGCAGGCCGGAAGCAACCGGATCACCATTCCCTACTCGTTGTTCGCCGTCGCGGATCAACGGGAATATATCCTGACGTTCCAGGGGGTCACTGGCGGAGAGGAGATGCGGTACGCATTGTTGTTGAAGCGGCGGATGTTCGGAGATCCGATAGTGGAAGAAAGACAACCCATATCGACGGATCCTTCCCGGCAACGCGCGGTTGCCCTTGAAGTAGCGGGGAAACGCCTGGCATCCACGGAATTGACGACATTGCACTCCCCCCCGCCGGATCGATTCCGAAAACTAAAGGAAATCATCGCCGCCCCGGGGGCTGCTCCGGCGGGAGCGTCCATTTCCATCGACGCCCTGGTCCGGGCGGTTCGCAAGGGAATTCGGCGGCGGCGTTTCGGTCCGCCCCCCATGCCCAGGGAAACGAAAATCAGACTGCGCCTCGAGTCCGCCCGCGGCGACACCCGCTCCGTGGAAGCCGCCTTTTCCATATCGTTCCGGCCCCTAATAGCGAAAGAGCCGGTTCCCCTCACAAATCAACCTTGACGAAAAAACCGGCTTCCCCTACCCTTTCAAGCGAGGAGAGGAAATGATCATTTATTACTATTCCGGAACCGGGAATTCCCTTTGGACCGCTCGAACCATCGCGGCCGAGTTCCAGAACGCCCGGATTGCCACCATGATCAAGAGTGAGAGCAAGGTGGAGAGCGACACCATCGGTTTTGTATTCCCCGTGCACATGTGGGGCGTCCCCCGGAGAGTGATCGAATTCGTGAATCAACTCCACATCGATCCCGAAACCTATTGCTTTGCAGTGGCGGTCAACGCGGGCCAGGTCTCCGGCACCCTGGTACAATTCAAAAGGATCCTGCAAAAGCGGGGGCCGCGTCTCGCCCTGGGCCGCGATATCGTCCTGGCCAGCAACTACATTCCCTGGGGCGGCCCGGGCCCGGAACAAAGGATCCGGGAACGGATCGCCGCGGCCCGGGAAAAGATCGCCAGCATCGTCGCGTCCATCCGTGAGCGGGAAACCGCCCCGGTGGACAAGGGCCCCTGGTGGCAGAGGATCCTCTTTACCGCCATATACAAAATGTCATTCAAACACGTTCCGGCCATGGACAAAAGGTTCTTTGTCGAGGATACCTGTAACAGTTGCGGTGTCTGCGAAAAGGTCTGCATCGCCGACAACATCCGCCTGGTGGAGGGAAAGCCCGTATGGGGCGGCGGATGCGAGCAATGCCTGGCCTGCATTCAATGGTGCCCGCAACAGGCCATTCAATACGGCCCCAAAACCAGCGCCTACCAGCGCTACCACCACCCGGACATTACGGTAAAAATGATGATCGAGTCCCCTCGGAATTGAACCCGGCAAATTTGCGCATCACCCTTTTCCGGCGCGTTCCGATCTGACCGGGGCGCCGATCAGGGTGGCGATCTCCTGGGCCAGGGCGGAGCAATCGGTGTAATCCACGCAGCGGCACAAAAAGATCTTTTGCCCGCCCCGGCGCCGCATGGACAATTGCGTCGCGTACCGCCTTACCCTGCCGAACCCCGCCCGGATCACCAGGGCTTCCACGTCGTCAAACCCCAGTTTGCGCCTGCCCCGGCGGGTGATGATCCCTTTTTCCCGGTTGAATTCCATGTAATCGCCTCCAAGGGTGTCCCGGGTAATCATTGCCAGCGGCAGCAAAGGCAAAAGAAGGGGAATGGCCAGGCCGGGTTCCGCTTTGAGCGTCAACCACAGGGCCCGCCACGGCGAATCCGCGGAGGTAAAATCCACCTGGTTGAACAGCAGGAAGTACCAGCCGCCCAGGAAAAGGGCCATGGCGAAAAAAGGGAACCAGAAGCGCTTTTGCCGCACCCGCAGCCGGGCAACCTGGGTTCCCCGCCACGTCAACCTCGGCCGTTGCCCACTGTTCATCGAAGGATTCCAGTCATTCATGACCAGATGGTAAAGCAGCATCCCTGGAAATGCAATCCTCATGCCGGGCGATTCTTTGCTTGCGGTTTTGGCTGAGATACTCCATAATCGCTATCAGGGTACCAAGAAACTTTTCCGGGAACACAGCTTGGCAGACACAGGAGGAGACATGTCTCGGAACCAGAAAGAATTTGAGAAGATCATTGCCCGCAGGCAGGAATTCCCGTCCCTGAAAAGGGAACACAACGGCGTTCCCCTGGCCTTTTTCGACGGCCCCGGGGGCACCCAGGTACCGGAAAGCGTGATTGCCGCCATCTCCGACTACTACCGCAAGTGCAACGCCAACGCCCACGGCGCCTTCATCACTTCCCGTGAAAGCGATGAGGTCGTTGAGCGCGCCCGGCGGCGGGTAGCCGATTTCCTGGGAGCGGAGGGCCCGGAGAATATCTCCTTCGGCGCCAATATGACCACCTTGAACTACACCTTGAGCCGCGCCCTTGGACGCTGGTTCATGGAGGGAGAGGAGATTCTGATCACCCAATTGGACCACGAAGCCAATAGGGCACCCTGGCTGGCCCTGGCGGAGCAGGGGATAATAGTCCGGGAAGTGAAGGTCCGGGATAACGGCACCCTTGATTACGAGGATTTCGAAAACAAGATAAGCGAAAACACCCGGCTGGTGGCCATGGGCTATTCCTCCAACGTTACCGGCGCGGTAAATGAAGTGGAACGTATCCGCCGCCTCACCCACACCGCCGGTGCCCTGCTGCTGGTGGACGCGGTGCACTACGCCCCCCACTTCCCCATCAACGTCGAGGCCCTGGGAGCCGATTTTCTTTTATGCTCGGCCTACAAGTTTTACGGTCCTCACGTTGGCATTCTCTACTCCCGGGGTGAGTTGTTGAACCGGATTCCCACCTACTTCCTCAGGACCCAGGAAGCCCACGCCCCCTTCCGCATCGAAACCGGCACCTTGAACTTCGCCGCCCTTAACGGCGTTTCAGCGGCTATTGACTTCATCTCCTCCTTCGATCCCTCGGAAAACACCGAGCCCGGGCTTGACCGGGCCATGACCGCCATTGCCGCCTACGAGGACCACCTGGCCCGCCGCATCGCCGAAGGTTTGTCCGGAATTCCCGGGCTGCGCATGGTAGGCCCCGATTTTTCCGGAGGCTTACGGGCCCCCACAATTTCCTTTACCCTGAACGGTGTTGATCCCGGTACAGTCTGCGCGGAGCTGGACGATCAAGCCCTTCTGGCCTGGAACGGCCATTTCTACGGCATCCGGGTGGTGGAAGTGCTGGGCCTTCTGGAACAAGGCGGGCTGACCCGGGTCGGCGTATCGGTATACAACACCGAAGCCGAGGTCGACCGCCTGGTCGCGGCGGTTGGTGAGATCGCCGCCCGGTACAGCTAGACCGGGATCCAGCGTAAACTCCAGGGATAGGCGGGATCACGCTTCGTGTTTACTCTCGTGGGTTCGATTGCCCGGGAGTTTTCATCTGCTCCTTTTTGTGATAATTTTCTACTTCCGGACCGGAGTGAACCATGAGTACTGCAAAACCATTGATTATCGCAATTCTTGTGTTTTCAGCCCTGGCTTACGGACAGGAGCAGCCCCCCCGGCCTGAACCCGCGCCTCTGTTCGTCAAAGCCACCTTCTTCCCGACATTCAGCCTGTCCAGGTACGATTACAACCTGGACCGCAACCGCCGTGAATTAAGGGCGTATATCGAATTGAGAGAGGATGGAATTCAGGGCCGGGTCGTCCCGGACGCACAGGTATGGGTAAACGGAGAAGCCATTGTATTCAATCGCAAGCATGGGGATTATCGCAAACGAATCCTCCGGGAGAACCCGAATCGCTTCTCCCGGGAAATCCATCTGAGAATCGCCCGGGACGAAGCGAACATGCTCAACCAGAAAGTAGTATTTCCCGGTTGGGTGAAGATCACCTCACCCCAGCCGCAAATCCTCGCCTCCGTAAATGGCCTGGAGATCAACTGGACTTTTTCCGCCAATGCGTTTCCCCTGGTTCTCAATATTGAAGATACCCGGCAACGCCGGAAACTGCGCCGGGAATTCCGGGAGCCCGGAGAACCGCTGGTCCTGACGGAAAAGGAGATCCCGGAAAACACGATCCTGCGGATCTGGATCGCCACCGACTGGTTCTTTAAGAAATACCTGAGCGGAAAATATATTGTAAAAGGATCGGAAATCAACGTCATGCCCTGGAGCCAGGTATTCCTGCGCACGGCTCCACTGAAAGCCAACCCGAAATGAAAAAACTGCTGCCGCTGTTCTGTATATGCCTGATAGCCGCCGGAACACCTCACTTCCTGATGACCACCGCCGTGCCCCAGGTTGAAGAATTCAGAATGCCGGCGGTATTCCTGGACTGCAACGCGAGCCAAGTGGACATCCCCTTCATCAAGCAGGAGATTACCTTCGTCAATTACGTGCGGGACCGCCAGTCCGCCGATATCCACGTCATTATTACGGTACGCGGTACCGGCAGCGGCGGAAGGGAGTATTCCATTGAGTTCCTGGGCCTGAACGGACACAAAGGGAACAACCGGCGCTTGAAACACTATGTCGCGGCCACGGATACCCAGGATCAGCGCCGCCAGGGACTGGTGGAGAAGCTGAAGCAGGGACTGGTTCCCTATATCTCGGACACACCCATGGCGGATTTTATCTCCATCTCCTACAGCGGTTCCAGTGGAGAGAACTCCGCCCGGTCCGGAAAAAAAGACAAATGGAATTCCTGGTCCTTCCGGGTGGGTCTGCATGGAGATATTGACTCCGAGGAGTATTCCAAGGGCTACGAATACTCCATGTCCCTGTCGGCCAACCGCGTGACCAAGGCATCGAAAACAAACTTCTGGGCCTATGTGGAAAACGAGAAAACCACCTATTCCTATGAAGAAGAAGGTGTCCTGGAAGAGTACGTTTCGCAGACCCGCAAGGCCATGTTCTACGCCGGCTACATCATGAGCCTGGGTGATCACTGGTCCCTGGGCGGCTTCTTCGACGTGTTTTCATCTACCTACGATAACGCCAAGGTATTCTATACCGCCGGGATCGGGCTGGAATACAACATATTTCCCTACGAGGAATACACCCGCCGCGAATTGACTTTCCGAACCAAGCTGGAATTCACTCTCCGCCGCTACAATGACATGACGGTTTTCGGATTGATGCGGGAGAACCTCTTCCGGCAGAACTTCGGCATGCTTTTCGCCCTCAAGGAACCCTGGGGATCGGTAGGCGTAACGCTGCGGGGACTGGTCTATTTTCACGATTTCTCCAAGAATCATTTCCGGGGGGACGTGGATTTGCGCATGAACCTGTTCAAAGGTCTGAGCGTCCATGTGAACGCCAATTACTCCCGGGTGCGGGATCAGTTGTCCCTGCCCCTGGAAGGCGCTTCCAAGGAAGAGATCCTCATGGAACTCCAGCAATTGGCCACGGGCTACGATTTCAGCCTGAGCATGGGCCTCAGCTTCCGCTTCGGTTCAATCTACAGCAACGTGGTCAATCCCAGGTTCTGACTCGTTTGCCGTGCCTGCCGGGGAGGGAACGGGATTCACGGCGTACGGTCAACCAAGCTCAAACGAGGTGATGCCGAAAATTTTTCCCACGGGGATATCCGGCGGATCTCCGTTATACATACGTACGCATTCGAAGACCGGCTTCATACCGCTGCGAGCGGCCAGATCCACTGCCTCCCGGTTAATCTGAGGGACATCCAGGAACAGGGATTCTTCTCCAGCTGCATCCTGACACGCCTGCAACAATACCTGGGCCACACCGGTATCCTGTGCGAAAAGCGGACCGATTTTGTACCCCCTGGCCGCCCGGCGCATAACCGCGAAACCTCCCAAACCGGCTTTGTCCCGGAAACAAAAAGTACGGCTCTCCGGCATGGTCATCCAGGCCCGGATAAAGGCCTCCCGGGAATACCCGAAACACTCCCGGTCGAGTTTCAGGATATTGCCCGTTTCCCCGTCCTCCATGATCTCAATCCGGGGATGCAAAGAAAACCGGCGGCCCCGGGTTTCCATGCGTATGCTGTGGAAGGCCGGTTTGAATCCACCCCTGGCGTAAAAGGGTTGCATGGCCACAACCCCGTCCATTCCGATGGGAGCCTTTGCCCGTAAGCGTTGCCGCATTGCATCCAGCCGCAGCAACCACAGCTTGCGCCCGATGCCCTGATGGCGGTAAGCCTTTTGCACAATAAAAAAACCCATGAAACCAAACTCACCGCCGTAGGATACGATGGAGCCCCCGGCGATCAACTCTAAACCACGGAAGAAGCCCCAGTATCCATGAGGATCGGTTCTCCAGAAAACATCGGCATCATGAGGGCCGGGATTCCAGCCTTCCTGCTCCGCCCAGCTCACCAGAGTATCCAGATCCGACCGCCGTAATTTCGTTAAAGCAAAGGCATTCATGGTTGTCCTTTCGGGGTAACATACATCTCATTCTACATTGGGCAAAAAGCTTGAGCAAGAAGCGGAAATCACCGCTTGCGGTATTGAATTGCATCCGAATCGGGCAACCCGTTATCCCGGAGATAAGCGGGAAAGGAACACTCTATTCCGCGGCTTGGACCGCTTTTTCGAGTCCGGGATGGATCTTGACCTGTAATTGACGGGCTGTCTCCAGCCACTTCCGGGCCAGGTCGAAGCGACGGGTCACATAGTAGATATTGATCAGGTTGTTCATGGAACGTTCGTGGCCGGGCTCTATGGTCAGTGCTTCCAGGTACTTTTTTTCAGCCTCGTCCAGACGGCGCAGCTTGAACAGGATGTTGCCCTGAAGGGCGGGGATCTCCGCGGGCAGGCTGAACGGGGATGATTCCAATTCACCGTCATGCAGACCGTCCTTTGCAGACCGGGCGGTCTTGTTGTACAACAGGCTCTGGGCGTCACAAAAAACCGAATTGCGCGTACGATCAATGCCCTGGGTGGTCAACTCCCGCATGCGTCTCTGTTCTTCGGGAGTCATGTTCATACCCTTGCTCATCTGGCGTTTCCAGATCCTCTGCATGGAAAAATACGCCGCTTCCGCTTGCTTTATCCAGGACAAAGCCGTTTCCAGATCTCCCCGCCGGCCGTCAATCACGGCCAGACCGTAGCAGGCATCCGGATGCCCGGGGAAAACCTTCAGAATCCCCCGGAACAGGCGTTCCGCTTTTTCCATATCCCCGGTAGTCAGTATGCCCAATGCTTTGCCCGCGTCCGGCAGGGTGGAACGATACTTTTGAAGTCTGTCCAGGTCCCCGTTCACCTGGCCGGGTTTTCCGGCCATAACCAGGACTGGAACCACCATCGTGAACACGCATAAAAAAAGCATCTCCGAAATTTTCTTCACGACTCCACCTCGCATTCCATATTGGCCCTTACAGGCAAATGTACGTTTCGGCCGGTTCGGCGACACACCCTCTCCTTGCGGAGTATCACGAAATTTTTGACTTGGACTCCGGGCCGTGGTAAAAGTCGGCCATGAAGCCTCGTGTAGCGGCGCTGTTGGTTTTGCTTGCGCTGGCATCCGGTCTCTCCGGCCAGGATAATCCAGACCTGGGTTTTTTTAAGGAAGACGCCCCGGTTACGGCCAAAGTGAAGACCTTCGTCCTATCCCTGGACGGCGGGGCCGGGACCATGAATTGCTACCTGGTCTGGGATCCGGCTTCGCGCCGGGCGATCATTATCGATCCCGGCGCGCCGGCCCGGGAGATTCCGGACTTCATTCAGTCCCGTAACCTTGAAGTCCGCGCCGTACTCCTGACCCATGGCCACCGGGATCACCTGGGAGGGCTTGCGTTCATGACATCCCGGTACGCCGTCCCGATCTACCTGCACCGGGAAGACCACGCCCTGGCCGCGCAGGTTACCGGGCCGCAAGTGAGATTTATCGACTACCCGGAAGGCGGCACTTTGCGCTGGGACGGATTAAGAGTAAAGATTATCTCCACTCCCGGTCACACCCGGGGAAGCGTCTGCCTGGCGTGCGGATCCCTGCTGTTCTCCGGAGACACCCTGTTCGCTGGCACTGTCGGCAAGCCCTGGGGCAAAACATCGGCGCAAAGGGAGGCCAACCTGGAGCGGGAAATCGACTCGATCCGTCGGCACCTGCTCAATCTGCCGTCCATGACCCGGGTTCTGCCGGGCCATGGGGATGCGACCACCATCGGCGCCGAACGGGCGTTCAACCCTTACCTGAACAGATAATCACGCACCGGAAACCCAACGAACGGCGATTACTTCCTTTCACCCGCGTTTGAGGCGCCGCCTCCCTTTCCGCCTACCGATCCGGGAACCGAGCTGCCCGGCACTCCCGAGGATGAGGCCTGACCGGCCATGGAACTCCCCGAGGGAGTGCCCGCGGATCCGCCGCCGTGAACCTGACGGATCAGGCCGGGTTTCCCCTTGCGACCGGAATTCCGGATAGCCATGGTGCGCAGGTTGAAACGCTGGCGGGCGGAGATGTTCCGGGAAGAAATTTTCAACTCCGGCATCAATACCGCGTTGCGACTGCTGGAATAGACCAGGGTTGTGCCCAACCGCTGGGCGACAATCCGGTCCCGGTTCCAGTCTCGCTTGCTTATGGGCCCCTTGACCACTTTGCCCTTATGCCCGGATTCGTCCTCATCCGTGTAATCATCAGTGCCGGCCGCTACGATGCTGCGGTAAGCCAGCCAGTTCTGGATGCGCCGGGCGTTGTTTCTGTCGCTCAATTGTTTTTGAGAATCCCGGCCCGTATCGAGAAGACGATTCAAATCCCCAATCGGAGCCTTATCCAGTTTCGCGATGATGACCGCCACATCGGGGGGGATATCCTTGAGAGAGGGGGGAGAATCATGATTGCCGGGGTTCCCCCGCCGGCCGGCGAATCCGCCGCGGCGATAATTCACATAGCCCGCATATCCCCCATAAAGATAGTGAAGCCAATCGGAAAGGGTCGCGCATCCGGTGGGACCGTACCCGGGGCGAACGCCGAGCCAGAAGTAATCCGGCCAGGCACCCCAAACGGAATGGCCCGTGAGAGCCGCCCAGAAAAGATGCGGCCGGTAGCCGGTCATCTGGTTCCACAGCCAATCGGCCCCGTACATGCCGCCTTTGAACGCGGTGCCCGGGATCCAGACCCAGCCGTTTTTTTTCATCCACACCCAATTGCCCATGTGGGCCGGGATCCAGCCCCAGGGCTGCTGGGGAACCAGGTAAAGCTCATTCTTGACCAGGATCTTGTCCGCATGAAAAAAAGGCCGCTTGTCCGAGTATTGGAAACTCTCGTCATAGGGCTTCCAAACATATCCAAACAAGTCGTTGTATACCCATTCGCCGTAGAGACTGGACCACTTCTTGGCGAATTCCACAACTCCCCGGGGAAAATTGTATATGGGCCGGGGGATCCGGCTGATGCCTTCATGCAGTTCCTTGAAGCGGCGGTTCACCTCGCTGTTCCAGGATCTGAATTCCGTTTCCGGCCGGATACTCTTGCCGAGCAACTTGTCCTCCAGAGTAACGATGACCCCTTCGCCGGCCCGGATCCGGGTTTTCTTCAGCTTTTGTTCCTCATCGCCGTAAAGAAGGTTGATCATTCCCCGTTCCACGAAGATATGATTTCCATCGGGCGCAATGGCGATGGTGGATGTTGCGTTTTGGTTGATTTTAATGGCCGCCCGGGAAGTCACTACCTGGAATAATTCCCGGTTATACGTATTGTTCATGGTAAACACGCGACCGGAGTCAAGGGTAAGAGTCGTGATATTCCAGCTGGTCGTCAGGCTCCTGGCGCGCATGGTATTGATGGTCAAGCGGCTGCCGCCGTCCAATCGCATGATGGTACCGTTGTCGAACTGGATTTCGCAGCGGCCCCGCTCACCGGTTTCAATGCTGTCTCCGGGGACCAGGGGAAAATTGACCCGGGCCGCTTTTTTTTGCGGCGAACCATCCTGGATCACATACGCTTCCCCGTCCACAAGAGAAACGTAACAGAACGCTTCGTCGCTATCGGCGGCTTGCATTCTGCCGCCGGGCAGGCATAAAAATCCAACCGCGATCAAAACAACTATTTTTTTCATGACCGACTCCTCATATCGATGCAATCCCCTCTGCCCTTTTGTAGCAAAGAGATTGCCAAGGATTTGTTTGCCAAACGTACTATTTATGGGACAATTGTCCAAGTTGTTGACCCGGCGACCACCGGAAATTCGGATGGATGAAGGTTTTTCTGTTTTCTGGTAGAATTCTCAAGGCGGGATATGCGGACGAAACGGGACCCAAGGCCTTCCAGATAGCCTGAATCATTGCTTCCTATTCGATTGAGGAAAATCATGAAGCAGGTGTAGGGGAGAGCTAGACTCTGGACACAAAGAAAGGGGGAGGCGAAAAGTGAACCGATGCATAGAGGTTGGCGTCGCGGTTGTCATACTGGCGGCCGGATTTACGTTTGCTTTAGATGGAGGGAAAATGCCGGGGATTCATGATTTTACCATGACGGACATCGACGGCGGGGAAGTCGCGCTGGCAGACTTCAAGGGCAAGATCGTGCTGATGGTCAACGTGGCCAGCAAGTGCGGCTTCACACCCCAATACGCCGGGCTGGAGGAATTGTACACCACCTACCGGGACCGGGGATTCGTGATCCTCGGTTTCCCGGCCAACAACTTCATGGGACAAGAGCCCGGCAGCAACGCGGAGATCAAGAACTTTTGTACCCTGAACTACGGGGTTTCCTTTCCCCTCTTCGCCAAGATCTCCGTGAAAGGCAAGGACATTCACCCCTTGTACCGTTTCCTGACAGATAAGGAGATCAACCCGCAATTCGGCGGAAAAATCACCTGGAACTTCAACAAGTTCCTCATAGACCGGGACGGCAGGGTGATCAACCGCTTCGGCAGCCGCGCCAAACCGCTGTCTCCGGCGATCACCAATGCCATCGAAACGGCCTTGAAATCTCCCGGAAAGCCCGGTACAGCAACCCGATAGCCCTTCAGGCCAGGAGGCGATGGGCCTGCTTCAGGTTCGTGCGAATGGCCACATTGTAGGGACAGCGGGATTCACAGGCGCCGCAATCCAGGCAAGCCGCGGCGTTGACGTCCCGGGGCAAGCGGCCATACGCGTAGCGGGCCATGGCAGCCTTGCGGTACCCCGTGTAATAGAGCCGGTAACGCAGAATATCGGCAATGGGAATGCCCCGGGGGCAGGCGGGCGCGCAGGCGCCGCACATGCGGCAATACTCATC
>Ga0272442_10000696_pt1 | contig 52743 bp, 42 predicted proteins | sample SSMForm2O_FD_200262 | JGI IMG/M metagenome (GOLD analysis project Ga0272442, IMG submission 200262) | Marine sediment archaeal communities from Little Sippewissett salt marsh, Falmouth, MA, United States - SSM-Form-2O | ecosystem: Environmental > Aquatic > Marine > Wetlands > Sediment ... | reverse complement strand
TTCCATATCCAGGAAACATAATTCAAATCCTGAATTAGTTCTTTTTCGCTTTTTCCCGCGCCAAGCGTCCTTAAAATAAGCCCTGAACCCTGAGGTTTTATTTTCTTGAGAATTTCGGCAATCCTATGTCTTTCTCCGAGGTCCGTAATTTTTTTTGAGATTCCCAGTCTCTCTATAAAAGGCATTAAGACGAGAAATCTACCCGCTATCGTAACAAAAGTAGTTAATCTGGGGCCTTTGTTGCCGACAGGGTCCCTTACCACTTGAACCATTATATCTTCGCCTTCCTTAAGCGCTTTTTCTATAGGAGATTTAAAATTTTTTCCCTCTGTCAATAAACCGGGAGTTATATCATCATAGAGCGCCGGGGGCGTGCTTATTTCGGAAATATATAAAAATCCCGTGCGCTCCCATCCTATATCCACAAACGCGGCATCTATGCCGCGTATTATATTTTTTACTTTTCCTTTATATATATTACCTGCAATGCCTTTTCTTTCTTTCCTTTCTATCACGAGTTCCGAAAGCAAATTATTTTTTAAAATAGCCGTCCTTATGCGATAATCATCTTCGTTTATGAGTATAGTTCTTTCCGTTTTTCTAAGTACGGAACTTTGTTTTTTAACTTCTTTCAGCATATAGATCCTATTATTTAAATTCTATCCATTTTATAGAGTTTGGCGCCGCAATACCTGCAAGTATTTTCTGATAAAGAATAACCGTCAATGACATTGCATTTTCTGCAGCGAATATTGATATGAGTTTTACCTCTATCGGGTAATTGCGCGCGTTCTTTAATTTCTACTTTTTTCATCTTTATCCCAACGGCCTTAAATCCTTTGGGAGAAACGACATAGTCAAGAGAATTTTCCGATATCGGACTGATATAATCCCTGCGTTTTAATTCCCTTAAGGATCTCTCCAGAGAAGCGGCTTTCATGGTTTTATCTCTGTAAGAATTTACTTCTTTTAACAAAGTTCCCCAAGTTTTATACGTGGTTTTAAATGACAGATATTCCAAATTCTGATTATTCTGTTTGCTGATGAGAGCATTGTGCCTTTTGCAAAGAAATTTCAAAACTCTCAAATAATAGCCATATCTTGTATCGCGCTTATCTTTTGACATGATTTGTTTTTCCGTTGGCTTCATATTTTATTCACTGAAGAATATGATAATATTTCAACAATAAGTTCATCATACGAAATACCGTCTGCTTTCGCCTGCGCCGGCAAATCCGAAAGGTCAGTAAGCCCCGGGATAGTATTTAAATCGTGCACCCAGGGAATACTCCCTTCAATAATTATATCAACCCTGGCAAAATCACAGCAGTAAAGGGCCTTATATGCTTTCAAAGCCGTTTCTTTAGAAATTTTAAGCATTCTCTTAGATATATCGGCAGGAATAATAAATTCCGTAAATCCTTTCGTATACTTTGCCTTATTATCGTATGTACCTGTCTTGGATTTCAACTGCAAAACAGGCAAAACTCTTAAATTCCTTCCCGCGCCTAATATTCCGACGGTAATTTCTTTTCCTTTAACGAATTTTTCCACAAATATACTTCTAAATTCCACAATGGATTTTCTCAATATTGGCAACAATTTTTTCTTTTCAGTAACTATTTCAACACCAATGCTAGAGCCTTCGCATGCCGGCTTTACAACAACCGGAAGTTTTAAAGTTTTGATTATTTTGTCCGCTTGCTTTTGTAAGTTTTCGGAAATATCTATTTCTAAAAATGCAGGTGTAGGTATTTTTGCGCATTGCCATATTTTTTTCGATACCACCTTATTTAGAGCCATCGCACTGCTTAGAACACCGCTTCCTGTATAAGGAACGCCTAAAATTTCAAGAAGCCCCTGCACAGAGCCATCTTCACCTCCGGTCCCATGCAGGGCAATAAAAGCAATATCCGCTTTTTCATTCTTTAAATCTAAAGCCAAATTTCTGCTCATCTTTAAACCCACTGCTTTGAAACCCTGTTTTTTAAGAGCCTGCAAAACCTTTGTTCCCGAACGGAGCGAAACACTGCTTTCTCTCGAAGCGCCTCCCATTATAACCGCTATTTTCTTATTTTTGAGGACAGATATATCCATAAAAATGCCTTTATTATAACAGAATTAAAGTTTATAATTAACCTGGTTGTCAAACTTCCTTATAGATAGGAATAGAGGCGGGAAATGCAAAACCTAAAAATATTATCGAATTTGCCGATAAATATTTCAGCGAAAACAAAAGCACGGTATTGTTTTTAAACGGAAATAACATGAAAGAAAAAACTTTAAATAGCAAATCAATTTACAAAGGCAAAATAATCAATTTAAGAATAGACGAAGTAGTCCTTCCCAACGGCAAAAAAACAACTCGGGAAATAGTTGAACATTATGGTGCGGTAGCTATTCTCCCATTGATAAATGAAAATAATTTTTTGCTTGTAAGACAATTCCGAAAACCTATAGAAAAAATGCTCATGGAAATCCCTGCAGGAAAGCTCGAACAGGGCGAAAACATAAAAAGATGCGCTATACGCGAACTTAGGGAAGAAACGGGATACGAAACTAAAGATTTGCAAAAATTAGCTTCGGTTTATCTTGCTCCCGGCTATTCATCCGAGCTGATTCACATTTTCATCGCAAAAAATTTAAAAAAGACCAGTCCCGAACCGGACGCAGACGAATTCTTGGAAAATATAATTATCAAAAAGAAAGACGTATTAAATAAAATATTAAACGGCGAAATAAAAGACTCCAAAACAATCGTGGCAATAATGCTGCACATGCAATCGGAATTTGAAGTGTGGAAGCGGATATGATATCTTTGTAGCCGTTATGCGCTACCCGGAAAGAAAAAAATTCTTCAAAATAGCCAGGAAAGGTCTTATTATTCCCGTTTATAGAGAAATACTCGCGGATCTTGCAACGCCAGTCTCCGCATTCAAAAAATTAAGCAAAAAAAGCAAATACTCATTTCTATTAGAAAGCGTAGAAGGCGGAGAAACAATAGGAAGATACTCCTTTCTGGGAATTGACCCATACCTTACATTCCAATCGAAAAACAACCGATACAAAATGCGAGCACTGCACGAAAACAAACATGGCATAACTGACGACCCGCTGAACGAACTCAAATCGATTATGAAAGGGTTTAAAAGCATTCCAGCCTGCTACGAAGCTGGCAGGCATTTTGAGGGTTTGCCCAGATTCACGGGCGGAGCTGTAGGTTACATTGCATACCCAATGATAAGGTTCTGGGAAAATATTCCCCAGACGAAAAAAGATGATTTAAATCTTCCTGATGTGTTTTTTCTGGTCACCGAAATAGTCGTGGTATTCGACCACGTTCAACACAAGATGAAAATCATATGCAACACTTTCGTTGAAAATACGGACAGGAAATATTTGGATAAACTTTATGACAAAACAACAGAAAAAATAGATGCTATCATCGCAAAATTACAAAATTCGAATGCAGTCCGGAAACAAAACAAAAAAAATAAAATATCGTCCAAATGGAAAAGTAATTTTTCCCGCAAAGATTTTATAAAATCGGTCGCTCAAGCAAAAAAATATATCCGCAGAGGAGATATTCTGCAGGCGGTTTTGTCGCAAAGATGGTCAAAAAAGACAAGTGCAAACGCGATAAATATATACAGGGCAATCAGGTCGTTAAATCCCTCGCCTTATATGTTTTATTTAAATTTCGGCGATTTTAAAATTATAGGTTCTTCTCCCGAAATAATGGTGAGAAAAGAAAACGAAAAAATAATTTTAAGGCCCATTGCTGGAACTAGGCCTAGAGGGAAAAATGAAGAAGAAGACAATGAATTGATAAAAGATTTGTTGAGCGACCCGAAAGAAAGGGCCGAACATATCATGCTTGTTGATCTGGGAAGAAACGACGTCGGAAGAGTAGCGACTATCAACAGCGTAAAAGTAACCGAACTTATGTGTATAGAAAAATACTCGCACGTCATGCATATAGTTTCCAACGTGGAAGGAAATCTGAAAAAAGGCTGCGATGAATACGACGTGATAAGAGCATCATTTCCGGCAGGAACCGTAAGCGGAGCGCCAAAAATAAGGGCAATGGAAATAATAGAAGAGTTGGAACCCAATCAAAGAGGTCCCTACGCGGGAGCAATCGGATACTTTTCGTTCTCCGGAAATTTGGATTCATGTATAACTATAAGGACGATAGTTCTAAAAGATGATATTGCCCATGTACAAGCAGGCGCGGGAATAGTTGCTGACTCCGTAGGCAAAAACGAATATAACGAGACATTAAATAAAGCAAAAGCATTAATGGAAGCAGTGGAAATTGCAGAAAAAGGATTGGAAGAATGAAAATAAACCAGTTAACACTGGTTAAAAACGGTTAATAAAAGTTAACAACGGTTGCAAAATACTAAAAAAAGTAACCTTTATTAACCTGTGTTAACCGATATTAACCCATATTAACCAAAAAAGTGAAAGTAACATGATTCTCGTAATAGATAATTATGATTCTTTTGTTTATAACTTGGTCCAGTATCTCGGCGAACTCGGCGCGAATCTGAGAGTTTACCGCAACGATAAAATAACAATCAGCCAAGTAGAAGAACTAAAACCGAAAAAAATTGTCATATCGCCGGGTCCGGGCAGACCGGAAAACGCGGGGATATCCTGCCAACTAATAAAAGCATTTTCTCCGCAAATCCCCATACTTGGAGTGTGTTTAGGGCATCAGGCGCTAGGTTATACGTTCGGCGGAAAAATCACCGGGGCAAGAGAACTTATGCACGGAAAAACTTCCATGATTTACCATAAACGAGAAGAAATCTTCCGGAATATACCTTTGCCGTTTGAAGCGACAAGATACCATTCTCTTATAGTGGCAAGAGAATCTTTGCCTGATTGTTTCAAAATTACGGCATGGACAAAAAGAGGAGAAGATATCGACGAGATCATGGCTATTCAACATAAAGAATATCCGTCATTCGGTGTTCAGTTTCATCCCGAATCCATACTTACCCAAGCGGGAAAACTCATAATTAAAAATTTTCTGGATATAACATGAAAGGAGAAGGCAAAAAATGCAGAAAGTAATTAAAGACATAGAGAAGAACGCAACCAACAAAATCAGAGTCAGCATAACTGAATTTAAAGGAAATAATTATGTGGACGTTCGCGTTTATTATGAAGACGATAACGGTGAATATAAGCCGACGAAAAAAGGGGTGACTTTTAGACCCGACCAGATATCGCAAGTAATAGACGGATTGCTTCAGGCGGAAAAAGAAGTTAAAAACGCTCCGGCCCCGAAAGAAGCCCCGGATTTAGAATAAATATCTATACTTACCACCTACGCGGTGGTAAATTAGGTTGCTGTTCTTAATTATAAGGAAGAATAATGATTAAAGAAGCGATTTCAAAACTTGTAGAGAGAAAAAACCTCACTAAGGAAGAAGCGCGGCAAGCCATGAGCGAGATTATGAGGGGAGAAACTACTCCTTCCCAAATCGCGTCTTTAATAACGGCTCTGCGCATAAAAGGGGAAACTTCGGATGAGATAACCGGCTGCGCTGAAGCAATGCGCAATGCTTCGGTAAAAATAAGTATAAACCAAGAGATAACCGTGGATACTTGCGGGACCGGCGGAGACGGGACGGGTACCTTCAATATTTCTACAGCAGTCGCGCTTATAGCCGCAGGTGGAGGACTGACAGTAGCAAAGCACGGGAATCGCTCTGCATCGAGCCAGTGCGGAAGCGCGGATGTGCTTGAACATTCAGGTGTAAACATCAACACCAAACCCGAAAAAACAAAAGAATGTATAGAAAAAATAGGAATCGGTTTTCTTTTTGCGCCGATATACCATCCCGCTATGAAATATGCCATGCCTACAAGAAAAGAGGTTGGAATACGCACAATTTTCAATATTTTAGGGCCTCTAACCAATCCCGCAGGAGCAAATGTTCAACTCTTAGGCGTGCCCTCGCCTGAGTTAATTGAAATGCTGGCAAATGTGCTTAAAAACCTGGGCTCAAAAGCGGCTCTTGTCGTTCATGGTGAAGGTCTTGACGAGATATCGACTATGGGAGAAACCTTAATAGCCGAACTTAAAAACGGCCAAGTAAAGAAATATTCTATTAAACCCGAAGATTTCGGCATAAAAAGAACTACTTTAAAAGAGTTGCAGGGAGCAGAGGTGGACAAAAATGTACACATCATGAAAAGCGTATTAGAAGGGACAAAGGGGGCGTATCGAGATATCGTTTTACTTAACAGCGGCGCTTTATTTTATATAGCCGGCAAAGCGAAAGACATAAAAGAAGGAATTAAAACAGCGGAAGAGTCTATTGACTCGGGCAATGCTTTAAAGAAATTAAACGATTTGATAAAGTTTACGAATAAATAGGATGAACAAAAATGAACAATCTTTTATCAACCATAATCGAAAGAACAAAATACCGGATACAGATAAGAAAAAACAAATTGCCCCTTGAAACAATACAAGAAAAGATACCTACTCTGCCTCCTTCAAGAGATTTTGCGGCCGTTTTAAATGATAAACAAAATATAAACCTCATCTGCGAAGTTAAAAAAGCATCGCCTTCAAAAGGCTTGATATTAAAAGACTACGACCCGGTAAAAATTACAAAAATTTACGAAGAAGCAGGCGCAAAAGCAATATCAGTCCTGACAGAAAGCGATTTCTTCTTAGGTTCTCTGAAAGATTTAAGAGAGGTAAAAAACGCCGTGAAGCTCCCTGTTTTAAGAAAAGATTTCATCATAGACCCTTATCAGATTTATGAAAGCAGATATTTTGGAGCCGACTGTATACTTTTAATCGTGCGTTTACTTGAAAAAAACGAACTAAAAGATTTCATCAAATTAGCTAAGGACTTGAAGCTTGACTGTTTAGTTGAAATCCATAATAAGCACGACCTAAAAAAAGCGCTGGACTGCGAGGCGGAAATTATAGGCATAAATAACCGGAATTTGGACAGTTTAAACATAAATATAAAAACATCCATATCTTTATTTTCTTTAGTACCCTCACAGAAGAAAGTTATAAGCGAATCGGGGATAAAAGGCAAAAAAGAAATCGACATACTTAGAAACTCTGGGATTAATTCTTTCCTGATAGGAGAATCACTTCTTACCAGCCCAAATATAAAAGACAAGATAAAAGAATTATCTGGAAATACATAGATATATGGTAGAAATATGATAGATATACATTGTTAAAAAAATAGGAACTACTATAACTTAAAAAACCTGGGAATAAAGACAATATATTTCAATGTATTTCTAAACATTTCAATTGTATTTCTATCTAATAGTTACCAAATGTACAAAACTGTACAACCGCAATGCACGGGCTATAAAAATTAAGGAATATGTTGATTTTTATTTAGAATAATGTCTTGACTCCGCCCGGAACTTTTAATCCCAGCATCCAATGATAAAAATTCAAAGTCCAGATATCCTTATCTTTCCCCAAATCCCAGTACTCTCCGCAACCCACAAAATATATACTGCCTCTTCCATAGGGAACTCTGCCTACGACAACATTCTCTTTAATATAAGCGACCGTCTCCGTTCCCACAGGATAACTTGACAGATAAACATAAGAATTGCTTTTTCCCTTGAATACAAGTTTTTTAACATCTACATTGTTGTTTACGAGATGTTTGGATAACAAAACTTCTAAATTCGTTTTACCCGATACCTTCATTTTATCCGAAAATAACGGTTCATATTTCCAAATGTCCGCATCCCCCCAAAGCAGAATTTTTTGCCCGTTTTTAATCCATCCGAGCAAAATATTTTTTTCGGTGGCAGATAAATCTTCAACATCAAAATTAAAATCATAAGCGTCAGCGCCCAAATGCGGTTTTACTACAAGCGACTGGATCATCGGCTGCGTAATAGTAACAATTTTGGGACGTGTGCCACTCAGAACATCCTGGTGATACAATTTTAAAATCTGCGCAGGGACTGTATCTTTATATTTATCCGTCTGCGTAGGAACTATATCTTTGTTCGACCGCGCAAATCCTAAACTCATACAAACAAGCAAAAACATAGCGACAAAAATTCTTTTAGACATCTTTAATCCTCCTGTTAGTTTGGTATTATAAATAACAAGAGAAATATTAGCAAGCCTCAAGCCCGAGTAATCTAAACAGAGAGCAAGTAGAAAGTAGAAAATAATCAATAAAAATAGAGCAACAGTAATACAAAGGATTTATTGTCCAAATTTGTCTAATTAATCGATGCTCCAAAATGGGCTTATACAAAATGCCTTAAAACCCTTGACGAAGGTGCTATACTATGTGCGGGTTTGAGAGGGACAAGGAGAGATCTATATAGATAAATTAAACAGTTTATCAAATAGAGGTAACCTTACAAATTTGCACATGGACAAATTTGCGCAAGCGGATAGGTATTTTAACTTTTTAAAACAAAAAGGGGGATAACCTAATGAAAACTCGTCTTTTAGTCGCCGGTTTGGTTTTAGCGGTTATTTTAGTTATTGCCGGTTCAATTTATGCAACAGGCAAAACGTATTATGTTCCCAAAGATTTTGCAACGCTTCAGGAAGCGATAAATGCGGCTAAAGACGGGGACACCATAGTACTCGCCGAAGGAACATACGAAGGCAATATCTATTTCAAAGGCAAATCAATTACTCTGAAATCTACCGAACCCGACGACCCCGATGTAGTCGCAAAAACTATAATAGAAGGAACCGATAAAGGCAGCACTATCACAGTAGACAGCGACGCGACAATAAGCGGATTTACGATTACAAGCGCAAATTCAGATTGCAGAGGAATATATGTCAAGAACGCATCCCCTACTATAGAAAACTGTACTATTATAGATAATGAAACAACAGAACTCGGCGGCGGAATATATATACTCAAGAAAAAATCAAAACCACAAATAATAAACTGCGTAATTACGGGAAATATCGCCGGCGGCACGCCGCAGATTAGTGAGTCCATAATCGGGGGAGAATTGGCGGATAATACTGTGGACAAAGACGATAACACAATAAATCAAGAACAACTGCAACCATCTATAATAGATGAAGGACCATTTACTGATATTACGCCTGGCTCTCCTGCCCCTATAGAAAAACCTCAAGCTTCTTCTATGCCCGCGGCTGGTTCAGTCCCTGCCCTAGCATTCCCGGCAAATATTTTATATGCGGCAACTAATTACCCCGTCACTATTTATAAATATACAGAAGGTGATACATGGGAAAAAATATCTCCGGATACTGGGTTGTTCAGTTCAGATGATGAATTGGTATCTTTGCTTGAACACAACGGCAAAATATATGCCGCAACGAATGGTTATATTACAGATGAGTATGGATGGAAGATATGGATAGGCAAGGTATGGAAATATGTCCCTGAAAATGAAATAAAGCCTTGGCAACCAGTTTTCATCAGCAACCACCGTTTTGGCAACGGTCCGTGGGTTGATTTCGGAATAACCGCGATGGCAGTATATAATGATGGGCTATATGTGACAACGACAACAGCAGTTAAGCAAACTCCGAAGGGAATGAAGACTGTAGAAGGCGGCTGCGGAGAATTATTTGTGTCTTGGTACGGCCTCCCCTGGCAAAAAGTATCCGGGGGTGATGAGTTCTGCATTGATGCATTACAGGAATGGGATAGCAAATTATATTTCGGGCATAAAACGGGTTCGGAACGCAATGGATGGGGTTGTTACGACGGCACAACCTTTGAACAAAATGAGGGACCGGCCTACGGCAAAATCTGCGACTTTGAAGTTCACAACAATACCTTATTTTCTTCTACAATTACTTCTTCCCTGGTAGGGAATATCTATGACCTTTTGGACCCTTATAAATACCCCCCCTATTATCCTAATATATGGCATGCCTACAGTGGTGGTTCTGACCCTTCTTATACATATCCTGACGTACCTCCCATACCCCTCAAAATATCATTGGAAAGCTGTAATGGCAACCTTTATTATTACGTAGGGTACAAACTCTTCCGACTAAGTAATAGAGAAGTGTTTGACACATTGGAAGGAAACGACATAACAGACCCCATCTGGCCTTCTTATCCTGAATTTCGTCCGTACGATTACGGCCTCATAACGGCAATGGCTGCGTCCGACGATGGTATTCTTGCTTTCGGAACAACCGGCAAAGAAACTGTAGATATTCCTGGAGAAGACTCCATACCCGCCAGTGCCGGCAGTATCTATGTTATGTATGACGAAAACAATGACCAGGCGCAATTTCTGCCAGCTATTGAGACAGGCACGAGAAAAGACATCCAAGTTTTGTTACTGCTTAATAAAACCGATGATATTGTTTGGAAGGTTGATGATAGCGCCCCAGCTGGCGGAGACGGTCGAACATGGGCAAACGCCTTTCAATATCTGCAGGATGCTCTCACGAATCAAAACCTGCAAGCAGGTGATGAAATTTGGGTCGGGCATGGTACTTATAAACCTGACCAGGGCAATGGCATAGCACCTCTCGACCGCAATGCAACATTCCAACTCATAAACGGTGCAATTATTAAAGGCGGCTATGCCGGACTCGACTATAACGAACTCGGCGCCTCAAATCCCTGCGTGCGTGATATAGCCCACTATCAAACTATATTAAGCGGCGATATTGATAATGACGGGACTTTAAATAATAACAGCTATACTGTGGTAAGAGCGCCTGATGACGGAAATCTTGATACAGTGATTGACGGATTTACAATTACAGGCGGAAACAATACTTATTCACAACAATATGGCGGAGGAATAACCAATCGCGGCTGTTTACTTACAGTCCAAAACTGTATTTTGAAGGATAATCATAGCAACTGGTTGGGTGGAGCAATCCACAATATGCTCGGTCTTAATCTTAACGAGATGAAAGCGATTAACTGTTTCTTTATTAATAATTCCGCTGGCTATGCAGGCGGAGCTGTGTCAAATTCTTTCGGCGCTCCGGCAGAAATCATTAACTGCGTATTCAGCGCAAATACGGCTAATTATGGCGGAGCAATAGAAATGAGTCGTATCGCTCCATCCCTTTTTAAAGTGACTAACTGCACTTTCCATGGGAATTTTGCTTCATATGGTGGTGGTATTTACACCAACCGTAGTACCCCAATAATAACTAACTGTATTTTCCGGAATAATGGCGAATCAATACGTAAAGATCCTTTTGATGATTTAGTTGACCTTATTCCAACTGTTACCTATTGCGATATAGAAGGCGGCTATCCAGGTACGGGCAATGTTGACGGCGACCCGGTATTTGCAGATACGGAACTTATTGCAGGAGAGGACGGCATTTTCCGCACTTGTGATGATGGTCTACGGTTGCAGGAAGGTAGTCCCTGCATTGATAAGGCAAACGATGCCGAAGCGCCCCCCACCGATATATTAGGCAGAGAGCGTGTTGATGTTCCCGGCGTAGTGCGTGACGGCGGAAGTCCAGCTGATATGGGCGCATATGAAGTGCAGGAATATGAACACGTTGACCCTCAACCAGTCCATTTTACCGGTCTAATTATGGCTGGAGAATGTAATGAGGAAACTAAGGGCTGGTCAAAAGCTTTTGACCCAACAGACTCTTGTATGGATCACTCTTCCAGTAATCTTGTTGACCCCGGAGAGTATCCAAGTACTAGCGTTGCAATTCCGACAGCGTGTGATTACACATTAGATGGAATTGCTATACATGGAGGCACAAGATTAATTATTTACTCGCAGCCAAATTTCCAGGGAGAAATTCTGCTGGATAAAAGCGGACCGGCAATTATCAATAATATGCATTGGATAACTGATGGTCTTTATAATGTTGTAATGACTATGGATTGGCCCGAACCATTACAGAGTGAATTCCCCCAGTCCGTTAGAGAGTGGAGTGAAACATACATGCATAACAATCGTACCTACCCCTGGCATAATGGTTCATTCAAGATTATAAAAGGTTATTAATTTAATTAGGGACACATCTTATTTCCCTAAAAGAAAAGCGGAGATTAAAATCTCCGCTTTTTTCTTTTATGAGGGAAATCACCTTCTCTTAATTAGCAGGTATAAATCCCCGCCTGCTCTCCCCTGCCCTCTTAATCGTATTTTTGTAATTTAATAGGGAGATATCTCATTTAATTTGAATTGCTGCCAAAATGCCATTGAGAACATATTATATTTCTATACTTTTTGCAGGTTCGAGGAAAAAATCTTTAAAGGTTAAATGCTTTATATCTTCTTCCTCTTTATTCTGTCCTGCTTTCTCGACAATTTTCGACGGTGAAATGATTATCTTTTTTGCTTTTTTGTAGCGTCTGGAAAATAAATTTAATGATGCCGGATTTTTTGCGGTTGCTCCTGATTTCACTTCTATAGCAATTAGTTTTTGCCCGACTTGTACAACATAATCAACTTCATCGTTTCTGTCTCTCCAATAAAAAAGTTCTCCGCCAAGTTCTTGGAGCATTGGGTAAAGTTTAGCTCCAACGGCATTTTCTACCATTCTTCCCCAGGGTGTTTTATCGTTTATTGTGGTTTTGAAATCTCGTCCCATCGTAGCGGAAACCAAAGCGTTATCCAATATGAGTATTTTAGGAATGGAACCTCTTTGTCTAATTTTGCTGCCGCTGTATTTTCCCAGCGGAGCAAGAAGAAATGCTTTCGACAACAATTTAAGGTAAAAAGCAATGGTAGTTGTATTTCCTGCATCTTGTAATTGCCCTATCATTTTTTGATAACTCATAATTTCGGCAGGATGAGCAAGGCAAAGCCCAAAAACTTGTCGCAGCAATGCGGGTTTGGTTATCGGCGACATTAAGAGAATATCTTTGGATAATACGGTTTCTATCAAGGAATCCCTTATATACCTCCCCCATCGCGGTTCGTCTTTGCGTAAAGGGATTGCTCCTGGATAACCTCCAAAATATATATATTCTTCAAGTTCCAGACCAAAGTATTCTTTACATTCGGGAAATGACCAATGATTATGTCTATGTATTTCAAATCGCCCCGCAAGACTTTCCGTTAATCCCCTTTGCATTAGAAGCGAAGAAGAGCCCAGTAATACAACACGTATAGGTCTTTTTTCTCGTTTGTCTTCATCGAACAGTTTTTTTACTACTTCACTCCAGCGCGGAATTTTTTGGATTTCATCAAGGAGTAACAGAACGTCTCCTTTTCCCTTCCCGCAGAGAGCTCTTGCTTTTTCCCAGTAATTTGTGACCCAATCCACAGTAGGAGTAGTAGGCAAATCCGCACTTTCATAAAGTTTGGGACCGGGCCATCTGTCATAGGCTTGCAATGCAAGAGTCGTTTTTCCCACCTGTCTTGGGCCGATAATAACCTGAAGCAATCTTGGCTCGTTTTTCAATCCCTTGATTAGTGAATCAAATAAAGGTTTTCTGAAATATTCTTTCATAATGGCTATAAAATACCACTTACGGGAGAACTTGTCAACGAATTACTCAACCGGCTGAGTAATTCGTGGTTTTAATCCACCTTCGCGGAAATCCTAACTTGCTCGCTTCGCCCCGAGGCGAGACGGTGGAGCTTCAATAATTTGCACTAAGTTATTTCTTTTTAACTACCAAATATAAATCCCCGCCTACTCTACCCTGTCCCTTAAGACGCAGTTTTGCACCTTCTTTCGTCTTCGGAGGGATTTTTACGTGGAGAACCCTGCCGTCTCTGCTTGTTATTTTTTTCTTCGCGCCTTCGGAAAGTTCTCTTGCGGTAAGAGGAAAATTCAAATATACATCCTGCTTTCGGTTAACTGCCTGCCCGCCTGTATGAAAAAGCGAATCGAAAATATCGTTTATATTTGTCCCGGAAAAAGTTTGTCCGCTTCCGTCGTTTATAATCGTTACTCTGGTTCTGCCGCCGGGACCGGAAGCACCGGAGAAAAGGTCTTCAAAGCCCCTCACAGAGCCGCCTCTTCCTCCTAAACCTCCGAATATATCTCTCAAATCGCCGAAATCAAAACCCCTAAAAATATCTTCGGGCGAATACCGCTGGTGGAATCTGGCGTCCCCCATCAAATCGTATTGCTGTCTTTTCTGAGGGTCGCTTAGGACAGCATAGGCCTCATTTATCTGCTTAAACTGTTCTTCTGCTTCTTTGTTACCTTGATTTTTATCTGGGTGATATTTGAACGCCAATTTCCTGAACGCTTTTTTTATTTCGTCCGTTGAAGCGTTTTTTTCGACACCAAGAAGTTTATAGTAATCCTTTGAACTCATTTATAATGTTAATTCCTTACCCTTCTCTTTTTAATTGATACTCGGTTGTATATTTATCCTGTTTGGGTGTTCCGATAATTTTCCAGCCCAAAGAAGTGAAATGCTCTAAAATTTCGCTTTTTTCCGGTTTTATTTGGTTATTCTTGAAATACTCCACCATATCCATTCGCCCTATAACTTTTAGTTCGGGGCTGAACCAAGCAATACACTCATCACCCATAAAAACAAGTTTTGAGTATTCATATTGTCCTTTTTGCATTGTCGGTCGGTCCCCTAAAGATTTCTTAACGGCCGAACAGGAAATTAAAAAAACGGACATCAAACAAACAACCGAAATTAATATTATTTTTTTCATAATTTACCTCTTTTTTTTGTATTATTATTTTTTATTCTCCTCTTTCATTTTCTTCCAACTATCAATAAACGGCGAAAAGAACTCCATCGGCAGAGGAAAAAGCGTAGTGGAATTTTGTTCCGAAGCCACTTCTTTCAAAGTCTGCAAAAATCTAAGTTGCAAAGCTGCGGGTTCTCTGCTTATTATAGCCGCGGCCTGAGCAAGCTTCTCCGCCGCCTGGAACTCTCCTTCGGAACTGATTATTTTGGCTCTTCTGTCTCTTTCCGTTTCCGCCTGACGAGCCATTGCGCGCTTCATATTGTCGGGTATTTCCACTTCTTTTATTTCAACCGTGCTGACCTTTATACCCCAAGGGTCTGTCTGCTCATCTATAATCTTCTGTAATTTTTGATTTATGTTTTCTCTTTCCGCCAGCAGTTCGTCAAGTTCCGACTGCCCCACAATTCCTCTTAAAGTCGTCTGTGAAATCTGCAAAGTTGCCATATGGTAATTTTCCACCGAGATAACCGCTTTCTCGGGTTCAAGGACTCTGTAATAAACTACCGCATTGACTTTGACCGGGACATTATCTTTGGTAATTACTTCCTGCGGATTCACGTCAAAAGTAATTATTCTCAAACTCAGTGTAAGCATTTTGTCTATGAAAGGAATAATTATAAATAACCCCGGACCTTTTGTTCCGACATATCTTCCCAGCCGAAAGATAACTCCTCTTTCGTATTCCCTCAAGACCTTGATTGCGTTGCCCAGAATTACGACTACGAAAAAAATTACAATACCGAGAATAGCATGCATTTAGCACCTCCTGTTCATTTTTCTTTAACTATCAAAAGTTTGCCTTCTTTTTTTACCACAATTATATAATCACCTTTTTTAATTTTTTCACCGTCAGCGCTTTTTGCACCCCAGTACTCCCCTACTACATACACCGTCCCTTTATCTAATATATCCGTTTTAGCATATCCTTGCTCTCCAATCAAACCTTCTTTACCGGTAATAATTTTTCTGAGTTGCGCCTTAACAGCAAAAGAAAATATGAGAATAAAAAATGCGGCGGTTGCTCCGACAACCGTAAATATCAAGGGCAAAGATATTGAAATATAACGCGCTTGACTGCCTATTAACATAAAAGAACCCAGCCCCAAAGATACAACACCGCCAACCGTAAGAATGCCGTTTGTAGGCGTCTGCGTTTCCAAAAACAAAAGGATAATCCCCAAAACTATGAGTGCTAAACCTGTATAATTCAACGGGAGGGTAGACAATGCATAAAGCCCCAAAAGCAGACAAATGCTTCCCACGGTTCCGCCGACCAAACTACCCGGATGAGAAAATTCTAAAATCAATCCCCATATCCCAAGCATCAATAAAATATAAGCAATATTGGGATTGCCCAAAATATGCAAGAACCTATATTTGATACTTATAAAGAATTCCTCTATAACCGCACCTTGCGTATTAAGAACAAATTGTTTTTCGCCTTTATTAACAAACTTTCCATCGAGTTGTTTTAGCAAATCGTTTAAGTCGTCTGCCAAAACATCAATTACACCATTTTCTTTCGCTTCTGTTGCTGCAAGCGAAACGCTTTCCCTAACTGCTTGTTCAGCCCAATTCGGATTATGTCCCGTTTCTTGTGCGATAGAACGAATAAAACTTGCAGCATCATTGGTAACCTTCTTACTCATTTCTTCGTTCATACCGCCACCCACATTAACAGGATGAGCCGCCCCTATATTCGTGGACGGAGCCATAGCATTTATATCTGCGGCAACGGTAATAAACACGCCTGCAGAAGCAGCTCTTGCGCCCTTGGGAGCAACATAAACGATTACGGGAATTTCAGCGGTTCTTATTTTCTCCACAATTCGCCGCATTGAAGATTCCAATCCGCCTTCGGTATTCAACTGTATTATTAAAAAAGAATAATCTTTTTCGGCTCTTTGCAGCGCCTCACCGGTAAAATCAGCAGAAGCCACATTGATTACTCCTTCCAACCTCAAGACCAGGACCTTGTTTGTTCCTTGAGCATAATTATTAAAACCTACAACCAAGAATACCCATAAAAAAACAGCGAACAAATACTTTTTTAACATTTTATTTTACCCCTACACCAAAAACTTTGGTGTGGGGGTTTATAAATTTAGGAATTTCTTAATCAAAATATCACCCCAAAATATGCTTATTACTGCCGCCAGCGCAAGATACGGTCCGTAAGGAATATACTCCAATCTGCCTCTTTTCTTTAAAATAAGCATTGTTATTCCGATAACAGAGCCGACCAAGGAAGACATAAATATAGTAAAAAGAACATTTTTCCATCCCAAAAAAGCGCCTATCATCGCAAGGAGTTTTAGGTCTCCCCCGCCCATCGCTTCTTTTTTAAAAAGCATTTCTCCCAAAATCGCAACGACAAGTAACGATACAAATCCTAATATTGCGCCTGTAAGAGAATTTAAAAAAGCCGACAGGGGATAAGAAACATTAAAGAATAAAGGCGACAAATCCGCTAACAAACTATTCTTTACGCTAACAGCCAATCCCAAAACAATTCCCGGCAAAACTAAAACATCGGGAATCAAAAAGTGGTCGAAATCTATAAATGTAACGATTATAAGTATACAAGTAAAAATCGCAAATATAAAAAAGTCGAAAGAAAATCCGAATTTGAGCATAAGGAAAACAAAGAGTAATCCTGTAAGAAGTTCTACCAAAAAATATCTGGGGGAAATCGTTGTCTTGCAATTCCTGCATTTTCCTTTTAGCAAAATATAAGAAATAAGCGGGATATTATCGAACCACGATATTTTTTTATTGCACTTCGGACAATGCGAAGGAGGATTTACAATAGACTTGCCTTTGGGAAGCCGATAAATACAAACGTTAAGGAAACTTCCCACAGGTAAACCAAAAATAAAAGCGATAATCTCTTTTAGCATAAAATTTAATGAAAATATTTTCCTCTTGAAATATATAGAAATATATGGAAATATTTTGAAATACGTTGTCTACATGCTACCTATTTCTACTATATATCTATCATATTTCTATTGTATATCTACTTTATTTTTTTATACAGCGCTTTTCTCATTACTCCTATTGGTGCTTTTTTGCCGGTCCAAAGCTGGAAAGACAAAGCGCCCTGATGTAGAAGCATACCAAGCCCATTTATTGTCTTAATGCCTTTGTTTTTTGCTATTCTCAGAAGTTTTGTCTCGGGCGGGTTGTATATAATATCAACCACTGCTTCAATAGAAGAAGTTAAATAATCGTCGTCTATAAGAGATGGGTCGTCTTTTTTCATGCCGATGGAAGTTGTATTTATAACAATATTTGTATCTTTAAGAGCCGATTTAAGGGAATCTTTTTCAAGCGGTAAAACCTCGATTTCATCTAACATTTTTTTTAAGTCTTCAGCTTTTTTCAAAGTTCTATTTGCGACGAATAATTTATCGGCGCCTTTTAAAATAAGTTCGCGGCTTATACCGAAAGAAGCGCCTCCGGCGCCCAAAATAAGAATTTTTTTGCCGGACACCGATATTTTGTTTTCTTCAAGCGACTTAATAAATCCTTGTCCATCCGTATTATGTCCTATAAGTTTGTTATTCTTTTTAACTATCGTATTAACTGCGCCTATAAATTTAGCTTCGGGAGATAGTCCGTCCAAAAAAGGAACAGTATCTTTTTTATGCGGAATAGTAAGATTTACACCCTGAATATTAAGCGGGCTGATAGCTTTTACGGCAAGTTCAAGATTCTCGGGCGTCACTTCAAACGGGAGATATACCCAATTCAAACCAAGCGCTTCAAAAGCCGCATTATGCATACACGGCGAAGCAGTATGCTCAACAGGATATCCAAAAATACCTACTATTTTTGTGGAACCGTCTATATTCATAATAAATATTTAAGAAATATATAGAAATATTTTGAAATATAATGGAAATATGTTGTCCTTACTGCAATGTATTTCTATTTATTTCCATGTATATCCACTGTATTTCCATATTAATTAAGTAATTTTTACTTTTATTTTCTCCCCATCCTGAACTTTAGAAAATTGTTTTACATCCCCTAAAACCTTCCCGAAAACATTTACGGCACTTGCCGGCCTTATTTCTTCCGGCTTGCTTATCGGCGTCGGGCCAAAGAATATACAAAAACAACTGCCTGATAGCCAAAAAGCGATATCACCTTCCTTGACTATTTCTTTCGCGTTTTCCTCTTCTAATTTCAAAGGAACAGGGAAATATATTTCTTCACCCCATCTTTTGACAATACTTTCGATAGGCAGGATTTCCCATATTTCTTGCGCGGTATCCGAAGCATCAAGTTCGGCTTCCATTTTCACCGAAGACGCAGAAATTAGTATTTTCATTATCATTCCGCAGATATAAAAGGAGTCAAAAAAACGTCTTCTTTATGTCCGAGCTCAATCAAAAAATTTTTTATAAAATCCTGCGTTACATTTTCTAATTTGTCCTTATCGGTAAGTTCTATCCATCCCCCTGCCGCGGTTCCGTGTCCGCCTCCCGAGCCTTTCATCGCCGAAATCTTTTCAGCTAATTTACCCGCGTTAGCACGCCTGTTTTGGGTGCGGATTGAAAAAATCAATCTATTGCCTACTCCACCTAAAGACAACGCCCAAGTCGCTTCATCATAAAGCATGAAAAAACTGCAGAATTCGCTTACCAAATCCGGATTATCCACTTTGCCGATATTTACTATTATCGCATTTTTATAAAAGTAAACATTATTTAAGGCTTTTCTCAAATTCAAGAAAAATTCTTTCTCCAGCCGAGGATACTGGATTTTGCCGAGAATGGACTGGCTGATTTTCGGGAAAAGTAATTTATAATATTGCCTGTCTATGTTATCCGTCTCTATGGATAAACCTTGGGTTTCCGATTCTATCCCGTAAAATAAAGCAGTAGCCAACTTTTTGGGAATCTCCAGTTTATTCTTTACCAAATATTCCGTCAAAATTGACGCAGTCGAACCAGCATCCTTCCTGATATCCACAAGAATGCTTTTTTGTTTTTTCAAAGGGTGATGGTCTATGACAAGCGACGGAATAACCTGTTTCGGCAGAGAATTATTTCCAAACCCCGGCTGAGTATCCACAAGAATAACAGCATCTTTGCTTGATATTTTGATATTAGAAAGATGATGTAGTTTTATTTTCAAAAGTTTAACCATTGCTTTGTTCTCGGCACGGCCTATAAAACCGTCATAAACAATTTTAGATTTTATATTTAAAGTTTTTTTTAAAAAATATTGGACTGCCCAGGCCGAAGCAATAGCATCAGGGTCGGGATTATTATGAGTAAGAATAAAAACCCTTTTTTTATCTTTTAGAACGGAAGCGATTTTATCTATGGTATACGGCATAATTATGCTGGATTTTAACATAGATTAGAAATAAAAAAGAAATATAATGGATATACAATGGATATATCTGGAAATATATTGTTGAAAAATTGGAATCGAAAAATCACATACTGCGAATAGAAAAGTGGGGACAGTAACAACATATATCTATGTATTTCAATATATTTCAACGTATTTCAATATATATCAATTTAATGTATTTCCACATATTTCTATGTATATCAAATATCATTTCATTTAATTCCCAATATACAGTGCGTGGGACATTTTTTGATAATAGTATCCCAGTCTGTTTGTTTTTCTTTTGCTTTTTGTAGATTTACGCGGGAGAGGTTATTGTTTACTTCAAAAACCCCTTCGGATAATTTTTGGCAGATATTGCATGCTATACATCCCACTTTGCAGACCGCTCTAACCTGTTTGCCTGGTTCGGTGTTACTGCATGCCACATAAACAAGTCTTTCGTTGGGGATGTAAGGCCGAAGTGAAATTATATGTCTGGGGCAAGCTTTCACGCATGCTCCGCAACCGATACATTTTTCCGCGTCAATTATGGGAGCATTGTTTTTCATTGTAATAGCATCAACAGGACAAACTTCAGCGCAATCCCCTAATCCAAGACAGCCATACTTACAAGCCATTCCGCCCTGCATTAATAAATTTGCCGCAGAGCAACTGTTTACTCCGTTATAATCCGCGCTTATCTGTCGATTCGAAGCGTCGACTCCGCAATGAACCACTGCTGTGCTCTTATGCGCTTTTTTCGCAAAATCCTTGCCCACGATAGAGGATATCGCTTTTGCTACTGCTTCGCCTCCGACAATACAAGCGTCAACACTCGCTTCGCCTTTTGCGATTGCTTCCGCAGCTATTCTGCATGAAGGATATCCGCACGCGCCGCAATTCAGTCCCACAAGCGTATTTTCTATTCTTTCTATTTTAGGGTCTTCTTCCACCTTCAATTTTTTATCGGCTATGAATAAAATTAAGGCAAAAAACAGCCCCAGCCCGAGCATGCTCACAATTGAATACGCAAGTAATAACATAAATAGTTAAAGATTATGGAAATATAATTGAAATATATTAAATTGATATATTTTGAAATACGTAGAAATATATTGAAATACATTGTCCAAAGCTATTGGTTTTTTATTCCAACAACGTATATCCACCATATTTCAACCGCATATCTATTACATTTCCACTGTATATCTATCATATATCCATTTATTTCCATTTATATCCTTTTATTTTATAAGTCCCGTCAGCCCCATAAACGCTAAAGCCAAAATGCCGGCTATAATAAGGGTAATTCCTGCACCTTTAAAACTTTCAGGGACAGGCGCCAAATCAAGGTTCTCTCTTATTCCGGCCATAATAAGAAGCGCCAATGTAAAACCCACTCCTCCCCCAAAAGCAAAGACTACCGATTGTATGAAATTATAGTCGCGGATAACCATAAAAAGCGTAATTCCCAAAATGGCACAATTAGTGGTGATTAGCGGCAGGAAAATTCCCAGAGAACGATATAAGGTAGGGATTGTTTTTTTTAAATACATTTCCACGAATTGAACAAGCGACGCGATAACTAATATAAAAACTACATATTGCAGAAATTCCAAATTGTATTTTACAAGAACCAAATTATAGATAGGCCAGCAGAAAAGCGTCGCCAAAGTCATAACAAAAGTTACGGCAAAACCCATTCCTGCGGCATTGTCGAGTTTATTGGACACGCCTATGAACGGGCAGATTCCCAAAAAATAATGCCACACCAAGTTATTCGTGGTAATCATCGCAAAAAATATAACCAAAAGATGCTTCATGCCGCGCTCCTATTTTTCTTTCCTCTATTCGCAAACATATTGATAGTTCCCAGTAAAACCCCCAAAGTCAAAAAAGCGCCCGGAGGCAAACTTATTATAAGCCAGGGAGTCCACCACTCACCCAAAACCTGATAGCCCAAAATGCTTCCCGAACCCAAAAGTTCTCTTATGGAAGACAATATAACCAAAGCAAGCGTAAAACCAAGCCCCATTCCAAGCGCGTCTATCAGTGAATAAAAAGGAGAATTTTTGCTGGCAAAAGCCTCTGCTCTGCCCAAAATTATACAGTTTACGACTATCAGGGGAACATAGGGTCCGAGTTGTTTGCTTATCTGGGGAAACTGCGCTTTCAGAAAATAATCGGCCAAAGTGACAAAAGTAGCTATAAAAACGATAAAAACTGCAATTCTTACCTGCGAAGGAATCTGCTTCCTAAATATGGAAATGATAAAAGATGAACATAACAACACAAAAAGCACGGCAAGACCCATAGCAATACCGTTTTGGACCTGTGTGGTAACGGCAAGAGTGGGACACATCCCCAAAAGAATCCTGAATACGGGATTGTTTTGCCAAAGTCCTTTGATAAATTCACGGTATATTTTCATATTAAAATCAAAATGTTAATAGAAATATAATAGAAATAATTTGAAATACATAGAAATATGTTGTTCAAACTACAATGTATTTCCATCATATATCTATTTATTTCTATTTATATCCATTGTAATTTCTTCAACAATATTATTCAAAATAGAGACAACTGCCGTAGACGAAATAGTTGCACCGGTAATTGCATGGACATCAGTTTCTTTTTTACTTTTCTCATCTTTCACAATCCCGATAGGAATATCACCGCCCAACTTTAAATTCTTTACTTGTTCTTTGAAAGGCTCTTCCCCTACCCTCGTTCCAAGTCCCGGGGTTTCCGAAGACTCAAGAACTTCCATACCCAAAAAACTTTTTAAATTCTTATCCAAGCCGACAATCAACTTGATTTTCCCCTGAAAACCATTGCCCTCTCCTACTAGGGCATATCCGATTGTGTTCTTGTTTTTATCTTCGCCTTTGTAGATGGTTATAGTTTCCGTTTTTTTTATTTCTTTATAACTTTTAACTTTCGGCAAAACTTTTAAAATGGCATTCTGCAGTTCTTTTTGCTGGTTTTCATAAATCGGAGTTTTTGTAAAATTATACATCACGGATAAAGATACTGCCGAAAACAAACAAACAGCACCGAGCACTATAAACATTTGCAAATGTTCTATTTTCATTTCTTACCTTTACCCCCAAATTGTATCGGAGCAGTCAGTTTTTCTATAAGCGGAGTAAAGGCATTCATCATTAAAATGGAATACATTACTCCCTCGGGATATCCCCCCCATATTCTTATGCTTATCGTCAAAATTCCCGCGCCCAAGCCAAAAATCCAGCGCCCTTTTGCCGTGACAGGCGAAGTAACGGGGTCAGTAGCCATAAAAAAAGCGCCTATCAAAAGCCCGCCGCTTAGAATGTGAAACAGGGGTGTAGGACTAGCTCTATTAGAAAGCCATATCAATGCACTTATTAAAAAAACCGTTCCTATATAACTGAAAGGTATACGCCAATCAATATATCGCCTTGCAATTAGATATATTGCGCCGATAAGTAAAGCAAATGCTGAGACTTCTCCGATACATCCGCTGTGCATACCGAAAAAAAGTTCAAGATAAGAAGGAATATCAGGATTTAACACGCCGAATTTAGGAAGCGCCAAAGCAAGCGGCGTCGCGCTTGTAATCGCATCGCCCGAGAAAAAAATAGAGAAATTTCCTTCCGAAAAAAATTTTGCGGTATTCAAAACAGGCATTTTCCATGTAGTAGTAAAAACGGGAAAAGTGACGGAGAGAAACGCCCTTCCCAAAAGGGCGGGATTGAAAATGTTATAACCTAATCCCCCAAAGAGGTGTTTTCCTATAACAATTGAAACCACAGCGCCCAAAACGCCCGCCCATAAAGGGAAAGAAGGGGGTAAAACTAAAGCAAGAAGCAGTCCCGTCAAAAAAGCGCTTCCGTCGTTTATGGTTACAGGTTTTTTCAGAATTTTCTGACAAACATATTCCGATATAACAGCCGCAGTAATACAAGTCAGGACCAGATAAAGCGCATGCGCTTGAAAAAAAAGAATAGCCCATACAGTAGCAGGCAAGAGCGCTGTAATAACGCCCCACATTATCGATTTAACGTTGACTTTGTCTTTTATATGGGGTGATATAGCGATAGTTAATCTGTCCATTTTAGTCAAGTATAATAAAGAAATTTCGAATCTTTGTAAACCCCGTTAGAGATAAGAAATGTCTTTTGACATTTCTGTAATAATTGGGAAACCTTTTTGTTTTCTCCTCGGCTCCCACAGCTCTATTTAATGCTAAACATCGTTTTGAATTGCCATCTCTAAACGGGGTAAAGATAAGCATCAAATCACAAGAACCAAATCACAAATAAATCCCAATAATCTCTGCTCGCCCGCCCCGATGTTATCGGGGCTTCGCAGCAGGTGGGAATAACCTAACTTCTAAACAAACAATTTTTGAGAATTGAGATTTTGGTAATTGGCGCCTGTTTGGTATTTGAGACTTGGAATTTGGAATTTTATTTATCATTATTAACGATAGATACCGCTCCTTTTCCTACCAACTTCTCGATTTTATCCAGCAAATCTTTTTCGGGATTTACCCTCATATAATTTCCAGCCAGAAGAACTGTTTCCCTGTAATTTCCCTGAATATGGAAATATACTTCACAATTTCCTTTCGAATAATGCAGAACTTCTCTTAAACGCTCTAAAAGTCTTTCATCCGCCTGTAATTCATCGATGCGGATATGCAGCGTTTGTTTTGCTTTTTGCGGCCTTGCCGATTCAGAATTTGCGGAAAAATTTCTGATAACTTCCGCAATCGGCTTCAAAGAAGAAGCAATTAATTTGGGATGGTCCTCAGCCATATCCAACCTTCCTTCCACGATAACTTCCGCACCGTTTGATAAGCGGTCTTTTTCTTTTTCGAAAGCAGCCGGAAAGAGTAAAACTTCCAGACTCCCTTTTAAATCTTCCAGTTTGAACACAGCCATCCTTCTGCCTTCTTTCTTGGTAAACCTCTTTTTTATATTGCCTATTACTCCTGCGATTTTTACGGTTTTGGAACCGTTTGATTTCGGCAAGTTAACTGTATCGCCAGTTGTGCATTTCTTTAGAATTTCTTCATATTTAGCCAAGGGATGTCCGGTTAAATAAAAACCCAAAAGTTCCTTTTCAAACTGCAGAACTTCAGATTTACTAAATTCCGGTATTTTGGAATCTTCGACGGGTTTCTCGTCCGAAGAGGCAAAAAGAGCAATTTGCCCCGTTTTTTTGCCGTATTTATTATTAATCCCTTTTTCCAATATGCCGATTAAGCGGGCGCGGTTTTTATCCAAACAATCAAAGGCGCCGCATTTAATCAAACTTTCTATAACTTTTTTTGTGACTTTTCGCGAGTCTATCCTTTCTATAAAATCTATTAGCGAAATGAATTTACCTCTTTCTTGTCTGGCCTTAATTACATCCTGAACTGCTTGCTCTCCAACATTTTTTACTGCCAACAATCCAAATCTTATGCTGTCTCCTATAACGGTAAAATCGATAGAACTTTCATTTATGTCCGGCGGAAAAACTTTAATACCCATTTCAGCGCATTCGTTTATGACAATAGCCATCTTGTCTCTGTTCGCCTTTTCAGAATTAAGAAGCGCTGCCATAAACTCCAGAGGGAAATTTGCTTTAAGATATGCCGTCCTATAAGACACAAAGGCATAAGCAGTACTATGGGCTTTGTTGAACCCATAACCCGCAAAATACGCCATATAATCGAAAATTTTATTTGCTTTGGATTCCGAGATGCCGTTCTTCTTGGCGCCTTTTACAAACTGCGCTCTTTTTTCATCCATCACCTCCGGTATTTTCTTCCCCATCGCGCTTCTTAAGTCATCCGCATCTGTTAACGAGAAATTTGCGATTTCCGAAGCAATTTGCATAACTTGTTCCTGATAGAGAATAATTCCGTAAGTCTCTTCCAATATATTTTTTAATGAAGGATGAGGATATTCGATTTCTTCTTTGCCGGATTTTCTTTTTACAAATGCATCTACTTGTCCCCCGCCCAAAGGACCGGGGCGATACAAAGCTAAAAGCGCTATCAAATCCTTGAAACTGTCGGGACGCATTTTTTTCATCAGTTCCCTCATGCCTTCGCTTTCCAACTGGAAAACGCCGATGGTTTTTGCCGCCCGCAAAAGTTTATATGTCGCAGAATCATCCAATGGCAGGTTTATCAAATCAATATCCTTTCCTTTGGTAGATTTGATAATTTCGATTGCATTATCAAGTAAAGAAAGCGTTTTTAATCCCAGCAAATCCATTTTTAAAAGCCCGATTTTATCCAAAATCTCCATCGGGTATTGAGTCAGTATTTCGCCCTCATTAACTTGATAAAGCGGAGTGTATTCGACCAATGGCTCTCTCGCTATTACTACCCCCGCCGCATGAGTAGAAGCATGGCGTGGAAGTCCTTCCAAGGTTTTGGATATTTCAAAAAGAGCGGGATATTTTTCCTGAAAATTCTTAAGTTCGCTGTCTTTTTTAACTGCCTCTTCAACAGTAAAATGTCCCAACAGAGGAATCCTCTTTGCAATTTGGTCGACTTCGCCATAAGGCATATCCAGAACCCGACCCACATCCCGTATCACGGCCCTTGCCGCCATAGTTCCGAAAGTAATAATCTGAGTGACTTTATCTTTCCCGTATTTGTTGGAAACATAATTTATAACTTCGCCTCTTCTAGTATCGCTAAAATCTATATCTATATCAGGCATCTTTTTTCTTCCGGGGTTAAGAAACCTTTCAAAAAATAGCCCGTATTTCAAAGGATTTATTTCCGTTATGCCTAAACAAAAGGCAACCAAACTGCCCGCTGTCGAACCTCGCCCCGGACCTACGGAAATTTTTTGTGAGCGGGCAAACTTTATAAAATCATTAACTATTAAAAAATAACCCGAAAAACCCATATTCTTTATAACTGATAATTCGAATTCCAACCGTTCTCTTGTTTTGTCGTCAGCATCCGGAATTTTTTGTTTAAACCCTTCATGGCATAATTCGGCCAGATAAGAATCAAGAGTTCCCCCCCCCGGAACGGGGAAATGAGGGAGATGAAACTTCCCGAATTCCAACATCAGATTGCATTTTTCCATAACCTCGATAGTATTTTTCCAACTCTCGGGATAATCGGCAAAAATTTTCTCCATTTCCCGCGGAGATTTGAAATAAAACTCATCAGTGCTGAATTTAAGCCTGTTTTCTTCCTGCAACACTGACCCCGTCTGGATGCATAGCAACGCATCATGAGCAACAGAATGTTTCTTTTCCAGATAATGAACATCATTCGTAAGAACCCACGGGATATCCAGTTTCTGAGAAATTCTAATTAATACTTCGTTTACTTTTTTCTGCTCGGGCATAGATAAATCCATAAGTTCAAGATAAAAATTCCCTTTGCCGAAAATCGCTTCGAATTCTCCCGCTATATCTAATGCTTCATCTTCCCTTCCCCGTAATATTTTTTGCGAAATTTCTCCTTTAAGACAGCCCGAAAGTGCTATCAAACCTTCCGAATACTCCCTTAAAATTTCTTTATCGATTCTTGGCCGGTAATAAAATCCCTCTAAATAACCGATAGAATTGAGTTCCATTAAATTTTTATAACCTCTCTCGTTTTTGCACAAAAGAGTTAAATGGTAATAAGATACTTCTCCGCGCTCTATGTGTTTTTCTTTTCTGTTTTTGGGAGCCAAATACATTTCGCTTCCGATAATCGGCTTGATTCCTTCGGACATCGCCTCGGTATAAAATTCGATAGCTCCAAACATATTACCATGGTCGGTTATGGCAAGAGCCGGCATCCTATACTCTTTGGCTTTTTTAACTAAATCAGGTATGCGACACATTCCATCCAACAGCGAATAACCAGTATGAACGTGTAAATGCACAAAGTCTGAGTGTTCCATTATTTCCTTTTATAAACTAATTCAATATTTTACATCAATCAGATATAAACCGTAAGCAGGAATTGTTTGAGACCTTCTTTTCGTCCTGCCTTTTAGAATCTCTTCGATTTCATCGGGCGGAATTTTACCTCTACCGATCTCCAGTAATGCTCCGACCATATTTCTGACCATTCTGTAAAGAAAAGCATCTGCTTCTATATCAAATTTTATCACAGAAACTTTACCAGGAAAATTTAAATTTTCTTTTTTTATTTCAACGGACTTTATAGTTTTGACAGTGCTTTTTACAGGGCTACCAGTAGATTGAAAACAAGAAAAATCGTGTTTGCCAAGCAACCATTTTGCTCCTTCTTTCATTTGTTTTATATTTAAATAATAAGGATAAAAATAAGCAAATTTTCTCAACCATACGGACAGTTCATCGTTATAAACAATGTATCTGTAATGTCTTGTCCTCGCAGAATATCGGGCATGAAATTTGTCGTCTGCTATTTGGGCATCCTTAATTCTTATGTCTAAAGGGAGCATGCTATTTAACGCTTTTTTTAAATTGAGAGGATGAATCCTGTTAGAAATAGGGATCGCCTTCCCGCCTGCCTTGCGGAAGCGGGCAGGTGATATTTCTTTACGGTCGCCCGCCACTGAAGCAATGGCGGACGACCTGTTTCTAACGGGGTAAACTTTAAAATTGGCAACTTGCCCCAAAGCATGCGCTCCGGCATCGATTCTCCCCTGCCCCATCAAAGTGATTTTTTGCTTAAAGATTTTTTCAAGTGTCTTTTCGATTACTTCCTGAACGGTTACTTTTGACTTTTGCCTTTGCCAGCCGTGGTAATTGGTTCCTTCGTATTCTATTGTAAGTTTGTAATTAGGCATATTAAATTTAAAGATCAAAAACCATTTGGAAATATGATTGAAATATATAGAAATAAATTGAAATATATTGCATTTTTTACATCTCTCTATGTATCTCCATGTATATCTATTGTATTTCTATGTATTTCTACATTTTTTGAATTATTTGTTATTTTCCCATACTTTATCTCTCCATTCAATATAAGTTCGCTTCGCTCACATATAGGATTACACAGATTAGAAAACACCAGATTACACAGATAAAATCAAATCTTTAATCGGTGTAATCATTCTCCTGGAAATCTCTGTAATCATGTAATTATGGTAAAATTACAAAATGATACTGGAAAGAGTAATAGTCGGACCTGCGGCGGCAAATTGTTATATACTCGGCTGCGAAGAAACTAAAGAGGGGTTAATCATAGACCCGGGAGCAGACGGAGAAAAAATTCTCAAAACCGCCCAAAAGAATAAACTAAATATTAAATATATCATCAATACCCATGCCCATATAGACCACATCGGAGCAAATAAATATTTAAAGGAAATGTTAAAAGACGTCCAAATCTGCATGCATGAGGAAGACATTAACTTTTTAAAGGACCCTTCGCTTAATCTTTCCGATTTTGCGCCGCCGGGTTCACAGAACGAATTTTTACCCTTTCCAAATCCCGACATAACTCTTCATGAAGGGTTACAATTAAATATCGGTGATTTACAAGCAAACATCCTTCATACTCCCGGGCATACGCCGGGTGGAATATCTATAGTCATAGAAAATTGTGTATTCACTGGAGACACGCTTTTTTCAGGAAGCATAGGAAATACAAGTTTCCCTTTATCCAATTACAATTCGCTCATCAATTCTATAAAAAAGAAACTTTTGACTTTGCCTGATAATTTTATCGTCTATCCCGGGCACGGAAATGCCACAACAATCGGCAAAGAAAAAAGGGAAAATCCGTTTTTAAAATAATAGAATGATTACACAGATTGAAAAATACGAGATTACACAGATTCGCTAAATTTTGAATCCCCGCCTGCCGAATCTTGGCGGGCAGGGGTGTAATCATTGTTTAAATATGAATCAAAGAATAGAAGAATTTCTACAGTTTCTGCTAGTGGAGCGGGGTCTTTCCAAGAATACCATCCAAGCATATCGCAAGGATTTGGAAGATTTTTGCGCCTTTCTTTCTATAGGAAACACCTTATTGGAAAAAGTTGATTATCCCATACTTGTTTCATATATCGAACACTTAAGAAAGAAAAGTTTTTCTTCATATTCTATCGCGCGCAAAATTTCTACAGTAAAAAGTCTTTATAAATTCTTATCAGCCCAAAAATATCTAAAAGAAGACCCGACGATAATCTTGGAATCTTTCAAAAGAGAACGGCACCTGCCAATAGTATTATCTATAAGTCAAATAAATTCACTGCTTGAAAATATCGACGGTGAAAAAAAGAAGAATTTAAGAGATAAGGCATTACTGGAATTGCTTTACGCAACGGGTATTAGGGTTTCGGAAGCTGCCGATCTAAAGATAGACAACATAGATATAGAAGTAGGTTATATACGAGTTCTTGGGAAAGGTTCAAAGGAAAGAGTCATTCCAATGGGAAAACATGCCAAAATCTGGATCCAAAAATATATCGAAGAAGTAAGGCCAAAAACCGATAAAGGAGTTAAGTCGAAGTATTTATTCCTAAACAGAAGCGGACAGAAACTGTCAAGGCAAAGTATATGGAAAATAATTAAAAAATACGGAAGAAAAAATGCAATCTTAAAAATTTCACCACATACATTTAGACACTCTTTTGCCACTCATTTATTGGAAGGCGGGGCAGACCTTCGCTCTGTTCAGGAAATGCTCGGTCATGTGGACATATCTACGACGCAGATTTATACGCAACTCAACAGAAAGATATTAAAGGAAATTCACAAGAAATATCATCCGAGAGGATAATATTCGGATATACATGGAAATACGATAGATATGCGGTAGATATATGGTAGAAATAAAGTGGATATACGTAGATAAATGTAGAAAGAAATAGGAATTAAGGATTTGGGTATGAAAAATTACACACTACAAAACAAAGCAAAAAACTAAGAATAATGACAATGTATCTCAATATATTTCCATATATTTCGATTGTATTTCTTTTTTATATATTTCAACATATTTCAATTATATTTCTATAAAAGTTTTTGGGGACAGCACAACTTCAGATTTTTCAAGCAGAATCCCGAGGAGTTATAACCTACTACACGCCTTTTAACTGGATTTCGTTGCTTCTGTGGCAGGCGGCAAAATGCGGATTTTCAATGTTACTTATTTTATTTTCCAAAAGCGGAAGAACATCATGGCACCTTTGAACGGCATATTTGCATCTGGGGGCAAAAGGACAACCGCGTATCTCCTTTGAAAGGTCAATTACTTCTCCGGAAACCGTCTCTTCAAGCCATCTCTGGTGTGGGTCCGCGTCCGGAACCGCCGAAAGCAACGCACTTGTGTAAGGATGGAGCGGTTTTGTAAAAAGTTCTTCGGTTTTTGCGACTTCCGCCAATTTGCCTGCGTACATAACCGCTACTCTGTCGCAAAGATATCTGACAACGCTTAAATCATGGGTAATGAAAAGATACGTTAAATTAAGTTTTTCCTGCATGTCTTCCATAAGATTGAGAATCTGCGCTTGAACCGATACGTCCAAAGCAGAGGCCGGTTCATCCGCAACAATAATCGAAGGATTTAAAGCAAGTGCACGCGCAATACTTATCCTTTGCCTTTGCCCGCCGCTAAAAGCATGCGGATAGCGGCGCATATAACGGGGATTTAGCCCTACCAAACTCAAAAGTTCCCCTACTCTTGCGACACATTTTTTTTGAGTCCATCCATATGCCTGCAACGGCTCTGCAATCAAATCCAACACAGGCATGCGGGGATTCAGAGAAGAATACGGATCTTGAAAAATCATCTGTATATTTTTTCGCACAGATTTTAATTCTCTTCTGTCCAATTCGGCCATGTCTACTCTTTTACCTTCTGCTGTCTTAATGAAAATTTTGCCGCTTGTCGGGTCGTAAGCGCGCATTATAACCTTTGCTACTGTCGTTTTGCCGCTTCCGCTCTCGCCTACCAATCCAAGCGTCTCGCCTTGATAGATAGAAAAAGTAACATCATCTACAGCGCGCACGACCCCTGTAGCACTACGGAAAAAACCTTTTTTGACAGGAAAATATTTTTTTAATTCCTGAACTTCCAAAATCGGTTCGTTATGTTTTTCAGACATTTTCTATAATTTCCTCGTTGGAATATTTGAAACAATTTACATAGTGATTTTCGGATATTTTGGTCCTTCCCGGTATCTTAAAACGGCAAATATCTCCGACCATTTCCGTGCAGCGCGCATGAAAAGCGCATCCCTTTGGCAAAACATAGGCATCGGGAACCGTCCCCTCTATCGGATGTATTTTCTCTTTGTTTCCGCCCAATTTTGGTATGGATTTGAATAAAGCCTTAGTGTATGGATGGCTTGGGTTGTCAAAGATTTCTTCAACAGGACCTTCTTCAACTATTCTTCCAAGATACATTACATATACATGTTTAACCATATGCGCGATAACGCCGAGATTATGAGTAATAAGCATAAGAGCCAAGTTAAACTCTTTTTGCATACTTTGTATTAATTTAAGAACTTGCGCTTGAATAGTAACATCAAGAGCAGTAGTCGGCTCGTCTGCTATCAATATGCGCGGATGACAGGCAAGCGCCATAGCAATCATTGCTCTCTGCCTCATTCCGCCGCTTAACTGAAACGGATAAGCATCGACCGCTCTGCCGGGGTCGGGAATTCCCACAAGGTCAAGAAGTTTTATTGACCTTTCCCGCGCGGCTATTTTATCCATATTTTGATGAATCATAAGCGCTTCGGAAATTTGGTTGCAAATCGTATATACGGGGCTAAAAGCAGTCATCGGCTCCTGGAATATCATCGATATTTCTTTACCCCTTATCTTACGTATTTCTTTGCCGTCGGCTTCGAGTTTGAGCAAATTTTGAATACTGCCGTTTTTTGTTTTGAAATTTACCTGGCCTGTAACTATTTTCTTTACACGGGGCAGTATTTGCAGAATAGAGTAAGCAGTCATTGTTTTGCCGCAACCGCTTTCTCCCAAAATACCCACCGAACCCCCGGATTCAACCTTAAAGTCGACGCCGTTAACCGCATGCACAGCACCCTCATCAGTAAGAAATTTTACTTTCAAATCCTTTACATCGAGAATAACTTCTTTGGAAACAGTTTGTTTATTTTCCGTTTTTTCAATCTCAACCGCGTTCACTGACATGATTTACTCCTACTTTTAAAAACATACATACAAAAAATATCTGCCTTCCCACCCCAAATTGGTGTGGGGTTTATTCGTTCGTAGAATACGGGTCAGCCGCATCTCTAAGTCCGTCTCCCAAAAAGTTAAACGCCAGAACAGCGACAATTACAAACAAAGCCGGAAATAAAAGCCAGGGAGCCATTGCAACCGCCTGAACATTTTGGGCGCCGTTAAGCAAAACGCCCCAACTTACTACAGGAGGCCTAAGCCCTATTCCTATGAAACTCAAGGTAGTTTCACCTAAAATCATTCCGGGCAAAGCCAAAGTCAAAGATACGATTATGTGACTCATAAATGACGGCAATAGGTGCCTGACTATAATTTTGGATTCGCTTGTTCCGCAAAGTTGCGCGGCAACGACAAAATCCTCTTCCCGTAAAGACAGGAATTTTCCTCTAACAACACGGGCAAGCCCCGTCCATCCTATAATGGACATGATAACGGTCATTCCGAAATATATCTTCAAAGGAGGCCAGGTAGCAGGAAGCGCCGCGCCGAGAGCCATCCACATAGGAAGACCTGGTATCGATATAAGCGTTTCAATCATACGTTGGATAATATTGTCGATAATACCGCCGTAGTAACCAGCAACTCCTCCTATCGCAATTCCCATAAAGAAACTTATAACAATGCCGACAAGCCCTATCGACAACGAGATTCTGGACCCGTAGATAACTCGGCTTAACATATCGCGGCCTAACCTGTCGGTTCCTAAAAGATGCATGTTGCCGCCTTCTTCCACTCCGAAAAGATGCCAATTCGAATAAAAAAGCTTCCAGAATTTATACTTATCTCCGCGAATAAAGAAACGAATAGGATATTTTTGGGACCTATCTTCGACAGATTTTCTTTCCCATGTTTCAGAGTCAAGAATCTGGGATGTTCTATAAACAAAAGGCCTCAAATGAAATTTGCCGGTTTCGTCAACAAAATGGATTTTCTGCGGCGGCGCCTGAACATAATCAATATCTCTATAAAGCGGTTCATAAGGCGCGACAACTTCACAAAACATCGCAACAAGATAAAAAATAACCAAAACAACCGCGGACACCATGGCTAATTTGTGGCGTTTGAATCTCCACCACATCAGCCGCCATTGAGAAGCCGCGTAAAGTTGTTCCTCTTTTGCGATCAGTTTCTTGCTTTCGCTTTTTTCAGCTTTTTCTTCAGTAATTATATGTTTTTCTGTTTCGCTCATTTTATTATTTTCACCCTGAATCGAGATTTCTCTCTGGTTCGGGGTTTATTCGTATCTAATTCGCGGGTCGGAAAGCGCAAGCAGAATATCCGACACAAGCGTTCCCACTACGGTCAACGAACTTGTTATAAATAAAAGACTCGCCGCCAAAAACATATCCTGGTCCATAAGAGAATTGAACAGAATGGGACCAATCGTTGGCAGTGAAAGAACTATTGAGACAATAACCGTTCCCGAAAATAAAAACGGCAAAGTCCATCCGACAGTGCTCAAGAACGGATTCAGCGCTATCCGGACAGGATATTTGATGAGTAACTTTACAGGACTTACCCCTTTAGCACGCGCGGTCCTTACATAAGGTTTTTCAAGTTCATCTATCAAATTAGCTCTTAGAACCCGGATAGAACTCGCGGTCCCGCTAACACCGACAATGACAATGGCAATCCACGCATGCTTCAATAAATCCACAAACTTCGCCCAACCCCACGGAGCAATCTCCATTTCGGGAGAAAGAAGCCCGCCTACGCTTATTCCCCACTTGTCAAAAGCAAAATACATAACTACCAAAGCCAGCATAAAAGCAGGCGTAGCAATCCCGATAAATCCCAAAAAGGTGAGAATATAATCAGGAATAGTATAACGTTTTACCGCGGAATAAATACCGATAGGCACAGAAACAACCCAAGTAAAAATAAGAGAAAGAAAAGCAATTAGTGCCGTATATCCGATTCTGTCCCAGACAAGTTGGTTTACCTGTTTATTATGAATAAAAGACTGGCCCATGTCTCCGGTCATAAAATTCCCGATCCAAATAAAATACTGGATATACATCGGTTTATCTAATCCGTATCTGATGCGGTAAGATTCTATTACTTCCAAGCTTGCTTCAGCGCCTTCCGCCTGTAATTGCTGAAGTTTGGAAGTCAAAATATCTCCCGGCGGCAATTGGATTATTATAAAAGTAAGAATTGATATTATAAATATCGTAACCAACATTAAAAGCAGTCTTTTAATAAGAAATTGAGTCATAAAATTTACCCTCTTTATTCGGATTTTTCTACTAAATACCAGGTCTCCGGATAATACGGGGCGCTCCATCTTCCGTCCCATCCCCAATAACCATTGGGAGGCACATTTTTCAAACTATTGCTCACTATTAAAGGATGCGGGGCAATTCCCACTGTCCCTACGGTCCATAAATTTTCAGCCTGCGACTGCAATATTTTCTTGCCTAATTCCAACCGTCTTTCCTCGTCAAAAGTTGTATTCATTTCCTCCCACCAATTGAATAAATCTTTTAGCACTTGAGGAGGCTCTTCTCCATTGGTATGACCGTAAATAAGCCATCTTGTCCACTCATTCCACGCGGTATTTTCCTGATATATATGCATCGGGACAAACCAATATGGTTCTACGGGAAATAAAATATCGGTGCATCGGTCCGCGTGCCAAAGCCCCATTTGCGGCAGAGAAGCTTGAACCCTCGTAAGCAAAAAATTAGCATTAGTAAGATTCTTCAATGATATATCAATACCTACTTTACGCCATTGGTCAGTGACAAGTTCGGTAATTAACTCTTTCGGCGTTTCCATAGGAGTCCATTCAAGCGTAACTTTAAAAGGTTCGCCGTTCGGTTTTTCGCGGATACCGTCCCCGTCTACATCAACCATGCCTATTTCGTCCAGAAGCCGTTTTGCCTCCTCGGGGTCATATTGGGCATAACTTCGAGCAAATTCCTCTTCGTAAAATTTACTTGTCGGAAGAACCGTTGTCTGGCAGGGAACCGCGTGGCCAAAATAAACTACCTTATTTATTTCATCCCTGTTTATCGCAAGCGACATTGCTTTTCTAAAACGAAGGTCCCAAAATATTTCGCGAAGTTCGGTGTCGGGATGTCCTACAGAAATCAAAGCGTTGAAATTAAATTGGAACGTAACATCCGCCGCATGTATACGGCGCCAAATATAAGTTTTATAGCCGGATTTTTCTTCATACAACTTGAACAGAGGAATATCGGATGTTTTTGTCGCATGTCCCGCAAAAGTTGCCTGTCCCGTCGCCGCTTTTGCTGTCATCATTTCTTCGTCCTGAACTTTGTGAACCTGGATTCTGTCTATATAGGGAAGTTGGTTGCCTTCGGTGTCGATAAACGGGTAATAGGGATTTCTTTCGAGAACTATCAAAGTCGGGGTCTCTTCAACGGTCACAAAGGGACGCATTACGGGAGTGCCGCCCTCATCGTCATCCAAAGAAAATGCCCTGAAACCGAAATAATCGGTCCACCTCTCGCGGCCATGTTCTTTTGCCTCTTTTATCAATTCTTCCTTGTCAACAAAGTCGGGATGGAATGGTTTAAGGTAATGGGCCGGCGGTGAATTCCATTTCACATCCAATCCCTGAGCCAGCATATTTATAAGATAAGGATTAGGAACCGCAGAGTGAAAAGCAAGCGTATAATCGTCAATTTTTTCAAGTTTAACAATCTCCCCTCCCAACTTCCATCTTCTGGGAGTATATGACATCATTTCCTTATTAAGCAATACCTGGTTATACCAAAAAAGCCAATCATCCGGGCCGTAAGGAACGCCATCCGACCATTTCATCCCTTTCCTGAAATGCAGAATTAAGGTTTTGCCGTCATTCTTAAATTCCCAACCTTTTACAAAATGCGGGAGAATTTCTTTCAGTTCCGGGTCCATAATAAGCATCCGTGCAGGCGGGCTTAGCATATCGGCTTCCCCAAAACTACTTCTGGTAAAGACAATAGCAGTGCCGCCATACCGTCCTATCTTATATGGTTCTATAACAGGTGGGTCTTTGGGAAGCCTTTCTTCTACAGGGGGAATGTCTCCTTTTGCAACCGCTTCATCCAACACGGGAGATTGCTTAAATTTGGTAATGCCGAGTTCGGAAGCTGTTTTATGGGGATGGAACCAACTTTCGGGCCATGTGTCGCGGGGAATGACCTGGGCATTGGAAATTTGCGAATAAGACCAGAAAACAAAAATACATAGCCCCGCAAATGAAACCCTAATTATTTTGGAGGATAATTTCCTATCGCAATTCATAAGCGCTAAAAAGATTGATATGATTTGGAACCAATTGTGATTGGGATTGTAATATATAACAAAATCAAATGTCAATAGTTTATCTACTTTTATTGGCAAAGTGTAAAAACGTATTGCATTCCAAGCGAATTTTTGTATAATACGCATTCCATTAAAAAACCATGAATAGCGAAACCGAGAAAAATAAAGAAAATTATTCTCATACATTGAATCTTCCCAAAACAAGTTTCGGGATGAAGGCGAATCTTCCGCAAAAAGAACCTGTTACTCTCAAATTCTGGGACGAAAATGATATTTATAAAAAAATGCTTTCCAAGGGCAAGAAAAAATATATTCTTCACGACGGACCCCCTTACGCCAACGGAGATATTCATCTCGGCCAAGCAATGAATAAAATCCTGAAAGATATCGTAATCAAATACAAGAGCCTGGAAGGATATTCCACTCCGTTTACTCCCGGATGGGATTGCCACGGACTCCCTATTGAACTGCAACTGTTCAAGAAACTCAAAGTAAACAGAAAAGAAGAAGTCGATTTTTTGCAGTTCAGGAAAAAAGCGAGAGAATACGCTCAAGGATATGTCCAGCAACAAAAAACACAGTTCAAACGACTGGGCATTATGGCTGATTGGGATAGTCCCTATGTCACAATGGATTATGGTTATCAAAGCAAAATCATAGACGTATTCAGGGAACTGTCGGAAAAGGGCTATATTTACCAGGATAAAAAACCGATTTACTGGTGCACTTCCTGCGAAACAGCTTTAGCCGAAGCAGAAGTGGAATATGCATCGCATACTTCAAATTCTATCTGGGTTAAGTTTCCCTTAACAGGCGAAAAAGACAAATTCATAGTTATCTGGACAACAACGCCGTGGACAATACCTGCCAATTTAGCAGTCGCTGTGCATCCTGATTATGAATATGCGTCCGTCGAAATCCGAAATCCGAAATCCGAAATCCGAAATTTAGAGACTTGGATTATGGCAAAAGAATTAGTCAAGACGGTTATGGAGCAAATAGGAATCAGCGATTACAAAATTATAAAGACAAATAAAGGGAAAGAATTAGAAGGGCTTGAATATAGACATCCGCTTTTTGATAAAAAGGGGGAAATAGTAAATGCTAATTATGTAAGTTTGGAAGAAGGCACAGGTTGTGTTCACACAGCGCCGGGGCACGGACAGGAAGATTATATCACCGGATTGAAATACAAACTGCCGATTTTCTCTCCCGTAAATGAAAAAGGACTTTTTACCGATGAAGTTGGCGAACTAAAAGGAAAACACGTTTTCCAAGCAAATACTCATATTATCGAGTTATTGAGTAAAGCAGGACTGTTGATAAAAAGCGATAAGTTAGAACATTCTTACCCGCACTGCTGGAGATGCAAAAAACCCGTAATCTTCAGAGCATGCAAGCAGTGGTTTATAGGAGTGGACAGAAAGAATTTAAGAGAACAGGCGATAAAAAGCACCCACCAAGTCAAATGGTTCCCCGACGTATCCATAAACAGAATAGAAGGGATGCTAAAAACCCGCCCTGACTGGTGCCTTTCGCGGCAGAGATTATGGGGAGTCGGAATACCCGCTGTTTACTGCGAAAAATGCGGCATGGAAATTCTTGATGGCCGTTTAATGGAGAATGTCAGCGATATTACCAAAAAAGAAGGGGCAGACGCTTGGTTCAAATATGATGTCGAGAAATTTTTACCAAAAGGTTTTTCCTGTCCAAAATGCAAAAATGATAAGGGTTTTAGAAAAGAAAAAGATATACTTGATGTATGGCTGGATTCGGGTATCTCGCATGCTGCGGTTCTAAAGAGCGGAGAATATGAGCAATTAGAATGGCCCGCGGATTTATATTTGGAAGGAAGCGACCAGCACAGGGGATGGTTTCAAACTTCGCTGCTTACATCCGTCGCTTTATATAACAAACCGCCGTACAAAGCAGTCTTAACGCATGGTTTTGTAGTCGACAGCGAAGGCAAGAAAATGTCAAAGTCAACGGGAAACGTCACTAATCCGCAAGTTATCATCAATAACTACGGCGCGGATATTCTAAGATTATGGGCTGTATCTTCGGATTGGAGCACTGATATCAGAATCGGTGATGAAATATTAAAAAGATGCATTGAAGCATACAGGAAACTGCGTAACACCGCCAGATTTATGCTGGGCAATCTACATGATTTTAAATATTCGCAAGATGCTGCCCCGCAATCCAAATGGTTAGAAATCGATAAGTGGGCATATAACAAGTGTCTTATGCTATTGAAAGATGTAAGACAGGCATACAAAAATTTTCAGTTTATAAAAGCGTACCAACTGCTCTATCAATTTTCAAATGTTGATATGAGTTCGACTTATTTGGATATTTTAAAAGACCGCTTGTATATTCTGCCGGCCGATTCTGCCGAAAGACGTTCGGCTCAAACAGTCATGTATTTCATTTTTAAAACATTGACGCAACTTATAGCGCCCTTTATGTCTTTTACGGCGGAAGAAATATGGCAAAACGGCGATTTCGAAGAAAAGTCCGTATTTTTGACAAATCTGCCTAAGGAACAGAAAACGGACGATGCTTTGGAACAAAAATGGCAGAAAATATTCGCTTTAAGAGAAACCGTTCAAAAAGCACTGGAAGAAGCCCGGCAAAAGGGACTTATCGGTGGTTCTCTGGAAGCAGAAGTAATTTTATCTGCGGAAGAACCATACATAAAATCCCTCGGCGCATCACAAGAAGATTTAGCAACTATTTTCATAGTTTCGGATGTCAAAATTAGCCCCATTAGAAATCCCGCCACAGATACAAAGGCGGGCAGTTCCGATGTCCCATCGGAACTTATTTCTAACGGGGTGAAAATCGAAGTCAAAAAAGCGACGGGCGAAAAATGCGCAAGGTGCTGGAAATATAATCCCGATATAAACGAAATCTCTAAACTTTGCCCGAGATGTGATAGAATAGTCGCTCTTAAAAAAGATAAATGAGAAATATGTAGAAATACAGTAGATATATAATAGATATACAGTTGAAATACGGAGATATGTAGACAGACAATTTATTTCAACATATTTCAATGTATTTCTATTTATATCAATATCAATTTAAATAACGGAGGAACCCAAATTGAAGGTAAAGGACATGAAAATATTCAAAGCAGCCCTTTTGAAAGAAAAAGAAAGGCTGTTCAGGGACTTGGATGACAAAGAGAAAAACAATCTCGGCAGATCATTTAAAGATATTTCCGGCGAAGTCTCTTCCCATAAAATTCATATGGCTGACATCGCTTCTGACAATGCCGAAGAAAACACCTCGCTGGACCTTTTGTCTTCCGAAGAAAAACATTTGAAACAAATACAAAACGCATTGAAAAGAATCGAGAAAAAAACTTACGGAACATGCACCAAATGCGGTAAAGATATAACCATGAAAAGATTAAAAGCCGTCCCATTTGCGGAATTATGTCTAAATTGCCAGGAAAAAGAGGAACGGGGATAATAACCGCCGCCTTAATTTTAATTTTAGACCAAATTTTAAAATTCCTCTTTTACAATAAAGAACTTCTAAAAGAAAATTTTATCCTTATCAAAGGCGTTCTCTATATCGTACCCCCTTCTCAAAATCAAGGAATTGTATTCGGACTTTTGCAAAATTACGGCAGATTTTTTATTATTCCCTCTCTCGTTATTGTCACATTTATTTTGTTTTCATATTTGAAGACCGACAACAAACAAACCCTCCTGCAATGGGGTATTTTATTGATATTAGCAGGCGCCCTAAGCAACCTTATCGACCGTCTAATATATGGCTGCGTTATAGACTATTTATTGCTCAACAAGTTCCCCTACTCCTTCAATTTGGCGGATAGTTCAATACTTGCCGGAGTGGGATTGATAATGATAAATATCGTAAAAAACAAAAGGGAAGAAACTGGAAATACATAGATATACGTAGAAATATGATAGAAATACATTGTAGTTAGGCAATATATTTCAAGGTATTTCAATATATTTCGATTATATTTCCATTTATATCCATTTTTAAACTATGCATCCTATACTTTTTAGAATCGGGCAATTTGAAATATATTCATACGGCGTTTTGGTAGCGCTGGCTTTTTACATAAGTTTATACCTGTTAATAAAGGACTCCCGCCATCAAAAAACAGGCGGGCAGGCCCTCCATGAAACCTTAGGCGGGCAGGCAAATATAGACATCTCCGCAATATTCGATATCTCGTTTTGGGTTGTCATTTCGGGGATTTTAGGAGGAAAACTCGCTTACATAATTTTCAACTTGCCCGCTTATTTAGAAAATCCGCTTGACGCAAGTCTATGGCGCGGAGGCTTCATTTTCCAAGGCGGACTTTTTCTCTCGCTTGCAGTGGTATTTCTATACACAAAAAAGAAAAAAATATCATTTCCGGCGGTTGCGGATTTATTTATACCGTACGTTGCTTTGGGACAAGCGATAGGAAGAATCGGATGTTTTTTGAACGGCTGCTGCTATGGTAGGCCCACGGCTCTGCCGGTAGGAAAAGTATTTAATTTAAACTCTCCCGCAGGTTATCATTACGGGGCATTGCCGCTTCACCCTACGCAACTTTATTCTTCGCTCTTTCTGCTGACACTTTTTTTAATCCTGAAAAAAACAAGAACCAACGGCAAATTCGAAGGAGAAACGCTCCTTTTTTATCTTATTTTATATCCCGCTTTCAGGTTCTTTCTTGATTTTTTAAGGGGAGATAGTTTAGGAATAGTCTTTTCCCGTTTTACGCTTTTTCAGATTATATGCGCGGCAATAGTTATTATTTCATTAATAATTTTATTATCGAAAATTGGGAGCAGGAAACGGGAATAAGTGGAGATATGTGGAAATACAGTAGAAATACGTTGAAATACATGGATATACATAGATATATGTTGTTAGAAAATCGAGAATTCTAAAAAGCAAAAGGTCAGGAAGGAAACAATCTATTTCAATATATTTCTATTTATTTCAACTTATATCAAATCCAAATTCTGATTATCAAAGGGTTATTTTGAAAGAACTTTAACCACCGGTTTAAGTGACCATCTGACCAAATTTTTAAGATACGGATGTTTTGATATAAAATCAGCAATCACGGGACTTATTTTATAATATGCTCCTACAAATATTCTCCCCAACGAATTGCTTAAAAGATATTCATCTCTGAATGAGGACAAGGCCCGCACTTCGCTTGACATAGGCGTGCCGTAACAGGCAGTCGCTATGAAACAGCCGCTTTCAAGCGGAGCGACACTACTACCACCGCTACCGCCATTTTCGTCGCCCTCATAAATACTTTCACTGTCTACGCTTGTAGTAACAACTGCAACATTAGAATAATCGCTCTCATCACCATAAATATCTACGGCAGTAACCCAGTAATAATATGTGGCATCTTCACCAAGAGATACATTTTGATAATTATTATTTCCCACAACTATATCGTTGACCTTTGTCTTTGTCCCAGTCAATGAATTGCTTCTATAAACATTATAGCCAGCCAAAAGCAGGTCTTCAACGGGGTTCCAATATAGGAACACATAATTTCTTCCAGCTGTGGCTGTAAGACTAACGGGAGAGCTAATAAGAGAAACTGCGGCTACAGCAGTCACAATAACTGGATTGCCTGTCCCGTCATCGGCATCTTCATAAGTAACGGTGATAGTATCGCCGCCTTTAACACGGAGAATCCCCGACGGCGAAGACGTATATCCTTTTAACCATGTTAAAGCGGGCCGCTCGGTTTCAATATCGTCTTCGAGCAAATATGCATCAGCCTGAGGCGGCCATATCATCCCTTCAATATAACCCCAAAGCGTAATACCGCCGACAGAGGGATGCTCCCATAAAACAGGAAATTTATTCTCATATAACCACAATTGTGCCCCATCATCATCATAAACGACATCCAATTCCGTAATATAAACAGGCAACCCCGTTGCCGCAAGCATATCTAAATTATCGGCTACAGTAGCCATATCCGCCCATTGTAAATTATGGCACTGATTTCCTATGCCGTCTATTAAACCTCTGTTTTTCAGTAAATTTATTATTTCAAGATAACCCGTTATTGAAGCGCTTCCCCACTCCTCTAAAACTCCCCATTCATTTATGAGCAATTTTGCGTTCGGACAATACTCTCTTGCTTTCTGAAAAGACCAAATGACCCAATCCCAGCCCGTTGCGCCGTCACCCCCCAAAGCATCTTTATAAGAAGGAGGGGAATTAAAGGGCTCATTTACAACATCGATATAATCGGTATCAGGATATCGCTGGCAAAAACACCGCATCCACTCTTCCACTTCTTCTCTCTGCTGTACTTGGGAAAGGGCTTTCATCCACTGCGGCTCGGGAGGAGGAAGCGCTTTGAACAATCTCTGTTTCTCCTTAGAAAGCGAACTTATCCAACCCGGCTGCTGATTTCCCCAAACAAAAGTATGCTGTTTGAAGGGGATATCATTGTCTTTAGCGTAATTGTACACCGTATCCAATTTATCCCATTCCATGATATCCTGCACGGATTCCACTTCCCCCCACTTCCCAATGTCTTCGGTTGTTACCTGATTCCAATAAATGCCGAAATTATCAGGCATGTCAAGTCCGCTGTTATTCCCGCCGCCTATATTGCCCAAAAATTTTTCGGTCAATTTTATTGAACCCGTAAAAATTCCCGTGGAATTTCCCGTCTCGGTTAAAGTAACAATCTTAGGAAAAACATCTTCCGTATCGGAAGTTAATTCTACGGTCGTAGTGTCCGGGGAACCCGTAATGTCCAAATCGCTGTCTTCAACAGTAATATTTACCGATGCGGGAACACTATAATAATCTGCATTCAATCTAATCGAACCTTGGGAAGTTTGGGCAAAGAGAGAGGAGGGACAAAGTTGCAAGATTAAAATGAAACTTATTAAAAAGTAAATGCTAAATTTCCAATTCTTTCCTATCAATTTTGCTATTCAATCAGTATCTTAGAGAAAACTACAAAAGGTCTCAAAGATAACGCGACAAAATTTTTAAGATGCGGGCGTTTTGATATAAAATCAGCAATCGCGGGACTTATTTTATAATATGCTCCTACAAATATTCTCCCCAACGAATTGCTTAAAAGATATTCATCTCTGAATGAGGACAAGGCCCGCACTTCGCTTGCCATAGGCGTGCCGTAACAGGCAGTCGCTATGAAACAGCCGGGCAGTGAACCTGGTCCGCCGCCACTGCCGCTGCCATCACCATCCTCACCGTTACCATTGCTTTCCCCGGGCACACCTGTAGTAACTACGGCAACATTGGAATAATCGGTTTCATCGCCGTAAGTATCTACTGCAGTCACCCAGTAATAATAGGTAGTAGTTAAAGAAAGAGATAAATCCTGACGATTAGGATTTGTTACAAGTCCTCCTGTGTTAATTTTTGTTTTTGCCCCTGCCAAAGAGCCGCTTCTGTAAACATTATATCCCGCCAAAACAGCGCTACTGACAGGATTCCAATATAAAAACACATAATTTCTGCCTGCTGTTGCTGTAAGACCTACAGGAATGCTGACAAGAGTAATCCTAGCAGTATCGGTTACTTCAACATTAATTCCACCCTCTCCGTCATCAGCATCAATATAAGTGACGGTTATTGTATCGTCGTCTTCGACTTGAAGTGTCCCGTCTCCCGGATTCGCGACACCTATTTCAGTATCAATCGAACCCGTAAAAATCCCCGTAGAATCACCTGTTTCGGTCAAAGTAACAGTCTCGACATCGCCGGTAAGGTCAGATTCAAAATCTACTGTCGTATTATCCGGACCTCCCGTTACATCCAAATCGATATCTTGAACCGTAACATTAACCGTGTCGGGCGCAGCATAAGAATCTGAGTCCAACACAACCGTCCCTTTGGAAGACGCAGTAAGTTGAATAACCGTAACTCCCAAATGAAGAAGTCCCCAGTAAGAGCCGCCCCAAGTCATGGTATGATTACTATAGTCCCAGGTATCATGAATATATATAGTCGAGGTCGGGGTATCATCATATCCGTAACCTAACATAGTATGCCCCTCAACATGTATCAAAACAGGTCTGCCTGCATCTATTTCTGCCTTGAATTGCGCATATGTAAATCCTAATGTATTCGGACCATACATCTCTTCCGGACCATCAGGGTCATAACCATAAATATACTGATTATACATTGTCGTCCAAGTATAAAGACGGGACGTAAAGAAATCCGCTAAACCGCAGCCGCCATCATAGTTAGCAACTCCCTCCACAACTAAGGCAGCATAGGTTGTAGGCGAGCCGTTGGGATAGTAGAAAAATATCGTTGAACCATCGGTATTACCATAAGAGGATTGATTTGTTTTCATAAAATCGCCGGTACAATCTGCATAAGCGTGTTCTGCCCAGTTACCTATCCACGGGTCAGGGCCAGGGTCATTATAGTCCACCCAGTAATCATCTACATGTCCCCGCGTTGCCAAACCGTCATACCCCATATGTGTAGCGCTTAACGGACATTCAGTACATGTAACTCCCGGATACACTGTCTCCCCCCAACCCGCATTAGTCATCGGACATGCTACAGCAGGTACTCCCCCGGGAGCATACATATTGGGAAAACCGTTATTATCATAATATCCTGCCATCATCGCGCCGGAAGTGGCTGAACACCCGTAAGACCATTTGAAAGCAGGCACATTCACAAGTCCATTAATTCCCATGGCAGGATTGGGTTCGGGAAGTATTGCTGCGGGCGCTCTAAAAAATTTGGGAGGCCTGCCGGGGAAGATAACCTTGTCTATCTGTCTGCCGTTTTTTGTCAACAGCCGCTCAACCAAATATGGATTTTGTGCCGCATCGGGTTCAGCGAACAGGATTTGAGATATAAAAAGAAGAGCACAAAACAAGCAAAAAACTGCAGAGAATAAATGCAATTTGTTCCCGTAAGAGTCCGCGTCTGTTTTTTTAAATATAATTTTCATATATGAGTTGTTGCCTGCCTCCTGGCAAAAAAACTCCATCTTAATCTCTATTCAACCAACTTTTCACAAAGACGCACTAAAGGTTTTAGTCCAGCCCTCATAAACTTCTTAAGTATGGGATGCTTGGAAATATATTCTGAAATTCGAGGAGAGAACTTGTAGTAGTTTTCCACAAATATTCTCCCCAACGAATTGCTTAAAAGATATTCATCTCTGAATGTGGACAAGGCCCGCACTTCGCTTGACATAGGCGTGCCGTAACAGGCAGTCGCTATAAAACAGCCGGGCAGTGAACCTGGTCCGCCGCCCTCGCCGTCTTCATCGGGAGCGCCGGGTTCGGTCCCTTCTCCCGTTCTCGTGGGGTTATCAAGCCAGGAAAGAATCGCCGCCAGAACTTCATTTCTATGTAGTTGTTCATCAATAGCCTCAAAACCCCACGGCAAAAATACATGCGCTCCCCTTCCGCGATAATAAGCCGTCCCCGCAGTCCCCAAGAACGGAGTATCTCTCACATCTTCGGGTAATCCCCCGAGACTGGTATATTCAAATATTCTTGAAACAATAGGAGTATCTACATCAGGTTCGGCATCAGCAAAAAGAAATTGATTTTCCGCTCCATCATACCCGGCAATATCAAGTGTATAATTTCCGCTAATCACGGGATTGCCGGATATATTTTTTAAATCAGGAAGATATCCGCGCGCAGACATAGAAACAATATCGGTGATATGAAGATAATTGGTTAAAAATGCGTTCTGTATGGGGAGACTGTCATGTTTACGCTCACAAAATCTATGGTCTGCATGTTCTTCGGTAACTCCGGAACAGCCTAAATCATAGAGTATGCCCTGACCGGACAAGAACAGCCGGCCGTCACTGTATAAATACTCTATCAAACGGGCCTGCTCATCTGAAGTGAGTGTCTCTATAAGCCATTCGATCCAAACAGTAAGAAGGTCATCTCCCGGCCTCCAATATCCTGCAGGGTCACCCGTCAGCCAGATAACTTTCTCATACTGAGTCAAAAGGTTATTATATACCTCGCCGTGCATAAGAGCAGTGTCCGCATCCGCGCCGGCCCAATCATCACCGGTACTGGCATAGTCAAGGGAGTCATCAAAATCAACATGCCATATATCATAAGATTGTGGTAAGATGTCAAGCGTTCTCAGATACCAATCCTCATAACCATAAACACTCAAAGCAAAAAGACCCGGATATGTGACAATAGGATAACCCCAGTCATCGTCCACCACCAAAATATCATTAGCCGGAGTCTTAGTAAATTGATTCACTTCCTGAACATAAATCCACGTCTCTTTTTCAAACCAAGGGCTGACACCGTTGGTGCTCCAGTCACTTGTCAGGTTATCCCATCCCGGCTGTTCCACTTTTACAAAATAATAACCGGGTTCGGTGTTAGGCGTAGTAAAAGTGTAAGAAGCAGGAACAGGACTAGGCTGAGTATACCAAGTTAGATCCGCAGTATCCCTTCTAATATCTATTCTTGTTATTTTGACTTCCGGAACCGTTCGGACAGGGTCAGCCCCATCCATTTCTGTTATATTTACGGTAGTGCTTGCCGAGCCGCCAGTCGGTATTTCATCAACTCCTATATCGTGTGATTCATATTGTGGAGTCCTGCCTCTTAAACTGGCGAGAGTCAATCCGGGTGCTAACGTCGCTGTTTCTATTGTATCATTTATAGGATAGGGAACGGGCAGACAAGGGTCTCCCAATAGTGTATATTCAAAAATCGTTTTTTGTTCAAACCAGGAAAGTTCGCCTTCATCGTCTATATTACTCTCCACAAACCGATTTATCGGTCCACCTCCTGCAAGAAATAAATCAGGAGAACCTGTAAATATATCGCCAAGGTATTTGGGATGAGAATGGAAACTTTCCATCGTATAACTCAATAATTCATCAAAAAAATAAAGCCGTTCTTGAGAAAGAATGCCATTGTTAAACTCGGGAATTATTCCTGAAAACGCAGAATCTGTCGAGCCGATAAACGCTATGCCGCCGCCATTACCTGCAGACTCTACTACTGATGCTCCAAAAGAGAAACTATCTTCAAAAGGTAAAGGCATGTCAAATCTTCCGCTTCCATTAAAAGGGGTGCCCGCGCCGGAAACCACAATCGGTATACGGGAATCCCCCGAAGTATAACTCAATACAAGAGTAGTATCCATAATGCCATCGTCAAATAATAACTCGTCCGCATCCCCAATACCTAAAAGGAATATGAGTCCGCAATCGGTACCATTAAGATAAGGAGCCAGTGAAGTTACGGTAAAATTATTGGTGGGAATGCCATCGTCTTTATTTGTATGCCTTAATTTAATAATTTCATTGCCTTCAAAAAAACCCTGATTGGTAATATCGGCAAGGACAAATTCGTCCCAGAAAGAAAATAGGTAAGGTTGAGAATCGCCGCCCGCGGTTACGACTTTTCTGTACCAAGTATCCCAAGCACCAGCAGTTTTAACCTCGGCGTCATAAGCCGCGCATTTATTATATATTGCCTGCGCGTAAGCCAACCCCGCATCGTGTATCTCGTATCCGTCGCCGTCATCCGCTCCGTCTTCCGTTTCCTCCTCCACGTCGTCATCACCCGGGTCTCCCAGCACCCTAACACAAGTATCGGTATTAGATAAAATTAGATAGGTAGCGCCGATAGGAGCAAGTTCTCCACCAGGAGGAGGATCGCCATCGGAAACTATCCACAATTCCTTACCTGCCAAGCCAATGCCAGCGGTGGGAAAAGCACCGCGAGGAGTGCCGGGAGGACCGCCCCCGGTTCTGTAAGTATCACATACATCGCATTCTACTAAACCCGGTTCGGGAGTATAGGGGGGTGTAGGAACAATATCCGCCGGGTCCACAACAATTAATTCCGTAACGTTTCCCGTATGCGAAGCGGCGCTAGAGTTATGAACGGGTATCCTTCCGACTATTAAATCAGGTGTCCAGTCAACCCCATCATAATAATCAGGCGAGGAATAGAAAAAATCCGTCGGGAAATACGTCCTGTCTATCTGCTCATCATCTGCCGGATCCATATACACATACCAACTCTCAGGAACGCCGCTTAAAGTCACGCTTACAGGACCTGCGGCGCCGGTATCGCCCAATAAAAGCAGATATTTAAATTTAGCGTCGCCATATCCGATAGATATAGAAGCGCCATTTTTATCTTTTAGCACATCAAAAGCAAATTCAAACGCCCTTCTATTGGTTGAGCCGACAAAATCGTCTTCCTGTCCGGCCTCCCGAAATAATAGAATTCCTCTTAAAAATTTAATAATGCTAAGCGACACATCGTTTTCATAATCTTTGCCTATCTGGGCTTCTCCCGGAGCCGAGATATCATCGGGTTCTCCCGCAATGGAAGGTTCCTCTACGCCTGAAGGCAATTGGTCGTATCTGGCAAAGATATCTTCCACTGTGGCATAGACACCGTGAATAGTCCAGTCGGAACCATCATCGTGAAGACTTAGGAAACTCTGCGCTACTGTTTCGTATTTATGCGGGGTAATGATTATCAGTTCATAATCATCCGCTTTGGCGATGGTAAATAATGAAAATAAAAATACCATGCTTAAGAAAAATTTGCTTGCGGAAATGATATGTCTTTTCATAATTATTTATAATTGACCGTTATGTCGGCATACGTAATAAGTATAGCCTGTCCCGAATTTGGGATATACTGCAACGGGAAAAATTTAATGAATACGAGTTGGTTATTATTACTTCCGCCTGTAACATAGGAAAGCAAATTTCCGGGCAGGAAAGTTTCCGAATTGCATGTTTTGCACTTACTGTAACTCTTATTTCCACTTGCGGCTTGTTCCCCGTTGGCAATTTGTTTATCGGCAAAAATTCCAACCTGTTTTATGCTTTTATTTCCGCTTCTAACTACAGGCGTAGGATTTGAAACTATATCCAGTTTATTCAAAATTGGCCTGTAAGAAATATTGCTGGCAGTAACCGATGCGACTTCGCTGCCTTTGGGTAAACTTATTACGAAAGATTTAAAAGGAAGCATCGGCTCTCCGGGATTGCCGCTAGGCTTTAAACTTTCTATTTTAACGTAATCTTTGCCCCTTACATTTTTAAGCGAAGTTTGAGTTATATCCAAACTAAAATGGATTGTTTGTTGGTTTATTCCGGACAAGGAATTTTTGGCAAGCGGGATTGTCCCGCTATCGGACTTAGAAGCGACAATGCCTGTTGCCGCAAGTCCCGACACTACCGGGCCAAATGATAACTCTTTTGCCGAGGCGCTATGGACGCAAATATACGGAAGCACAACGAGAGATAAAACACAAATTATATAAACCAACAAAAATGTTCTTTTTTCTTTCACTTGTTTCTCCATGATTTACCCAAAAACCCGCATAAGTTTGGGGATTATAAAACTAACGCATTTATTTGTCAATAATTATGATTCAACCTTAATTCCAACTCTACATACATGTATAGTATGCAATTTATATGCCAGTTATACTAAAAGAAAGATGGAAATAGATTGAAATATATAAAAGCAAACCATTGAAATACAATGGAAATACATAGAAACACATTGAAATACATTGTCTATCTGCTACGTATATCAATTTATATCTACCCCGCCTCGACGAGGCCCGCTTCGCAGCATGCGGGCGGGCAGGGAAATATATTGTCCGCTTCCTTTTACCTCTTTTCTAATCTGTAAACTTTAACTCGCAATTATGAGCTGTTAGTTACACTTTACTCTTCACTTTATTAAATAATTCGTATTTTTACAACATATTTCCATGCATATCCATTTATATCCACTATATTTCTATTTCCTATTACTTTTTCTCCAGTCTCGAAGCCGTAAAAGTCAATTCTACGGACAACCTGTCTTTCGGCGAAGTTATTTGTATGTCTTTTATGGCTAGCCTATAAGGAGAGCTTTCCAATGTGTATAAGTAACTTACGATGTTTTGCAGGGAAAGATTTTTCATTTTTACTTCCACGCTCGCTTCCTGGAAATCGTCTCCTGCCGAAGAATCCGTTCTAACGGCAGCAGCCGAAGCCACTGGTTTTATGGAAATGATGTTTTCCGCAAGGCCCCTTGTTTTTGCGATTCTTTCCACAAGAGAAAAAATACTTTCTCCGTCCTGCGAAGATACAGGCAAACCGATATGCTCTTTTTTTGCGGCAAGATATTCTTCCTTAAGAGTTTGCATCTGTCTCATTTCTTCTTCTTTTTGAGGGATAGTTTTTTTCAAAGAACTTATCCGATTTAGCGAGGGGAACATAAAAGCGGCGAGATAAAGCAAAACAACCGCGCTTCCTACGCCTACCCAGATTAATAATCTCCTATCCAAAATAGCACCTCGGAAATTTCGAAATACAGAAATATATTCCCGCCTGCTGCTTGCCCGCCAAAGGCGGGCGGGCAGGGAAATAAATTGCTTTTACTATATATTTCTATATATATCCATTTATATCTACCGTATTTCCATTATTTAGTAATAATCCTCAACCTGAATATAACCCCCTGAGCCGTTGTCTGCGCTGATTCTATCTCCACTCTCGAAAACAAAGCCGAACCTTCCAAAGCCGTCCTTATTTTGTCTATATCGCCATATGAAGAAACATTCCCCGCAATAATAATTTCGTTTTCTTTGGTTCTGAAAGAATCAAGTTCTATTTTCAAATCCTTCCCTAAATTCTGCGAAATTTCTCTTAATGCTTCCAGCGGACTAAAAGAGATAATATTTCTTGACGAAGCAGTATCTTTTAAACTTTTGACCGCGGCTTTCATCTGAAGAAGAGGGGTCCGCTTATCCGAAGCATCAGGAAAGGCTTCGGAAAAAATTTCGTCTATGCGCGAATTAAGAAGAACAAGTTTTCGTTCGTATATATTTCTCTCGAATTGGATGCGAAAAGCAACTACCGCCAAGATGAAAAGTGCAAGCGCGAGGCTTACTATCATGCCTTTTTTTTCTTTCTCCTGCAATGTGGGAGGATAAAAATTTAAAACTGTCCTGCCTGATGCTAAACCGGCATAAAGAATTTCGGGGATAAACTCCTGTGACAATGGTTCCGGCTGCATATCTTCCGATAGAGGTTTTTGTTCAGAATTAGGAATTTTATTTGCAAAAAATACTTCGTCAAAGTCGGATATATTTACGGGAACGTTAAAGTTTTGGGCTAACCAATCGCAGACTTCGGGCCTGTCCGCCTTTGTTTCAGTGGCGGGCCTGCCCGCTGTATCCTCAATGGTGGGTTTATCCGCCTCTGTTTCAGTGGCGGACCTGTCTGCCGCAGCCCCGCCAAGATAT